>ODAI010146466.1_pt1 | contig 320286 bp, 284 predicted proteins | sample 1539321 | NCBI WGS metagenome assembly ODAI01 (sample SAMN02144231, study PRJEB22623) | gut metagenome | biome: sheep rumen | host: Ovis aries | place: New Zealand | reverse complement strand
TATAAAAGGTCCCGGAAGATGTTCCATCCGGGACGCACTCATATTCGAGTTCATATTCATGTTCATATTCTAGTTCATTTTCGGTTTAATAGCAGTTCACTTCTGCCGGCGGCTGACTGTTGATCGCAGACCGCTTCTCCTACACCGTGAACTCATGCAGCAGGTACGGTTTCTCTTCATCGTTTACCTTCGCGTTGACGAGCTCATCGACGAGGATCTCCTTGTCGAAGTCGACATGCCACATAAAATTGTATTTCGAAGAGCCGTCCGTCTTGATCTTGTCGTCGCGGTAGGTGACCTTGCCGTCCTCGCCGATCAGAACGTTCTCGACATATGCCATCACATAGACTTCCTTATCCAGGACCTCGTCGCTGTTCGGCGAATTGTTCGCGCCCTTCATCTGCATCGCGATCAGCATGAACAGGTAGTTTCTGTCCTCGCGGGTGAGCAGATAGTAATTCGTCACCTGCAGGTCGTCGGTGCGGTTCCAGATGTACAGCGTGTCGTCCGTGGACTCATACACTGACCCGTCGTGGTCCTTCTTGATCATCTCGATGGCCTTCGCAGATACTTCATCTAGAAAAGCACCCGCCCCCTTAAGTTCCGACGGGGTGATCCGGTAATTCTTCGCCACTTCCGTCTGTGTCGTGGACTGCTTCTTCTTTGACTTTGACGATACGTCCAGATTCTTAAGCAGAATGATCATACCCACGATGACCACGGCGCTTATCACCAAGGTGATCACCACAGTTCGTATGGAATGCATAAGACTGCGGCGGCGGATCGGACGCATCATCTCTTCCAGGCGCGCTTTCTGCTGGCGCTCTGCCTCGATCTCCGCTTCTTCCTTCGCGCGCTGGAACTCCTCAAGTGCACGCTTGTCGGCTTCGATCGAGGCCTCCGCGTTCTCAATAGATTTCTGGATATGCTCCATCTGCTTTGTCTCAAAGCTTACATCAAGATCAAAGACACTTCCGCATACGTCACAGCGAAGCTTGCCATCCGCCTCACGGAGGGGATTTCCACAGTTTTGGCAGTTTAAGCTCTTTAGTTTCATATAATTTCTCCGTCAGTATTTACTTCAGGCATCTACCAGATCATTTGTAAGATCGGTCACAGTTCCGCCCTTGCCGAGTACCGCTTCACGATAGAGCTGATCCTTGTCTGCATAGGCTTCATAAATCAGAACAATACTGGCACCGTATTCATATTGAACTCTATAATCGCTCACGATCTTCCCGCCGGCACCAAGAGAAATATCGGAAAGATATGTGCCGTAGTACATGGTCTTCTTCGCATCGATCCCATCCTGATAGGTAAAATCCAGCGCATAGATCATGACGAAGGAATTTCCCCATTCATTTTCGATAAAATAGACATTCTCCAGTCTCGGCTCACCATCAAGTTGTCCGATCGGAAGCTCGTCCGAATTCAGTTCTGTCTTAAGATCCCAGTCCTGAACCGGTTTGCTATGTCTCGTCTTCACAAGTGAAGATCCGGAAGCAAGTGCATTTTCGATGAAAGCGCGGTCTGCAAGGATCGCTTCCTTATTGAGCGAAGGCGCTGCCGGCTGTGGCTGTGCAGTCGTCGTTGTTTTCGACGAGTTGGTCATCCAGTTGGTTGCTCTCTTGCTTACTCTTTTTCCTATAATACTGAAGAAGATCATAGATCCGATGCTCATCACCAGCATGATGCAGATCGGGATAAGGAAGAACTTCAGAATGCCGCTGGTCGCCGCTTTTCTGGTGCGCTCCGCTCTTCTCATCTGCGCTTCTTCCTCGAGGCGGATCTTCGTCGCCATCAGTTCTTTTTCGCGCTCGATACGGATACGCTCACGCTCTGCTTCCGTCTGCAGTTTCTCGTGCTCGACATCAGCCTCATCGTAATCGATGGCAAAAGCACCTCCACAGCTCATGCAGATGAACTTCCCGTTCTCTTCGCGAAGCTGTCCATTACAGTTCGGGCAATTGATGCTTGTAAGTTTCATATCCATACCCTCTTTTCCTCAAATTCCGTTGTCATTATACCATGTAGCGATATATATGAAAAAGAACCTGCCGCTCGGGTTCGGTTGACCATAATCTGCACCCCCGGCAGAAATAAAATGCAGGATTTTGTGTTCAGAGTTGCAAATCGGCATTTCGAAATTGAACGCGCGGCGGACCCGCGCAGGGGATCCGGCATCAAAGCAGAGGCCACCCACCCCGCCGGAGATACATAAGATGCGCGACCCGCACGCTCACGCGGGGCAAATGCTTCTGCCATAGAAAAAGGACTGTCCCCGAAGGAACAGTCCTCTTAATTCTTGTTTACTTAAGAACTCTTTTTGAGAGTGGTTATTAGCCGAGCTCTGCGTTTATGCCGAGCTCTTTAAGAAGCTATTAGCCGAGCTCTGCGAAGTACTTGATTGTACGAACCATCTGAGATGTGTAGGAGTTCTCGTTGTCGTACCAGGAAACAACCTGTACAAGGTTATCCTCGCCTACCATGGTCTGGGTAGCATCGAATAAGGAACCGTAGGTCATTCCAACGATATCGGAAGATACGATTTCGTCTTCGTTGTATCCGAAGGACTCATTAGCTGCTGCTTTCATTGCTGCGTTGATCTCTTCCTTGGTTACGGACTTCTCAACGGTTGCAACAAGGATGGTGGTGGATCCGGTAGGGGTCGGAACACGCTGTGCGGAACCGATTAACTTACCGTTCAGTTCAGGGATAACAAGGCCGATTGCCTTTGCAGCACCGGTGCTGTTGGGAACGATGTTGATAGCACCTGCACGGGATCTTCTTAAGTCACCCTTTCTCTGAGGTCCGTCAAGGATCATCTGGTCACCGGTGTAAGCATGGATGGTGCTCATGATACCGGACTTGATACCAGCAAGATCGTTAAGTGCCTTAGCCATGGGAGCTAAGCAGTTGGTGGTGCAGCTAGCTGCGGAGATGATGGTGTCATCCTTGGTTAAGGTGGTGTGGTTTACATTGTAAACGATGGTAGGAAGATCTTTTCCTGCAGGAGCAGAAATAACAACCTTCTTTGCACCGGCATTGATGTGTGCCTGTGCTTTTTCCTTGGAGGTGTAGAAACCGGAGCACTCAAGTACTACGTCTACGCCAAGTTCGCCCCAAGGGCAGTTGTTTGCATCGGGCTCTTTGTAAATCTTAAGAGTCTTTCCGTCAACAGTGATGGAATCTTCACCTGCAGATACGGTATCTGCCTTTGCATATTTACCCTGAGAAGAGTCATACTTCAAAAGGTGTGCTAACATCTTAGGGGATGTTAAATCGTTGATTGCTACTACATCATAACCTTCTGCACCGAACATCTGTCTGAATGCAAGACGTCCGATACGGCCAAAACCATTAATTGCTACTTTTACTGCCATTTTGTAATTCCTCCTAGAAATAATTTTCGGCTAACAATCCGAAGTGATTGTCAATCTTTTGTCAGCATTATTATTGTACCCAAACGCAGGCGGAAATTCAAGAAGAACTTTCATAATTCATAAAAAGTTAAAACTCTGCTCACAAATGTGATTTTACAAACCGAAACTTAGTGTTTATAATTGTTTTGAAAGAAGGTACTTTATGATACGAGCCGATTATCACATGCACTCCCATCACTCCGGTGATTCCAAAACTCCCACCCGGGAAATGATTGAATCCGCCATTCGAATGGGGCTGCAAAAAATATGTTTCACGGAGCATAACGATCCGGATTATACCTATGTCATTCCCGAAGAAACGGGAATGTTCGATCTCGACACCGGGAAATACCGTAAGGAATATCTTGCGTTACATGAGGAATTTGCTTTCCGCATTCAGGTCGGATTCGGTGTGGAACTCGGTGTCCAGCCGGGTATCTATCCCAAATTGTCGGAATATGCCCACTCCTACCCCTTTGATTTCATCATTGCATCTTCCCATGTCTGCAAGAAAAAAGACCCTTACTGGCCGCAGTACTATGAGGGGATCAGCATCAAAGAAGGAATCCGTGATTATTTCGAAGAGATCCTTATCAACGTAAGTTCCTTTACCGATTATGACATTTACGGACATTTGGACTATATCGTGCGCTATCTTCCCGAGGATCGGAAGAACGAATATACATATAATTTCCGGGATTTCGACGATGTCATTGAGGCAGTTTTAAAAACGATCATCGCCAAGGGTAAAGGAATCGAACTCAACACTTCCGGACTTTTAAAATCGATTCATAACACGAACCCCTGTCCGGAGATCATCCGTTTATATAAGGAATTCGGCGGAGAGATCATTACGGTCGGAGCCGATGCGCACAAAGCTTCGGATATCGCATACGGTTTCGATCAGGCGGAACGCATCTTGCGCGAAGCAGGATTTCGTCACTACTGCACTTTTACCGAACGAAAATGTGAGTTTCACGATCTGTAAAATTGTTTCACAGACTTGTGAAGCCACCGATACAAGATTTTTTTCATATGGATGCAAAAAGGAACGCCCGATTGGGACGTTCCTTTTTTAACCCTTTTACACATATATTGCTAATGATTATTCGGTAAATAACGGCGTGGAATAATATCTGTCACCGCTGTCGGGAAGGAGGGCAACAATGGTCTTGCCTTCGTTTTCCGGTCTCTTTGCCAGCTCAATTGCTCCAAAGAGTGCGGCACCGGAAGAAATACCTACGGAGATTCCTTCCTTCTTTGCAAGAAGTTTGGCGGTTGCGAATGCATCTTCGTTTGCAGCCTTGAAAACTTCGTCGTAAACCTTGGTATTCAGTACATCGGGCACAAATCCCGCACCGATCCCCTGGATTTTATGTGCGCCTGCTCTGCCTTCGGATAATACGGGTGAGTCTGCCGGTTCAAGCGCTACGACTTTCACGGCGGGATTTTGGGATTTTAAATACTCTCCGGTTCCGGTTACGGTTCCGCCCGTTCCGACACCCGCAATGAAGATATCCACTTTACCGTCGGTATCGTTCCAGATCTCCGGACCGGTGGTTGCTTTGTGGATCGCAGGGTTTGCGGGGTTCACAAACTGTCCGGGAATAAAACTGTTCGGGATTTCCTTGGAAAGCTCTTCCGCTTTGGCAATGGCGCCCTTCATACCCTTTGCGCCTTCGGTCAGTACCAGCTCAGCGCCATAGTTCTTTAAGATATTTCTTCTCTCAACGCTCATGGTCTCGGGCATGGTTAAAATGATGCGATATCCTTTGGCTGCTGCGATGGAAGCCAGTCCGATACCGGTATTTCCGCTGGTCGGCTCGATGATAACGCTGCCTTCTTTTAATAATCCCTTCTCTTCCGCGTCTTCAATCATCGCCTTGGCAATACGGTCTTTCACGCTTCCTGCGGGATTGAAATATTCAAGTTTCACAAGAACGGTTGCCTTAAGACCCAGTTCTTTCTCGATATTGGAAACCTCTACCAAAGGAGTGTTTCCGATTAATTCCGATGCATTTTTGTAAATTTTAGACATGATAATTATCCTCCGATTTTTCTATTTTATACTGCTGCAAATCCTTTTTCAAGGTCTGCGATAATATCATCAATATGCTCCGTACCGATGGATAGACGGATGGTTCCCTGTGTAATGCCCTGATCCAGAAGTTCCTCATCGGAAAGCTGGGAATGCGTGGTGGATGCAGGATGAATGACAAGGCTCTTTACGTCCGCAACATTTGCAAGGAGGGAGAAGATTTCAAGATTGTCGATAAATCTCCATGCTTCTTCTCTTCCGCCCTTGATATCGAATGTAAAGATGGAAGCTCCGCCGTTCGGGAAGTACTTCTTATATAATTCATGGTCCGGATGGTCTGCCAAAGAAGGATGATTTACCTTGGCTACCTTCGGGTTATTAGCCAGAAATTCCACAACTTTCTTCGTATTCTCGGCATGGCGTTCCAGTCTTAAGGATAAGGTTTCAACACCCTGCAGAAGAAGGAATGCGTTAAACGGAGAGATCGTTGCACCGGTATCACGAAGCAGGATCGCGCGGATATAGGTTACAAAAGCTGCCGGGCCGACTACTTCATAGAAGTTTACACCGTGATAGCTGGGGTTGGGAGCTGCGATATTCGGATATTTTCCGCTTGCTGCCCAGTTGAATTTACCGGATTCCACGATGATACCGCCAAGGGTGGTTCCGTGTCCGCCGAGGAACTTCGTTGCGGAATGAACCACAATGTCAGCACCATGTTCGATCGGACGGATCAGATAAGGGGTTCCGAAAGTATTGTCGATTACCAGGGGAAGTCCGTGCTTATGCGCAATCTCAGCAATCGCATCGATATCGGGAATATCGGAATTCGGATTTCCGAGGGTCTCCAAATAGATGGCTCTGGTGTTTTCTTTGATCGCACCTTCCACTTCGGCGAGATTGTGTGCATCTACAAAAGAAGTATCAATTCCGTACTGAGGCAAGGTATGTGCAAGGAGGTTGTAGCTTCCGCCGTAAATTGTCTTCTGTGCCACAATGTGCCCGCCGTTAGCGGCCAGTGCTTCAATGGTGTATGTGATTGCTGCTGCTCCGGATGCAAGAGCCAGTGCTGCGGATCCGCCTTCCAAGGCTGCAACTCTCTTTTCGAGAACATCCTGCGTGGAGTTGGTCAGTCTTCCGTAAATATTGCCCGCATCCGCAAGACCGAAACGGTCTGCCGCATGCTTGCTGTTATGGAATACATAAGAAGTGGTCTGATAAATGGGAACGGCTCTGGAATCGGTTGCCGGATCTGCCTGTTCCTGTCCTACATGTAACTGTAAAGTTTCAAATTTAAAATTGCTCATTTTTATAATCTCCTTTTTCTTTTCTTAAGTGGTTTTTAATCTCTGTTTATTTTCTGATCTTTATTTCTGATTCTTATTCGGATTGATATTTCCAAATTTGGGAAGAAAACGATTGCGCCTGGGACCTTAACATAAAAACAGCCCGGAGGCTTATTTAGCTCCCGGGCATATGGCATATGGTTTAATCACTTCACCAAAACGAAACGATTTCCTGCGAGGCGCACACAAACTCAATCGAACGCCCCGGCCAGATTACACGCCCGGGAGTACTGCATTCGACAACAACACATGTATTCGGTTGTTAAGTTTACGTAGTTTCCAAACATTATTAACGCCTGCTTTCAGAGGTTTTAACATTAAGCACTTGCTTAACTGTTTGCCATTTTATCACCATTCACCTACTGTGTCAATAGGTTATTATAAATTTTTCCGCTTCTTCCAAAGAAACGAAGGTTTTATCGCATAAATCAAGGATTTCCGGGGTCGGTTTCAGCAGATCCGGAACCATGATCGGATGCGTTTTTGCAGCATGAGCCGCTTTGATTCCGTTAAAAGAATCCTCGATCACATAACATTCCTCCGGTTTTGCTTTTAACTCCTGCGCCGCTTTCAGAAAAATCTCCGGATCGGGTTTGGACTTACTAACCATATCTCCGCCTATGATCACATCAAAATAGTCCAAAAGACCGGCGTCACGTATCTCGTTCGTTACAACTTCCACTCTGGTGGACGATGCCAATGCTACACGAAAGCCCGATTCTTTTAATGCTTTCAGAAGGTGTTCGATGCCCGGTTTCTTGGGCAGTTTTCCACCGTCGTAGCGTTCATGAAACCTTGTGGAGATAACTTTTTTATGATCTCTGTAGGGAAAATCCTTTCCGTACGCCTCCGTAAAAATCGCTTCCGTCGCTTTATCGGTGATTCCGATACAGCGATAAATAATCTCATCGATTCCCGGAAGATTGACTTCCCTGGCGTATTGGACCCACAAATCACAGATAACCTTCTCGGAATCGAAAATCACGCCGTCCATATCGAAAATAACCGAATTGATCTCATCCAGATTGCAGACCATGATATACTCTTCGTCATTCTCATGAATGGTCCGAAAGCCCACCTGTTCATACATGCGGACCGCATAATTGGCTTTCTGTACGGCCAGGGATGCCCGATGATAGCCTTCTTTTTTCAAATAGTTCAGCATCCGGCGCATCATTTCGGTCCCGTATCCCCTGCCACGATATTCCTTATATAAGGAAATGGCAAAGGAAGGCGTATTGTCATCCACATGTCCGTAATCATTCATGATACGGGTCCAAACGGCACCGACAACCTTTCCGTCCTCTTCGGCTACCAGGCAGTAATCTCCTTCGAGGAATCCGAAACAGTTGATATAAACCTGCAGTTCGTCTTTCTCAATGATCTCCTTCGGAGGCGCTTCGATCCCTTCGGGGATAAAAATCGCCTCATATAGAAAATCCTCCAAAAGAGACAGTTCATCATCTTTTATTTCTCGTATGATCATAAATATTCTCCGTATTCTGATTATATAATGTACAAATTGTAACAGATCCAGGGGAATAAAAAAAGCCCGCGAAAGATTCGCAGGCTTGATTTCATATGGTATTAGCTGCGCGGATGCGCTTTGTCGTAGACTTCGCGCAAACGGCTCTGGGTCAGATTCACGTAAATCTGTGTCGTGGAAATATCGGAATGTCCGAGCATTTCCTGTACGGAACGCAAATCCGCACCGTTTTCCACCAGATGGGCTGCAAAGGAATGGCGCAGGGTGTGCGGTGTGATATCCGCCTCGATTCCGGCTTTTTTCGCATAATACTTGATAATCTTCCAAAATCCCTGACGGCTCATGGCTTCGCCCGAGCAGTTTGCAAACAGGATCTGGGAACTCTTATCCTCCAGCATGGCATCTCTGGCACCGGATAAATAATTCATTAACGATTCCTTGGCTTTGGCACCAAAGGGAATGATTCTTTCCTTATGCGCATCATGACAGACGATAAATCCCATGGAAAGATTCACATCCGATGTTTTCAGGCTGATCAGCTCGGAAACACGAATGCCTGTCGCATATAAAAGCTCCAGCATAGCTTTATCACGGACTTGCTTGGGTGCATTACCGGAAGGCTGTTCCAACAGCTTCATAACATCCTTTTTGGACATAATGGAAGGTTCTTTCTTCTCGATCTTGGGCGACTTCAATGCAAGCGCCACGTCTTCCTTCACAATGTTCTGATCCAAAAGGTAGGAAAATAAAGCTTTTGTTGATGCGATACTTCTTGAAATCGACGTCGGCGCAGCATTTGTATCATACATATGCTGGATATAAGCCTTTAAGTCGTCTTCCGTAACCTCTCCGAAATTCTTTTTCCCCAAAGTAGACTGCAGATAATCTGCAAGTTTCATCAAGTCACGTCTGTAAGATAATTCCGTATTCGTTGATGTATTCTTCTTCTCATGCATGAACTGGATCAATGCATTGATTTGTTGTTCCATCCAAAAACTATCCTTATCTTATTTAAGAGAAATACTCTTAGGAATGACTTTCGGGTCAAATAATTATGTAAATCATTGACCGTGCAAGTTTCATTATATCCATTTTATCCCTAAAAATCAACGAATTATTTCATTTTCATTGCGAATTTTTCAATAAAATCAATGGTTTCACTACATCTCGTTTCGATTTCCAAGAAACAACAAGATATAGTTGCCAATTGACATAAAAACCCGCTAAAAAGATTACATCCTGAAATATATTTTACATAAATTTGAAAAAATCCATGCTATTATGACAACCTGATGAAAAGATTTGTTGACCGATTTGGATTGACTTTATCGGTCAGTGTTTAGATACTTATCTTTATATGCCAATACCGCTGCTATGGTCTTGGAATCGTTAATGGTTCCGGTATAGATTTTCTCGCATAATTCATCCACGGTAAAAGCTTTGGTATTCACATATTCATCTTCATCCAGATCCTGCTCTCCAGCCTTTCCCTCGATAAAAGCAACATAGATGGGGATTTTCTCGTTACAGAATGCCACCGTGGTGCAGACGCTGATCAGATAATCCATTTTATCGACCGAATAGCCTGTCTCTTCTTTTAATTCGCGCATTGCGCAAACATACGGATCCTCGTTTTCATTTAATCCTCCGGCCGGGATCTCAATCGTATCCCGATCCAATGCATTCCGATACTGCAGTACCATCAGAAGTCTTCCATCGGGCAGAACCGGAACCACCGCTGCAGCGCCTTTATGCTTGATAAAATCCCAATGCGCGATATTTCCGTTCGGTACCGCGATGGTATCCTCGTAATAATCCAGAATATGGCCGTGGGCGACCAGTTTTCTGTCCAAACGTTCAAAAGGTTTCATGCTTCATTCCTCCTCATATAATTAAAAACCGGTGACGGATATCCGCCACCGGTTCAGCATTACTTCGCATAGTCAACGACTCTGGATTCTCTGATCACGCTGACTTTGATCTGTCCGGGATATTCCAGTTCATCTTCGATCTGTTTGGAAATATCACGAGCCAACAGTACCATTTCGTCATCGGTGATCTGCTCAGGAACTACCATAACTCGAATTTCACGACCTGCCTGAATAGCAAATGATTTGTCAACGCCCTTGTAGCTATTGGCGATATCTTCTAATTGTTTGAGACGTGTTGTATAAGTTTCCAGGGTTTCTCTTCTTGCCCCGGGTCTTGCTGCGGAAATCGCATCGGCAGCCTGAACGATGCAGGCAATTAAGGATGTCGGTTCCACATCACCGTGGTGAGCTTCAACCGCATTGATGACCGTAGCGGATTCCTTGTACTTTCTGCAGAGTTCCGTACCTAACTGTACGTGAGATCCTTCCATTTCATGGTCTACCGATTTACCGATATCATGTAACAGGCCGGCTCTCTTTGCGAGTCTTACGTCAAGTCCCAATTCAGCAGCCAAAAGTCCGCAAAGTTGGGCAACTTCCACAGAATGTTTCAGCATGTTCTGTCCATAACTGGTTCTGTACTTCATCTTTCCGAGTAATCTTACCAGTTCGGGATGGATTCCGTGTACGCCGACATCGAGGCAGGCAGCTTCGCCTTCTTCCTTCATGACGGTTTCCACTTCTTTTCTGGCCTTCTCAACCGCTTCTTCAATTCGTGCAGGATGAATTCTGCCATCCACGATCAAGCGTTCCAGAGCGATACGTGCGACTTCTCTTCGAATCGGATCAAATCCGGATAAAACGACCGCTTCGGGAGTATCATCTATAATAAGTTCCACTCCGGTCAAGGTCTCAAGGGTCTTGATATTTCTACCCTCTCGTCCGATGATTCTACCCTTCATTTCATCACTGGGAAGCTGCACAACGGATATGGATGCTTCGGATACATGATCGGCCGCACATTTCTGAATCGCACCGATAACATATTCTTTGGCTTTCTTATCCGCCTCTTCCTTTGCCTTGTTCTCCATTTCCTTAATGAGAACGGCGGTTTCATGTTTCACATCGTCTTCAACAATTTTTAAAAGATAATCTTTTGCCTGTTCAGAGGTTAATCCGGAAATTCGTTCCAGTTCCTGCAATCTTTGCTCATTTAACTTAGAAATAACTTCTTTTTTCTTTGCTAAATCTTCTTCCTTTGCCGTCATAGCAGCTTCACGCTTCTCCAACTGATCCAGCTTCTTTTCCACAGATTCTTCTTTCTGCTGGACACGTCTTTCAAAACGCTGTGCCTCCGCTCTTCTGTCTTTGATTTCCTTATCCAGTTCGTTCTTCGCACGGATAGATTCTTCTTTGACTTCAAGCAAGCCCTCTCTCTTCTTTGCTTCGGCGGTTTTCAAGGCATCATCCAAAATTTCTCTGGCTTTATCCTCTGCATTGCCGATCTTCTTTTCCACCTTTTTCTTATGAACGGAATAGGTGACAAGAGCTGCTACCAAAGCGGAGATGATTACTGCACCGACAAGGATTCCAATCAGCAAAGCCAAGCTAATTTCGATTGTCCCCATTGCAGGAGCACCTCCTTATTTTATTTTCATAGAACAAGTAAAACCAGATCTTATGTCCGGGCATCCAACCGGATATTTGGACATAATATCCACATTATCTAAAATACAACATTATTATTTTACGAAAACTGCGCAAATCTGTCAAGATATTGTGTGTTTATAGACCCTTACCCCCCATAACAGGTTCGTCATCCTTCTGGATTTGCCGCTCGTCATAAAACACTACTTCTGAATATTCTATCCTATTATATTATTATGCAAAAAGTTGCAAAAAAACAAATAAATGGGCAGTTTTTCATCTGCCCATTGCTTTCTGTATCGCATCAAAGGAAAAACCTTTCCGATACAGGCTTTGTTTCATTTTTTCTTTCTCTTCGAATGAGGCATTTTGGGGATCAAAATGCTTCTTGGCAAGAATCCTTGCAAGTACGACTTCCTCGTCATCGATATCATCCTTTTCGAGAAGTTCATCATAGATTCTCTCAGCAACCGAAGGATCTATCCCTTTCTGCCTTAAATCCATCATCATCCGGTTACGGCTTCTGTCTTTGGCCTTCCAGAATACGAAATTCTCGGCATATCTGGTATCGTCCAGGAATCTTTCCTCTTTCAGTTTCGCAATCGTATTATCGATGATCCGGTCCGGATATCCGTCGTCCCTTAGTTTGGTGCGGATTTGTTTCTCGGTATAATCCTTACTTGAAAGAAGCTTATACGAACGGTCCAATGCCCGCCTCGGAAGGAGTTCCTCCATGATTTCGCGGTACACATCTTCCGGTATTTCCGTCCCCACTTCGAGGTTACAATGACGGAAATCGCCTTTGTATAACACAAAGGCGAACTCTCCGTCTAGAAATATATTATTTTTACTCTTATTGCGTGAAACAATATCTGTAACAATCATACATTTTCTCTTTCAAACACAATTTTCAAAATAATGTTTCACGAACTCAGCCCACTTCGGCCGCATCAGCGATGGAGCCTTTCTTTCTTCCGGCCGGTTTCTTCTCCTGTTCGGGTTCGAAATCCGTCTCGGATGCGGTTCCGGAAAGGTTGTAGTGCTCACGTACTTTCTGCTCGATCACACGGCAGATCTCGGGATTCTCTCTTAAGAAAAGTTTCGCATTGTCACGTCCCTGACCGATCTTGTTTCCGTCATAAGCATACCATGCTCCGCTCTTTTGGATCACTCCAATCTCGGAAGCAAGATCCAGCACATCGCCTTCGAAGGAAATGCCTTCGCCGAACATAATATCAAATTCCGCTTCTTTAAACGGAGGCGCGATCTTATTCTTAACGATCTTGGCACGGGTTCTGTTACCGATGATGTCTCCGCCTGCTTTAAGCTGTTCCACACGACGGATCTCCATACGTACGGAGGAATAGAATTTCAGAGCATTACCACCGGTGGTAACCTGAGGATTTCCGTAGAATACACCGACCTTCTCACGAAGCTGGTTGATAAATACAACCGTGCAGTTGCTTCTTCCGATGGCTCCGGTCAGTTTTCTGAGTGCCTGGGACATCAGTCTTGCCTGAAGGCCTACATGGGAATCACCCATATCGCCTTCCAGCTCTGCCTTCGGAACCAATGCGGCAACCGAGTCAACCACAACGATATCGATTGCACCGGAGCGGACCATGGTTTCGGTAATCTCCAAAGCCTGTTCTCCGTTATCCGGCTGGGAAATATACATATTATCCACATCTACGCCGATTGCCTTGGCATATGCGGGATCCAGTGCATGCTCCGCATCAATGAATCCGGCAATTCCTCCGCGCTTCTGTACTTCAGCGATCATATGAAGGGTTACCGTGGTCTTACCGGAAGATTCCGGTCCGAAGATCTCTACGATTCTTCCCTTGGGAATTCCGCCGAGACCCAACGCAATGTCCAGACTTAAGGAACCTGTGGGAATCGTTTCCACATTCATGGTCGATGCGGGATCGCCCAGTTTCATAACCGCGCCCTTTCCAAACTGCTTCTCAATCTGATTTAAGGCCGCATCAAGTGCTTTGAGTTTCTCTTCTCTTTCCATAATATTTGTTCTCCTTTTGCGTGAACATTCGTTCTGTTTTTAACAATAAAACAAATGTTCGAATTTGTCAATACTTTCTTTTTGAATTTAACAAAGATACTGTATTTTTCCCCTTCCGAAGATCATTTTACTCGGAAAGTGTACAATAAAACACCCTCAAAGGCATCCCTTCCTTCTGTTTCGAATTTCCATAAAAAGTGGAATAATCGGCGATCTGCCAAAGAAAAACACATGCCACAGATTCGGCATGTGTTTATTCTAACATGAAGGAGATTTACATTCAACTGTAATTTACTTATTTCATACTGTTCTGGCATCCGAGGAAAAGCGGAAGGCCGGTCTGATTATCGACGATGGCATAGACGAACGGACGGTCCAGAACGATACTTTTCGGCATTTCTTCCATAATCGCACCTTTGACGCGCATATCCACTGCCGTCACCGCTGCCGCACGCGTTCCTTTTCTGTCCACCTCGATATGTGTTTTATGAATAATCGCGCCAATATAGATTTCATCTCCGCCGCTTACAAGCATATCGGAAAAATCCGCATTCATACCGAACGGTTCCGTCATTCCCATTTTATTATATGTTTTGGCCAGATCCGTTCCGTAATCGTTTTCGAATTCCGGAATCTTAACACGGACTTCCTCATCCTTAGCTTCCCTTACCGCTTTGGCAAAATCCAGATCGCGGATCTTATTTAAGTATTCTGACGTCGATTCGCCTTCTTTCGGCAGAATTCCCACAAAAGAGAACTCTCCGCCTTTATACGGTTTTACAAATCCTTCTCCGTCTCCGAGCATAAAATACTTGTTTTCTTTGCTCGAAAGCATGGTCACACTGCTGATGCTGCCGTCCGCATTGTTAAAATCATAACCTTCTTTGATTTTGTCATCTTCATACTGCTCTTCCCATTCTCCGTCGAAGGAGATTGCATTGATCAGATACATCAATGTATCCGGGGAAATATTGTTGATCACCTCATCGATCATTCCGTCCGTATTCGTATTGACCCAGGAATTAATATCATCCACGGTTCCCTGATCGAATTTTGACTTCCAAACTTCAGCCCGGTAATGTGCAATCACGGTATCCGCAAATTTGGGATCCAGTTCAAGATCATCGATGTCTTTGATCCAGATCGAGTTTGCCACATTCCATTTTACATCAGGCGACTCAATCATTTTCTCCCTTAGATAAGCCATTACGGTATTCATTTGTCCGACTTTGACCCCGCCGTTTGCAATACCTTCCATTTGGCTTAATGTATCCCCACTTGCTCCGTTTTCGGTCATTCCGAGCGCCATCAGAATGGATGTGGGAGACAGTAACACATTTTCATCGCTGCCGGATACGATTTCCGCCAAAAGACCGGTTCCCGCTTCGGAGATCAATGTCATCTGTTCATCGGTCGGTACGGTTGAAACCACCATTCCGCCCTGTTTGCCGGCTGTCAGACTGACCGATCCCTGTCCCATGGATGAAAGTGAATTCGTATTCTGCGTCTGCGATGAATCCGTCTGTGGGATGTGTCCCGGATTATTATTCGTAACACGGCTACAGCCTGTAAGCATAAGCGCTGCGGAAAGAATCGCCGTCATCTGTAACAGTTTCTTTTTCATTTTTTCTCCTTTATTTGATCCGTTATTCCATCATATTCTGTATTCCCAGAAACATCGGGAGACCGGTTTCGTTATCAACGATGGCATATACAAACGGTCTGTTTAATGTGATTACCTTCGTATCATCAAAAGCAACCGCATTGTCATAAGTTATAACAGCCGTTGCCGCTGCGGCCTTGGTGCCTTTTCTGTCCACTTCAATGTGGGTTTTATGAAGGATTAATCCGATATAAACACCGTAATCCTTTCCGTCATTTGTCATTAGCATTTTGGTAAGTCCGGCTTCGGAATCAAATGCCCGAACCATTCCCATATTTTTATAAATTTCCGACATTTCCACATCATAATCGACTGTAAATTCCGGAATTCTGACTTTCACTTCCGTATTCTCGGCATTTCTGATTGCCTCGGAAAAATCTTCCTTACCTGTGCTTAAATACTCAATATACTCTTCCGGCGTGGTTCCATCTTCCGGTAAAATTCCGACAAAGGAGAATTTCTCCCCCTGATACGGTTTCACAAAACCTTCTCCGGGTCCAAGCGTAAAATAGCGGTTTTCTTTGCTGTAAAGCATATTCACGTTGCTTTCCGAGCCGTCCGCGTTGGTAAATTTGCTATTTTCTTGTATATCGTCATCTTCATATTTTTCTTTCCATTCTCCCTCAAAAGCAACCGCATTGACTAAAGCGGTTCTGGAATTTTCCGGAAGTCTTTTAATAATTTCCGAGATCATATGATCGGTATTTTGGTCCACCCATTCATTGATTTCCGCCACGGTCTGATCATCCATGGGTCCCATATAAATATCGGCACCGTAATAGGTTTTGACCCGGTTTAAAAATTCCTGCTGAAACGTCGCTCTTCCGTCATCTTTGGTCCAGATGGCATTTGCAACATTCCATTTCACTTCCCCGTCAGCTTCGAGGTTTTCTTTCGTCTTCAGCAGAATATAATTTAAATCTTCCACCGAAAGTCCGCCCGATACAACCTGCTCCATCTCTTCCTTCGTTTCCCCGTCAGCTCCGTTTGCCGTCATTCCGAGAGCCATTTCGATGGAAAGCGGAGAAATCAGAATGTTTTTATTCTTTTCTTCCTCCGTCATCGTTTCATTCAACACAGCCAGCGCCGACCCGGAAAGTGCCCCGGTCTGCGCATTCGTAATTTCCTGCTCGGGTACTTCGTATGCGGTTCCCTGAGACGCATAATTGGTCGAACCCGCACCGGCGCCTTTCGTCACGGTCGCGCTCATCGGTTCCGGATGCTGCTGATACAATCTGTTGCATCCGCAAAGCATAAGTCCCGCGCACAATAATCCTAATAATCTGAGAACTTTCTTCTTCATTTTATTTTCCTTTCCCCTTTGCTTTTTGAATCGGTTCTGAATAAGTAACGAATCCGCGACCCGATTTTATGGATTTATATTCTAAAAATTGCAAAGCCGTGGTAAACTGTATATATCGATAATATAAGGAGGATGAGTTCCATGACAGTAAAAGAACTTTCCGAAAAAGACGGATTAAAACTTCTGACCGAAGGTTTGGATTTAAGTACCGAGATTACCAAACCATTCTGCTGCGATCTTTTAAGCATTGCCATGGGTAAAGCGCCCGCCGGTGCCGCATGGGCTACGGTTACAGTAAACACCAATACGCTTGCCGTTGCAACACTTACCGATGTGGCCTGCATTATTTTTGCGGAAGGTTCCGCTGTGGATCCGGCACTCATCGAGAAAGCAATTGAGGAAGAAATTCCTCTCTTTTCCACGCAATTATCCGAATTTGAAGCCGCCATGCTGGCTTACGAAGCTTAAGTTTCAAGGAGATTTGATGCAGCAGTTATACTACGACCTACATCTGCATAGTTGTCTTTCGCCTTGCGGTGACGACGAATCAACGCCGGGAAACATTGTCGGTATGTCGGTGGTCAAAGGGCTTCAGGTGATCGCCCTGACGGATCACAATACCTGCAAAAACTGCCCCGCCTTTCTTAAAATTGCCAAGGATTTTGGCATTACCGCCATCCCCGGCATGGAACTGACCACTGCCGAGGAAGTTCATGTGGTATGCCTTTTTCCGACGCTTGAGGATGCGATGGCTTTCGATGCGTATGTGGAGCCGAGAATTTTACCGATTCCGAACAAGCCCGATAAATGGGGAAACCAGATCATCATGGATGAAAACGACGAGCCCTGCGGAACTTTCGATACGCTCTTAATTTCCGCAACGGATATCTCTTTCGACCGCGTATATGATCTTTTGGAAGAATTTCACGGTGTAATGATTCCCGCGCATATCGAGAAAAGCACCTTCTCTTTACTCGCCAATTTAGGCTTTGTTCCGCCCGACAGCAAATTCAAATGCTTCGAGCTGAAAAATATGGGAAAGCTTCACGAAATCGTTGCTGCCAATCCCATATTGAAAAACTGCAATGTCATCACTGACTCGGATGCCCATCAGATCGATCTGATCAACGAGCCGATCAATACACTTCTCGTCGAAGAAAACACGGTTAAGTCCGTGCTGGATGCGCTGACAAGACCCGTGAAACAATAAAAGGTTCTGTCAGTTATCTTTCACAATTCCCGTATACTCATTGATGCTGTGCAAAACTTCCCAGAATACATTTACCGCAAAAGGGAAGAATTCACTCTTCGCGGGAAGGCGGTGAACCGTTTTAAATCCGGCTTTCTTCGCGATCTTCACCGCACGGTTCAAATGATAATTACTGGTGATCAAAACAACGGGCGTATCGGATCCGATGATCTGCATCGTATTTTGGAAATTCGTTTTCGTCGATTCGGATTTGTCTTCAAGGATCAGCCGGTCTTTGGATACACCCATTTTCAATAAGATTCTTTCCATCACTTCCGCTTCCGTCGGCTCGTTCGGATTCGGGTTGCCGCCGGTTAAGACCAGCTTGGAATCCGGGTATTCATCCAGATATTTCTTACCCATTTCCACACGGTATACCAAATCCCTTGTCGGCTTGCCGTCCTCTAAGGCCATACCGAGTACAATGGCATATTCGGCCTTTTTCCTCTGACGCATAAAACTTCCGATCAGGATAAACGTGCTGAACGAAAGAACCACCGTGCTCGCCGCATACGCGATCACGCGAACGATCCAGCCGATCACTTTTAAGAATTTATTCTTCATCCTTGTAAATAGATTGAACATGATGTCGAGCGAAGTAAGCAGCATGCATAAGGACAGAACTTGCTCCGCAAAAAGATTCTTTCGATAGATTTTCGGATTGGAAACTTTCCGGATCCTTCTGGTCATGACAAAAGAGACCTGGAATATAAGAAATGCACATAATGCGGTAAAAATGCCGCCGAGAACGAATCTTGTTTTTGAACTGTTTTGCTTCATACGTCTTATTTCCCCCGTAAAGTAATCATACAGCATTATGAACTTTTTGTTAACTCCCTATTTTACTGGGTTTTTGGCATCTTTACACAGCGTTTTCTTGTTTACAACGCCCTCTAAAACGCTTATAATAGAGTAGTTAAAGCACGTTTTGTATTTGACAAAAATATACAAGGAGGATTTTTGACATGTCTAGACAAAAACAGTCAATGGATGGTAATACCGCCGCCGCTCATGTAGCCTATGCGTTTACCGAAGTAGCCGGTATTTATCCCATCACCCCGTCTTCTCCCATGGCTGACTACGTTGATCAGTGGTCTGCAGAGGGAAGAAAAAACATCTTCGGAAATACCGTTAAGGTAACCGAGATGCAGTCCGAAGCAGGTGCAGCCGGAACTGTGCACGGTTCTTTGGCAGCAGGTGCTATCACTACTACTTTTACCGCTTCTCAGGGTCTTTTACTGATGATCCCGAATATGTACAAGATTGCTGCAGAGCAGCTTCCCTGCGTATTCGACGTATCCGCACGTTGCGTTGCTACCCAGTCTCTGAACATCTTCGGTGACCACAGCGACGTTTACGCTTGCCGTCAGACCGGTTTCGCCATGATGGCTGAATCCAACCCTCAGGAAGTTATGGACTTAAGCCCCGTTGCTCACCTTTCCGCAATCGAAGGCAAAGTTCCTTTCTTGAACTTCTTTGACGGTTTCCGTACTTCCCACGAGATCCAGAAGATTGAAATCTGGGATTACGAAGACTTAAAAGAAATGACCAATATGGAAGCAGTTGAAGCTTTCCGTGCACATGCTCTGAATCCCGAGCATCCTACCATGAGAGGTTCTCATGAAAACGACGATGTATTCTTCCAGCATCGTGAAGCTTGCAACACCGTTTATGATGCGCTTCCCGCTGTTGTTGAGAAATACATGAAGAAAGTAAACGAGAAGCTCGGCACCAACTATGATTTATTCAACTACTACGGTGCTGCAGATGCTGACCGTGTCATCATCGCTATGGGTTCCGTATGCGACGTTGCAGAGGAAGTTATCGATTATCTTACCGCTAAGGGTGAGAAAGTCGGCTTAATTAAAGTTCGTCTTTACAGACCTTGGGTTTCTTCCGCACTTCTTAAAGTTCTTCCCAAGACCGCTAAGAAGGTTGCTGTTCTTGACAGAACCAAAGAGCCCGGTTCCCTCGGCGAGCCTTTATACCTCGATGTTGCTACCACTCTTCGTGAGGCAGGTCTTAACGACATCGTTCTTACCGCAGGCCGTTACGGCTTAGGTTCCAAGGATACCGCTCCTTCTTCCATCTTCGCTATTTACACCGAACTTGAGAAGGATGCTCCGAAGAGCCGTTTCACCATCGGTATCGTTGATGACGTTACCAACCTTTCCTTACCTGAAGTTAAGCCCGCTCCTATCACTTCCGCAGAAGGAACCGTAGAATGCAAGTTCTGGGGTCTCGGCGGTGACGGTACCGTAGGTGCTAACAAGAACTCCACCAAGATCATCGGTGACCATACCGATAAGTACATCCAGGCATACTTCCAGTATGACTCCAAGAAGACCGGTGGTATCACCATCTCCCACTTACGTTTCGGCGACAAGCCCATTAGAAGCCCCTATTACATCAACCAGGCAGACTTTGTTGCATGCCACAATCCTTCCTATGTTGTTAAGGGTTACAAGATGGTTCAGGATGTTAAGCCCGGCGGAATCTTCATGATCAACTGCCAGTGGTCCGACGAAGAACTGAATACACATATGCCTGCAGAAGCTAAGAGATATATCGCTAAGAATAACATCCAGCTTTATACCATCAACGCTATCGACAAGGCTATCGAAATCGGAATGGGTAAGAGAACCAACACGATTCTCCAGTCCGCATTCTTCAAACTCGCTAATGTAATGCCGATCGATCAGGCAATTGAATTCATGAAGGCAGCTGCTAAGAAGTCCTACTCCAAGAAGGGTGACGCAGTCGTTGAAATGAACTACAAAGCAATTGATGCCGGTGTTGACGCAATTCACAAAGTTGATGTTCCCGCTGACTGGGCAGACGCTGTAGATGCTCCGAAGGAAATCAACAGAACCGGACGTCCCGCAACCGTTAAAATGGTTAACGAACTCCTTGATCCGATCGGACTTATGGATGGTTACAGCCTTCCTGTTTCCGCATTCAAGGACAATGCTGACGGACAGTTTGAGACCGGTGCTTCCGCATACGAGAAGCGTGGTACCGCAGTTATGGTTCCCGAGTGGAACGCTGAAGCTTGCTTACAGTGCAACAGCTGTGCATTTGTATGCTCCCATGCAACCATTCGTCCTTTCATCTTAAATGCAGATGAAGTTGCTGCTGCACCTTCCAACATCAAACTTGCTGATTCCAAGCATGCAGCTGATGCTTCCATGAAGTACACCATGACCGTATCTCCTTTAGACTGTATGGGATGCGGCGAGTGCATAACCGTATGTCCTAAGGCAAACGAAGCACTCAAGATGGTTCCTCAGGAATCTCAGGCAGCTGAGCAGCCTGTATTCAACTATTTGGTTGAGAACGTTGGCAAGAAGGAATTAAAGCCCGCTCTTGCAAACGGTGTTACCCCGATCAACTCCCAGTACAATCAGCCGTTACTTGAGTTCTCCGGATCCTGTGCAGGATGTGCCGAGACCTCTTATGCAAGACTGATCACTCAGTTGTTCGGTGAGCATATGTTCATCTCCAACGCTACCGGATGCTCCTCTATCTGGGGTGGTCCCGCAGCGACATCTCCTTATACCGTAAACAAGGATTCCAAGAAGGGTCCCGCTTGGTCCAACTCCTTATTCGAGGATAACGCTGAGCATGGTTTCGGTATGTACTTAGGACAGAAAGTAATTCGTGATCAGCTGATTGCCAAACTCGAAGAGCTTAAGTCCGATGCAACTCTTGCTCCCGCAATTGATGCATACCTTGCTACCAAGGATTCCACCAACGAGAACGCTGCTCCTACCGATGCACTTATCGCAGCACTCGAAGCAAACGGATCCGATGCCGCTAAAGAAATCCTTGCAAAGAAGGATTACCTCTCCAAGAAATCCATCTGGATCTTCGGTGGTGACGGTTGGGCATACGATATCGGCTTCGGTGGATTAGACCACGTACTTGCTTCCGGCGAGAACGTAAACGTAATGGTATTCGATACCGAAATGTACTCCAATACCGGTGGACAGGCTTCCAAGGCTTCCAACATCGGTGAGGTTTGCCAGTTCGCTGCAGCAGGTAAGGAAATCTCCAAGAAGAGCCTTGCTGAAATCGCTATGAGCTACGGTTATGTATATGTTGCACAGATCGCACTTGGTGCTAACCCTGCTCAAGCTGTTAAGGCTATTGCAGAAGCTGAAGCTTACAACGGACCTTCCCTGATCATCGGCTATGCTCCTTGCGAACTTCACGGTATCGCAAAGGGTGGTATGAACCACTGCCAGGATGAAATGAAGAAGGCTGTTAAGGCCGGATACTGGAACCTCTTCTCCTTCAACCCTGCTCTTAAGGCAGAAGGAAAGAATCCGTTTACCCTTACCTCCAAGGAAGGCGACGGAAGCTATCAGGAATTCTTAAACAACGAGTCCAGATACACCCGTCTTGTTAAGCCGTTCCCTGAAAGAGCTGAGAGACTCTTCTCCGAATCCGAGAAGGTTGCTAACGAGAGATATCAGCACTTACTGAAACTCGTAGAGCTCTACAAGTAATCGAAAGTTAAACAAAATAAAAAACTCCTGCGGGTATCCGCAGGAGTTTTTTTTGGACCGGGGGGACGGGGTTAGTGGGTCATTTTTTCAAAATGCCCCACTACCCCCGTCCCCCCGGTCCATTTAAAAATTACTTTAACTCTTCCATCCACCTGAAGGTTCCGGTTTTCTTAACGTTCTCTCCGTAAATCGTTGCAAAATCATTCTTCATGGAAATCACGTTAAAACCATATCCTTCCCATTTTTCCTTCAGTTCCAGCCCCTTCTCGGTGTTTCCATAGTCCCTTTCTTCATCATCCGCTATCAGCATAAATGCGGCGCTTTTATAGGGATTATCCGTTGTTGCGTAAAGAAGCATACTCGTATCACCACTGCTGTTTCCGAATGCAAGAACAGGCTTCTTGCCGATTTCCTGCATAATCTGGGATACTTTATTCATCTGGAGATTCTTAATAATCAGCTTGTCCGTACGAACAACCTTCTCGCCCGGTTTGATTTCATAATCCAAGCCGTTCTCTCCGTTCTGTCCTTCCGCTTCCAGAAATACATCCATTCCGATAAAGTTTTCGGACGGAATATCAATTACGCCTTCGAAGAGATTTCTGCAGATAAAACGATCGCTTCCGCTTACGACATATACCGAGAATCCATTCTCCTGCAGGTATTCAATCACTTCAACCATCGGCAGATAAAAAGCTTCCGCATAAGTCATGCCTTCAAAGCCATCCACATCCCGAAGCAGTATTTCCGTTGTAAAATCGGAGAACTCTTCAAGCGTCATACCGGAATATGCTTTTGCCGCAGCCTGCGCATGCAGAATTGCCATATCATCAGGGAAATTGTGGCTGATACCCTCATCACGAATCATCTCGGCTACCCGAATCGTTTCTTCATCCGGTTTGCAGTTCAGATCTTTCAGCACTCTCCAGGCAAGCATATAATACTCCAGATAGGTCGGAAATAATTCGCCGCAAATCGTTCCATCCATATCAAATGTGGCAATTCGGTTTTCCACCGGAATAAAGTTTTCCGATTTTTCATCCGTAACATCTTCCACATAATCAATCAGTGTCTGAAGGGATGCCGCATCCTGATGCCAGCTTGCAAACACCTCTTCTGTCGTTTCCTTTTTGTTTCCCCCCTTTGAACAGCCTGCAAAAACCATAACCAGCATAACCGCAGCCATTATAAAAGCGAGAACTCTCCTTTTGTTTCCTTTCATTTTTCCACTCCTTTATTATTATAGTATTTCTACTTCTATTTTCATGAGTCGGATTCCGGCGGTGGAATTAATTCAATTACAAATAAACTCCATCTCTCTAATAACAGTATTCTCCCCGTTACTATTTTGGATTTCGAATTGATACTCTCCCGGAATGCAATTTACTGAAAGTTTATGTTCGTTCGGGTCGAGATTCATAACATCATAGACGCCATCTTCTGCCGCCTTCTCATAAACTATAAGTGATACACTATTCTCTTCCGTAATATCGTAATTTATAACGAATTCAAACGAATTATTTGAACATATATTACAACTCTTCATGACGGTTCCAACCGATGTTGTATGAAGATACCCTTTTGAATCAATTAATCCGTCATATGAATAACCCGGGGTCGTAGGCAAATCAACCGTACGAAGTCCTTTTTCGACCAAGCATATACCATCAAAAGGGTTACTCTCGGAGTACAATATCATATAACTTCCAAATTCAGATACCTTTGAGTATGATTCTTTTACATATTCCGGTAATAAATCATAGCTTTCAGCTAATACCATAAGGGCATTCTTTTCGGAAAAGGTAGAACGATCTCTGGCAGATGTATAATAATCAAAACAGCTAATAGCAGAATATGCTGTAAAATAAGTCATATATACTCGATCTGTATCTAAAGCCCTTAACAATTCCGGTTCTTTCGTAGAATCGATAAATATAACCGTCTCTACTCTCATATCATCAAACAAATCAAATAAAGAATCGCATTCATTATAATCAAACCAATAATAATCTAATCTATTATAATAATCTTTAGAAAGAGAAAAAGTTGTATGCATATTTAAAAGTTGAAGAGCTAAAGCCAGTATAATGCATATTGATATTTCAATCCACTTACTCATCATGCTAAATGTTTTCTCAATAACCAGTACAGATGACAAAATCAATGGAATAACACCAATCAAATGGTATCTTGGAGAAGATTTCGTTAAGAACAAAACTATAAAATTCCATATAACTACTGAAATCAGCATAGATTCAAGAAATAATCTGTTTTCATTGGAAATATGCTTGTCTTTTTTGTGAATACTAACGGAAAACGCCTTTGGAATTAACATCCATCCGGCCATAATCAAACCAACGATTCCCCATCGAATACACACAATGATTCCATCAATCGAGATTGCCTTTATATCATTTTTTATAAACGGATTAAATACACCAATCAGATTATTGAAATTGTTCATTAACAAATCAAAATAATCGGTAGTTGAAGCAATCATCATCTTCTCCGTATTTGGGTTTACCTGAAGCTTACCACACAGCCCTAAACCCAGAATAACCGCAATAATAGTTGTTCCCAAGACTATAACACGGTATATAATATCATGTCTGTCACGTGAATTCATCGAATAAATGAGTGTTGTAATTGTTATAGGTATAATTCCACAGGCTAATACATATAGTCCGCTGGAAATACCAGTTAAAAAAGAGAGAAACAAAAGAAATACCCAAAATACAATCATTTCTGTCTTCCATCTTTTTTCTCTTGAAATAACAAGTAAATAGATTAATAATATCGGAATCAGTGTTTTATATACATACTGACCCCCACAGAAAAACATCATATTACAATAGGCAAGCATTCCCAAATCATATAATGCCAAGACCATTGAGATTGCAATCAGGCGATAGGATACCGGAACGTGCGCGCACTTCATCAACTTCCATATCAGATATCCCCAGACCAAAATGTTAATGATATTGGCTATTGCAAAAGATACAAAAATATTCTTTGTAATCATAAAAAAAGGAATAGCCAAAATAGAAGCACAATCAAACTCTCCTGTAGTTATATAATCCCAACACTGTAAAAACAGCGTATGTTGCTTTCCCATTTCAATAGTATGACGAGCTAACTTGGCAAAATCCTCATCGATAAAAGAATTTCTAGGAAAAAAATTAAGAAAAATATAAGCAAATATTTCAAACAAAATAACCAGGGCAAATATCACACAGATTACAACATCTATATTAATTTGTCTTTTCTTAATGGCATCCATATAATACTCTCTCCATCATTTTTATATATTAATATAGGCCACCCATTTTATTCAAATGGGCGGCCTTCCTTTAATTCATCTATACACCTCAAATAACGTAAGCCGCTTAATTGCAGTCATGACTCTTTTTTCTCTTCTTCCTTCTTATCTTTGCCAAGGATTACGTCTTCGGCCTGTTTGATCTCTTCCTGGCCCCAAATCTTCTTATTGAGTTCGTCATCCATCTTGGAAACCATATCAAGTACGCTCTTTGCCTTTAACTGCTCTTCGCTTGCTTTCTTCTCGTCCTTGATCAGAAGTTCCAGGGAGCTGGAGATCGAATCAATATTGTTCTTGAATTCCTGGATCAGTTCTGCCGTCTTATCTTTCGCAACATCCATGATTTCGTTGATGTAGGAATCAAACTGTACCTTGGTCGTATTGGCGAACATCTGCTCTACGTCGGCTTTGTAGTTCTTCTTATTGTTGGTGGAGAAGATGAAAATCGCCTTCTGCTTATTGATGTACTCATCCATCTTCAAAGCCTTTAAACTTGAAGGAGGAATCTGTGTTTCCGCAACGTTGGTAATGCGGCGGATCAAATTTTCATCAATACCTTTGTAACCGGTAATCTTCTGAATGATAATACCCTTCAGTTCATCTACCTGCTGCTGGAGAATTCTTCCGCGGTTATTCTTGTAACTGTTATCGATCTCTTCCAGATAACGGTTTAATTCGTTACGGATGATATTGTTCTTCTCTTCGAAAACTTCCGGACGGATTGCGATCCATTTCATCTTGTCCGCAATCTTGCTTGCCTGGATCTTACGGTTCTCGATAACGGTATAAAGCTGGTTGATATCATCAATCTGGAATACCAAAGAATCCGTCGTAATGTTGGACATGTAATCCTGGTAAGCCGCATCGATATCCTGCACCATGGAGTTTTTCATGGTGTCGATATTGCGCTCGATCTCTTCTTTGGACAGACGAGCCTGATTCTCGATAACTTCATAGTCCTCACGGATAAAATTAACGACGCTTGAAATTCCGTCATACAATCCTTTTGCCTTAACGGCCAGGGCATACTTCTGTGCATAACGGATGATTTCCTTCTCGATTGCATACATACCGGAGTTAACGTAGATACGCTGAATGATCGGATACAGGGATGTATCTTCGGGATTTGCGCACTTCTTTAATTCCGAATTGCAGTCTTTGATCAGCTGTTTGGTTTCGTTATCGGAATTAGCGAGTTTATCAAGTTTAAAGTACATACCGGTCTCAACATCCTGTGCGGGAGTTACCTCTCGTAAGAACGGATCCTTGATCGGCTCGTTGTTGATCTCGTCTTTGTGATTGGCAAGCCAGCGTCTCTCTTCCTCGGTATCCACGTTGTTTCCGATCGCCTTTGCGATATATGCGGCCTTTGCGGATACAAAGAACAAACGCTCTTTGGAAAGATCAATCTGCTCTGCCTCTTCGTTATAGATCTTATCGGTTTCTTTTAAGGTAACCTCAACCTTCTTATTGCGAAGTTCTTTTAAGTCTGCCAGGGACTTCGTATCGGACTGGTTGATGATATGTAAGGAACGGGTCAGGTCAATGGTAACCTTGGTATCGTTCTTCTTATCGTTGGAATCTCCGATTAAATTATAGAGAATGGAGTTACCGGTACCTTCCATCTTGGTCGGTTCATACAGCACGATTAAAATGGAATTGGTCTGCTGCTGCAAAGCTTTCTGCAGAACAAGCAGATGCTCGTTGGAATTGGAGTCCGTACCCGGTGTATCGTAGAAGGTGAAATTGATATTTTTGCCCAGAGGAATTGGGAAAAATACATCAATAATACCATCCACATATTCATCATTATCGGCATCCGCATGATTGGGAATGTCGTTTAATTTCTTTAAAATCTGATACAGCTGTTCATGCTGCTGTAAGCGGAACATGATGGCGGAATTGATCTCGCCGTTTACCTTCTCTTCCGTTAATTCGCAGGGAGTCTCCGCATGGAACGCAAATTTTTTCTTGGTCTCATCCCAGGTAATGGTAGCCGGGAATTCCTGTCCGGGAGCGCTTCCTTTCTTGATCACAAAATAAACGCTCGGTCCGTCCGCATTGGAAATACGGAACATTTTAGCCGTTTCGGAATTGATGCTTTCCGGAAGAATCCTGCGTCCGATCAACGCATTGATGAATGTGGATTTACCGGAAGAATAGGTTCCGACAAGACAGAGGTTGACGTCGGAATTATTTAATTTGGCCTTCTTTTCTTCAAATTCGGCTTTGCGTCTTAAGAAGGACTCCTTAATATCCGTATTCTGGAGTTCATCGCCCAGCATCTGAAGCGTACCGTCACAGAACTGGCTGACACTTTCAAAAATCTCGGCAACGGAAGGAAGCTCTATGAAATCTTCGACCACAAAGCGCTCTTCACCTGAACTCTTATTGTATTCTTTTACTTTCTTTACGAAGTCATCGTAATCGATCTTGGTACCCTTAAAGGTTACGCTGACCTGATCGCGCAGAAACTGTTCCCAAATATCCTCGAAGAATTTATTTCCATGATTTTGCAATAAAAATTCACCCTTGTCAGGACCGTATTGAGAAAGCCACGGGCACATTGCGTAAGGGATTTCCACAAATTCTCCCTTTGCCTTGGCCAGAAAGCGGATCTCTTTCTTGACAGGATGATACATGATCATTAATTCTTTCATTTGTTTCCTCCAAATTAATCCCCATTATCCAAAAGGCAAAATTTACCCATTGAACACTTAATAATTATAACCCCTATATATAGAAATGTCAAAAGCAAGTTATAAATCTTTTCCCGGAATTTTACCAACCAAAAAAATCCCCGAATAAAGGGATTTTTACAAGGTAACGGAAAGGTTCGGACGTTATGTTTACCACTGGTTTACGTAACTTGGAAAATCAATATTTAGTGGTCACTCTGCTCCGTAACTCATATATTTTCGATTTGCCAGTCGATCGGGGTTTGTCCGTGGGAGGCAAGGAACTCATTTGTCTTGGAAAAATGTCTGCAGCCGAAGAATCCGCGGTAAGCGGATAAAGGGCTTGGATGCGGTGCTTTTAACACCAGATGGTTCGGATTATGAAGCATGGCTTCCTTCTTCTGTGCAGGTGCTCCCCAAAGAAGAAAAACAACAGGCTCCTCTTTGGCATCCACCAGTTCGATCACGCGGTCGGTAAATCTTTCCCACCCGAAACCGCGATGGGAATTGGCCTCATGTGCGCGCACCGTAAGAACGGTATTTAAAAGCAAAACGCCCTGTTCTGCCCATTTATTCAGCATTCCGTTATTCGGAATATAACATCCCAGATCATCGTGCAGTTCCTGATAGATATTCTGCAGCGAAGGCGGAACATCGATTCCCTTCTGTACCGAAAAACAAAGCCCGTGCGCCTGTCCGACATTGTGATACGGATCCTGACCTATGATAACAACTTTGACATCCTTATAGGCCGTCAGCGAAAACGCAGAAAATACCTGGTCCTTCGGAGGAAAAACCCGGTATTTCGCATATTCCGACTTCACTTTCGCAGTCAGCTCTTTATAATATTCTTTGCCTGCTTCCTCCTGAAAATAAGGAAGCCAGTCACTTGCTACCGTACTCATCTTATAACCTTACAGATACGCCTCTGTCACGTAAATAGCGCTTCACTTCTTTGATCTCCAGTTCTCGGAAATGGAACAGACTCGCTGCCAGTGCGGCATCCGCTTCGCCTTCGGTCAGTGCATCATAGAAATGTTCGAGTTTGCCGGCTCCTCCAGATGCAATCACGGGAACGGAAACATTCTCAGAGATGATCTTGGTCAGTTCCAGATCGTATCCGTTCTTCGTTCCGTCACAGTCCATGCTGGTTAAAAGGATTTCTCCGGCGCCCAGACGATTCGCTTTCATCGCCCATTCCACGGCGTCAATGCCCATATCCACGCGGCCGCCGTTTTTAAAGATATTCCAGCCGCTTCCGTCTGCTCTTCGCTTGGCATCGATCGCAACCACGACACACTGGGAACCGAATTTATCCGCCGCATCCGCAATCAGATCCGGATTCATGATCGCTGCGGAATTGACCGCAACTTTATCGGCACCTTCTCTTAAGATGCGCTTAAAATCATCGACCGTACGGATTCCGCCGCCAACGGTGAACGGAATAAAAACGTTTTCCGCCACTTTGCGTACCATATCAACGACGGTTTCTCTGGCATCGCTCGATGCCGTAATGTCCAGAAAAACAAGCTCATCCGCGCCTTCGCGGTCGTAGATTTTGGCAACTTCCACGGGATCTCCCGCATCGATTAAATTGACAAAATTAACACCCTTTACAACTCTTCCCGCATTCACGTCAAGACAGGGGATAATTCTTTTGGTGTGCATCTTTTAACTCCAAATTCTATAATTCAATATAGTTTTTTAAAATCCGAAGTCCCACATCGGAACTCTTCTCCGGGTGAAACTGGCAGGCATAAATATTACCTGCTTCAACAGCCGCATGCACATGGTTTCCGTACTCGCAGGTTGCGGCTACAATGCTTTCCTCTTCCGCTTTCAGATAATAGGAATGCACGAAATAAACATAGCTTCCTTCTTCCACACCCGCAAACAGTTTTGATGTTTTCGGAAACTCGAGGGAGTTCCATCCGATCTGTGGAATCTTAAGTCCGAAGGAGTCGTCGAATCGGACGATTTTACCTTTCAGCAAAGAAAGCCCCCGAACACCCGGTGTCTCTTCGCTTTCTTCAAACATAAGCTGGAGTCCGAGACAGATTCCGAGGATGGGCTTTCCCGCACCAACCAGTTCTTTGATTACTGCGCTCAGTCCGTAACCGTCCAGCTTCGACATGGCATCTCCGAATGCTCCGACACCCGGCAGGATCAGTTTATCCGCTTTGCGCATTTCTTCTTCGTTACGGCTTACAATATATTCCGCTCCCAGGAAATCAAGCGCTTTTTCCACGCTTTTCATATTCCCGGCATCATAATCAATGATTGCTATCATTCTTCCACACTTCCGTCCAGAATCCGTTCTTTCTCTTCGTCGGAAAGAAGTTCCGGCTGGATTTCTCCGATTATTTTGTCAAAATCAAGCAAAATGGTCAGCCTGCCGTCATGACGGTAAACGCCCTTTGCAATATGGCTTTCATCCACACCGAGCGTATTGTCGAGACCGACGATCTGATCGTCTTCCGCTTTCAGAATACCCAGCGCAGCATCTACATGAAACGCCACATCCAGATTACGGTAATTCGTAACCACAAAGATGCCTGCGGGTTTTGTCGCATCACGGTTAAGATATATCGCCAGATCAATGGCGGTAATAATCACTTCTCTGGGCATAAAAATGCCTTCCACGCAGGGATTCGAATTCGGAACGGGTGTCGAAGCCTGATACGGAATAATTTCCCGTACCGTTTCCACCGGAATTCCGAAACTGTTTGCTCCAAGTTTAAACTCTAATATCTCCATTTCGTTCCCTCGTAAAACACATTTTATCTTTTAATACTATATCGCAAAAATCCCGAAATATCAATCAATGTCCGTACGCAATCTTTATAATGTCGTCAATTCCGGCCTCCTCGATGGAAACATCTTTGATTGTTTGCCGTTTGGACAAATCCGCGATGATATCCGCCGCCGTCGTATCTTTTTTCATGAACTTATACTTGGCAATATTTCCGCTGTGTTCAATCATTTCGCAGAAATTCGCTTCCGGCGCTTTTTCATCGTAAAACTCCACGACCAGAGTTTTATACGGTGCAATTCTGTCGACAATCTCAGACAGATTTCCGTCTTCCATCATCACTCCGTGATTGATGATGATCAGACGCTCACACAGTTCCTGAATATCTCCCAGATCATGCGTAGTCAGAATTACTGTCGTCTGGCGGAGTTTGTTGATCTCTTTAATAAATTTGCGAAGTGCATACTTCGAAGAAACATCCAGTCCGATGGTCGGTTCGTCGAGGAAGAGAACCTTGGGGGAATGCAGCATGGAAGCCACCAGATCGCCTTTGACTCTTTGTCCCAGGGACATCTGTCTGACCGGCTGGTTGATGATTTCCTTAATGCCCAGGATCGAATCGAGTTCGTCAATGGTACGATCATAATCCTTTTGATCAATCTGATAAATATGCTTCAGAAGTTCAAAGCTCTCTCCCAGGCGCAAATCCCAGTTAAGCTGAGTTCTCTGGCCAAAAACAACACCGATATTACGAACCACTTCCTTTCGGTGTTTCGTAATATCCGCTCCGTTTATCAAAACACTGCCCGAACTCGGAGTAAGAATTCCGCTCATCATTTTAATCGTTGTGCTTTTCCCCGCTCCGTTCGGCCCGATAAAACCTACAATTTCACCTGCATCAATATGAAACGAAAGATCGGCTACCGCATGAATCTTTTCTATACCGGGGTTTACAAGGCCCTTAAATGCGCCTTTTAATCCGGGTTCCTTACGCTTTAATGTGTAATCCTTGCACAAATTAACTACATCAATCATTTCTAATTTCCTGCACTTTCATATTTCTTAAGTCCCGCTTTGAAGAAAAGTCCCGAAAGCGTAATTACCAATAAACCGACTAAAAGTGTGACGAAAGGAACCACCATACCGTTTAACACGGAATTTTCGATTCCGAGAAGGCTCGATACCGGATAGAAAGATACCCACCCGATAGGAATCAAATACGTCAGGATAAACTGCAGACTTTCCGGATACATGGAAATCGGATACAGAGTGGTCTTATCCATGATTTCCTGTGTATACATACCGAAATCCGTAGTGCTCTTCGTATAAAACGATGTACTTCCGAGGAAAATATAAATGCCTCCGCGAATCAGTGTTGCACCGATGAGCATAACCAGTACCTGAAGAACAAAGAAAGGTGTCACCTGCACGGCACATTTAATGCAGCCGTATACAAATACCAAAATTCCGGGAATCAGATCCGTGATACCGAAAATATTGATATTCGTAAAGAAAAACTGATATAAGACACTCATCGGTCTTGTCAGATACCGGTCAAAATCACCTTCCAGTACAAAGTACCCCATAAACCATCCCTGTACGAAGAAAATCATGGAAAGCGCGTGGGACATTACGGAAAGGCCGTATAAGAAAGCTAACTGACCGTAATTCCATCCGTTAATCTCTCCGAAGGATTCCACGACAAATTTAATGGTTGCAAATCCGACAATAAACTGAATCGGATTCGAGATCATCCAACCGGCGATGTTCGCAGGATATTCAACGATGGTCAGAAATGCCATTTTAATGACCTGAATCGTTACATCAAGGTAATGGCCGAGTTCTTTGAATGCTTTTTTCATTTTACATCATCCTCCCTGAACCATTACTTTTCTTGTAATCTGCTTCTGCGCAAACAAGAATACCAGAAATAAAACGACCGCCCAGGCCAGTTGTATCTCCATCCCGGTAAAGATCTCCGCCCTCGTTCCTCTGCCGATATATATGCTTAGCGGCAACTGGTAAATATACGGAAACGGCAAAAACTTAAGTACATTGGCGATCGGATCCGGGAAAAACCAAAGCGGTATGATACTTCCGGAGACTAACCGGATTAAATGCTTTTTCACCTGGATCAAAGCATCGATATTCACAGCACTGAATGCCATCATTCCAAAAAGTGCTGCAAGAAACCAGTTAATAAAAAATGACAAAAGAACGGATAACACAAAGATTGGCAAATCACGCAAATCCGCCATTTTAGGTACTTTTATAAGCAACGAGCCGATCAGTAAAATCGGCAGAATATTCTGCAGAATCAGTGCGATTATGGTTCCGATATCCTCTGCAAAATAGATTCCGAAGAGGCTTACGGGTTTCATCATGTCCGTGGCAACCGTACCCTTTTGTACGCTTTGCTCGATCCGTTTCTCCACGTTTGTGATAAGAAGGACCGAAAGAACGGAGGACATAATAATATAAACCAGCATGGAATCAACATCCACTCCGCCTGCCGTACCGCCGTCTTTGTACAACGCTTTCCAGAAAAATGCGGAGGTGATCATAATGATGGTCTGCACAAGAATATTACCGTATACGTCAAACGCATAGGTCAGTCTCTTGATGATTTGTGTTTTGATGATATAAAGATATTTCTTCATTCTCTCTTAAGTTAAGACAAAGCAAACCCGAAAGCAGATATCCCTGCCCTCGGGTTTGCGTAGAATTTTAAATCAAAATTTGAATTAGAACTTTCCTGCCTTTGCAGCTTCTTCGATGGAAACTGCGGTAGAAACGGTCATACCAACCATCGGGTTGTTACCTGCGCCGATAAGACCCATCATTTCTACGTGTGCGGGAACGGAAGAAGAACCTGCGAACTGTGCATCGGAATGCATACGTCCCATGGTATCGGTCATACCGTAGGAAGCCGGTCCTGCAGCCATGTTATCCGGGTGAAGGGTACGTCCGGTACCACCGCCGGATGCAACGGAGAAGTACTTCTTTCCTGCTTCTACGCGCTCTTTCTTATATGTACCTGCAACGGGATGCTGGAATCTGGTCGGGTTGGTGGAGTTACCGGTGATGGAAACATCAACGTTCTCTTTCCACATGATTGCAACACCTTCCTGAACATCGTTTGCACCGTAGCAGTTAACTTTTGCACGAGGTGACTCGGGATCCTTGCTGTAGCATTTACGGAATACTTCCTCAACCTCGCCGGTGAAGTAATTGTACTTGGTCTCTACATAGGTAAATCCGTTGATACGGGAAATAATCTGTGCAGCGTCCTTTCCAAGTCCGTTTAAGATAACACGAAGCGGTTTCTGACGAACTTTGTTTGCTTTCTCAGCGATACCGATTGCACCTTCTGCAGCTGCGAAGGACTCATGTCCTGCAAGGAATGCGAAGCACTCGGTATCCTCTTCAAGAAGCATCTTTCCAAGGTTACCATGGCCGAGACCTACTTTACGACGGTCAGCAACGGAACCGGGAATGCAGAATGCCTGAAGGCCGATACCGATGGCTGCGGCAGCCTCGGAAGCCTTACGGCAACCTTTCTTGATTGCAATGGCAGCACCTACGGTGTATGCCCATTTTGCGTTTTCAAAACAGATGGGCTGAATGCCCTCGATTAAATGATAAACATCAATACCTGCAGCATCGCAGATATCCTTACACTCTTCGATGGAAGAGATGCCGTACTCCTTTAAGCAAGCAAGAATCTGAGGCTCTCTTCTTTCATATGATTCAAATAATGCCATAATGATTTGTCCTCCCTTTCTTACTCTTTTCTCGGATCGATTAACTTCACTGCATCAGCAACACGGCCATACTGTCCGGAAGCCTTCTCAAGAGCGGTCTGAGCATCGTCGCCCTTCTTGATGAAGTCCATCATCTTACCAAAGTTTACATACTTGTAACCGATGATCTCATCATTCTCGTCAAGTGCAAGATTAGTGATATATCCATCGGTAAGTTCCAGATATCTGGGACCTTTTTCCAAGGTTCCGTAAGTGGTACCGATCATGGTTCTGGTACCCTTTCCAAGGTCTTCCAGACCTGCACCGATCTGAAGTCCGTCCTCGGAGAATGCGGACTGGCTTCTGCCGTAAACGATCTGTAAGAATAACTCTCTCATTGCGGTATTGATTGCATCGCAAACGAGGTCGGTATTAAGTGCTTCGAGGATGGTAAGTCCGGGAAGAATTTCAGCAGCCATTGCTGCGGAATGAGTCATACCGGAGCATCCGAGAGTTTCTACAAGTGCCTCCTGGATGATACCGTCTTTAACGTTTAAGGAAAGCTTGCAAGCTCCCTGCTGAGGTGCACACCAGCCAACACCATGAGTGTAACCGGAGATATCCTCAATCTTCTTTGCCTGAACCCATTTAGCCTCTTCGGGGATGGGAGCAGCGCCATGATGTACACCCTGGGTAACGGGGCACATGTTCTTGACTTCTGTTGAGTAAATCATATGATCCTCCTTTATGAATTTATTGAAATACAATATGAACTGTATTCTTACTGCAATTATGAAAACTGTAGCGTATCTATTTTACCAAACTAAGAGGCAAAAACAAAGAGCGAAATCGAGAAATTTACAAAAAATTCAAAACTCGTTCGCCCTTATTTCAATAAACGCGGTGCCTTTTCGAACAATTCGGTTTCGTAATAAAACTCCATTTCCTTGACAAAGGTGTATTCACCGGTTTGGGGATTATATTTAATAATATCGATTCCGCAGTTCGGAAGAAGCCCTCCCTTCCAGAAATCGTCGATATTCTCCTTCTTTTTCATGATAAAAATCAAAGCCTGGTCCAACGCACCGTGACCGGAAATCAGGATCCGGCGCTCGTTTCCATCCTCCTCAAGCGCGGCCTCTTTCGTTTCAATCACGTCTTTCAGAAACTCTCCGGCACGCGCAAGAATTTGTACAAATGTCTCCGCATGGGGATCATATTCCTTCACCATCTCATCATACTTAGACGGTTCTTCCTTAAAACAGCTAAACGGAATATCGCCTGCTTCTTTCATTGCAAAGACACTCATCCCTTCCTGCTTTCCAAAGCCCATCTCCCGTAATCTTGCATCGGAAACCGGTGCATCATTCCGGCTAACCAGTTTCGCACTGTTCATTGCTCGGCTTAAGGGAGACGAATAAACCGCATCGAAAGTGATACCTTCTTTATCGAAATACTCTCCGGTCTGCTTGGCCATACTGATTCCGTCTTTATTTAGCTGAATATCCGATGCGCCCTGAATTTTATATAAATCATTCCATTCCGTCACGCCGTGACGCAGTAAATAAATCTCCATACTGTTCTCTAATCCGTAAATAGTTTTTCCCTGTTTTGAAGCGCATTTTCGGTCAGTTTCTTGCGATCCTTCGGATCCACGTAATCAAAAAGCGCCACATTGGAAAAACCGAGTTTTCTTAACTTTTCTTCGCTCTCCTTCTGCTCATCGCCCTTATGAAGACGGGGAATCTTCGGCACTTTTAAAACGATTTTCCTTTCGTCCACGCGCTCTTTTAATTTCATCAGATTATCAAAGAATATACCGAAATCTCCGCCCGTATACTGCTTATACCGCACGGGATCCATATCCTTAACATCAATGGCATAGAAGGAAATGTACGGAATAACCCGCTCAATATTTTCAAACGGTGCCTGCAATGAGCTTTCCAGATTAAAGGTCCAGCCCGTACTTTGGTACTTTTCCATGAATGCCGCATGGAAAGCACTATGTAAAAGAGGCTCTCCTCCTCCGAAAGTCAAGCCTCCTTTAGTAGACAGGAAATACAAATTGTCAATTTTCACTCTTTCATAAAGTTCATCCACCGAAAGATATTCAACGGGTTTCGATCCGTCCCACGAATAGGGATTGATGCAAAGTCTGCAGCGAAGCGGACACCCCATGGAACAGACCAGAGTCGTCACGCCCTCTCCGTCCGTAAGCATCCTGAGTCTTTCAATGGCAAGAATCGGTAATTTCAATTCTTCCAAAATTTTCTCCTCTTAATTTCCTTCTTAGGGAATATATTCAGCTCCGCCTTCCAATTCATAGTTATCAATGAGCGCCTTTGAAGAGTCCTGCTCAGAGGTTTTTTCTTCTTCCGAACAATCCTCTTCGGAACAGGGTTCGGATGAATCAAACTCCACAGCCACATCACCCATAATCTGGTCTTCGGGATAATAGGTTTCTTCTCCCTCTATGTCAACAGGTGCAATCGTTGCTTCACCACCCAGAGGCTGCGGATCGGGGGGATTGTTTCCCGCGGTAAAGAAACTTTTTACGGCATCCACTGCCACGCAACCGGTCATGGATGCTGCCATGCCGACCGCAATACCGGCCACGGCAACTTTCTGTCCCATATTTCTTCTCTTGGCAAGTTCCCTTTCGAGATACAGAATCTCGGCTTCACATTTCGGGCAGGTACCCTTGCACTCACCTTTATGTTTGCACTCACTTACCACATATTCGATATCATTGTTTTCGGCAATCTGTCTGCGGATTTCCTTTAATGCTCTGCACTTATCTTTTCCTCTCATGCTTCTCCTCCCATTTACGGACGAATGTCTTTTCCGCGATCCTTCGGCGACCTGAAATATTCGTCGGGCTTAATGGACTCCACTCCGTCACCCATAATGGCCTTAAAATATTCCTGCATCTTGCTTTGCTTTCTCAGCCAATCCGAACTGTCTGACTTCAGATCGGGATCGATGATCTTCGGATCGCCCGTCTCCTCGCTTGTTTCTTCGCTTTCTTCTTCGGAAGTTTCTTCCGAACTCTTTTCACTTGATTTCTCCGAAGATTTCTCGGAAGTCTTTTCCGATGAGTCTTCTTCAAAAACATTGTCCTTGCTGTCTTCCCATGGTCTGTCATCCCATGTATAATTCGGAAACTCCTGTTTTAGGTGTTCCTCTTCCAAGACTGCAAGTTTCGGATCGATGTGGATCCATGTTCCCTTTAAATCGGCATATTGGGGATCATACGGATCTGCAACACCTTTTCCTTTTGCTGAGAGTGATGTGTCCTTTAAATAATTTCTTTCAAAGGTTCCGTTTTTTAAAGTAATGGTCATCCAGCCGCGGTCCAGGATTTCTTCCTGTGAAACATAGCACATTCCGACTTCCAGTCCGAGCGGTGTGAAAAATACAATATTGGATTCTTTGTCTGCCAGAAACTCGGCGACTTCCGCATCCGTCCAGGGATCCAGTGCGGAATTTCTTCCGTTCTGCGTTAAGCATCTTTCCCTGAATTCTTTGGCAAATGCTTCATCGATATTCATGATCTCGTCGTTTTCGATGATTTTACCGCTTTCCAGATCAATATTGATGGCGTAAATGTAGGAATCCAGATTGACCTGAAAATCATCCGTATGAACCACCGCATCCAGAAGTATGCTCATCTTTTTTCCGTCGTTGTATGTAACATAAGAATCAACGGAAAACGTGATTGTCGAATACATATACTGCGTGTACGGTGAAGTTCCGTTCAGATAATTGATGAAATCGGATGCCGTACGAAGGAAAATCTCTTTATTGATGGTATCAATATTCGGAATCTTTCCTTCCAGTTCCGCATAAGCCACATCCGCCTGCACTCTTGTAGGTCCCATCACATCGTCATAATAGAAATATTTCCGATGAATGGAATACAGATTGCTGTAAGTGATTTCATCCACGCAATCGCAGAACGGCTCGTAATAATCCGGTCCCATGCTGCTGCGCTTGTCATACCAGTTGGTATGCGTCGTATCGAATACGGTTGACTGATCCCTGTAAGATACGACCTTGTCGTTGATAAAAGGATCAAACGCACCCGACTCGGTAATCGAACTTACATCCGCCATGCTTTCGTAGAAGGACATATCGAATGTATCGTGATCAAAATCTTCTCTTCCGAAATGTCTTCTGTATACCACTCCCTCTTCCTCGGAACTTTCCTCGGAGGAAGGAACCGCGCTGGTCTTCGGCTTCTGTGTCTTCTTCTGTTGCTGCATCTGCTGGGTCAGCAGATTGTTCAGTGCCCTTTTGCTTCTGACATAACCAATCAGCGAAGGGATCAGAATAACAAGCGCGATCAGAACCGTTGCACCGATTGCAATCGGTATCCAGGCTTTGCTTCGGGAACTCTTATTCACCTTCTGTGCCTGAATCCTGGTTGCTTCGACAGCCTGATAGCCCGGCTGCGGATTCATGTTTGCATTTTGGCCCGTATAATAAGCACCGTTTGCGCCTGCTCCTGCGGGAATGTTCGCATTTGGATCAAACGCAGCCTGAGCATCACCGGTATTTGGCTGGCTCTGCCATTCCTGCGGCTGGTTTTCCGAGCGAAGATCATACCCGCAAACCGTACAGATAGGCGGATGCATTAAGCCTCCGCAACGCGGACAAAAGATAAATTTTGTTTGTGTTCCGTCAGACATTTTATTGTCCCTCACTGCCAAAAGTTACTTCACTGAAATATTCCAGTACACATCGTCTCAATAATACCAACGAATAAGCCACGGCATTTTCGCGGATTTTTGATCGATTTCCTGAAAAATTATATTTTTCCACCGTAATCTTGCCTTTTACGGAGCATCCGATGAAGACCGTACCGACCGGAATTTCCTCTGTTCCGCCGTCCGGACCCGCCAGACCGGTAACGGCCAAAACGACATCTGCCTTATTGATAAAAGCAGCGCCCTTCAACATATCTTCGCAAACCTGGCGGCTTACCGCCGTGTGTTTTTCCAAAATCGCTTTCTTGATTCCGAGCATTTTACGCTTTGCCTTGTTCGAATAGGTTACATAGCAAAGTTTCAGTACTTCGGAGACACCCGGTACATTGATCAGTCGACCCGCAACCAGACCGCCGGTACAGGACTCCACGGTGGATACGGTCAGATGATTGGAAATCAGAAGATCCACACATGCTTTTTCCAGCGTCACATCTTCTTCCGTAGTATAGATATATGGACCGAAACGGTTTTTCAACTCGCGAACCACGGGTTTGATCAGCTTGGATGCCTCTTTTTCCGTCGGCGCCTTTGCTGTAACGCGGACATGCACCTCTCCTGTTTTGGCATAAGGTGCCACGGTGGGATTGGATGATTCTTCGGTCAGATCACGAATTCTGGCATCCACCGCGCTCTCTCCGATTCCGCACATTTTAACCATCTTGGAAACGATCACCGTATCGCTTTTGGAGGAAAGATACGGCCGTACATCATTCTCAAACATCGGCATCAGCTCGTTTCCGGGCCCCGGAAGAAGAATGGCCATCTTTCCGTCTTTTTCACAGATAATTCCCGGAGCCGTACCGTTTGCATTGTACAAAACCTTGCTGCCCTGCGGAACATATGCCTGTTTTTCGTTGATCGGAGGCATCTCAAGGCCGCGACGCGCAAAGAACTCGCGAATGCTGTCCATGGCTTTTTTATCCATGACCATGGGTAGATCAAGCGCCTCGGCAACGGTTTCCTTGGTCAGATCATCTTCCGTCGGTCCCAAACCGCCCGAGAAAATAACAATATCCGAACGGTCCCACGCCTGAAGAAATGTCTTCGTAATCCTGTCTTTATTGTCCCCGACAACCGTCTGGTAATAACAGGAAATACCCAGCGCAGCACACTGTTCGGATAGAAACTGTGCATTCGTATTCAAAATATTCCCAAGAAGAATCTCTGTACCTACAAAAATAAATTCCGCGTTCATTTCATTCTCCTTAATATATGAGCTTATTTCTCCTCTTTCAAAACGGAACGGTTCTTTACGAGGTAATCGATCAGCGAAACCACGGTAAGGATACATACCAGCCACTGCAGTACATAACCGACAACCTTAATCTGCGGGATATCCGCGATCAGGAAGATGACCATGATCATCTGTGCGGCGGTTTTAACCTTGCCCCAGATGCCGGCTGCGATGACTACGCCTTTTTCGGCCGCAACCAGTCTGAATCCGCTGATGATAAAATCTCTGCCAATGATCAGCATGACCAGCCAGGGATTGACTTTACCGAGGATCAATAATCCGATCAGAGCAAGATTCACCAAAAGCTTATCCGCAAGCGGATCCATGAACTTACCGAAATTGGTGATCATATTGTATTTTCTGGCAATCCTGCCGTCCAGTGCATCCGTAATGGACGCAAGGGCAAAGATCAAAAGTGCGATCCATTTGGAATATTCCTCGATGGCCGGGATATTAAACGGAATAAAGTCCTTCTGGTTTAGCAGAAAGAACAGAAATACCGGAATCATAATCACCCTGGCCAGGGTCAGTTTATTCGCTGCATTCATTATCTAAAACTCCAATCAAATCATATTCGTTGCTGTCGGTGATCTTTACTTGGATCATATCTCCGCTGCAGAATTCGCGCTCGCAGTTTACGAATACCAGTCCGTCAACATCAGGCGCATCCAGATAGCTTCTGCAAACATAGACATCATCTTCGGGAATACGTCCCTCAACAATCACCGGAAGGGATAAGCCGATTCTCTCCTTTGCCTTGGCAAAAGCAATCTCCTGCTGCATCAGCATGATTTCCTTTGCCCGCTTTTCCTTGGTCTTCTTCGGAATCTGTCCCTTCATTTTGGCTGCGGGAGTGCCCTCTTCCTTCGAATACGGAAAAACTCCCAGGCGGTCAAATCGCATTTCTTCCACAAACTGTTTTAAGCATTCCACATCTTCTTCGCTCTCTCCCGGAAAACCGGTGATCAGAGTGGTCCGAAGACAGATATCGGGAAGGATTCTACGGATCATGGCGATTTTCTCGCGTAACTGTGCATTGGATGTTCTTCTGCCCATCCTCTTTAAAATCTCATCCGATGCATGCTGGATCGGAATATCCAGATAATGACAGACTTTAGGCTCGTCTTTCATGGCAAGCAAAAGTTCCTCGTCAATTTCTTCCGGATAACAGTAAAGCAGTCTGATCCATTTCAGTTCTTCAATCTTCCCAAGACGGTGAAGCAGTTCGGTGAGCGCTTTGTGTCCGTATAAATCCGTACCGTAGATCGTCGTCTCCTGTGCCACCAAAACCAGCTCTTTCACGCCCACTTCTTCAACGAGATGTTTGGCCTGATCCACGAGATAGTCCATGGAAAATGAGCGGTATTTTCCGCGCATGGAAGGAATTGCACAGTAAGTACAGCACTTATCGCAACCCTCGGCGATTTTCAGATACGCATAATATCCGCCCGTCGTAACGATACGTTTCTTCGCTTCGGTTAACGAAGTATCGATGGAAGGAAGAATCGATTCTTTCTTTCCTTTCAGGGCATCGTTTACGGCATCGACGATATTCTCAAGCGCCATTGTACCGAGGATCGCATCAATCTGCGGAAGTTCTTCTTTTAATTCATCGGCGTAACGCTGGGCGAGGCAGCCACACACCAAAAGTACCTTGAGCTGTCCCTTTTCTTTCAGATCGGACATCTCGAGGATGGTATTGACACTTTCCTGCTTCGCGTCATGGATAAACGAACAGGTATTGACAACCGCAATATCCGCTTCGCTCTCGTCATTTGTGATCTCAAACCCCGCCTCGGAAAGATAGCCGAGCATCACTTCCGAATCGACTAAGTTTTTATCACAGCCGAGTGAAATAAAAAGAATCTTCATACGAAAGTCTTATTCCTCGTCACCGATTATTTTGATCTTGGATTCCTGAAGCTCTTCCACTGCGATGGAAAGGGGCTTTCTGTCTCCGGCCTTTACAAGGGGTTCTGCGCCGTTGATGATCTGGCGTGCTCTCTTGGATGTAGCCATAACGATGGAATAACGGCTGTTAACGATGGGAGTTTCTCCGGGCTCCACTTCGCTGTTTACAACAGCCATCAAATCTGAATAAGAAGGATGTAACATCATAATTAGACTCCTTTCGAAAAGCCTTCAAGCTCTTCTTTTAATCCTTTTATAAAATGTTCGTTCCGGACGGGTGCGCATTTTGCCGCATCGATGTACTTCACGGCATTTGCCATGCACTCATCCAAATCGTCATTTACCAAAATATAATCATAGCGGTCCATTAAAACCACTTCTTCGGCCGCACGAAGGATTCTCTTGTTTACGACTTCTTCGGCTTCCGTTCCTCTTCCGGTCAGGCGCTTCTTTAATTCCGAAATGCTCGGAGGAGTGACGAACAGTAAAATTGCTTCCGGGAAGATTTCTTTTACCTGCAGTGCACCCTGCACTTCAATTTCCAGGATTACGTCCTTGCCGTTTGCAATCTGTTCTTCCACATAGGATTTCGGTGTTCCGTAGGAATTGCCCACATAGGTGGCATGTTCCAGAAGACCGCCCTTTGCAACGGTTTCATCGAATTCTTCCCTCGTTACGAAGAAGTATTCCCTGCCGTTTACCTCGCCCTCTCTGGGTGCTCTCGTGGTCATGGAAATGCTTAAGGCAAAACGATCATATGCAGAAAGCATTTTCTTTACCAGTGTTCCTTTGCCTGCGCCGGAAAAACCGGAAATTACTATTAATGCACCTTTCTTCATGGATGACTCCTTTATTCGCCGGTTCTTGCCGTAATGGTTTCGGGAAGAAGAGCCGATAAAATCACCTGGCCGTCCGCCATCACCAAAACCGCTTTGGTTTTTCTTCCCTGGGTGGCATCCACGGCAACACCGTTTTCCTTGGCGGTCTGCACAAGGCGTTTGATCGGAGCCGCATCTGGGCTTACGATGGCATCCACCCGGTCGGCATTTACCATATTTCCATATCCGATATGTACAAATTTAGCCATATTACTCCAAATTCTGAATCTGCTCTCTGACCTTCTCGATACTGGTCTTTAAGTCGATTGCAGCGTTCGCGATTTCCAGATCGGTTGTTTTCGAAAGCGTCGTATTGGCTTCGCGGTTCATTTCCTGTGCAATGAAATCAAGTTTTCTGCCGACTTCTCCGCCCGCCGTTAACGCATCCTTGGTAGCTTTGATGTGGCTTCTTAAACGAACCAGTTCTTCGTCCACGCAGGATTTGTCGGCAAAAATGGCAACCTCGGTCAATACTCTGTTTTCGTCAATCTGCGTATCACCCAGAAGTTCTGCGATTTTTGAATTCAGTCTTTCGCGGTATTCTTCGATAATCTTGGGAGAACGCTCCGTGATAAAGTCCACATTCACGAGCATTTCATCCAACTTGCCGATCAGATCGTTCTTTAAATTCTCTCCCTCTTTGACTCTGGACTCGGAAAAATTCTCGGCTGCGCCCTTAACGGTCACTTCCAGGACTTTCCAGATGGCTTCTTCGTCCACCTGGGACTCATCCATGTCAAACACTTCGGGATAACGGGACAGAGTCGAAACCCTGGTATCGTTTTCCAGACCGAAATCTTCGGAAATCTGATTTAAATACTCCATGTATTTGGCAGCGACTGCCTTGTTGTAGCGGATGGTTACGCTCTGCTCTTCGAGTTCTTCAAAAGTGATGAAAACATCCACTTTACCGCGCTTGATCGTATCTTTCAAAAGGTTTCTTACCGATGTTTCAAAGAAATTCAAACGCTTCGGCATTTTAACGCTCATATCGAGATAACGGTGATTTACGGATTTGATCTCGACGGAACATTTGCATTTATCATCATTAAACTCATACCGTCCAAAGCCGGTCATGCTTTTTACCATTCCGATTCCCTCCAAAAGGCGAAAAAATATGGACTACCGTGTTGAAAGCCCACACATAGTCCATATTATTATACGGTATTCTCTTTTTTTTATCAAGCAAACTGCGGATGTTTTTTTGCAATTTACCAGTCGCTGTCCCAGTCGGTGGATCCGGAATCCCAGGAATCGCCGGAATCCCAGGAATAATCATCATCGTCATCGTAATCATCATGAGCCGCTTCGTATGCCTGACGCTCCTGCTCCGCCTTGTAATCCTGATAGATCTCCGTCTGCTCGAAATCACTGTACTGGGTGGATTCATCCCAGGTCGGTGTATACCAGAAGTCCGTTGCGGTGTTTTGATGTTTCAGATCCGCGGGAATGTCGGTAATCCATACATCGTCCCAGTCGCCGGTGTCCGTATCGTATATATACCATCCGGCATCCTGTTGCGGACTTAAATGATAATAGGTGTTTCCGCCGTAGTTATAATATCCCTGGGTGACGGTGAAATTATTCAGGATATCCTGATACAGCGTACTTTCGTAGAAATCAATTCCGCCGTACTCGGGCTTATAATCCTCGGATAAGAAGTATTTCTTTGCCGGTTTCTTTCTGGCAAGTTCCTGATTCGGGCTTCCGATGCACTTACGCCATTCGTTGTAATCATCGGAATAATATCCCCAGATATCTTTATCGTAATGATAATACAGGCTATCACCGTACTGATAATACCCCGGGGCAGCCGGAAGTGTTTTCAAAGTCACAATTCCGAAAAGAGCCGCCGGTATTCCGAACATGCAAAACAGCGTGATCAGTGCAGCAAGCAGTGAGCTGCTTTTTCTTCTTCTGCCTGACGAGGGGCGGCTAAACGAAGATTTATAATTCTGTGCATTTAAATTATGTGCCTTCTGCTGAAGGATTTCCTGCTTTAACCTGGTATGCAGTTCGTTTACCGCAAAAGCCTCATCCGTACCTTCATATCGAACAGCACGGGAACCGTCGGCTTTGTTTTTATAAACGATAAACTTTCCGCTGTTCTCATCTTTGTAAATACCGAACGCGCGCGGTCCGCGGTAGTCCTGTCCGATGAAGAATCGGGTGACTTCCGGTCCCGGAAGGCCTTTGGAATCATACCATGCCATCAATCCGCCGATGGTGGTCGGCTGGTCGGATGTGCTTCTTCGAACATTGGCATTCGGCGCACCGCAGGCCGGGCAGTTTTCCAAAGTGTCGTCAAACATCGAATCACAGTATTCGCATTTGATTTTCATCTTTCTTTTCCCCTTTTTCCAAATTTACACAATTAATATTCCAAATCATCCCTCTTGGTGGCAACCATCGAATAATTCGTATAATATACGACAAATCCGGGTGCCGCCTTATTCGGGCGTTTCACATTCTTCCGGCGAAGATAGTCGACCTCACCCTTTTCCATATCCTTATTCTTGGAATTGGTATGGGCTAAGGAGGCTGCCAGTTCAAACATTTCATCCGGCATATCCCACTCCGTTGCCTGATTCGCATGAGGGCATTTCACAACAACATGCGCACCCGGTACACCTTTGGCATGGAACCACCAGTCATTTCCTGTCGCTATTTCAAAGGTCACTACTTCGTTCTGCAGATTGTTTCTGCCGATATAAATCTCATATCCGTCATCGGTCGTAATATGAAGCGGTTTGGCTTTGGGCATCCTGCTCTTTCCCTTGGATCTGCCGTCCTTTCCTTTAGCGGCATAGATTCCGCCCAGACGTTTGACATATCCTCTCTCCCACAGTTCGGCCTTGATCTGCGTCAGATCGTCTTCCGTCTTTGCCAGGGAAATATAAGTCATTACACCTTCCAGATATTCGATTTCCTCTTCGTTTTCCCGAATCTGTTCCGTCAGTGCCTGTGCGGTTCTTTTACACTTATTGTATTTATCGAAATACCGTACGGCATTTTCGGATACGGTTTTATCGGGATCCAGACGGATGATCCGGTTCTTGTTTTCATAATAGTCGAAAACTTCCGCCTTGTCCAACCCATCCTCGATCTGGTGTCCGTATGCATTCAAGAGTTCCCCGCAGATTCGGTATTTCTCTCTGTTCTCGGCATCGGCAAACTGCTTCTTCTGCAGATCGAGTTTCTTATAATCTCTCTCCAGAAGTGTCTGCAGATGATGTCTTAAGTCCGCGGATTTGGAACGAATCACATCCGCTTTGTTTTTCTCGGAATAATAAGTGACCAAAGCTGCGGAAACGGGCTCCAAATCTCCGTCTTTGACTTTTTTTACCAGATTGCGAAGCTCCCCGTATAAGGCTTCTTTCTCCTCTTCGGTCCTGAAATCCCTTTCTCCGTCAACATCCGCCTTATTGCAAAGTTCCATCGCAGTCTGCGGAGAAATACCCGTATAGGATGTATAAATCCTCTTAAACACCGGAAGCGGTTTCGCCATGGCTTCGGCATAAGAGCGTCTGAAAGCCTCCTCGTTATCGATAAGAGTTAGCAGATCGGCTTTATCTTCCGTATTCGGTATAAAATAGTCGCGTCCGGGCAGTACCTCACGCACGGAAGATACGAATGCGCTTACATGTTTGATCGCATCCAAAATCATTGCCTTTGCATCGGTCAGGATCAGATTGCTGTGCTTCCCCATGAGTTCGAAGATTAAAACTCTCTCACAGAGATCACCCATTTCATCGAGATGTTCCACATGAATCTTAACAACTCTCTCAAGGCCCGGCTGGACGATCTTTAGGATTCTGCCACCCTGCAAGTGCTTTCGAAGTACCATGCAGAAATTCGGAGCCGTCATCGGAGACGGTTTATTCTCATCCGTCAGATAAATGGACGGCATGGATGCAGACGCATTGATAAAAAGCCTCTCCGTGGAAGAATCCGTCTTAATCGTAAGAAGGATTTCTTCTTTCTCGGGCTGGGCAATTTTGGTGATGCGACCTGATAAAAGCCTTGTATTCAATTCTTTCACTACGGCTGCAACCGTAATTCCGTCAAAAACCATATAAAATCCTTTGTATAAAGCGGCTGAGGCAGAAAGCCCTCAGGGGCTGATAGACTGAGTCAGAAAGCCCTCAAAGGCGCAAGCGCCTTTTTCGGGTTGTTGCTTCGCACCAACCACGATCCATAAATCAAATACCCTCTTGTGCAAGCACAGAGGGTATTTTTCTTTATGTCTCTAGCTTTCTGACTCAGCCTATCAGCCAGTCGTACATCTCCTGATACTTCTTCGCGGAAACGTTCCAGGAGAAATCTACCGCCATGGCGCGGTCAATCATCTTGTTCCATTCTCTCTTGCGGTCATAGTAAATCTTCTCTGCATAACGGATGCTGGAAAGCATTTCGTGTGCATTGTAATTTACAAAGCTGAATCCCGTACCGGTGCTTTCATATTCGTTGTACGGTTCTACCGTATCCTTCAAACCACCCGTTTCACGAACGATGGGAATGGTTCCGTAACGAAGAGCCATCAGCTGTGACAATCCGCAGGGCTCGAATAAGGACGGCATTAAGAACGCATCCGATGCGGCATAAATTTTATGGGAAAGAGCTTCCGAATAGTAAATATTTGCGGAAACCTTATTATTGTACTTCCAGTCAAAATGACGGAACATATTCTCGTACTGCTCGTCGCCGGTACCGAGTACAACAATCTGTACGGCATCCTGGCAAAGCTCGTCCATCATATAAGCGATTAAATCGAAGCCCTTCTGGTCAGTCAGTCTGGATACGATACCGATCATCATCAACTTATCGTTCTCTTCCAGTCCGAGTTCCTTCTGGAGCGCTCGCTTATTCTTGATCTTCTCCTTACGGAAGTTCTGCGGAGTATACGGGAACTCGATGTTCGGATCCTTGGAAGGATCGTAATCGCTATAATCGATTCCGTTTACGATACCGCGAAGGTCATGCTCTCTTGCACGGAGAAGTCCGTCTAAGCTCTCGCCGTAGAACGGGGTCATAATCTCTTTGGCATAGGTTTCGGAAACGGTTGTGATGGCATCCGCATATACGAGACCACCCTTTAACATATTCGCATTCTTGTAATGCTCCAGTTTGTCCGGTGTGAAATAATAATCCGGAAGTCCGGAGATCTCTTTTACGGTCTTTACATCCCACTTGCCCTGGAATTTCAGGTTGTGGATGGTCATGATTGTTTTGATTCCATGGAAAAATTCATTTCCCTGGAAACGCTCTTTCAAATATACCGGAACGAGACCGGTCTGCCAGTCGTGGCAGTGAATGATGTCGGGACGAAAATCCAATAAAGGCATTGCGGATAATGCAGCCTTGCAGAAGAAGATAAATTTCTCCATGTCATCTAGAACATTTCCGGAATACGGACGGAATCCGCCGAACATCGACTCGTTGTCAATGAAATAATAAGTGACGCCGTCAACCTTGGCTTCAAGAATTCCCACATATTCGCTTCTCCAGTTGAAGTCCATGTAGAAGCTGGTCTTGAATACCATCTTGTCTCTCCATTCCTGGGAGATGCAGGTATACTTGGGAATCATAACGCGAACATCGAAATACTTCTTGTCCACGCATTTCGGAAGAGATCCCACAACATCGGCCAACCCGCCTGTTTTGATAAAAGGAACACTCTCCGATGCAACAAATAAGATATTTTTCATATCTTCAACCCTCCGGCTAAATTATAATTTATGCCATAAATACACTTAATAAATTATACATCATTTGTATTATTTAGTAAACTCAAATCTGCGTTATTTCCATTTGAAACAAAGCATTGTCATGTCGTCAAACTGACTGTTTCCATCAATAAAAACATCAACCGAATTTTTGATATTCCGAATGATCTGTTCCGCCGTATCGTCACTCCTGTTTTCGCAACATGCAAGAAGTCTGTCATTGCCGAAAAGCGTATGTTTCGCATCTTCCGCTTCGGTGACGCCGTCGGTATAAAGACACATGATATCTCCTTTTTCGAGTTTCATGCTGTGCTCTTTATATTTCATTCCTTCCATACCGCCGAGAACCAATCCGGGCTTATTCTCCAGAAATGCGCTTTGATTCTCCCGAAGAAGCACGGGAGGATTATGTCCTGCGGAAACATAATTCATTTCACCGGTGGTCAGATCCATAACGCCCACCCATAAGGTTACGAACATTTCCGCTTCGTTTCCGGCACAAAGAGCATTGTTTGCCACCTCGATCGCCTGAGCCAGATTTTCATTGTCTCTGATGCAGTTTTGCAAAGTGATCTTGGAAGATGCCATAAATAAAGCCGCCGGAACGCCTTTGCCGGAAACATCGCCGATGACAAAAGCAATATGGTTCGAATCCGTAAAGAATACATCATAGAAATCTCCGCCGACTTCTTTGGCCGCCAGCATAAAACCGCTGACATCCAGTTCTTCGCGTCCCGGATACTGCTCGTTGATCACGGGGAGCAGGGAGTGCTGAATCTTATTTGCCACGGAAAGTTCGGACTGCATACGGTTTCTTTCGATGGAAAGCGTCCTCTGACGATCCGTATAGATCATGATCATGATCATCAGTGCGAAGCCGAATGCATTGATTAAGATAAACGGAATCGCAATCTGTTTCACGATTTCAACCGCGGTATCAAAAGGTTTTACCATCACAAGAACGACGCTTAAATGGAATACCTCCATAATGGCTGCTACCAAAAGCGCAAAATACGGTTTATTGATAAATTTATTGAATTTTAACGAGAGCAATCCCATGAACAGTCCGATGCAACAGGTCGCCACAACACAGGCTTTCGCTGTGAGTCCTCCCATGGTCAGTCTGTGAAGACCTGCGATCAGACCCGCGATCACGCCGCCGAGCGGGCCTCCGGTGAAACCGGAAAGCATGGGGCCGATATCACGTATCGAAACAACGGCACCGTTTAATTCAAAACCGGAAATATTGCCGTATACACCGAAAAGACCGCCCAGAAGGCCGATGATGATGGAATATTTCCACTTTCCTTCCGCGGTTTTGTATTTCGATAAGAAATCACTGACACCGATAAATGCGGAAACGACCAGCACTACCGCCAGTGTTCCAATCATTTTCGAAAATAGTAAACTCATACCGCTGTTCATGATCCCACCTGTTTCTTCACTTTCTTCGCCATGGCGATCATCTCTTTGGCATTCGCCTTCGCCGCTGCCGTTTCGGTAGCTCCTCCGAGCAGTCTGGTCAGTTCTTCCACCGACTCATACTGAAGAAGTTTCTTAACTTCCGTAACCGTTCTTCCGTCCTTCTCCGACTTGGTGATTCCGAAATGATTGTCCGCCATTGCAGCGATCTGAGGCAGATGTGTAATGCAAATGACCTGCAGATTTCTGGCAAGCTGTGCGAGTTTCTCCGCTACCTTCCAGGCCGTGTTTCCGCTGATTCCCGCATCGATCTCGTCGAAGATCAGCGTATGGATCAGATCCCTTCCGGCACAGACGGTCTTGATCGCAAGCATGATCCTGGAAAGTTCACCGCCGCTTGCAACTTCACATAACGGGCGCATGGGCTCTCCCACATTCGTGGAAATAAAGAATTTGGCAATGTCACGCCCATTTGCCGTATAGCTTTCGTTTTCCTCAAATTCAATCTCAAAACGGTTATCGTTGAAGTTCAGTTCCGACAGCGCCGCACGTACCTCTTCGGTAAAACGGCCGGCCTCTGTTTTCCTTTCTTTGCTTAATGCATCGCAAAGAATGGATAGTTTCTTCTCCGCCTCTTTTAAACGAAGCGATAATTCTTCTTTGTATTCTTCGAATTTGACCAGTTTCTCGTATTCCGCGGATTTCTTTTCGTAGAAGGAATTAACGTCCGCTACGTCTTTTCCATATTTCATAAAAAGCGTATTAATGAAATCGTACCGCTCCCTGGCTTCCGATAAACGGTTTTCATCGAAATCAAGCGTATCCAGATAATCGGCCATTGAACGTCTTACATCCGAAACGATCCCCTGTGCCTGTTTTAGGCTTTCTTCGAATTCGGAGATCTCATCGGTCATTCCGGATACGGATTTTAGTTCATAGAAAGAACGGGAAAACGAATCCATAACGCCTCCGTTATCGGATAGATACCGTTCCGCACCGGAGATGGCTTTTGCGATCCGTTCCGCGTTTTCGGAAAGGCGGAGAATCTCTCTTAACTGCTCTTCTTCGCCCTCTTTTAAATTCGCTTCCTCAATCTCTTTCAATTCAAATGCCAGGAAATCAATCTCTCGCTGACGCTTCTCTTCATCGGTTTCGAGATGATCCATTTCCCTTTTCAGTGCACGGTATTCCTCGTAGGCGTCTTTGGTCTGAGCCTTCAGATCATCCACTTTCTCGCCCGCATAGGCATCGAGGATCTCGATATGCATGGATTCTTTCAAAAGGTTCTGGTAATCATGCTGTCCGTAAATATCCAGAAAAGCATCCGCCACTTTGCGAAGATCGGAATTGGTAACCGTGATCCCGTTAATCTTGGCCATACTGCGCGCCTGGGAGATCTTGCGCTGAATAATCACCTGATCGTCTTCTGCGTCGATATCCAGTTCCTTCAGAAGTTCCCTTTGTCCGTCGCGGTCAATCGAGAAATGGAGTTCCACAAATGCGGACTCTTCGCCTTCCTTAATCACGTCCGTCTTCGTTTTGGCTCCCAATGCGGTTGCAACGGAACCCAGAAGGATCGATTTACCAGCACCGGTCTCCCCCGTAAAAATATTGAGCCCTTCGGTAAACTCAACCTCCGCGTCATCGATGAGGGCATAGTTTTTAATGTGAAGATAGTAAAGCATTCCCTCTCCTTACCGGTGGATCATTTCGTTAATCTTTGTCTTTACGGCAATGCCGTCGGCCGGCGTATGAACCGCAGCCATGATCGTATCGTCTCCGGCGATGGAGCCGACGATCTCCGGAAAATGCATTGCATCCACGGCAGCCGCAACCGCCATTGCCATTCCGGATACGGTCTTTAAAACCAGAATGTTTCCGGCGTTTTCCATGCTGATCAGGCCGTCATGGATCATGCGCACATATTTGTCCGTAGGCTGTGCGCCGTTCTCGGAAATAAAGGCATATTTCTGCTTTCCGCCCGCACAGGGTACCTTGGATAAATTAAGCTCTCTGATATCCCTTGATACCGTAGCCTGGGTTACGGCAAAACCTTCTTCCCTGAGTTTTAACGCAAGTTCTTCCTGCGTTTCTATGGCATTTGACTGGATCAGTTCTATAATGCGAAGCTGACGTTTCTGTTTCATACGCTCTCCTAACTCTCCTTCATCTTCTGATGCAGGGTCTCCATGAAGCTGACTTCATCGAGGCAGATCATTTTCACATGACGATCGGAACGGGTTACGCCGACTCTGTCCCCTTTGGATAATTTCATGGCTTCCTTACCGTCGAAATTGACTTCCATTAATTCCTCGGTCTCTTCTTCATGTGTGGCAAGCACTTCGATCTCCACATTGTCGGCCGCCTTTAACACAAGACTTCTGTTCATCAGCGTATGAGGAGCGATCGGTGTAACGATCAGGATTTCCGCTCCGGGATCGACAATGGGTCCGCCCGCGGACAGATTGTATGCGGTGGAACCGGTTGGTGTGGAAAGAATAACACCGTCGGCATTGTAATTTTTCAAAAGATTTCCGTTGATATAAATATTAAAATTCAAAACCTGAAGTCTTCCGCTTCGGGTAATAACCACATCGTTTAACGCCGTCTGCTGGTAGGTAATGGCTCCTTCTTTCCGGATCACGCCTTCGATCATCATGCGCTCGATCAGGTGATAATCTCCTGATAGGATTCTCATTAAGGTCTCTTCCACGCGCTCTCCGTCGGTTTCCGCAAGATATCCCATGTGACCTCTGTTCACACCGAGAATCGGAATATCGGCTTCGCTTAACTGATTGGCAAACTGCATAATGGTTCCGTCTCCGCCGATCACCACAGCCAGGTCAATGTCCTGTAACAAAGTCCCGTCAAGACTCTTTACCTTGCGGTCAACACTTTTCTGTACGGTCTGAACATCGTGCGCGGCAAGAAAATCCAACACTCTCTTTGTGGTGGAACCGTCCGTATCCTTATAGCGATTGGTAAGAAGAAGTATCTTTTTCATGCTTTTTCCTCTGGGTATTACCCCCCTTATTCTTCCTCGTTTTCGAGGTTTTCATGCGATGCGTGGATCACCTCATCGATTCGTTTTAACTGCTCGTCATTTAAGGTAATCTCCGCCTCGGGCTTCACTCCTTTTTCGATGTGCAGAAGATATTCGATATTTCCCTCCGGTCCGCGGATCGGTGAAAAATCAAGGTTAACCAGAGTAAATCCGGTATTCAGTGCAAAAGTCACAATGCTTTGTACGACCTCTTTATGGACCTTCACATCCCTGACTACACCCTTCTTTCCGACCTTTTCCCTGGTGGTCTCAAACTGCGGTTTGATCAGGCAGACCATACGGGCTTTCTCTCTTAACAACTCCCACGCAGGCGGAAGAATCTTGGTTAAGGAAATAAACGAAACATCGCAGGAAGCAAAATCAACGGCTTCAGGCAGATCCGCAGGAGTCATGTAGCGGAAATTCGTTTTTTCCATACAGACAACACGTTCGTCATTTCGAAGCGACCAGGCAAGCTGTCCGTGTCCCACATCGACCGCATAGACTTTACTTGCATGATTCTGCAGCATACAGTCGGTAAAACCTCCGGTGCTTGCACCGATATCAAGACAGGTCATTCCCGTAAAATCAAGCCCGAATACATCGACTGCCTTTTCGAGTTTCAGGCCGCCGCGGCTGACGTAGCGAAGCGTATCGCCGCGCACTTCGATCTTTGCACTTTCGTCAAACAGATCACCTGCTTTGTCTTCTTTCTGATCGTTGACATAGACGATGCCCGACATGATATAGGCCTTTGCCTTTTCTCTGGAAGGCGCTAAATTTTTCTTTACCAAAAGCTGGTCCAGTCTGGTTTTCACTCTGACTCCAAAAATATTATTCTTCCGGATATTCATCCGAAATAGTCTTAATGATTCCGTCCTCATCCATGTTTAGATCATGGAGCAGTTCATCCACTTTGCCATGCTCGACGAAGCAGTCGGGAATCGCGATATTAACAAGTTTTCCGGGAAGGTCCAAGGTATCCGCATACTCTCTTACGTTTTCACCGAATCCGCCGGAGAGAACATTCTCTTCCAATGTCAGAACCAGTTTATAGTTCTTAAGTGCTTTCTCCACGGCTTCCTTATCAAACGGCTTTACGAAGCGCGCGTTGCAGATGCCAACCTGCTTTCCGGATTCCTTTAATTTTTCCCTGACCTCAATGGCAATCTTTACCATCGATCCCGCTGCGATCAGACAGATGTCTCCTTCTTCGAATAACCACTCCGCCTTACCGTATTCAATCGGCGCACGTAGTTCATACAGCCCTTCGTATGCCTGTCCTCTCGGATAACGGATCGCGATCGGTCCGTTGTATTCGACGGCATAACGGATCATATCGGCCAGTTCCCATTTGTTCTTGGGAGCCAGTACCGACATTCCCGGTATCGAAGATAAATAAGACAGATCAAAAATACCCTGATGGGTCTCTCCGTCGCTTCCGACGAGTCCCGCACGGTCAATGGCAAATACCACCGGCAGATTCTGAATGCAGACATCATGCAGGATTTGATCGTATGCCCTTTGTAAGAAGGACGAATAAATCGCAACAACCGGTCTGAATCCGCCTGCTGCAAGTCCTGCCGCGAAAGTTACCGCATGCTGTTCCGCAATGCCGACATCGAAAAACCTGTCCGGATACATATTGTGGAAGCGCTTGAGTCCGGTTCCGTCCGGCATCGCCGCAGTGATTGCAAGCACATTCGGATTGCTTGCGCCGAGTTTGCACATTACCGTGGAAAAGATATCCGTATAGTTCGGCGTAACTCTTTTCTTCTTCGGCAATCCGGTCTGGATATCAAAAGGTTCCGTTCCGTGGAATCTTGCCGGATGGCGCTCCGCGGGCGTATAACCTTTTCCTTTCTGTGTCAGAACATGAACGAGTACCGGCTCTTTTAAGCGTTTTGCTTCTTTTAATACTTTAACCAATGCCGGGATATCATGTCCGTTCACGGGGCCCAGATAAGTCAGTCCCATGTTTTCAAACAGCATTCCGGGAATCATTAACGATTTGAAACCGCTTTTGACATTCTGGATGCCGTGGATCATGCTCTGTCCTCTCGGAACCGTACGAAGTTTATTCTTGATGCTCTCCTTCAAATGCTGGTAGCTTTCCGCCGTACGGATCTGATTTAAGTAAGACGGTACGCCACCTACGTTTTCCGAAATAGACATCTTGTTATCATTTAAAACGATAATGAACGGTGTCTCCGACTTGGCTGCATTGTTGATGGCTTCATAAGCCATTCCGCCCGTCAGCGCACCGTCTCCGATAACGGAAATTACGGTATTGTTTTTTCCCTGCAGTTTTCTTGCAATGGCAAGTCCGAGTCCCGCGGAAACAGATGTCGAAGAATGTCCCGTGTTAAAAGCATCGCAGGGACTCTCCTTGGTTTTCGGGAAACCGGCAAGCCCATGGAACTTGCGCAGGGTATCAAATTCATCTTTTCTTCCGGTTAAAATTTTATGCGTATAGGACTGGTGTCCGACATCAAAAATAACTTTGTCTTCCGGAAGATCCATAACCAGATGAAGGGCCATCGTCAGTTCCACGGCGCCCAAATTTGCCGCAAGATGACCGCCCGTTTCGGATATATGTTCAATCAGGAATTCCCGGATTTCCTGGGCAAGAATGTCCAGTCCCTCGCGGGGAATCTTCTTGATATCATTCGGTTTTTTAATCTTTTCCAGATACATGATCCGTACTTCCTTATGATTCTCTGTGAATTAAACTCTCAACGAGTTCGCGAAGCATTGTCGGGCCTTCCGCAATGGAGGAAAGAATTCCTTCCGCTTCCTTAGACATTCTCTCCTGATCAGCCTGTGCGTCCTTTAATCCCTTAATGGTCACATAGGTCGTCTTGGCATTTTTGGCATCGGATCCGGTCTTTTTGCCAAGCAGTTTCTCATCGCCGATGCAGTCTAAGATATCATCCTGAATCTGATAGGAAATGCCCACAAGGTATCCGACCTGTTCCATTCTGGCGATCTTTTCACGGTTTGCACCCGCAAAGATCGCACCCATGATCAGCGGTGCCTGAATTAATGCTGCCGTCTTTTTCTCATGGATAAATAAAAGTTCTTCCAGTGTGGCATCATTCTTCTGCTCGCACAGATAATCCACCATCTGCCCGCCGAGCATTCCGTAAGCACCGGACTTCTTGGCCAAGACATTCATGGCTTCGAGCTTTTTCATCTTCCATACCTGGTCGCCTTCTTTGACCGTATCTTCGAGCATGGTCTCGAATGCATAATTTAAAAGCGCATCCCCGGCAAAAATCGCCGTGGTTTCGCCGTATGCTTTATGATTGGTCGGCTTGCCGCGACGGAAATCATCATTGTCGACCGCAGGCAGATCATCATGGATCAAAGACGCGGTATGCACCATTTCGATGGCTGCCATAAAGGGAGCCAAATGTTCGATCTCGTCTTCGTTTCCGCCGAGCATCAGATAACTTTCCATCAGCATGATCGGACGGATTCTCTTTCCGCCGGCATCAAAACTGTAATTCATGGATTCGAACAGACGCTTCTGCATTCCTGTTTCTTTCGGGAAAAAGGGAAGGATCATCCGGTCCGCCGTTTCCGTTAATTCTTTGAACTGTTCTTCCGTCATGCTTCAAAATCCTCCGTTTTCAAATCGTCGGATAGAGTCTTTACTTTCTTCTCGACTCTGTCGATCTTCTCATTGCAGGCTTTTACAAGCTTTATACCTTCCTCGTATTTGGAAAACGCTTCCTCGATTCCGATCTCTTCGCTTTCCATCTGACGAAGGAGTTCTTCCATTCGTTCAAAATCTTCTTCCAGGGTTGTTTCTTTTGCCTTGTCCATCCTGATTCCTCCGGGATAACATTTATCCATTACCTAAATAATCTTCTTTCGTATCCAAAGTCAAAGCTTTGATCACGCCGTCTTTGACGCGTACCTGAAACGGCTCGTCTTTATGAAACTGCCGAATCGAAGTAAGGCGCTTTCCGTTTTCATCCGAAACATATGCAAGTCCGCCGTTTAAACGATCCAGTACGGAAACGCGTTTCAGTCGCTCGATATATAACGACAGTACATTTCTTCTGTCGCTTAGCATCCTCTCCATCGCCTCTGAAAGTTTTTCTTCGAATCGCATACATGCCATACGTTTGGCATCCATACGGCTCTGAGGGGACAGTGCCTGCATTCTCGCCTGCAGTTCTTTGAGCTGCATGCGTTTGATGCGGATCAGCCTTTGCATTGTTTCGGGAAACTCTCTTTGGTATTCCTCAATGGCTTCGAGTACGGGTGCGATCGGAGTTACGGCAAGTTCCGCCGCAGCGGAAGGTGTCGGTGCACGTAGGTCTGCCACGAAATCCGCAATGGTAAAATCCGTCTCATGACCGACTGCGGAAATAACGGGTATCGGACAGTTATAAATCGCCTGCGCCACCATCTCCTCGTTAAAGCCCCATAAATCCTCCATGGAGCCGCCTCCGCGTCCGACTATGATTACGTCCACGCCATATCTCGTCAGGGCATCGATTCCGGCACAAATGCTCTCTTTGGCGCCGTCACCCTGTACGATGGCCGGATATAAAATCAACTCAATATACGGATTCCTTCTTTTGGAAACCGAAATGATATCCCTCACCGCAGCACCCGTGGATGCGGTCACGATACCGAGTTTTCGTACATCCTTCGGAATGGGCTGTTTGATCTCTTCGTCAAAAAGACCTTCTTCCTTAAGCCTTCTTTTTAACTCTTCAAAACGTCTGGCCAAATCTCCGATATCGCCCTTGGTAATGTTTGATGCATATAGCTGGTATTTGCCGTCACGGACATAGTTCTCCACTTTGCCGCGCACTTCCACTTCCATTCCGTTTTCAAGGGTAAAATCAAGGCTCCTCGCGGACGATGCAAACATCACAGCGCTCAATGCGGATTTGGAATCCTTAAGTGTAAAATAAATATGTCCCGAGGAATGATACTTGCAGTTACTGATTTCACCGCGCACACGAACATCGTGGAGAAGATAGTCATTTCGGAACATACTCAGAATATAATTATTTAATTGTTCGACCGTATATACACTCATGAATCCGTCTGCTGGGAACCTTTGACCACTATTCTGGCTCCCTGTTTATTCTTCCATGGTCTGACCTTCTCGGTCTTGTTTTCCGCCTCTTTATGGGCATCGGTATTCTTTGCGCATTTTGCTAAAATACCATTGACGAATGCATATGCTTCATCCGAACCGTATTTCTTTGCCAGCTCCACTGCCTCGTTGATGGCAACGGATTCGGGAATATCTTCATCTTCGTTCATTTCATAGAGTGCAAGTCGAAGAATGGCTAATTCCACTTTACCCATTCTGGATGTTTTCCAATCATCCGAAGCGGCGTTGAGTTTCTCATCGAGGCTGTCGATATGTTCGGTGATCTTTAAATACTTGGACTGAACATATTCCTGTTCTTCCTCGGAGAGCGTAAGTTTGGACTCTTCCGACTCCTTTAAAATCTCACAATAACGCTCGGCAAGATCTTTATATTCTTCTTTGTTGTTAAACTCTACCTGAAACAGAAGTTTAAAAATCTGTTCCCTGCAAACCTTTCTTCTCATTCTGAAACAAAATCCTTTCGCGACAAAACCTATTGTCCGGATTTCGGAAGAACGACACTGGCAATGCGGATATTCACATCCACAACCTCAAGACCCATCATCGTTTCAATGGATTCTTTTACTTTCTCCTGAACCTTCCGGCTGGTTTCCGGTACATTATATCCGTAATCGATTCCAAGAGCCATGTCCACATATACTTTTCTGCCCTTGATTTCCACTTTCACTCCCTTGGGAGCTTTTCTCATACCCATGCGGCCGATGATTTCAGCCGTAAGGTTTTCTGCCACGGAAATGACACCGTCTACCTCAGCTGCTGCAAGCGCTGCAATGCAAGGTACCACATCATCCGCAACTTTAACGGAACCGATTTTTTCACTTGTTTTGTTTGACATAGAATCTGCCTCCCCTTATTTAAACTCTTTCAAGGAATCTATCCCGATTCAACTAACGATTATTATACCATATTTATTCATCATTTGCATAGAATTTTTACTACTTCAGAAGAAATGTCAGCGTATGCATGTCTGGATTCTCACTGTAGGATAAACTCTGCGTTTCCCCGGGCAGGAAATCGAAGACTTTCTGCTCGTCGAGAAGGTAGGATTTCACCTCCTGGAATGCACTGTCATTGGCGCATTTGATGGTGATATGGTCCTCTCCCCGGTTCTGTGCTTCTTTGAATCTGTCCGACAGTTTCTGGGAATTATACTGGTCGAAATACAATCCCTCTTTGACATAGTAATTATCCGCAATCTCTACACATCTGGGCATCGGAACTACATTGTCGATCTGATGGCCCTTGGTCAGTTCATCGGATGTGATGTTTAAATATTCATAATTGACGCCCGAATACAGACGTACCGCACTGTTTCCGTTGGTGTAGGAGGAATCTCCCCAGGTAACATCCACAAAATAATAGGCCTGGTTGATGCGCACCAGATTCCATGCATGCGGATCCCCGTTTGATGCATATCCTTCGACCACGGTACAGGGAACTTCCAACTTATCCAGAAGATACTGCATGGATTTGGCATATCCAAGACATACGGACTGATGGAAAATCATAACCGAGCAGATATTCTGGTTCTCGGCCGAATTTAATACATACTCCGTATTGTTGATCAGATATTCATAGGTGTATTTTACTTTGTCGTATTCGCCCGCGTTCTTGGGAACACCAAGCATAAAAGCTGCGGTATATTCGTCGATTTTTACTTTGGCCGCAGCTTCTTCCTGCGCCGACATCGTATATTTGGCGGAATATACGGTCTTTACGGGGGAATCGTTGGCCGAATGAACGACACAGACATATCCGCAAACGGTGAAGATTTCCGGATGATCGTTTAAAACACAGCGATATGCCATATCCACTTCTTTTTGCTCTCTGGAGCAAAGAGGGACATCGCTTAAGCGCTTTTTCGTGGCAATCAAAATCTCCGCATATAGCTGATGAAGGCTTTCATCCATGGTATCATAGCAGTACTTTCCGACGTTTTCCTTACAGATCAGCTCGATGTTTTCCTTGGTGATTCCGCTGTTTTCCCTGGTCTGAATATCTTTTTCACTTAAGATGGACGCATGGAAAAACTCGGTATCTTCACCGATTTTATTCGATTTGCTGCCCTGATTGCCATCTTCTACAACCGAGGTATCGACATCCGCAAGGAATGAGCTTTTCCCGGGTTCGGTCACGCTCTGTCGCTGCTCGGCGATCGTCTTTTTGTCCACACGAAAAGAACTCTTGAGATTATCCCAGGAGAATACGCCGTTTTCATCCCCGTTCTTTTTATCAAGAACGTTTGTCGCCACTACAATGCCGACCATTGTGATGACGAATACGACCATTATGGTGATCAGATACTTTTTGGCAGCTGAATTCATATCTTATTCTCTTCCGAATTCGGACAATACCAGTCCTTCGTTTCGCTCCAGCGTCATGCCGACACTCCAGGGATTGATGAACAGAAGCAACGGATTCCCTTTCATGTCCTTGACTTTCTTCATGTCGGACGTACCGACAATCTTCGCTACATTGACCTCATCCTTGTTTTCGATCCAGCGGATGTGTTCATAAGGAAGCGGTTCCATTTTGATTTCCACATTGTATTCGTTTTCCAGGCGGTATTTCAAAACTTCAAACTGAAGAACACCGACAACGCCGACAATAATCTCTTCCATACCGGTATTGAACTCCTGGAAAACCTGAATGGCACCCTCCTGTGCAATCTGCGTAATACCCTTCATAAACTGCTTACGCTTCATCGTATCCATCTGACGCACGCGTGCAAAATGTTCGGGCGCAAATGTCGGAATGCCTTCATACATGAATTTATTCTTCGGTGCACAAAGCGTATCTCCGATAGAGAAAATACCGGGATCGAAGACACCGATGATATCTCCCGCGTACGCTTCGCTTAAGATCTTACGGTCATCCGCCATGATTTGCTGGGGCTGGGATAAGCGCATTACCTTATCGCTCTGCACGTGGCGTACTTCCTTCGTTGCATCGAATTTACCGGAACAGATTCGCATGAATGCTACTCTGTCGCGATGCGCTTTATTCATATTGGCCTGAATCTTAAATACAAAGGCCGAAAATTCATCATCCGTCGGATTGATCACTCCGATATCCGCTTTTCTCGGAAGCGGTGTTGTTGCCATGGTAAGGAAATTCTGAAGGAAAATCTCCACACCGAAATTGGTCAATGCGGAACCGAAAAATACGGGCGTTAATTTACCGGCTCTGACTTTTTCCAGATCAAATTCCGCACCGGCTCCGTCTAAGAGTTCGAGTTCTCCCGTTAATTTCTCATAAGCATCTTCTCCGATTGCACTTACAAGCGTAGTTTCATCGGATACATTAATTCGTTCGGCATGTCCTTCTTTCGTTCCCTTTTCGGTATCGGAATACAGAATGACATCCTGCGATTTTCTTTCATATACACCTCGGAACGCTTTACCGCTTCCCAAAGGCCAGTTCATGGGACAGGTTTCGATTCCCAGTTCCTTCTCGATTTCATCGAGAAGATCAAAGGTATCGTTTGCATCACGGTCCAGCTTATTGATAAACGTAAAAATCGGAATGCCTCGCATACCGCAGACCTTGAAAAGCTTCCTGGTCTGTGCCTCGACACCCTTGGATGCATCGATTACCATAACCGCGGAATCGGCCGCCATTAAGGTACGATAGGTATCCTCGGAGAAATCCTGGTGTCCCGGGGTATCCAAAATATTGATGCAATATCCGTCATATTCAAACTGAAGAACGGATGAAGTAACGGAAATACCTCTTTCCTTCTCAATCTCCATCCAGTCGGAAACCGCATGTCTTGCGGTTGCTTTTCCCTTTACACTGCCTGCCAGATTAATGGCACCGCCGTATAAAAGAAATTTCTCCGTCAATGTTGTTTTACCCGCATCAGGGTGCGAAATGATCGCAAAGGTTCTTCTTCTGTTAATCTCTTTATCAAAACTTCCCACAATAACTCCTTAACGGGATCATTCAAATCCCGGAATTTTACTTTATTACATCCTTTTATCTAAGGATCTTTTTTAACTTGAAACCATAAACTGTGTTATTATATCAATTATCTCAAAAAAAAGCAAAAAAGAGCGTTATCGTAATTTTCATCAGATTGCACAAAAGGGATCCGAAGATCACCATACATTAAACCGTTTTCAGTCGATTCATCAAATCTGCCACAACTCCCGAATCATCAATCATCGAAATACCAAAACATTTCTTCCCGGCATCCTTTATTGAAGCTCCTATATGATAAGCAGTCTTTCCATCCAAAATAATGAATCTATCGTGAAATACTTGAGTCTTTTTTACTGTCAAGGTCGGGTATTGTGCATTAAAATTCGCTATATCCTTATTGGTGATTGGCGCACTAGTAAATGTATACGCTTTAACAATTACGCCGGTATTTTTCTTAGCCAGAATGTTTAAGGTGTCTACATCCACATATCCATCTATCAGAATGATTTCTTTCTGAGCTTTCTTCATGATGGAAGTAATCAAACTAAAAGCATCATAAATCTGTCCATCAAAGAATATTTTCTGCTCAGATTCTGCATGATCCTCTATGTATTGGAATACCTTATCAAACCTTTCATCCGTGGATTTTTGATATTCCAGTTGCTTCAATTCTATGTTGCTAACCTTTTCAAACAGCAATGCGTTATTAGCAACAAAATGTCGCATTTCTCTAAAAGCACGCATTATAAAAATGCTCTGATTTTCAGCAACCTCACCTTTTAATACTGTCGCTAGCATATAAATGCCTTGCTCAGTAAAAGCATATGGCAAATATTTTCTGTGCCTTCCTCTTTTATTCTCGCTATCGTTTAAGGTCACAAATTGTGACCTTAAAGAATCCGGTACCTCATTCTCATCAAGCCTAAACATAAAATCATCTGGAAAACGTCGAATATTCCTTTTAACCTGCTGATTAAAAGCTTTGATCTCGTACCCGTATAACCTTGCCAAGTCACTATCTATCATGACTTGTTTGCCTCTAATCATGTGAATTAAACTACGAATATCTTCAGTCTCAGGATTAATTGTAACCATGTCCATATATATTCCCCCAACTTGCTTCTATCTTCTATTTCGAGATGCCAAATTTGAATCTCAAAAAAAATGTCGAACATCTGTTCTTGTTTATAATACCATATCCTATCTATTTAGGCAAAACATTTCCGCATATTTTTTCAGAACGTTTACGGATTAGTGCACATTGTGTCCCACATAGTTATTGAGCAGATAAGAGAATCATTTTTCTTGTTTGCTCGGGAGCAGGTAAGCCATCGGCGAGGGCGGAGCCCTAATGAGATGCCCGTCACGGCGAGTGACTGCCCTCCGCACAGGAGTCCCTCGGAAGAGCGCCGGGCTTTTGATACGAAGTGTCAAAAGTCATAAAAAGCAGATAAAAACAGAAGTAGTCATTTAGACGTCAACTTCTCTTTCCGGTTGACGTCAAAATGACTACTCTCTGTCTAATACTCACTAAAAGATCAAGGTGTAAATGTATATGTGGCAACGAAGTGAGCTTGCTCACCCTGATTACGTCCACCATTTTCAGTCACATATACATCAAAAGTTACGGTAAATCCATTTACAAGGTCATCCTCTGTTACAGTATATGAGGCACTTGCTTCACCCACATCCGGATTATTATCTGATTCGGTGTATTTCGAGTGGAAGTTCAGTGTGTCACCAGCAGAAAGACTGTATTCCCTTTGAGCATTTTCTCCGTTTACTTCATCAATGTAGCTCCACTCATCTCCAATGTTTACATCATCTTGTCTTGGATGAGTAACTCTGAGTTTCATAGCACGTTTTGAAGCGTCTACTGTGACTACAACGCTTTCAGTAATGTCATTTTCAGTTGTAGCTGATATCGTAGCTGTACCACCGGCTATAGCCGTGATAACGCCATTACTTACGGTTGCTACAGATTCATCTGAGGATACCCAGCTTATATCTTTTTGTGTTGTATTATTTGGCAAGAAATCCACCAATATGGTCGCAGATTCACCTAATGACAACTCTGTTTTGGAACATGTTAATGATACTGATTCTGCAAACACCCGATCATCTGTAACAATGACTTTGATTTTTTCCGATACAACCGTCCCACTATTATCCGTAACATATACTTCTGTTTCACCTGCGTTAACACCAGTTATATCATAATACAAATAAGTTGTTAATGCATCATGTGAATAGGAAACTGTTGCAATACTTGGATCGGCACTTACAAATATAACGTCTTCAGGAGTAAAAGAGTTTCTGTCTTTAACACTTACATCTACCCAACCGTTACTATCTGTCTTTCCTGCATTTAAGTATACGTCATCAGTCCTCGAAAATGAAAATGACCTTATATTAGATGATACTGAACTATTACTTGTTGATGCTGAATCCGTGCTGGGGCTCTGAGCAGCCGTAACGCTCACACCAACTATTCCCAAAACACCAACAACTATGAAAATAATGATCTTTATAAGTTTGACCTTACTTGGATTAACATATTTACATATCAGTTCAATTATAAACGGACAGATAAGAATAGCCGCCAGCAAGGTTATCAATCCACCCGCCGGAGATGTAGAAAGATTTGCTATTCCGATAATAAAGAGAACGCCAAAAATAATCCAAGGAGCTATCATCCCTTTACGGAATACTTTTTCTATATATGTTCTTTCCTCATATGGCTTTGAAGCTTTTACATTCACGGATTTATTCCCTGATCCGGTCGGAGCAGATACTTCTGAAGGGTCATACAAAGGCTGATCTATACTGATATTTGCTCTACCAGCCCATGATGCAATTATTTCTACAGGAGTTCCATCCTTAGGAACCACAATATCTCGATTATAATTGATCTTTCCGATTTTCAACACAATTCGATATTGCCCCGGAGCAAGAATATACTGCATTTTCTGACCGGAGATAATCACATCTTTACGTTTAATAGCGCTAATTGCAATTACAAGCTTCACACTCTTATCTGAAGATTTATAGTTTACTATCAGAGTGTGCGGATCTTTCGCTTTTTTGTGCTCTACAACAACATGTTGTTCAACCTGAATAACCTCTTTTTGATTTATTACTTTGTTTCCGCAATGAGGACACGAAATCGTAGTATTTGAATCATCAACTTCCATTGGGGCGCCGCAATTAGGGCACACAAGACTAATAAGCATCTAGTTTCCTCCTATCCATTGCTTTGATAGTCTGAAAGAATCCGCCTTATAGTGTTTCTATTACGATTATTAGAATGACATAGACAATTATAGTAATATTTCAGATTATCACGCAATTATGTCGCTTTATATCCAATATTATACTGTATTTTGCGGATTTGTTCAAACATTATATCCATTCGTATCGGATAGAATATGATAAAGGTGGTGATTATAATGTATGACGAATTCTTCAAGTTAAGATTATCCCAATTAAGAACGCTAAAGGGTGTATCCGCAAGAGACATGAGTCTTTCTCTCGGACAAAACCCCGGATATATCAACAATATAGAAACTGGAAAAGCACTGCCCTCTATGTCAGCATTCTTCTATATCTGTGATTTTCTCGATATAACACCGCAAGAGTTTTTTGATTCTTCAAATGAAGCTCCGGAAACAATACGTAATACAGTTTCGGATTTAAAACAGCTCAACCCGGATCAACTTCAGAATGTAGCATCAATCATAAAAGGATTGATTCATTGAATTATGTAAACTTCCTTCTACTATTTTTCAGGTGATGACACACAACATCACCTCTTTTTTTGGTCTTTTTACGGATTAGTCTCCTTATATCGCACATATCTTACGAAAGGGAAAAAACCTTACCAAGCTAGCTCAAAGAGATGCTGCCTATGGCAGAATACACACAATGTGGGACAATTGAATCAGACATCTATTCCGAGATCAATGAAATAAGGGTACAAATAAACCGCTTGAAGGAAATGCAAAAGAAGGGTATCCTTAAAGGTGTTGACGTTGTAATACAGGAATTGACGAAAAAAGAGTTAAAACTTAAAGAAGCTAAGGTATTAAGCGTCCATAAATACGCCATTACAGAGATTACGGTAAAGAAAAACGGTAAAGATGTCAAAAGAAAGCCTTGAATCCGCTAGAATTCAGGCTTTCTCTTAAAAAATCATTTATGCGGAAGAAGGGACTTGGCCCCATCTTTCCGATAGCATACAACCAGTAAAACAGCTGCGCCTTTTTCAAAAAATGTATAGCAGAGTAATTTTACGGAAACACTCACCTAATGCAATTCTTCCGGTACCACGTTTTTCTCGAAAACGACAACCTTCTTTTCCTGGATCTGACGGATATTCTCCGGCGTCGTATGCATGATCTCGGCAATCTCTTCCACCGTGACATCCGGACGGAATTTCCGTCGGTCTTTCCTGCCGAACCTGAGTCTGTTGTACTCCTTCCAGAAGATCATAACGACAATTTCAACCAGCAAAATGATAAATGCAATAAATACCAGACGTCTTGAATCCCATACCATGGCTTCATTGTAGATAAAGATCGAGATCGGTGTCCGGCTCGCGGAAATACAAACCACTCCGTAAACGATATATGCAACATACACCAGAATAAACGCCCAGGCGAATACAGTAATGATGATCTCGATGATCTTCTTCCACCAGCGCTGACGGTTTTTGATGATGTCTTCTTTCTTTTTCTCTTCTTTGCGGTAATACTTTCCGCCAAGGTGGGCATCATCCGAGGATGCTTCTCTTTGCGTCTGCAGCGAAGCGATTCCGGTATACGCTTTTACTTCTTCCTCCTCATCGTCGGGCAGAATAAAAGCAAATTCATTCTCTTCTTTCTCATGGGACTGCGTATCGTAGGATTCCTGCTCCTCCGTAATCACATTGTTCTTTTTCTTGGAATTGGTTCCGATTCCCCTGTCCGGAGAGCTCCAGGTGGCAAGTTTCTTTTTCCTTACCATGCTGGCAATGGTTTTAGGCAAAGCGCTTAAGGAAACCACACCGTTGATGATCCAGTAAACCACCGGATACCATGCTGCGGAAACCATGTATTTGAAAATGGTCTTGTCATAGCGCTTCTCCAGATTCAGTGCGACAATGAACTGGATCATACAGATCACCGACAGAAACTGCGATTTCCAAAGGTACGGAACGTACGAATCCGCATTGTAGAAAAGATAAAAGATTTCGGTCAGCGTTAAAAGAAGCCAGCAAAGCACCCATGTCAGACTCATAATCTGCTCGGTAAAGACCGGATACAGTCTTCTTCTTTTCCAGCTCGAGAAAATATTAAAATGGCGGAACATAACTTCCTGACCACCCTGTGCCCAGCGTTTTCTCTGCTTGTAAAGGCCTCGAAGGGTTTCGGGTACAAGCATCCAGCAAAGTGCGTTCGGCTCATAGCGGACATCCCAGAAATTCCGTTCCAGTTTCCAGGTTACTCCGATATCTTCCGTGATCAGATCCCTGTCCCAGAGACCGCATTCCAAAAGCGCACGCTTACGATATGCCACAACCACGCCGGAAACGGTCATAACCTTGCCCCAGACGCGCTGCGTACGCTTGATCATCGAAATAATGCTCGCATATTCGCAAAGCTGAATACTGGCAAGCAGGGAGCTTCTGTTACGCACTCTGGGATTTCCTGTAACCGCACCGACACGTTCGCCGTTCTTCGGATTTAAGAAATGTGCCATCATATAGCGGATACAGTCTTTATCCAGATACGAATCCCCGTCCACGCAGATTAAGTACTCACTGTTGGCCGCCATGAATCCCAGATCGAGGGCATTGGCCTTGCCGCAGTTTTCCTTTAGATCCACCACGCGGACCTTACCGTATTTCCGTGCGAGGGCGTGCTCTATTTCGGCAGTGTCGTCACTGCTTCCGTCATTGATCAGTAAGATTTCATAACAGGGATAATTGAGTTTATTCAGTCTCTCCACCGTCTCGGCAATCTGCGCCGATTCGTTGAATGTGGGAACCAGAATGGATACCATCGGAGTATCCGGAAGAGGAAGCGGATCTTTGCACTCCAGACGAAAATAATAGATAAAACTTCCGACAATCCAAAGTAGACTCATTGCCACCGGATACCAGAAAACAATGAGTTCGAAAATGCGCATGTGAGAAGCGACAAATTCAAATATATGAGTCATGCGGATTCCCTATTGAAAACAATGCAACAAAAAAACTGCACCATATTGCCATGATGCAGTTTGAGTGTAACATTATAAGAATAAGCATTACAACGAACATACCCGATATCGGAATAAATCGACATGACCTATATGCGGTATTCGGTAAATATATACAAAAATCAAAAGGCAAATTCTACTTAATACACAGAATCGGGCTTCCGTCCAATGTCTCATTGATTCCGAGGTAGTTCAACACGGTCGCTCCCATATCCGCGAAGGTTTTTCTTGTTCCGTAATTTCCGGGAATTACATTTTTTCCGGCAACCACGAACGGAACATATTCCCTGGTATGATCCGTAGTCTTCGTATAGCCGGGATCGCAACCGTGATCCGCTGTGATCATAAAGAGATCGTCATCCCGTAATTTGGAAAGAAATCCCGCCAGGCGCTCATCAAACTCCGCCAGGGCTTTCGCATAGCCGTCGATATCCCTTCTGTGTCCGTAAACCATGTCAAAATCAACGAGATTAACGAAACAGAGTCCTTCAAAATTCCTGTCCATCCACTCTTCCAGTTTATTCATTCCGTCGGTATTTCCGATCGTAAAAACATAATCGGTCATTCCGCGATGCGCAAAGATATCATAGATTTTACCGATGGAAAGAACTTCCATACCATGCGCTTTGATCACATCAAGCATCGTATCCTTCGTAGGCTCCAGTGAAAAATCATGGCGGTTCGTGGTGCGCTCGTAATGTCCGGATTCGCCCTTAAACGGTCTTGCAATCACACGTCCTACCGCATGTTCCCCCTGAAGGATCTCTCTTGCGATTCTGCATGCATCATATAATTCTTCCAACGGGACCACATCCTCGTGTGCCGCAATCTGAAACACACTGTCAGCCGATGTGTATACGATCCATTTGCCGGTCCGGACATGCTCGTCACCGTAATCGTTAATGACTACCGTTCCGGAATAGGTCTGATTGCAAAGAACTCCCCTTCCGGTCCTTCGGGAAAACTCATCCAGGATCTCTTTCGGGAAACCGTTCGGATAAGTCGGAAAAGGCTTCGGCGAAATAATTCCGCCGATTTCCCAATGACCGATGGTCGTATCTTTTCCCATGGAAGCTTCCTGCATTCTCGCAAATGCACCTGTCGGTTGTTCGACCTTTTCTCCCGCTTCCACTCCGTCAATATTGAAAAAACCAAGTTTTCTCATATTTTCAAATCGAAAATACGGACTTGTTGCACAGCTTCCGAGTGTATTGGTTCCGACATCACCGAACAAATCGGCATCCGGCTCCGCTCCGATTCCAAAGCTGTCCAGTACCACAAGAAATACCCTTTTCATCCCTTAACTCCTTATTTCTGATTATGAAATATTGTTTACCGTCCCCACGGAAACATAATCCGATAATATCGCTCCCAGATCGGTATCAGGCTCAATCTCCCAGTTCCTTACTCCTTCTACCATAAAGGAAATCTTTCCGTTCTCCATGGGTGTTTCATTATACCGGTCTTTATAAAATTCTCCCTTGGAAACTTTTCTGTCCCAAAGAATTCCTTTGCACTGCGAAAGCGGACACTCCGGAAAATTAACATTCCAGATCTGATCCTGTCCAAGCGGACTGTCCAAAAGTTTTGCAATAATCTGTTCCAGATATTCATCCGCGACCTCGTGGATCGGCATGGCGCCCTCCGAAAAAGCGATTGTGTGAATTCTCTGAAAAGCCGCTTCAAAAGCTGCTCCTGCGGTTGCGGAATACTGGATGTCCGATGCAACATTGAATCCGTAATTGATTCCGCAAAGGACCACATCCGGTTTGCCCGGAACAATGTTCAAGACACCGATCCGTACGCAATCTGCCGGCTGTCCCGTGCAGGCATAAGCATGTACTCCCTCAACCGGATACTCCACTTTCCATGCTTCAAACGACGTATGCAGCATGACGGAATGTGATGCACCGCTTCTCTGACTGTCCGGCGCAACAATCCAGACTTCACCGAATTTCCGCGCACATTTTGCCAGTCTTGCCATTCCCTCGGAATCGATTCCGTCATCATTTGTAATTAATATTTTGCGCATTTCATTTCCAATCTTTTTTTATTTTATATTCGACAGATTCATTATACCATAGAGAGCGTAATCAAGAATACAATAGATTTTTACGCTATTCTCAACCGCGATATTTTTGATATAATGAAAACCATCAAAGAAACTAAATAATCTTATTATCCATTTTTTCAAGGCAAATCGCCAATAGATCACTGCATAAGATACTTGTATACTTCAAACCAATCCGTATGTTCCGGTCAGTATGTTGACATTGTGTATTTTTGTGTATATTATGAAAGGAGAAACATGTGAACATAAGAAGAAAAGCCGTAAAACTGTTGAAAGATAACGGTTACACCTTGAAACGTAACGGTGCAAATCATGATGTGTATTTTAATGCTTCTTTAGGAGCAATGATTACTCTTAAACGACACGATTTTGACGATTCGGATTTGCGTTACATAAAAAAAGAAATAGATTCATATAAGAAGGCAGGTGAGGAATGATGAAATATCTCTATACCGCTGTATTTACAAACGATAACGATAAAGTTATGGCCAAAGTACCTGATCTTCCCGGCTGCGTTTCTTCCGGAAAAACGCTGTTTGACGCAATTACAATGATTGAAGACGCTGCTTCCGCCTGGCTGGTAACTGCCGAAGATAACGGTATAACCATTAATCCTCCGACAGAGCAGGTAAAACTAAAAAAAGGCAAAAACGATATCCTTTCCGTCATCTCTATCGATACCATCGATTACCGTGCCAGGACTGAAACACGAGCCGTACGCAAAAACGTCTCTCTTCCGGCCTGGATGGCCAAACTTGTTGAAAAGAAAGGTATCAACTGTTCCCAGGTTTTGCAGGAAAGTCTGATGAAGGTATTTAAAGCATAAAAGAACCTCCCGGAAAAACATCCGGGAGGTTTTTATCATCTTTTGTTTCATCTGAATGGATTTATATCACCTAATTTGATTTTCTTTTAAACCGTAACAACTCGATTCTTCCGAGTTCTTCACCATAATGCTCACCTTGCCAGCTTTCCCAAATCAGATCGTCTCTGTAGTAAACAAAGACATCTTCATCTTCCAGATAAACCAATTCTAATCCGCTTTCCACTTCGGTGAAACAAGGGTTTCCTTCATCATCGGTGCCGGGGTTAAAATTGTCTGTTGGATAGGTCCAGTTCGTCATCCAGTTCATGAAATAAACCCCTTTGGCTGACGGGCCTTTATCTGTCACTGGAAAATTAAAAAGGCGCTGTTCCATATGAACAGATGCATCGTTAATGGTCAGCGTAAGATAGCACTGCGGATCATCAATATAACTCATCCATTCTTCTTCACGAATTACCTCATATTCCCCTTTGAAGTCCGTTATGGAGGATGCTTTGGATTTCTCCCTGGTCGCCCCGGTTAACGAAGACATCGGAGCCGAATCCTTCTTTTTCAGAAAAACACATAAAATCACCACCAAAGCAGCCAACAAAATTACAGCGGTTCCGATCAGAATAAACACCTTAGCCTTATTTCCTTTTTTCTGAACCGGTGCGGTATTCTGCTCAGAATTTTGAACGACTGTACTTCCGCCATTTGAAACGGTGTTCTGCCCGACCGTTGCACCACAAAATGGGCAAAATTTACTTTCCTCGTTTATTTCCTTACCACAATTTACGCAAAACAATGCTCATACCTCCTGTCAAACCAATTCTTACCTGCTGTTATTCCGATAACGTGATATAAATCGCCGGTCTGATACCATAATTATCGGAAATGTTACCAAATGCATATTCTCCTGCAGCCGACACATAGCGGACCGCATCTTTAGATGGAGCGGTTTTCATATTTCTTGTCCGAAGCGCATACGGAGAATAGAAGTTTGCATTGGAAAAATCTCTTCGAACTGCAGGATTACGTGTACCGCCTTTGCCACTGTTAATACCAACCATTTGTGCGATTTCATCGTATGAATAGGCTGGTACGCCGCGGCTTATCGCATATTGTGTCGGCACGGAAATCCACCCGTCATTATAACGAACATCATACTTATTGAGCGCATATAGATTGGTATTGCTGGAAGCCAGTGTATTCAATGTTTCCCCATCAATCAGGAATGCCAGATCCGTGGCATAGGAATTGCCTTTCTCGACTGCGATATCTTCTTCTCTGAAAGATACCGGAAGAATATATTTTAATTCCTCGTCACCAAAAGCTGCCGGAGAGAATTTTTCATTTAAAAAAGTCCTGATGGAACTGTCTTCATAGGTAATGGATCCCCTTTCTTTCAGTGCTCCGGAACCTTTTTCCGTTCCGTCACTCCATTTTGCGCTATCCAAAACATAAAGACTCAGCAAAAGATATGTATTGCCTCCGGATTTGTCCAAAACAATCCACTCGATCGGCTCTTTACCGTTTGCCGTATTTCCGTCCTGTTCATATTCACCGAATGTAATTATCTTTCCCACTCTGGGACTTTGGTCGCCAAAATAGGAATCCGAATCCGGATTGTCAATGGTCTCTTCTGCTTCTACTCTTTCATTCGGCACAGAGTTCCCGGAACGTGACTTAATCACAATGATAACTACAACAATTAAAAGAACCAGGAGCACATTTACCGCAATCAGAATCAATTTCAGGTTTGTACCCGATGATTTCGTTTCTGTAGGTTGCACATTTGCTGCAAGATTATTCTGAAGCATGTTCCCGCCGGAAGTCGCTGTCCCGCAAAAAGGACAGAATTTCGTATCATTACTGATTTCTTTTCCGCATTTCGTACAATACATCTTCTCTCCTCCTTAGAACGAAACCCATACTGCAGGACGAATACCAATCAAACTGGATTTGCCATAATTTCTTAAGGAAATATAATTCGGCCAAACCATCAAAACCGTATCATTTGCTGTCGATCCCGGAGTATAAGATCCACCCGGAGTCCTTAAAAACCAGGCTGCAAGATAGCCGTTATCTTTATAAATATCCTCAATTTGATTGTAGCTTTCTTCCGCTTCCGAGCTTTGAACCTTATTACCATTCCAGGTCGAATAATCAAATGTGCTTGAACAAACTGTTAATTCGTTTTTTTGTACATACTTCGTTGGAGAAGCCATGGCACCCGGTGCAGTATATTCATTCAAAATATCATTCGTATAGGGTCCGTAGCCAATCTTGGTCGGATGAAAATACCTGATATACTCTTCCAGACTCAACAAAAATACCGTATCCTGCGTATCCGCTCCTGCTTTCCACACATTCAGCTGTCCGCCATATTCCATTCCGTCTATTTCATCCAGACTAGGATTTGTGTTTGTCACTTGGGCAATATGGTTTTTATCCTCATCGCTGAAAGCCTCATTATAAAAAGACCCATTCAGCCATCTTCTTACGGAACATTTCTCCCAGGTAATCACACCATGATCATCCATGCCTGTTGCATTTGCCGCAATCGTATTGTCAGACATGCTGTCATCCCATTTTTGGCCGTCCAAAACATATTTTGAAAGAAGCAGATACCGTCCGCCCTTCTCATCAAGCACAATCCATTCAATGGGTTCAGTGCCGTTTGATTTATCATTATCCTGTTCGTAACTGCCGAATACCACGGTGTCGCCTACGTACATATTTGCACCGGCATAAGGTCCGGCATTGGATTTTTCCTCTTTTACCATGTTTTCAGGAACGACAATTTCATCCTTTTTGGTCAGTTTCACCAGAATGATAACCAGTGCAACAATAAAAACCACGGCAATTCCGAGAATAATCGGTATTGTCGCATTGATTTTCTTTTTCGGCTGATTGGTTTGCACAGGCTGAGTGTTGTTTGATGCAACCGGCAAAGAACCGGTAACCGGATGCCCGCAATTAGAGCAAAAAGCTGTTCCCTCTTCCACCTGCTTTCCACAATGACTGCAAAACATAATTCTCCTCCTTAATACGATTCGTAACTGTCATAAATGGCTGTTATATTTACAAGACTGTCCGTCATATTAAATGCATAAAATCCCTGATAATATCCGTATGCATCCGGTTCGCAGTATTCCAGATAATCCCCGTCATAATAAAACGCAAAACCGCAATCATCGTTAATCAGATATTTCTTTCCGTCAATGGTTTCCACGCGGAATCTTTTCAGGGAAATCATGGGTCCGCCCATTCCGCTCATATCAACCATATCCGTTGTGATTACTATGGTAGGCGCATTGTATTTTTTATCCACTCCATGCGAACCATGGATTTCCATCGGCACATATTCATAAACAGATTTACGTGCCAATACCTTACCGGTGTTTTTATTAATCAGTTTTTTCTCACCGACTTTTTGCTTGTATCCGCCTGTGGTGTATGAAGTATCATTTAAAAAGTTGTAAGCAACAATGTACATCTTTTTTCCAAGATCATAAATATGCCAATTCTTGTCATCCGGACTATAATACTTCTTTACCTTCCATTCCCCGCCATAATCGCAGGCAAAAGCAACCGCATTCTGATAATCCTGCTCAGTATAGGTTACTCCGGTCTTATTTCCGACATTTTCCACAGCTTTGTCTCCGTCTGTTGTTTTAACCTCTGCTTTCAGCATATCCGAATCGGTTGAAACAATTCCTGATTCTTTTTTGCCCCCCGGGAATACGAACACTTTGAGCAATACTCCCGTAACGCCGACTAAGACAAGCAAAATTGCAACAACAGCCACAATCGTCTTTACACTTCCGCTCTTCTTTAGCGGTGCAGCCTGATTATTGTTTGGTGTAACAACATTACCGATCGGTGTACCGCATGAAGGACAGAAGGATGTACCCTCAGCACACTCTTTCCCACAATTTCGACAATACATACTGCTCCTTTCGCCTCAAGAAAAAATTTCGATTATGGTTCTTAAGAACCTTGAATTTCCAATGTTTTTGTCACATTTTTGACCAATATATTATAAAAAAAAAAAAACAAAATGCAACTAAATAACAAAAAAAGAGCACCTTCACGTACGGAAAGTGCTCTTGTAAAATCAGCTTATTTTAATTATCTTAATTCTGCAGGAACGTCCTTGATGGAGAAGCTCATTCTGCCCATCTTGTCCTTGCCAAGACAGATTACGGTTACCTGATCGCCGAGGGTTAAAACATCCTCAACATGCTCGATTCTCTGCTTTGCAATCTTGGAAATGTGAACCATTCCTTCTTTGCCGGGTGCGAATTCAACGAATGCACCGAATTCCTTGATGGAAACAACCTTGCCCTTGAAGATCTGACCTTCTTCAAAATCGGTAACGATGGTCTTGATCATCTCGATGGCTTTATCCATATTGGCCTTATCGGTTCCGCAAACGGATACGGCTCCGTCATCGGTAATATCAATCTTAACATCACATCTTGCGATGATCTCGTTAATGGTCTTTCCGCGCTGTCCGACAACCTCACCGATCTTCTCGGGATCGATCTGGATCTGAACAATCTTCGGAGCATAAGGTCCTACTTCTTTACGAGGCTCTGCGATAGCGGGCTTCATGCAGTTGTCCATGATGAACAGTCTTGCCTGACGGCATCTTTCGATGGCACCTTCCACGATGGGACGGGTTAAACCGTGAATCTTAATATCCATCTGGATTGCAGTGATACCTTCGGTTGTACCGGTTACCTTGAAGTCCATGTCGCCGAAGAAGTCTTCGAGACCCTGGATGTCGGTAAGTAAAATGAAATCGTCATCGGTTTCTCCGGTAACCAGACCACAGGAGATACCTGCTACCATTCTCTTGATCGGAACACCTGCAGCCATTAAGGACATACAGGATGCACAGGTACTTGCCATGGAAGTGGATCCGTTACTTTCAAATGTCTCGGATACGCAACGAATTGCGTAAGGGAACTCTTCCTCAGTGGGAAGTACGGGAAGAAGTGCTCTTTCTGCCAAAGCACCATGTCCGATCTCACGACGTCCCGGTCCGCGGCTTACTTTGGTCTCACCTACGGAGTATGCGGGGAAATTGTAGTGATGCATATATCTCTTAGCCTTTTCGTTATCGTCAAGGCCGTCGATCTTCTGCATTTCGGATAAAGGAGCCAGTGTGCAGACATCACAGATCTGGGTTTGTCCACGGGTGAACATGGAAGAACCATGTACTCTGGGGATGATATCCACTTCTGCAGCCAGAGGTCTGATCTGTGTAATATCTCTTCCGTCCGGACGCTTGTGATCCTTTAAGATCATCTTACGTACGGTCTTTTTCTCATACTGGTAAATAGCCTCGCCAAGGATTGCAAGCCACTCTTCGTTGTCTGCAAATGCCTCTTCGAGTTTCGCGGTAATGTTGCGGATGTTCTCCTCACGAACCTGCTTCTCATCGGTAAATACGGCTACTTCCATCTCTTCTGGAGTAACGATTGCCTTCATGGCATCGAAAAGTTCCTGAGGGATTGCACAGCTTTCATATTCATGTTTCTTCTTACCAACCTCAGCCACAATCTGGTTGATCCATGCGATGATGGTCTGGTTGATCTCATGAGCCTTATAAATAGCCTCGATCATCTTTGCTTCCGGAACTTCCTTTGCACCGGCCTCGATCATGATGACCTTCTCGGAAGTAGATGCTACGGTAAGCTGCATATCTCCGTTTTTCCACTGTTCCTGGTTCGGGTTGATGATGAATTCACCGTCAACAAGACCTACCTGAGTGGTTGCGCAAGGACCGCAGAACGGAATATCGGAAATGGATGTTGCGATTGCGGAACCGAGCATAGCCACAAGCTCGGGACGGCATTCGGGATCCACACTCATTACGAGGTTGTTTAAAGTAACGTCATTACGATAATCTTTCGGGAAAAGCGGACGCATCGGACGGTCGATTACACGGCTTGTAAGAATTGCGTTCTCGGATGCCTTTCCTTCTCTTTTGTTAAATCCGCCGGGGATTTTACCTACGGAATATAATTTCTCTTCATACTCTACGGAAAGAGGGAAGAAATCGATTCCGTCTCTGGGTTTCTCGGATGCGGTAGCGGTGGATAAAACCGTCGTATCGCCATAGTGCATGAATGCTGCACCGTTTGCCTGTGCGGCCACTCTTCCGATATCTACGGATAAAGTACGTCCGGCAAGTTCCAAACTGAATGTTTTGAATTCTTTGCTCATAACATTCCTCCTTTTCTTGAAAAAAATGTTTTATTTTCAAGCGGCCGGATTTGCCAGAAACTACTGCAGAATATGTAAAATTGCTTTACAAACTCTGCAGTGGTCTCGGGCGAAACGTTTGCTTTGATAGCAACGACCGGACCGCTTAGTAACCTTTTAAACTGCCGCAAGCGGCGTGTCCGCTTGACAACCTTTAAGCGCAAAACGAGGCGGACATTTCTGTCCGCCTGTTTGAATTACTTTCTAAGTCCAAGCTTCTCAATCAGTGCACGATATCTGTTGATATCTTTCTTCTTCAGATAATCCAGAAGACCACGTCTCTGACCTACTAACTTAAGAAGTCCGCGGTTGGAGTGGAAATCCTTGGGATTAGCCTTCATATGCTCGGTGATTTCCTTAATTCTTGCGGTAAGGATGGCTACCTGTACTTCAGGTGAACCGGTATCCCCTTCACTGCGTGCATACTCAGCGATAACTGCCTGTTTCTTGTCTTTTGCGATCATTGTAATATCCTCCTATGGAACTTTGTTTATTTCAGGCTTTTACGAAGCAACCGGTTGGAGTTTCCGTGTCACTGTGCAAAAGTCTCGCATACGGCAAATATATTACCACACTTTTTTAACTATGTAAACCTTTTTTTATTCTTCGCTCTTAACTTCTTCTACAACTTCCGCGGTCTCTTCTTTCACTTCTTCCACCGCTTCCGTTGCTTCCTCTTTTACTTCTTCTACGGCTTCCGAAGCTTCTTCTTTGACCTCTTCCACAGCTTCTGAGGTCTCTGCCTTCACTTCTTCCACTGCTTCAGCTGCCTCTTCTTTTACTTCTTCAACGGCGCTGTTTACTTCTGCCTGAGCTTCCGCTTCGAAAGAATTGATTGCCTCTTCCATGGCTGCGGCTTTTTTCTTCTTGGCATTGTTCATTACCAGAATGATAACCAGAACAATTACAATTACCAGTAAGCAGCCTGCAATCAGAAATATTAACGGGTTAAGATAAGAAACAGTAAGAGTCATCTGTGTCTCTGCACCGAATTCAAGTGCAGCGATATCCCAGACAACGGTATTTGCACTGTCGGCGGAGTTGACTCCGTTTGAGGAAAGAACGGGGCCGGGAGTTTTAATTGTAAACTCATCGCCCAATTCGTACTGTTCATATCCTTCCAGCGGATCACCGTTGCAGGTAAGGGAAACGGTTACGTTCTTGGTAAAGAAACCGGTATTGTCATACGTAATTACGAAATCCTCTCCCATCAGTTTCTGTAATTCAGGGGCAATCGAAGCGGATGCCATGCTGGGAGAAAGTGCTTTGTAGCCATACGCAACCTGTCCGCTCGCTTCATTTTCCGTAAAACGTTCTACGGTATATCCCGTGCCCTGATAGGAATCTTCCACGTTGGAATAGAATGTGTCCACATCTCCGTAGCTGTTTGCAATTACTTCTTCGGTCATGGTCTGTGCTTCAAACACTTTGGCATTCCCGAACATAGAAATCTCTATACCATGTACATACTTACATCCGGCAAGGCAGGCAATGAATGCTGCTGCAATAAAAAGTGCCGTAAGTTTCTTCTTCATAGTAAATCCTCCTTTATATCCACTTATGCATTTCCTTTTAAAGTGGAAAATGCAATATTGGTTGCATGGTCACATACACGCTCCAGACCGGTGATGATATCGTTGAAAATGATACCGGCCTCGGGAGAACATTCTCCCTTGGTCATTCTCACAATGTGGGAATCCTGAATGTCGCGCTCCATCTGATCGACTCTGTCCTCGATCTCCTCAATCTGTTTTAAGTGATCATCGTTTCTGGTCATGAACATATCAAGGGAAAGCTGGATATTCTGGTTAACCGCATCCATCATTCCGGTCAGTTCTTTCATCGCAGCCTTGGAGAAGGTGATTCCTCTTTCCTTCTTCGTCTGTGCAGCCTCTACGATATTGGTGGCATGATCGCCGATACGCTCGATATCATTTACCACATGGAACAGGCCGCCGATGCTCTTCAAGTCTTCGATGGGCATGGTCGTCTGTGTCAGCCGAACCAGATAATCCGTGATCTCGTGGCTTAGGAAGTCGATATTCTTCTCCACTTCCCAAACATCCTTTATGGTTTCTTCATCCATTGTAATCAATGCATTCATAGCACGGTTTAAGTTATCGGAAGCAAGGGATCCCATACGCTCGATTTCGTTCTGTGCAGAAACCACTGCGGTTGCGGGATTGAAAATCTTCGTATTTCCGATGAACTGTAATTTGAAGCTGTCGCCGTATCCAACCTTGCCCTTGTCTTCGCCGGGTACGATCAGGTATGTTGCTTTTACAAGAAGCGACGAGAACGGAAGGATAACCGCTACCTGGAATACCTTAAACAGCGTGTGGGAGTTTGCGATGTAATTGCCCGCATGTCCCTTGGATATCGTACTGTAAAGAAGATTCTGAATAAAATCTCCGAAGAACGTAAGCAAGAGGAACATGATGATGGATCCCACCAGGTTAAATAAGAAATGGATCATGGCCGCACGCTTGGCATCCTTCTTTCCGGAAAGGGAAGTTAAAAGAGCCGTCATACAAGCACCCATGTTACATCCGAGGATGATGAACAAGCAGATGATTAAGTTTTCGTTAAACATGCCCTTGCTGGCAAGGACAACGATGATGCTGACGGTAACCGAAGAACTCTGGATAATACCGGTAACCAGCCAGCCGATCAAAAGTGCAATGAACGGATTGGAAAGGGATGCAAACATATGCTGCACTTCCACGCTTTCCTTTAATGGTTCCACTGCAGCTCCCATTAGGGAAATACCAAGGAAAAGAACACCGAAACCGATGATGATCTCACCGATACGGTTCACTTTCTCCTTCTTGATAAACATATACATAATGACACCGATTGCCAAAAAGATCGGCGCATACTGTTCCAGATTAAAAGATACCAACTGGGAAGTGATTGTGGTACCGATATTGGCTCCCATGATGACACCCACAGCCTGATACAGATTCATCAGTCCCGAATCTACGAAGGATACAACCATCGAAGTACATGCACTCGAAGACTGCACCAGTGCGGTAAATACGGCTCCGACAATCAAGCCTAAGAATTTATTGGATGTGAATTTCTCCAAAATAGGACGAAGCTTAGCGCCTGCCGTTTTCTCGATGGCATCGCTCATGGTTTTCATACCAAAAAGAAACAGGCCCAAGCCGCCCAAAAGTGCTAATGCTATGGTAAAAACCTCACTTGCTGACATTGTTCTCCCTCAATTCCGTATTTCTTCACTTTACATTGTAGAAGAAACCGGTCTGCTTTGTCAAATGGTAAACCGACTTACAAGCCGAAATACTGCTTACAGTACTCTCTGTCGGATTTTAACTGTTCGATCAGAAGATCCAGGGACTCAAATTTATGCTCCGCACGATGGTAATGATACAGATTTACCCTGCAACTCTCCGTATAATACTCCTCCGCATCGCCGAATAAGTGCGATTCGAGGTTGATTCCGCTTTTTCCTTCCACGCTGGGACGAAGCCCGATATTCGTCATGGAATAGAATTTCCGGTCCCTGACCTCGGTAATTGTAAAATATACACCCCTCGGAGGCAGAATCTTCTTTTTCTCCGGATAGAAATTCACCGTGGGAAATCCGTACGTGCGGCCCAGATGCTTGCCTTCTTCGATAACCCCCGTGAAAGAATACTTATATCCGAGAAGTTCGTTTGCTTTCTCGATCTCGCCTTTAGCGATCAACTGGCGGATCTGCGAGGAAGATACTTCGATTCCGCCCACACAGAGTTTCTTACAGATCGTACTATGAATCTTCTTCGTTTTTTCGATCTGTTTTAAGAATTCTGCATTTCCGCGACCCTTATATCCGAACGATACATCCTCTCCCGCTACGATCTCCTTTACATGCAGAAGATTTACCAGAATTTCATCCACAAATTCCTCGGGTGGCATCATTGCAAGTTCCTTCGTAAACGAAAGGATCAGATGTACATCGATATCGTATTTGGACAAACGCTCTTCCATCTCCGTTCTCGAAAGCAGTTCTTCATCGTTTGCACGGTAGAAAAACACATCCGGGCTCGGATCAAAAGTAAGCAGCACGGTCGTAAGCCCTCTTTTTTTACAGTCGGACAGACGGCTTAAGATCACATCGTGACCGATGTGCAGCCCATCGAATTTACCGATGGCAACGGCGCTGTTTCCCTCTATGCAGTTGAAGCTGTTTACTACGGTTTTCATCTTTTATCCTAACACTGGCAGAAGAACATTTTCCTCGGAACATACAGGTTCTTCTTTGCATCAAATTCATAGATTCCGTAAAAATATCTGTCGGAACGATAGACACGGATCCTTCCGTTTGCATCATCCGGAAGGGATGAAAATTCGTTTTTCATCATCGGATTTCCGTTGTCCGCATACAGTTCGCTTTCTTTGCAGATGACCGCTTCCGGGCAGTCCGAAAAGAACGAATCCACTCCGAATACGAGCTCATCAAGTCTGCCTTCGTCACGGTATTTCTCGATTTCATCGATCGTTTTGGCCTGTTCGATGGAAAAACCGCCCGTATAGGTACGGATCAGTTCCGCCATGCTGCCGTAACAGCCGAGTTTCAGCCCGATTTCACGGCAAAGGGAACGGATATAGGTCCCCTTCGAGCAGGTAACCTTCATGGTCACATACGGCAGATCAACCGACTCGATCTCAATTGCATTGATCCTGACTTTCCGGGGTTTACGCTCCACTTCCTTACCGGCTCTCGCGTAATCGCAGAGTTTTTTCCCTGCCACTTTCACGGCGGAATACATCGGAGGAATCTGCTCGATCTCACCGATAAAAGAACCGGCCGCTACGCGGATCTGCTCTTCGCTTACATGTACTTCGGCTTCGTGTAAAAGTTCTCCCGTGACGTCTTCTGTATCGTAATCCTTTCCGAGCAGCATGACCGCACGGTAGATCTTGGTCGATTCCGTCATCATATCGCAGAGTTTCGTACCTGCACCCAAACATACCGGAAGCACTCCCGTTGCCATCGGGTCCAGTGTTCCGGTATGTCCCATTTTTCTCATTTTCAATATACCGCGAAGTTTGGCAACCACATCAAAAGAGGTATAATCGCGTTCTTTGTTTACAACGATAATTCCGTCCATTATCTCGTCCAGCCGGTCTGCTCTTCAATGGCATCCAGAATCTTATGAAGTACTTCTTCCCTGGATCCTTTTAAATAGAATCCCGCAGCTCTCTTATGTCCGCCGCCGCCGAAAATCTCGCTGATCTTCGATACGTCCACGGTACCGATACTGCGTAAGGACACCTTAACGGTAGCCTCGTTCATCGGATACGTAAAGATTGCGCACTCACATCCGCGTATAATCCGAAGGTCATTGATCGCACCGTCAAAATCCGCAGGGTTTAATTTGTTCTTCACATAATCCTCATAGTCCACGTATCCGTAGACCACTTTCTCACCAAAGAAACGCTCTGCTTTGGCAACGATTCCGGAAATGGTAAGAACCTGTTCGTAAGATTTCTCGTAATAGGTTTTCTCCAAAAGATCGGAGAAATCAAAATCATACGTGATCAGATTGGCTGCCGCGATCATGGTTTCTTTCGATGTGTTGGAAAAACGGAAAACGCCGGTATCATGCGTAATTCCAAGGTATAAATACTTGGCGATCACATCATCCAGACCATCTTGTCCGATGATGCGATACACCAGTTCACTTGCACTGGATGCATCGGGATCGACGAAATTCAGCATCGCCGAGCCGTCTTTATTGCTGATATGATGATCGATATTGATGGTCTTTTTCGCTTCTTCGAAGAATTTCTCCGCTCCGCCGGTTCTGCCCGCATTGGTATCCAGCACGATGCAGACATCGGTATCCTTCGGGTTTCCGCCAAAGGTTGAGTCGATCAGACCGATCTCCGGAAGAACATGAAAATGCGGCATGGGCTTTTCCAAAAGCAGTCTGACATTCGCTTCCGGAAGCTTTTCGGACAAATACAAAGTCATTGCCATGGTAGAACCGATACAGTCCCCGTCCGGTTTGATGTGACCGGTGACAACGATATTTTTCGCATATTTACATTCTTCAAGAAGATTAAAACTCGGTGTCATCATCCTCGGTATCCTCTTCCTCATCGCCGCGAAGAGCCGCTTTGGCTCTCTGCTCGTCCATAACATCGTCAATCAGCTTCATCATTTCCATACCGTACTCGGTGGAATTGTCCAGTTTGAAGGTAAGCTCCGGCGTATTGCGAAGATCTACCCTCTTTGCAAGAAGCATGCGGATGTAGCCCGATGCACTGCGTAACGCTTTCAGTGTATCGTTTTTATGCTCCTCGTCACCGAAAACCGAAATCTCAACCTTGCAGGTTTTCAGATCGGGAGCCACTTCAACGCTCATCACACTGGTCAAAGGATCCAGTCTCGGATCCTTGATCTCACTGCGGATGATATCCGCAAGTGCACGCATGACCTCTTTATTGATTCTGTCGTTTTTGATGCTGTTCTTTCTCATAAATAACCTTTATACCACTGTACATGCTTAAAAATATCGCACGCACCTTAAATATACTTAAACTATGATCTGGGCACTTCCACCATCTTGTATGCTTCTACGATATCCAGCTCCTGCATACCGCCGAAGTTTTCGAATACAAGACCGCATTCGTAACCTGCTTTGACTTCTTTGACATCATCCTTGAATCTCTTTAAGGATGCAAGTTTGCCTTCGTAAATCTGCTCTCCCTCACGGGTGATACGGATTAAGCAGCCTCTTTCAAACATACCGTCAAGCACAAAGCTTCCGGCGATGTTTCCGATAGCGGACGCCTTGAAGATCTGACGTACTTCGGCATGGCCGATGATCTTCTCTTCGTAAACAGGCTCCAGCATGCCCTTCATTGCAGCTTCCACGTCCTCGATTGCCTTATAGATGACATCATAGAGACGTACGTCAACGCCTTCGCGTTCTACCGTATCTCTTGCCATATTGTCGACACGTACGTTAAAGCCGATGATGATGGCCTTAGCTGCAGAAGCCAGGACAACGTCGGATTCATTGATGGCACCTACGCCACCGTGAATGACTTTAACCACAACTTCTTCGTTGGAAAGTTTCTCAAGCGATTCTCTTACGGCTTCCACGGAGCCCTGTACATCGGCCTTGATGATCAGGTTTAATTCCTTTAAGTTGCCGGCCTGGATCTGGCTGTACAGATCGTCGAGACTCATCTTGTGCTTGGTATCGCCGATCTTCTTTACCTTGTTCTGTGCGATAAAGGTATCCGCAAAGTTCTTTGCTTCCTTATCGGACTTATGCGCAATAAAGATCTCGCCTGCTCCGGGCACATCGTTAAGACCCAAGATCTCAACAGGTGTGGAAGGAGAAGCTTCTTTGATTCTGCGGCCCTTATCATCGATCATGGCACGAACTTTACCGTGTGCTTCGCCTGCGGAAATAAAATCGCCGACATGCAGTGTACCTTTCTGTACCAGCACGGTAGCAACGGGACCTCGTCCCTTATCCAGCTCTGCCTCGATCACAAGACCTCTTGCCTGACGGTTCGGATTGGCCTTCAGTTCCAGCATGTCTGCGGAAAGAAGAACCATTTCGAGAAGTTCTTTGATGCCTTGTCCCTGCTTTGCGCTGATCGGTGCGAAAATGGTTTCTCCGCCCCACTCTTCCCAGATCAGGGAATGCTCATCCGCAAGTTCGCGGATCAGTTTGGCAATACTGGGATACGCATCCATGGTCTTGGATTTATCGTTAAAATCATATCCGATCTTATCGACTTTGTTTACGGCTACAATGATCGGAACGCCTGCAGCCTTGGCATGGTTGATTGCTTCCTTGGTCTGCGGCATTACACCGTCGTCTGCAGCAACCACAAGGATTGCGATATCCGTGGAATTCGCACCACGCATACGCATTGCGGTAAATGCCTCATGACCGGGCGTATCGAGGAAGGTAATCTTTCTGTCTTTTCCGGTTTCCGGATCGGTAACATTTACCATGTATGCACCGATGTGCTGGGTAATACCGCCGGCCTCGCCCTGGATGACGTGCGTTTTACGGATCGCATCCAGAAGGGAAGTTTTACCGTGGTCAACGTGACCCATTACGCAGATAACGGGCGGACGTGATACTAAATTATCCGGATTCTCTTCATCCTCTTTCAGAAGTTCCTCGATGACATTGACCTTTACTTCGGCTTCGCAGAGAATGTCATGTTCCATGGCAATCTCTTCTGCCTTTTCGAAGTCCACAACATCGTTTAAGGTCATCATTTCGCCCTTTAAGAAGAGTTCCTTGATGATCACGTTAGCCTGCAACTTCATCTTCTCGGCAAGTTCTTTGATCGTAATTTCCTCGGGAATGGTGATTACTTTGATTTCTTCTTCCACTTCCTGCGGTTTCTTCTCGGGTTTGATAAAAGCGCCTACCTTGGACTTGGACTTGCCCTTGCTGGTACCGTCCTCCTCATACATAAAGTCCTTGCCGCTCTTTTTATTCTTGTCTTTGTCGTTATTTCTTCTCTTGTTATCGCCCTTGCGGTTATCCACACTCGGAGCATCGGCTGTGAAGATCTTTCCGCCCTGCGGTTTTCTCATGAAACGTCTGGAATCTCCGTCGCCTTCATCCTTCTTAAACGGAGCCTGTCCGGGACGGGAATTAAAACCGCCGCCCTGTCCGGGACGGTTGCCCTGAGGACGTCCGGCATTGGAAGGTCCGTTGTTGAAGTTTCTACCGCCCTGGCGATTGTTATTGTCACGGTTGAAAGGAGGTCTGTTATTGTCAGCTCTTCCTTCCGGTCTTCTTTCAGCCGGTCTGTCCGTGTTCTTCGGTGCAGGTCTTTCCGCAGGTGCAGTCTGCTCGGTTGCGGGCTTGGGCTGTACCTTGGTTTCTTCCGGCTTATTATTTTCAACTACATGTGTAGTCTCTTTAACAGGTTCATTCTTATGCTCTGCGGCAGTTTTGGAAGGCTGCTGTTTCTCAGGCACAAAATGTACTTCAGGTGTTGCTGAGGGAGGAGTGGTCGGTTTGATCAAACGTCCGGGACCGGGCATGGGAGTTGCCGGTCTTCTCTGCGGTGCACCGGCTGTCGGTGCTGCCGGTCTTGCGGGAGTTCTTCCTGCAGGCGCATTTCCGCGATTCGGAATATTGTTTCCAACGATAATGATAGTCTTTTTCTTCTTGGGCGCAGCAGGAGCATCTGCCTTTACCGCCGCTGCTTTCGGTTCTTCCGCCTTCGGAGCTTTCTCGGCAACTTCTTCCTTCTTGGCTTCTTCTGCCTTCGGTTTCGCCTCTTCCTTCTTCTCCGCTTTCTTTTCCTTTGCGGGTGCGGCGCTCTTGCCTCCAAGATTGTCCTTCACCAATGCAATTTCACTATCATCGAGTTTCTTGGTCGCACTCTTATAGGCAAAGCCCTTTTCCTGCAAAAATGCAAGAACCTCTTTACTCGTAATGTTTAGTTCTTTTGCAAGTTCACTAACGTTCATCTATGATCCTCCCTTTGTGTTACTTTCTTCATGATGCCTTCGGCAAATCCGGAATCCGTAAGTGCCACAGCCGCGCGGAATTCTTTTCCGATACAGTGTCCCAGTTCCTCTTTGGTCCCCTCTTCTATAATGGGAACATGGTAAAAGGAACACATGTCTGTATAACTCTTTTTGGAAGCCTGCGACGTATCTGTAGCGATCACCACAAGCTTGGCTTTATGATCCTTCACGGTTTTCTCAACGGTAAACTCTCCGCTTACGCATTTCCCGGCCTTCATGGCCAGTCCGAGAAGGGATAAAATTTCATTCTTCAATCGTTTTAAACTCCGCTTTCAATGCATCATATACTTCCTTGGAAATCGCTTCATGGAAGGATTTCTCCAGTCCATGTCCGGAAATCGCACGGTTTAAGCATTCCTCATTTCTGCAAAGATATGCTCCTCTTCCGTTCGCTTTGCCGGTCGCATCCAGAAGGTATTCTCCGGTAGGTGTTTTCACCACACGGATTAAGTTCTTTTTCTCTTTCATTTCCCGACAGCCTACACACTGTCTTAAAGGAATCTTTTTATTCATCATTCTTCAGGCTCTTCGTTCGTCTCTTCTACAGGCTCGATGTATTCACCGTTCTCATCGTAATACTCTTCGCCTTCATAATATTCTTCTTCATCATCCAGGTAATCGGAATAACGGAATCCGACAGCATCCACAGCCTGGGTCTCGGACTTGATATCAATCTTGTATCCGGTAAGTTTTGCAGCAAGTCTTGCATTCTGTCCTTCTTTACCGATTGCCAGGGAAAGCTGATCATCGGGAACAACAACCTTTGCGCTCTTCTCATCGGGATCTGCGAATACCGCAACGGTCTGTGCGGGAGACAGAGCATTCTGGATTAAGTTACCGGGGTTCTCGTCCCAGTTGATGATATCGATCTTCTCACCGCCAAGTTCGTCAACGATCGCATTGACACGCACACCGTTTACACCGACGCAGGCACCTACGGGGTCTACGCTGGGATTGTGGGAATATACGGCCATTTTGGTACGGCTTCCCGGCTCTCTGGCGATGCTCATGATCTCTACGGTACCGTCCTTGATCTCGCCTACTTCCTCTTCAAAGAGACGCTTTACGAAATCGGGATGGGTACGGGAAACAAGAATACGGGGTCCCTTGGAAGTGGATTTTACTTCAAGGACATATACTTTGATTCTGTCGGAAGGACGGAAATGCTCGCCCTTTACCATTTCGGACTCGTTTAAAATTGCATCTGCCTTACCTAAGTTGATGCTTAAGTTCTTCTGGAAATAATGCTGAACCACACCGGTAACAATGTCTTTTTCCTTGGCATGGAACTGATTGTAGATTACATTTCTTTCTTCTTCACGAATCTTCTGTAAGATTACGTTCTTTGCATTCTGAGTTGCAATTCTGCCGAACTCTTTGGATTTTACTTCGACCTTGATCAGGTCGCCGACTTTAGCCTTCTTGGCGATTTTAACCGCATCTTCAAGGGTAATGAACATCATGGGATCCGTTACTTCTTCAGCGGTCTCCACAACGGTCTTTTCCACAAACACCTTGAAATCACCGGTTTCGCGGTCAATCTCTACTTTGATATTCTCTGTATCGGCTTTGCCGAAGTGATTCTTGCAAGCCGTAAGTAAGGAATTCTCGATGGCATCAAACAGCACATCCTTGCTGATTCCTTTTTCTCTCTCCAGAATGCTTAACGATTCAATCAGTTCCTTATTCATTTTCCTAACTCCTCCTTAATGGTGAATGTTTGTATGTTCTCGTTATTGTTTATGTCTTAAAAATCCAGCGCCAGGTTGATCTTGGCTATGGCTTTTCGTTCAAACCGGATCTCCTTGCCGTCTTCTTCGATCGTGATGCTGCTTTCGTCGAAGCTCTTTAAAACGCCCGCAAATTCTTTTACGCCGTCCACTGCCTTAAACAGTTTTACTTCGACATCCATTCCGATCGAATTTCGGAAGTGCCGGTCTTTCTTTAACGCTCTGCCCAATCCCGGGGAAGAAACTTCCAGAATATATCCCTCTTCAATGAAGTCTTCTTCATCCAGTTTCGGAGAAAGCAGCCTGCTGACCGCCTCGCAGTCATCTATGGTAACTCCGCCTTCTTTGTCGATGTAGGCCCTAAGATAATTCTCTCCTGCTTCTTTGACAAATTCCACATCGTAGATTAAGACACCGCACTGTTTCGCAATCGGTACAAGAATCTCTTCCGTCCGTTGCTCGTAAGTTTCCCGTCTGCTCATTTGTAAACCTCTCGTAAATGCGATAGACAATAAAGAAGTGGGCTCTTTCGAAGCCCACCTGATTACACATATTACTTTATTAAAGTACCACCATACTGACCTTAAGTCAACTGTTTTCGCATTATAAATAGGAAAAACTTTCTATTCCTTCAGGTACTTTTCTTTGAAAGCCCCGATATCCAACGGCTTGGAATACAGGTATCCCTGGAAGCTTTCCACCGGATAATTCTGAAGAATATTGCGCATTCCTTCCGTCTCAACACCTTCTATGCAGACATCTGCCTGGAACGCGGATGCAAATTGGGTGAAATGATCCATCAAATCCCGGTCGAATTGCTCATTCTCGATTCCCGTCACGAAACTTCTGTCAATTTTGATGATGTCAAAACGCAGACTCTTTAACAGTCCGATCGCAGAGAAACCGGTGCCGAAATCGTCAAGCGCCACCAAGACGCCCATACCGCGCAGATTAACGATCACATTTTTCAAAAGATCGATATCGAGAAGTCGGCAACGCTCCGTTATTTCAAGACACAGATTCTTGGCCGGGAACTCTAATTCGTCGAGAATACTCTTTACGTTTTGGACAAATTCCGGCTTCTCAATCTGGGTATATGACAGATTGACATGGATCATAAAGTCCGGATTGCTCTTTCGGATCACTTTGGCATCCTCGATCGCCTTGCGGAGAATCCAAAGACCGAGGCTTGGAAACTGCGCATCGATTTCCAGCATGGGAATAAAATAATCCGGCGGAACCATTCCGTATTCATCATTTTTCCATCGAAGCAGGGCTTCCGCAGCTACCAGCTTCTCGGAATGCGCATCCACTACCGGCTGATACTGCAGATAAAATCCTTCATATCCGTGGGAAATGGAAGCACGGATGGAATGCAATACTTCAATTTTCCGGCGGTTTTTCCGATCCAGGCTGTTATCAAAATCCACCATGTCGCCTTTTCTGTTTCGCTTGGATTCATCATATGCGAAATTCAGGCAGGCATATATGGTCTGGTAATCAATATCAAAACTGTCAACATGGAGGGCTCCGCAATTTAATTCAAGAGGAATACATTTATCATCCACATAGAATTCGGCACGACAGTAATTCCTGAACTTCTCATATTCCACCATCATCTGCCAAAGGTCAAATGTGCGTGTAATAATGGCAAACTTGGTTCCGTCAAGACGATACAGCACTCCATTGTTTCCCAGTTTCTCAAACAGTGCACGGGAAAGTTTCTGCAAAACCCTGTTTCCGAACTGATATCCGTAGATTTCGTTGATCTCGGAAAATCTGCTGAGTCCGATCATGCAAATACGGATCTCCTCGGAATTGGATATGGATACGCGGATATCATCGAAGAATCCGTACGAATTACGAAGTCCGGTAAGCGCATCTACATTTCCCTGAACTCCGTGATTTCTGATCGCTCCGCAGAAATACTCCGGTTTTCCGCCGGAATCCGTCAAAACAAAACCTTTACAGGTGCAGACATCGTATTCGCCGGTTACTTTCCTTGCACGATACTGCATATCATGACCGGATGCATTTCCGGCAAAAATATCGCCGATGCCGATATGATAGATTCCCCGGTCTTCCGGGTGAATCCTCTCCTCCCAAAGATCCCCTGCGTGATACATGTATTCGGAGGGGAGTCCGAATGTATCCACGGCTGTTTTGGACCAGCGGGAATAATCGTATTTCATATCGCAAAGAAATACATAGTTTCCTTCCGCAACCGTGGCAAACGCCTTAAACATGGCGTCAAGTTTGCGGCGTCTGTTCTCCGGAACAAGCATAATATCATCATTCTTGAACGCATAGGCATCTTTAATGATCTTTTGCTCTTTTAAATCCTTCTTGTTCTCGTACATCAGCTCGTCGGCGCGGTTGAATACTGCGGAAATAATACGATCTTCGGAGCGTCTGTATTCGGACATGCCCGTAGCCACAATGCAGCCTTCACCGATATTGATATTTTCCAATACACGGTTCCGGATATTGGTCATGAGTTCATCGCGGTCATTATAGTCTGCGCCTTTTAAAATGACCGCAAACTCGTCTCCGCCGACACGGAATACGGGACTGTGTGTGAAAACATTGCAGATCATACGCGACACGGAACGGATATATTCGTCACCTGCCTTATGACCTTTGGTATCGTTTATAATTTTAAGATCATTGATATCACAAACAACAATGGCGAAATCATCACAGATTCCGTTCTCAATCTCTTTCTGGATGGTCATTTCCGTCTCATGATATGCCGTCTTATTCTTGATTCCGGTAAGAGGATCACGTCTGGCCATCTCTCTGGCCTTGTTCAGTTCTTCCGTATGATGTTCATCGCGCTGTCTGTATTCCTCATCGATGTTCATAACGCCGAAAATAAAATAGTCGTCTCCGTTTCCGTCGTCCTGCGCAATATGAATCAAACGAAGGGCATGATACACCGGCCGGCCGTCAATCATCAGACGGTACTCGATCCTGCGCATCTGGCCTTCTTTCAGCTCTTTCAGAATTTTATCTTTTGTCAGATCATTCAGGAAAATATGCAGGTCTTCTTCATACACAACCTGCTTGGCATCACGAACGATGTTAACGAAAAAATCATCACCTTTCGGTTCGATTTTCAGAGAACAGAAGTCCGGATCAACCGAATACCAGTAATACTCGTTTGTTTTCGCATCTACATAGTATACGCTGGTGTAGTCGACCAAAAGGGCATCCGCTATACGCTTGATAACTCTTTCCGATGAGATCATTTCCCGATTTCCTCCTTCGAATGGATTATCAACACTGTATTTTATTTTACCATATTTTCACCGATGTTGCACTAAACAATTCGATTATTCAAAAGATTTACTTGCTTTTTCATTTTTCTTATGGTATTTTAGTAAATGCTGTATGGCTCGTTGGTCAAGCGGTTAAGACGCTGCCCTCTCACGGCAGAATCAGCGGTTCGATTCCGCTACGAGCTGCGCTAGAAAATGCCCGTAAACACTGAGTTTGCGGGTGTTTTTATTACATATCCTTTTCTCAGTCATATTTCACGAGAATTTGTTTTATTGCCTTGTAAATCTCATCATAATCGGTATAATTTTGTCCTAATTCATTATGAACATCTCTCTTAAAATTATCAGTTCCATAAACAAATGCATTGAAGATACCTCTTTGGATTCTATCAACCTTACAAGAGAAGCTATAAATGCCGTTTCAAATGGGAAATATGATCACTCTCTTCTTTCCGAAATCATTTTCCATCCGCAATTTAATATATTAATGCTCGATATTATGGTTTTAATCTCTCAGCAATATGCACTAAATATGATTCAAAATAATGCGGTACTTTCTTATTCACGAAAGCTTCTTCTTGAAAAAACCGATGGAATTGAAAACATTGATTCAAAGTTAATTGATCTTTCAACCATAGATGAAGATATCTTTGTGAAGGAAGCGATTCATAAGGATTTAGACATAATCCTGCAAGATTTAATAATTGCTCACCCACAAACAGAAATCGAACAAATGAAAGAACTAATGAGACTACAAATAATAGGGCAAATGGATCAGGCGTTTGAAGACCGCAAGAAAGCAAAAAACGGCTCTCCCGATCAGCTTATCGATATCGTATTAGGTAGTTTAAAATTATCCAGAGATAAAATGACCGCTGAACAACTTGATACTTTACTTGAAATAATAAAGCTGTCTCCTCTTCTTAAGAGTGGTGTCAGCCAACGAGGCAAAAAGAATAAATCTACAGGAGAATAAAGATTTGAATGAAAAACTAATCAAAATCGCAACATTTAACACCGAATTAAATGCCCTTCTCGGAACGGACTTCCAGGCATTTAGTATATATCGTTCCAAGGGACTCCTTACGCATTTAATCAATCGTAAGCATTACACTGCTGCAAAGTATATTGATTATTTACCGGAAATAATAAGTTCTCCAGATTATGCCGGATACACCGACGGTAATATTGAACTTGTGAAAATCTTTAAGGATAACATTTTTATCAGCATCAAACTTGACGGAAAACGCAATCAACATTATGTTGCTACTATGTTTGACGTTAAAACCGGAAAAATAGAGGCATATCTTAAATCTGGTCGCTTGAAAAAGGTGGAATTATAAGCTTTATACCCTTGACTCTGACAATAAATCATGCTATTTTAAAGGTGTAAGAATATTGACGAGCAGGAAAGGCACCCTGCGCTCCACCCTTCGGGGAGGAACCTGATATGATGGATACGCCGCCCATCCAATTTTTTACATAACATTGAAAAAAAGCACCTGTGATTGAACGGGTGCTTTTCTCATTATCTATTTGTATTTCCTTTTTCTCCCAAAATCATATCCATTTTGGGAGAAACCGTTCTCATTTTGGGAGAAAAATGAACTTTCCCTAAAGTTGTCCAAAGGTGTGGTTCAAGTATAGACCCCCTTCGATTCCGCTACGAGCTGCACAAAACCCCGAAAGCATTTGCTTCCGGGGTTTTTTACTTCATCATAATTGCCGTTACTTACTCCGCCATTACATTAACGGAATGTATTCCTTCAATCCCGTTCAAATCACCCTTTTTCAGGGACTGGAAGTGAACCTCTATTTTAGATCCTTCCTGAAAGTTAAGCCCTTTAAAATACTTTCTTTCAATTACGTATGAATCTGTATCATCCGATATATTTTCGGGAGAAACATACACATAGTTTGACTCAATTTGGGTAACTCTAAAGTATTCAGTCATGTACATCGGTTCAGTTCTACCGCATCCTGCCATAATCAACGAATACAATAGAATTACAACAAACAACACTGCGGATGCTTTTTTTCTCATAAAATCACTCCTTATAAATCAACCAAACAGATATATATTTTCCGATTTATCTTAGGCGGTAAAACCAAAAATCAACTGTCTATCGTATTTCCAGCATATCCATAAGCCTTATGAATGTATCCTGCCCATCCAGACAGGTGTCGGTAAGCCAACCTTTTTCATTTCTCCATTCAGATAGCCCTCTGTAATAGTAACTCTTTTTCTCATCCTCGATAATAAAAGGTATCACATTATGCCGCAGGCACTCCTTTAATGCTATAAGTCGTCCGACTCTGCCGTTTCCGTCCTGAAACGGATGGATATACTCAAACTCCGCATGCAGTGCTATGATGTCCTCTACAGTCACATTTTTCTTTGCGTTATACGACTCCAGCAAAGTCATCATGTGCTTATGAACGTCAGACGGTTTGGACGTCTCACGGCCTCCCACCACATTCGCACGCTTCTTATAATCTCCAACAGCAAACCATCCGAGGGTTGAATCCTTAGTATCATGCTTCAAAATATAATGCAAATGCTTTATGATATCCTCTGTTAATTCATCCTCTGCAATGTCTATTACATAATCGATTGCCCGGAAATGATGCACCGTTTCCAACACATCATCTACAGGGATTCCGTCACCCACATCAATTGTATTTGTCTCAAAAATCATTCTGGTTTGCTCCTCGGACAGTTTGCTCCCTTCAATATGATTGGAATTGTATGTCATCCTGACCTGCAACTCGTGATATAGTCCTCCCGGCAGCTTCATATCCTTTTCTTCCCGAAGAATCTGTAATATCTTATTATCGGAAACTTCCTTCATAAGAATTTGGGGATCTACACCAAGATAATCTCCTATTTTTCGCAGACTTCGAGCTGACAGTTTTTCTCCTTTTCCTATCTTTGCTATCGTTCGGGTGGAGAGCCCAAGTCGGGTGGAAAGCTCTGTCTTTCCGATTCCTTTGTCTTTAAGCGTTTTTTCAAGAATATCATATGAAATCATATACTCATCCCCTTGTTAATATCTTTACTTATAATAACAGAAAATTGTCAAAAAGTAAAGATTATGATGTAATTACGTCAATAAAAGTAAAGAAACCCGCAAGTTTTTACCTGCGGGTTTATGTCTATGGGTAAACCATAAAGTGCATGGCTTGGGGATTAGCGGGTCATTCTACTTAACTCCAATCAGCATATCATAGGTTACGCCGTATTTTTCGGCAATATCCTTCGCATAGGACGAACCCTCCGGTTTAGACAAAGTAACCTTAAAAGAGCGTTTGCCTTCTTCGGTTTTCATCACCAGCGAAGCGGCCCCGGACCCCATGCTTTCACGGGTCAGCTCCTCTGCATCCTCCCCTAATTTGTGCATATGGGTGTTATAAATCGTCCGCACCGCATTGTTAAGAAGTGCTTTCACGGAATCCTTTGCAATATAATATCCTTCCTCAAAGGATGTCGTGGAGAAAGTCTCATTCAAAAGCATAAGGCTTTTGTCCGTAGCCTTTGAGAACATTTCCTTAAACCGGACGCATTCCTCTCCAAGTCTTCCGAGATCCATGGTTTTGTCTTCATCCGCCGGAAAATGGGTAAAAATACAGTCACAGGGAACATAGCGGAATTTTTTCGCCGGCACAAACAACCCGCCCTGTGCCAGAATAAAGAGCTGACCGACCGCCTGTGTCATCGTAGTCTTTCCGCCCCGGTTTGCACCGGTAAGTATATAGACCGTATTTTTCCGATCAAAAATAAGATCATTCGGTACAATCTCATTTACGTTTTCCATATTCATGGCCAGTTTCAGATTATAAAAATCCAAAGCCTCCATGGAAATCGTATCATTGGCAGCCTGCATTCCGGCATCTTTCGCCTGTCCTTCGGTAATCGGCTGTGCTTCGCAAAAGACGCATCCTTTTTCCATAAGACGGCTTATTCGTTCCGCACATCGGATATAATACAGAAACTCCGGCACAAGTTCGGAGATATTCAGGATCGCAACATCCGCATATTTGGTAAGCGTTTCCCGTAACTTCTTCACCAGCGTACCAACCATTTTGTTTACCACGCTGTCCAGGTAAAATGTACTGTTTACCATTGCGCCGTCCGTTGCCGAAACAACCGTGGAAGAAGTTTGCGAAACAAGCAGATTCGCCTCATTCTTCGCCATATTCTTCTTCATGAATTCGAAGATATTGCTTTTTTCTTCCTGATCTATCAGCTGATAATGCAGATCCCCGTCCCAGTCCGACGTCTCCTTCAGTTTGTCCTTTGAGGCAATTGCATCGGCAAAATTGCTGACGATTCCGGACTTCTTAAAAGGCTTTTTATTTACGGACACGAGACCTATGCTGACAGCCTCAAAACGTTCGTTGACGTTTACTCCGATCGTTACACTTCGCACATCGGAGGCTTTCATTTTAAGTTCAGAGATGTCTTTCTTCATCTGCGCAAAGCAGGCATCCTCATAAAGTCCGTCAATATAGTCTCTTAAAAGAACCAGCCCCTCGGATTTTACTCTCTCATCGGAAAGACAGTCTCTCATCGTTTCCACGATTTTGATGTAATTGTCCAAATCTTCAAGGCGGTTAAACAGATGCCAAAGTCCCATCTCTTCATCTGTTGTCTTGTGAAAGGAAGAAAAATCCCTCATGAACTGTATTCGATCAAAAAGATCCAGCATGTTCTTTCTCAGTTCGGGATTTTTAAGAATATCGGCAAAAATCTGCTGACGATAGATGGAAACAGCCGGGCTCGGAGAAATCTTCGAAAGAATATTTGCTATCATACGACGCTGCTTTGCATCATTGGAAACTTCCTGCAAAAAACCGTCAAGTCCCAGATCATGCAGCACATAATCCGGCAAAACACGGTACTCATACTCTCCCGCCGGCTGTAAAAGACTGAATGATAATTTCTGATTCATACTCTACCTCCTAACGGTAACATTTCGTAATGATGTCAAGCACCATTACACGTTACGTTTCTTAATAGGTATGGCGATATAGCTTACCGTTTCGGCAGGATTCTTTGCAGGCGGCAAATAGAATTCCAGCGAGTAATTGCCGGCCAGCTCATATTCCTTAAGTGAGGGAAGCCACTCCGACCAGATCTTTGTATTGACCGACTGCATACTGCCCGGCAAAGGGCCGACACATTTAAATAACGCCCAAAGGCCTCCGGGAATCTGATAGGTTGAACATTCTTGCGGATATTCTTCCCAGGGCATGTATAAATCCGCAATCCAATAATCAAAATTCGTTCCGTCCATGTCTGAGCATACACCGAACATTCCTTTCAGTCCTTTCATGTCGGAAGCCCATTCGCCCCAGAATTTGGGTATTTCCTTGTAACTAGTCTCTGAATTAAAACTCTTTTTGATCCCGACAACCGTAAAGGCTGCCTTTTCCACAATTTTGTAATCCAACATCGTTCCGCCCTCCAATGTGATCTTGATATGAAGCGGAGCAAGTGACCGTAAATTGACACCCTTTTCCCTTGCCTGAGCCGGAGTGATGCCATGAAAGCGCTGGAATGCTTTGGTAAAACTGTCGGGAGAATCATAGCCGTACTTCAATGCGATATCGATAACCTTGCAATCGGAACCAGCCAGTTCCTGTGCTGCAAGTGTCATACGACGCTCACGGATATATTCTCCGACGGTCATTCCGCACATTGCACCGAAAATACGTTGATAATAAAACGAAGATAGTGCTGCTTTCTTTGCGATCTTCCCGATATCTAACTCCTTCGTCAGATTTTGTTCAATATAATCAATTGACGCCTGAAATCCTTCAATCCAGTCTGTCATAACGGTCACCTCACTGCGCCTGAATACATTATTTCACATGAAAGTTTTTCGTACCCGACTTTTTCTGCACACTTTGTCCGGCTCATAATGGACCGTGCCCACAAAATACAGTTACTGCTTACTATTCAACGGAATCCGCCCTTACATACATCGTTTTTCTTCCGGCACCAATTCGTATTAATGTTCCGTCATCAACAAGCTTCTTTAATGCAGACTCTACAGATGAACTTCCCAGACTTGGGCATCCAATTAATACTTCCTGTTTTGTAAATTTTCCTATCCGTTCTACTACATATGCCTTTACAATATCGTAGGATGTACTCTTTGAACCGGAGTCATGTACAATGTTAAACCTGTTTTCAAATTCTCTGTAACACGAAAGAATAACACCCAACATGTATTTTATAAAAGGTTTTGGATCGTTGTTTCCTTCATGCCAGCCGCGGTCTGCCTTTTGAAGTGCATCATAATATGCATCTTTTGTATCAGCAATTGCCTTTTCTATACTGATATATTGCCCAACAAGATATCCGTTTCGACATAATAACAAAAGCGTTAATAATCTGCTCATTCGGCCGTTACCGTCATTGAATGGGTGCACACAAAGAAAATCCAATATAAAACACGGAATAAGGATTAATTCATCCACGACTCCCATATTAATTGCTTTTTGATAATTCTCACAGATCAGATTAATTGCGTCCGGAGTTTCATATGGTTCCAGTGGTTTGAATAAAATCACTTTCTCTCCGTTTTCAAGCACCATATCGATTTCATTCGGAGTAGTCTTAAACTGACCACCAAAGGAATAACTCGTGTATTGTAATAAATCCCTGTGCATCTGAAGAATATAATTGCTTCGAACCGGAATCATGTCATAATTCTCATGAACCAGATTCAGCACATTTCGATAGCCAAGGATTTCCTCTTCATCACGGTTCTTAGGTGTTGTCTTACTTGCTACAAGCTGTTTTAATCTGCTGTTTGTAGTAACAATTCCCTCTATTCTGTTAGAGGCTTCGGTACTCTGTATTTTTGCTATTTCAATTAGTCGGTTTAATTCAACCGGTTTTTGTCTTAAAAACAGTTCCTGCTTTCCTTTGTATTCATGAATCTTGGAAATATACGATAATATCTCGTTGTCCCAAGTTCGATCCGCCAAACTTGAATAATCAAATGAACGCATTTTCGATATCTCCTTTCTCCCAACATTTTTTCTTTTTCCCCAATTTCATGCGCATTTTGGGAGAAAAACCATAATTGCATTATAATTAATTATCTCCCAAAAAGCAATACTTTCTCCCAAAAGCATATCCATTTTGGGAGAAAGTATTCTCGTTTTGGGAAAAAAATGAACTCTCCCTAAAGTGGTCCAAATCCATCCCAAACGGAATGTTTTTCTTGAAAATACGCCCTCTCTCATATACTATATAATGTGGATTTATATGGATTGGATGATTGGTATGACCGAAGAAAAGAAAAACAAGAATATTTTTATCAATAAAAAGCACATTCCGGCTTTGCTCTACTATCCTTTGACGATACTCTTTTTTGAACTTCTGTTAAAAGGACTGGACAGCTATACTCCGTTTTTTGACCTGGCACTGCTTCCGATAGCGCTTTTCAGTGTCGGATTCGGACTGCTGCTTGCGTGCATTTTCCTTTATATCAAACCGGTCGTACTTTCCCGCATTCTTTCCGCCATCACGCTGATCGTACTCTGGGTCATCTTTTGCGCGGAATTTGACTGCAATATTTTCTACAATATGTACTACGGCATCGTCTATACGGCAACCATGACCGGTCAGGTCATGGGCGATTTTTCCTCGGTAGTATGGACCGTAGCTTTACAATATATCTGGTATGAGCTTGCATTCTTCATCCCCATACCGGTCTATTTTATCTTCATCACCAAGATTATCCCTCCGAAAAAAGTAAAACGAAGAAGAGCCGTTTTTATCTTAATTCCGGTAATCTTACTCTTCCTGGGATCGGAACTCTTCTGTCGTTTCGGACCGTACAAGGACGTATATACCTACTCTTTTACCGTACAGAATTCCGTTACGAAATTCGGTCTTTTGAACTCCTTCCGTACAGAGATTCTCTATTCCATCTTCGGTACACCCGAGGACAAGTTAAAAGAAGGCCAGTATGAGCTCTGGACTCCCGATGAGACTTCCGAAATTCCATCTGAGGTTGTGACAAGTGAAGTAAGTTCCGAACTGACAAGTGAAGTCAAAGTGGAGAAACCGAAGATCTACGAATACAATACAACCGTAAACTTCTCTGCCCTTCTGGCAGATGAGACTAACCCCAATATCCGTTCCATGCATGAGTATTTCGGATCCTTAGAGCCGACCAAGCAAAACGAATATACGGGAATGTTCAAGGGAAAGAACTTTGTCTTCCTGACCGCGGAAGCCTTCTCTCCGTATGCGATCGACAAGGATTTTACCCCGACGCTTTATAAAGTGGCTAATAACGGATTTGTGTTTGAAAACTACTACCAGCCGTCGTGGTTTCTATCCACCACCGGCGGTGAGTTTGCCAATATGACGGGCGTTATTCCGGAATGGATCGATAACAGCAACTCTTTCATCGTTTCGGCATCCAAATACATGCCCTACGCGCCCGGAAATATGTTTGCAAAGGAAGATTACTCCTGCTATGCATTTCATAACTCTTCCTACAACTATTACGACCGTGATAAGACCCATCCGAATCTGGGATATGATTATAAAGGTGTCGGAAACGGACTCGAGATTACACTTACCGGATGGCCGTATTCCGACCTTGAAATGATTGACAATACAATGGACGGGATCATTGCGGAAAGCAAGGAAACCGGAAAACCTTTCCATGCTTACTATATGACGGTTTCCGGTCACTGCAATTACGGCTGGGGCGGAAACGCAATGTCCGCAAAACATAAAGAGGAAGCCATTGCCGCTTTTCCCGACGAACCGACTACGATTCAGGCTTACAAAGCCTGCAACAAAGAGCTGGATCTGGCATTGGAGTCCTTGATCAATAAGCTGGATAAAGCGGGAATTCTGAACGATACCGTCATTGTCATGGGCGCAGATCATTATCCGTATGCAATGGCGGAAGGAAATGTGGATTATTATAAACAGATGTCCGGAATCGACGATACGACGCGCTCGATCTCCAGATATAAAAATACCCTGGTACTCTACTGTGCGGAAATGGAAGAACCCGTAATCGTTGATACACCCTGCTCTTCCATTGACATTATGCCGACCGTTTGCAATCTCTTCGGTTTGGAATATGATTCCAGACTCTATTCCGGAAGGGATATTTTCGCAACGAATTATAAAACGGAGGAAGTATCTTCCACCATGCCTTTGGTCATTATTCCGATCAACGGTTCAAACCGTTTCAGTTTCGTGACCGCAGCAGGCAGCTACGATGCCATCTCCAATACGTTCACCCCGAACGAAGGCATTACGGTCTCGGACGACTACGTGGCACAGACAACAAAGATGATCAATGACAAATGGAAATATGCCAAACTGATCATAACGAATGATTACTACAAATACACGGTACCGAAACCGGAATAAAACCTAGTATTTATTGACATCGGTAAGCGGTACTTTACCGATTTTACGAAATGCAATCAGGTCAATTATAATTGCAAAGACAATATTGAAAATGATCGCAAAAATCCACGCCGGCGGATATGGTGTACGCACAAACGAAGTATAAGTGTTTTCCATAGCTGATACGGCAAAGTAGGAAAATAAAATTCCGAACACCGTTCCGAGTATGATACCGAAAGCCGTAATGGCGGCGGATTCTTTTGCAACATATCCGATTACTTCTTTTAACGAAAAACCGTTAATTCTCATGACAAGCATTTCTTTCATTCTTCTGCTCACCAGAATATTGGTATAGTTGATCAGGATCATGAGCGAAAGCAGGATGGAAAGAAATACACAGATTCCCGCAACAATATCCAGAAGAACATCAACGGAATCTCCCGCATCCGTCACATAATCCGGTTTCAGGATCCGGATCTTGTCCGAAATCTCACTGATGTACTCTTCCGCCTCGTCGGTACTTACATCATCCCACTTCATATAAAGGCTGTTAGGTTCATACTCTTTGCCGTAGAGTGCTTCATAGTTTGCGGAATCACAGAGTGCCACACAACCGATATATCCGAAATACGGGGCCGAAACAGGTGCGTTATACGTGTAAAGTTTGCGGTCTAAAATTTTAACCTCATCCGCTCCGTGCAATCTTGAATAACTCTTCTTCGGAAGCAGTATTCCGTCTTTCGGAAGATCGATTTCCTGCTTCTTCAGATCCGTAATGAGAATAACCTTCTTTAAATCTTCATTCTCTCCGGCGATCAGATATAATCCTTCATTTACGCCTTCCAGTTCAATCATTCCTTCGGTAAAACAAGCCTCAACATAAATACCGCCGGTTTTTTGTACCTTCTCTTTCAGTTTCTTTTCATAATGTTTCGTATCGTCATCCCAAACGACCTGAATCGTATAGTTGTTAACATTGTTTACCTGTTCATACACGGACGCCGAATAAGCGTGTTTTAACGTAATTCCGAAACCGATCAGGGTGGAACATCCTAAGATTACGATAGCTGTAACAATCACCCTGCTGATATCCATCCGCATATTGTTGAAGATCAGATTTGAATACAGGTTTCCGTCTTTCTTTGCAAGACCCGATCCGCCTTTCATGATTTTCGGTTGCGGTTCACTGCCGTTGATCAGACCGATTGCCGAACACTTCAAAAGCTTCCGACATGCCATTATGGCGACTATGGTGGACATTGCCAGAGTTCCGATTGCCAGAAGGACCATGGGAAAGACGGAAAGTGCTGTTGATTTCTGATCGATATATAATCCTTCCATCATCGGTTCGCGGATTACAGCCGTCAATCCGCATCCGAATCCAATTCCGAGTGCATAGCCGATCACGGTACCCGTCAGGGCAAAAACGACAAATTTGACTGATATCTCTTTATTGTACAGACCCAGCGCCTTAACGCCGCCGATCTGCCGTTTCTGTTCATCCACGATAATGGCTATGGTTGAAAAGACTACCAGACTCGCCACGAGGAAAAACAGCGGAACAAAGAAGATGACAAAGACACGAATGGCTTTTACCGAAGAATCCAGTTGCAAAAACGTCACGTTCATATTCCTCGGATAAACGATGTAATTATAATCATCCAGGTTATCGACCGCGTTCTGCGCCTCTTTCAGTTTTTTATTAACATCTACCTGTGCATTTCCGTACTCACTCCAGGCTTTGGATAATTCTGCCTCCTTCTCGAGCTTTGTCGATTCGTATTCTTCCCATGATTCATCCAGAGTTTTTCTCGCATCGGCGAGTTCTTCCTCTTTTTCTTTCTTGACTTTCTTATATTCTTTCCATCCATCGGAAATCTTTTTTTCTCCGTCCGCCTTGGCCTTTTCATACTGTGCCCGGGCATCCGCAATCTGTTTCTCCGCTTCGGCTTTCTTGGAATGATACTCGCCCCAGCCGGCATCCAGCTTACTTCGTGCGTCCTGTAATTTATCCGCTGCTTCTTTTAATTTTGCCTCAGCTTCCGGAAGTTTGGCTTCCTCTTCTTCCAGCTGTTTTCTTGCTTCCGAAAGCTGTTTAATCGCATCGATCAATTGCTTTAATTCCTCAAACTTTTCGGGAACCTTCTGCTTGACCGTTTCAAATACTTCCTTCAGTTTCTCCAGAACCTGCTCGGCGGAAGGAAGGTTTTGATAAATCGTATCAATACGCTTTACCAGATCTTCCAGAAGGGCTTTTTTGTCCTCCACGGAGACGGACTCATCGCGTAGAGTTGCAATAATACTGTCCTTATCGGCAACAAGACTTTTGAATTCTTCCCATGCCACGTCACCGGAAAGCTCGGGAAACTGCTGTTCAATTTTCTCCAAAGCCTTACTTGTTTCGTCAAAAAGATCCGTTAAGATCGTAATATAATCTTCAATCTTACCGGCCTCTTCATCCAGTTTTTCGCGGATTTTAGCTTCCCCTTCTTCAATCTGATCCCGGTATTCGTTAAGCTGATTCACACCGTCATCGTATTCTTTTTTTCCGGCCTCATACTGGCTCTTTCCGTTGTTGTATTCATTTTCCAAAGAGCAAAGCAGATTATACCCTTTATCCAGTTTCCTTTTCGCTTCGGCTTCGCCTTCCTCAATTTTGGACTTTGCCAAGGCAAGTTCTTTGTTTAAGGTCTCCTGCCCGTCTTTTAATTCTTTCTCGGCTTTGGCAAGTTCTTTGGCAAGTGTCTCGCTACCCTCGGCATACTTTTCTTCCGCTTCTTCAAGCTTTGCCCTGCCTTCTTCAAGGCCCTTGTTTAATTCCTCCCTTCCGTCTTCCAACTGCGTCCTGGCATCATCCAGGCCTTCTTTGGCTTCCTTCTTGGCATCGTCGATTTTATCAGCCGCCTCATCCTTCGTATCCTTCGTACGTACTTTGGTGAAAGTATCGACTAAACTTTCCAGTTCGGGCTGAATCTCTTCTAAATGCTTCGAATAAGCAGGTGAAAAATACTCTTCCTTCGGATCCGTCTTTGCCTTAATATACACACCGATATAACGGTCATTAAAGGCCGATTTGTCGAAAGCTTTTTCGTTTAAGAGCGCAAGGTACCCTTTGACCGTTGCATATTCCGGATGAATGATCTCACCAACCACACGGAAGGTATCCGTTTTAAAAAGTCCGTTTGCGGTATCCTGAGTAAGATTCACCGTATCGCCCACTTGTACATCCCATTTTTGCATCGTTACTTTATTCAGTGCGACCTCATCGGGCTTTTCCGGGAATTTCCCTTCCATAAGCGTGGATGTATTAATTATTTTTGTTTGTGAAAGGATGTTGACGGTGTCGGCTTCTTTCTCCGACTTTAATACACCTTTGAGACTGTAGACGCCTTCCGCGTCTTCAATTTCGTCGATCATTCGAATCTGACTGATGTCGTCTTCGCTGACCCCCATGGATGCGACAATCTCAAAATCCATGAAATTGTGCTTATGAAAAAAATCATCGCCTGACTTACGCATTAACTGCTCGACATTGAAAATCGTAAAAAGACCTCCGATTCCGACGATCATAATGGCCATGATCGAAAGGAAGGAAATCTTTTTTTTGACGATATTTCGAAATGTGTCAAGTAGCAGTGTCTTGCTGATTTTCACGTATAATCTGTCCTCTTACCAGGAGATTTCATCCGCACTTAACGGACTTAAATTTGTTTTGATACTGGATATCTGTCCGTTTCTGAGTTTTACGACCCGATGCGCCATCTTGGCGATTTCCACGTTATGAGTAATCATAATTACCGTGGTACCTTTTTCTTTGACGATTCTCTCGATTACGCGAAGAACCTCCTGCCCGGTCTGGAAATCCAGCGCCGCCGTAGGTTCGTCTGCCAGAATCATTTTGGGATTTTTCACGAGTGCTCTCGCGATGGAAACTCTCTGCTGCTGACCGCCGGACATCTGTGACGGATAATTGCCTGCTCTTTCTTCCAGACCGACTAAGCGGATCGCTTCGTCCACGGGAAGCGGATCTTTTGTAATCTCCGCAATGAAGCGTATATTTTCCCTGGCCGTCAGATTCGGCATTAGATTGTAAGATTGGAAAATAAACCCGAGGTAGTCCCTGCGATAATCGGTCAGCTGTTTTTCCGTCGGATGGGAAAAATCCTTATCCTCTACGATCAGCGTGCCCGATGTCGGATAATCCATTCCGCCGATGATGTTCATCATCGTGGATTTGCCGCAGCCGGATTCACCTAAAACCACGACAAATTCATTCTCGTAAATATCGAGGTTGATGCCTTTTAACACATGAAGAACAGTGTCTCCGGAAGAATAATCTTTCCTGATATCACGAAGGGAAATGATGGTTCTGCCGTGTTTGTGATTCGGAAGGATCAGTCCCTTTTCTTCAATGGTCAGAGCAGCAAGTGCAGCCGTCTTTTCCAGAAGATCGAGTTCCTCCGCGGTGTAGAATTCGCCGGATGTTTTATTTGCAACGGCTATGCAGCCGATATACTTCTTCGTCGTATTGAGCGGAACACAAAGAAGGGTTCGGGTTTTCACCCCGACCTCATCAAAAATGCAGCCATCCGCACTGATGGCGCCCTCTATTGCAGGTTTGCTTACCGACTGACCGGTAAGTGTCGCGATTCCTTCCGCACCGATACCGTTCTCGACCGATATTTCGGTCAGATCGACTTCGCCCGCGGAAATGACACACTTCAACATTCCGGATTCTTCATCCAAAAGCCAAACTGCTCCCAACTCACATGAAAGGCTTTCCAATATGATATCCAGAGTTCCGGAAAGCGCCTCGTCAAGCTGCTCCACATCCAGGAGGCTCATCATGACACGGTAGATCAAAGCGGTCTGTTTGGTATTCTTCATAGAATCGCAGTAACTCCTTTATCAACCGACATAACTGTTAAATTCAATACCCGATGCCTTGCAAAATTCTTTGAATTTCGAAACTCCGTCCTTGCCCGAGAATTTGTTCATCACGGTCGCCACTCTCTTGTTCTCGCCGACCTTCAGGCACTCCAGAAACTTAGCCGTATTGACTTCGTCGAGCACATAGGAATGTGCTTCGTTGTCTCCGAAGGATGTATCGGAATAATCGGATAAGGTAACACCGTAAGGGGATACGACAATTTTAATTTCTTCGGAATTGCTTGTCTTTCCGTTATTGTAAAGTTCCAACTCGAAATCGTTCGGATCATAATCCGCAAATTCTTTGTCTGCTTCTTCATCGGCAATTGCCGATTCAGTGGCTTCCACAATACTGCTTTCCAAATCCTTGGATTCAGCTTCTTCCGAAGACTCTGCGGGAATTTCTGCTTCCGCGGGGATTGCTGCGACTGTTTCTTCGCCGGAACCGGCTGCTTCAAACGTAACAGGCGCCGATGTATTTTTCGCATGATACAGGAAGATAAATACGGCGTTTACGATTGCCAGAATGATCGCTACCGCGCTGAAAACGCTGACTGCGGATGTGATCGGTGAAAGTGCAAACAATGCCAGGCACAGAACCACTTCCGCAACAGCTGCGATTCTGCTTCGTAATTTCAGGCTCAACACTCCGCCCACAATCAGAAGGATTCCATATGCCAGAATCGTCCATATTTCAAAAAAAGGTACCGCTCCCATTAAGAAGATGCACTCTAAGACCAGGAAAAGTCCGCCAATCGCAAAGTGGCTGATGGAAACGGTCAACAATTTTTCGTCATTCATTATTCGGTTCCTCTTTTCAGGATTTTTCTCTGTATTATTATATACCTCTTTGCTCTAAATGTGCAAATAAATACCCGGTACCTCGAAAGGTGTGAGGCACCGGGTTGAAATCGTTGGTTTTCTATTTTTTATGCTGTTAATTCGGAAGGAGGCCACCTAAAGTCTTATCGCCAAGTTTCTTCTCTTCCAGTTTCTTTTCTTCCAGCTTCTTCTCTTTCTGTTTCTTTAACTTCTCTTCTTTCTCGGCAAGTTCCCTTACGTTCTTCGGATCGGGATTTAACACAGCGCGGTCTGCACCGAAATTCTTCAGCTCGATATACTTGTCGACATTCTTGTAATTCGTTGCGTTACGAGCCAAGTTGATATCAACAACCATGGTCTGCATGCGTCCTCCTGCTCCGGGAACAAATCCATCCACAATGGCCATACCGTCCAAAAGGTTGTTAAAACGCTTCTGACCGTTCTCGCTCCAGCGTACTTTCTTCTTGTCATAATAGTAATCTCTCATGGATCTTACCAGTTCTTTGTTATAAACGGTAAGCTTTGCGTGAAATTTGTCATCCGTGGGTTTTAAGCTGGCAATTCTTTCCACTGCATCATAGTAATCTTTGTACTCCGGGCTTCTTCCGGACTTGCTCATCATATTCTGGTGAAGCGCTTTCATCTTTTCGATGTAAAGTTCTTCCTTGCCCTTCTGCGTAGAATACATTTCGTTCGTTCTTTTTGCTCTGAATTTTTCAAGGCTTTCCTTGCTTTCAAGTGCCTTATCAAGGGTCTTTTCGTCCAACTCTCTCAGTTCATAGAATTCAACATTCTTTTCACCGTGAATACGGGTACGCTGTACATCGAAGACCTGCTTATTGCTCTCTAAATTCATTGCTGCAAAGCATCTTCCGACTGCGGTTGCTTTCTCTTCCAATGTAGTATACTTAAATCTGTTATCTCCGGTATGGAGTTTCACATAATTTGCATAATTTCTGGGAAGTTTCTCCTCTTCGTCCAATTCAAACGGACTCTTGAACTCTTCCTCTTCATCCGGGTGACCGAAGTTAAAAGCATTTTCCTTCTCATCTTCATCTATATTGGCCATGAACTCATCAAAAGCCTGCTTATTTTTCTGCAGCTTGTTACGTCTCTTTAACTCTTCAATCTTCTGATCTTCGGTTAAGTTCTCGCTGAGTACGCTTTCATTAGCATTTTCTTTGATGTTTTCTTTCATTTCTTTTTCCTCCTGATGTCATCGGAAATGATTTTCTCAAGTCGTTCTACCCATAATACCCGGGTGTTTACAAGCAGGTTGCATATTTATTAAATTTTTTTATCAAAATGTGATATTATTTTACTATATTCAGAAAGGATTTTTCATGAAAAAAGAAATAAAAACCGAACATTTAATTTTAAAACCCGCAAATCCCGCCTTTGCAAAGGCCAGATTGGATTATTATACCTCTAACCGCGGCTATTTTACGCCGTATGAACCGGATATGCCCGATGATTTCTTCGAACTTGAAGCATCCGAAGCATATCTTTCTTATGAAAAAGAAATGAATGAGAAAGGAATCTCTCATCATTTCTATGCATTCTTAAAAGATGATCCCGAGAAACTCGTCGGAACCATCAGTTTCTATCACATCCGTCCCATGCCCTATTCATCCGCAACCGTCGGATACAATGTCGATCATTTGCTTTGGGGCAAAGGTTATGGGGGCGAGATGTGCAGAATATTAATTCCCATCGTAATGGAACATTATACGCTCCACCGCATGGAAGCCAGAGTCTCCGTCAATAACGAACGCAGCGTCCGTTTGCTGGAGCGCTTGGGATTTGAAAATGAGGGAATTGAGAAACAGAGCATTTTCGTTCTGGGCGATTTCACGGACCACTACCGCTTCGCCCTTCTGAAAGATCCAAATAAATAAAGAAGCTCCAAGCGTTTGCTCGAAGCTGTCTTACCAGGCTTAGCCTGCGAGGGGGAACCGGCTTCCGTCGATTCTCGCCCTCGCCTTGTTTGAATTTGTTTCTATTGATAATACCCTGCAGGTTTTTAAAAGGTTGCAGAAATTATTTTAAAAATTCATCCACCCGTTCTTCATACTCCTCGGGGTCCTCTGTCCACACATCCGCATGTGTGGCATTTTCTTCTGTGTAGACCTCGCATCCGCCGGGTGCTTTCGTAAGAATTTCTTTAATCTGTTCAATCGACTCGGACGGAATGACACTCTCCTTGCCTGCAAGGATTAAAAGCACCGGAATGTCATTTTCCTTGATCTGCTCATACGGGCTCTGCTCGTCGAAATTGTATCCGACCATCCATTTATTGATAATGCTTGCAGCTTTGTTCTGGATATCCGGAGCACCGGTCAGTTCATCCATTGCGCCCATCGGGCAGTCCAGAACGATATAATCCACATTTGCTTTTACCGCTGCTTCATCCATCGTATTTTCCACGGCAGCGCCGCCCATCGACTGGCCCCAAAGTACCGCATTGCCTTCCGGCTGCGTAATAAGGGCATAATTTAATACATCCAGAACATCCTGTCCCTCATAATATCCGTAGGAAACGTAGGATGCCGTGCTCAGGCCGCATTTGCGCTGGTCAAAGCTTATGACATTGTATCCGGCTTTCAGGAAAGCCTCCGCCTCGCAGCAGATCATTTCATGATTGCTGTTCATACCGTGTGACATCACGACAAAGCCTTCGTAGTCTTTGTCCGTTTGATAAATATAAACCGGGATCTCGTAGCCTTCTGTTTTCGTGGAAGGAATCATGATCTGCTTCATTTGATACTTTGCTTCATAAGCATCCATATCAACGTTATACTCTCTTTCCATATATCCGCGGTAATCCATATCCGACGGCTTATGACCTTTGCCCTTTAAGACGAGCACCTCGATAAATCCCATCAGCGGCAGTGCAATCACAATATTGACCGCCACAAAAATAAGTATGGCTTTGAGCCACGGTTTCATTTTCTTCTTTTTCATTTCCATCTCTCCTAGTTGAATATATGGACCACTAACCCCCGCCCCCTAGCTCATAGCATATCAAATAAACTAATCTGATTGCTCTCCGGCAAAACTCCGAGCAGACCGAGTCTGTACATGGTATCCACGACATTCTGCGTCACTTTCGCCCTGTTTCTGAAATCTTCCTTGGACGTAAAACCGCCCTGCTTGCAGGCTTCCACGATACCGGTTGCTGCGGTTTCAGCAACGCCCGCGATACTCATTAACGACGGCATGATCTTACCGTCAATGATCTGGAAATTCTTCGCATCCGCACGGAAAATATCAATCGGCATAAATTCAAAACCTCTGGCGTACATTTCTTCCACCAGACGCATATCCTTATATTCGCCCTGTTCCTTATTGGAAGCGCCTTCCTCGGAATCATTGGACACTGCTTCCGTCTCCGTACTGAGTCCGGCTTTTTTACGGTACTCTTCCATTTCATGATGGAGTCTGTCAGGTCCCAAGCACATCTTCTCATAATCAAAGGATGTCGCACGAATACTGAAATAAGCCGCATAATAAGCAAGCGGATAATATACCTTACAATACGCAATACGCCATGCCATCATAACGTAAGCAGCCGCATGGGCTTTCGGGAACATATACTTGATCGTCTCGCAAGACCAGACATACCAGTCGGGAACTCCGTGTGCAAGCATATCCTCTTTCCACTCTGCCCAGCTGTCGCACTTGCCCTTGGCAACCTTACCTTTGCGGACATTTTCCATGATCTTGAAGGATTTACCGGGGTCAAGTCCCATTCCGATTAAGTAGGTCATGATATCGTCACGGGTACAGATTGCCGTGGAAATCGTAGCTTTACCTTCCGCGATCAGTTTCTGCGCATTTCCGAGCCATACGTCGGTACCGTGCGCCAGACCTGCAATACGAACCAGATCCGAGAATGAGGTCGGATGCGTATCGATTAACATCTGAATGGCAAAATCCGTACCGAATTCCGGAATACCGAGCGACCCCAGTTTCGTTCCGCTGATCTGTGCAGGTGTAATACCAAGCGCGGAGGTATCCTGGAAAAGTGTCATAACCTTGGGATCGTCAAGCGGAATCTGAATCGGATCGATTCCGGTAAGATCCTGCAATCTTCGGATCATAGTCGGATCGTCGTGCCCGAGAATATCCAGTTTTAATAAGTTATGGTCAATGGAATGATAATCAAAATGCGTCGTCGTGATTCCGCAGTTCATATCGTTTGCAGGGTGCTGCACGGGCGTAAACTGGTTGATGTCGTGTCCGATCGGAAGCACGATTATTCCGCCCGGGTGCTGGCCGGTCGTACGTCTTACATCGATACAGCCCTGGGCAAGACGGCTGATCTCGCAGTTTCTCTTGGGCGTACCCTTCTCTTCAAAATATTTGCGCACATAACCGCATGCGGTCTTCTCCGCAACCGTACCGATGGTTCCGGCCTTGAACGTCTGGCCTTTGCCGAAAATTACCTCCGTGTACTTATGCGCTTTGGCCTGGTATTCACCGGAGAAATTTAAGTCGATATCCGGCTCTTTGTCTCCCTTGAATCCAAGGAATGTCTCAAAAGGAATGTCAAAACCGTCTTTCTTCAGTTTTTCTCCGCAGACGGGGCAAATCTTATCCGCCATGTCACAGCCGGCCTTTCCGGCAAGTGCGTAGGCTTTGACTTCTTCCGAATCAAAATCGTAATAATGACGTTTGCTGCAATAATAATGCGGAGGCAACGGATTAACCTCGGTAATTCCCGCCATGGTGGCAACGAAGGACGAACCTACGGAACCACGGGAACCAACCAGATATCCGTCTTCATTGGACTTCCAAACCAGTTTCTGCGCAATGATATACATTACGGCGAATCCGTTGGAAATAATCGAATTCAGTTCTCTCTCAAGTCTTGCCTCAACGGGCTGTGGCAATTCATCTCCGTATATTTCATGTGCCCTGGTATAACAGATCTCCCTTAATGTTTCATCGGAATGCGGAATCTGCGGAGCGCATTTATCCGGATGGATCGGCGAAACCATTTCGCACATATCCGCAATTAAATTCGTATTGGTAATTACGACTTCCTTGGCCTTCTCTTCGCCGAGATACATAAATTCATCGAGCATCTCTTCCGTTGTACGAAGATACAAAGGTGCCTGATCATCCGCGTCCTCAAATCCCTTGCAACTCATCAGGATTCTACGGTATACTTCATCTTCCGGATCCAGGAAATGCACGTCACAGGTCGCACAGACGGGCTTATGCAGCTTCTCTCCGAGTAAAACCACCTTGCGGTTTAAATCCTGCAGATCTTCGACGGTATGGATATCTTCAAATCGGTCGGAACGAATCATGAAAGCATTGTTTCCGACCGGCTGGATTTCCAGATAATCATAAAACTCCGCAATCTTCGTAAGCACTTCATCCGGCTTTCTGTCGAGAATGGCACGGAACAGTTCTCCCGCTTCGCAGGCACTTCCGATGATCAGTCCTTCACGGTATTTCTCGATTAAGGATTTAGGCATTCTGGGAACACGGTGAAAATAGGTACAATGCGATTCACTTACCAGACGGTACAGATTTATGCGTCCGGTCTCGTTCTTTGCAAGAATTATGACATGATAACTCGGCGACTTCATGATCCTGTCCACGCTTGTGGACGTATAATCATTGAGTTCCTTTAAGGTTGTGATTCCGCGCTTATCAAGCATCTGAATGAACTTCTCGAACATCTCCGCCGTAGCGCCCGCATCGTCGACCGCACGATGATGGTTCTCCAGGGAAATGCCGAGTTCCTTACAGATGGTATCCAATGTATGCTTATTTAATTTCGTGATCATAGAACGGGAAATTGCCACGGTATCGACATAGGTAAACTCTTTGTCTATTCCGAGTCTGCGACAGTTCTCGATAATGAAGCTCATATCGAAATTGGCATTATGCGCCACAAGCGCATCGTCTCCGATAAACTCCATAAACTGCGGGAGGATCACTTCAATCCCCGGACTGTCCATAACCATCTCATCGGTGATGGAAGTTAAATTCGTAATACGATACGGGATTGGAACATGCGGATTGACGAATGTGGAGAATTTATCCGAAATCACACCGTCTTTGACCCTGACCGCACCGATTTCGATGATCTTGTTTTCCACGGGAGAAAATCCCGTCGTCTCAATATCAAAGACCACGAACGAATCCGTCAGCTTCTGTCCTTTGTCATTTACGACAGCCTGCGTCAAGTCATCCACCAGATAGCCTTCCACACCGTATAAAACCTTAAAAGGCGTCTCTCTGCCTTTCATGTCATCCACGGTATGCATGGCTTCCGGGAAAGCCTGAACCACTCCGTGATCGGTAATTGCAATGGCATTCCAGCCCCATTTGTCGGCGCGTTTGATGATATCCTTTGCATAGGATACGCCATCCATATCGCTCGATTTGGTGTGAACGTGAAGCTCGACTCTTTTATTCAATGATAAGTCCATGCGCTTGGTCGTGAAATCCGCAATCTTCACAATACCCGAAATGGAACTCATCGACACTTCATGCGTGTAAGAATCGTAATTTGCCACGCCACAGATTCTGACATAATCGCCGACGCGGATCAGTTTGGAGAATTCGTCCTTCTGCTCTTCATAGGTGAAGATCTTGCAGTTGATGGAATCGGTAAAATCGGTAACCGAGAAGGTAAACAGGTGCTTCTCGTTACGAAGGGCGCGGTCTTCCATTGCAAAAATCTTACCGCGGATAACACATTGCCCGATATCATCCACGATCTCCGCAATCGGCATCGGCTCTCCGGTAAACTCTTTGCCGAAAAGCACATCCGGATTGTCGGATCTGCGAAGCGAACGGGGACCGCCCTCCTTGGAATAATTTCCTTTGAATCCTTTGCCGTCCTTGCTGAATTTCTCCTTATATTTGCCTTCTTTGGGAGCAGACTCTTTCTTCAAAGCCTCAGCGGGTGCTTTGTCCGCGGGCGCGGCACTTTCTTTGGCAGGTTCGCTGCTTCCGAAGGTTGCGATTGCCTCATCCGCTCTGGCTGCCTGGATTTCCGGATTCAGACGGTTGGAGATTTCTTCGACTTTCAGCTTGATTGCATGCTCTTTCTCGAGTCGGTAATTATTCTCTTTGGTTTTGGAATATTCGATATTGATCTTCACTGCAAGATTGCAGCGCTCAAAAAACACGCTTTGCAGAAAAGCGCGGATTACGTTTTCCCTTCTTCTGGCAATCGCGGATTCGCCCAGAACAAGTTTGATTTCGTCTGCAAAGGGAAACGAGATTTCAGCGGTTTTTAAAATGCTGTAACTCAAAGAAGAGATACGGTTTAATTCCGTATAAACACTTTCGCTGTATTCGTCCCACAAAGACTGCGGGGTATATTGACCGGACAGTTCATAAGTCTCGCGGATTTCAATCTGCGTGTTTCCGCTTTCAAAATAGCTCTTCCGGATTGCATCTTCCGCCTTATAGATTACCTTTTTCGGAATCAGATGTTTGCTCTTAAGAAATACAATGGCTAAGTTTCCGCCGGTATTCGTCTTGATACATTCCACATCCACATCTTTGAAATATGTCTGATCGGATGCGTTTAAATCTATGTTGGTAAAAATCTCATCAAATTTCGATGCCATACAACTACTTTCCCCAGTTCTTTAACTCCTGATATAAAACAGATAACAATTCCTCCTCGGGAATTTTACGCACGATCTCTCCGTGCTTGATTAAGAGTCCCTCTCCGATACCGCCTGCGATTCCGATATCCGCTTCTTTGGCTTCACCCGGACCGTTTACGACACAACCCATTACGGCCACTTTGATGTTTAAATCTTGGAACTCTTCGACCATAGTCTCCACCTTGTTGGCAAGACCGATCAAGTCAATCTTGGTTCTTCCGCAAGTCGGGCAGCTGACAACTTCAATTCCGCCCTGTCTTAAGCCCAGCGTCTTTAAAATGCGCTTTGCGGTCTTCACTTCTTCCACCGGATCTCCGGTTAAGGACACACGGATGGTGTCTCCGATTCCTTCGTTCAGTATGATTCCGAGTCCGACCGAGGATTTGACCGTACCGGAAAATAACGTGCCCGCTTCGGTAATTCCGACATGCAGCGGATACTTCGTCTGTTTGGCGATTAATTCATGTGCTTTCACACACATTAAAACATCCGAGGATTTGATGGAAATAACGATATTGTCATATCCTTCGCTCTCGATCATACCCACTTTATCAAGGGCACTTTCCACGATGCCCTCTGCGGTCACATGACCGTATTTGGCGATAAACTGCTTCTCAAGAGAACCGGAATTGACACCGACACGGATCGGAATATTCCGCTCTTTGGCTACATCCACAACCGCTTTCAGCTTCTCTGCTCCGCCGATGTTTCCTGGGTTGATGCGGATCTTGTCCGCGCCGTTTTCCATGGCGGCAATCGCCATGCGGTAGTCGAAATGAATATCCGCAACCAAGGGAATTGAGATTTCTTTCTTGATCTCCTTGATGGCCTTGGCTGCTTCTTCGGTCGGAACCGTGCAGCGAATGATCTCACAGCCGGCTGCTTCCAGACGGTGAATCTGTTCTACGGTAGCTTTGACGTCTTCCGTCGGTGTATTGGTCATGGACTGAATGAGGATGGGATTTCCCCCGCCGATCACTCTGTCTCCTATCTGTATGGTTTTGGTCTCGTCTCGATACATGTTTATTCTCCTGTGCTTGGGCCCGGAACATCCCCTTGGCTCACTATATATAGAATAGCACACCCGCCAAACCACATTCAATTGTTGTTTTATACAAATTTCCGGGCGTAAGTTTTCCATGAAAACTTATCCACAAACTATTGACTTTTTCATTCGGACAAAAAGACGCTGAAGGTACGGCCAAACTCCTCCTCGGATAACCTTCTTTCATACCCTTTCACCAGCATTTCCCCGACTAGGAGCACGCACCCGGCAAGGATTAAATACTTTCCCTTCTGCCAGTCACGCTCCGCGTAGAGCCATATTCCGCCGAAACTAAGGACAGCCCCAAGCTTAATGATAAAGCCTGATAGATTCCATGCCCGATGCATTTTCTTTCTCATTTTCTCCGTCACTTCGACCATTGAATGAAAGCGCTCCCTAGGGCTGTTTTTCAGGCATTTAACGATTAGTTTCGCATGCTCCCTGCGAATACCCATCCGCAGTAAAACGCCCGGCTCCGGTTCTTCATATTCCGGAAGCGGATTCCGACCGCAGAATAGATAAAGCATCAGTTTTCCGAACGAATAGACATCACTCTCTGTGGTACACTTCCCTTCCCGAAGTTCCGGTGCCGCAAATCCGGGCGAGCCTTTGAAAACCTTCGGAGGATTGCTTATACGGAAAGCCGAACCAAAATCGATCAGATAAACTTCCCCATTGTCTCCTACAATCACATTTTCCGGTTTTAAATCCCCATGAACCAGTGGCACGGAAAGTGTGTGAAGACAAAATACCAACTCAGCCAACTTCTTTAGGATTCTTTCTTTCTCATCATACTTTTCCTCCGTACATTCCCGCAGGGAACGTCCTTTTGCATAATCCATCACAAGATAATATTTTCCGTCCTCACAAAAGCAGTCCAGGCAGTTCGGAATTCCGGGTATTTTCAATGACAGTAAAATCGCCGCCTCCCGTTCTCCGTCCTGAACGGATGCAAATTCTTTCATCGCAAGATACGCTCCGGTATTCGGATGGATCACCACATAAACCGTTCCGCTTCCGCCTTCTCCCATGCATTGAACGATTTCATACTCTCTTACATGCGTTTTCATGCAGTCCACGATTTTCTTCCTCTCTTTCCGATACTTTCATGCTTTCCTCCCGGGGAATCGAAATTGACGCTTCTTCTTTTTCCTTACGACACAGATGGCACACATGCTTTCCGTAAGCCCTCTGCTTTGGCAGCGCCTTGCAAACTCATGAATGCGCGCATCTACCTCGCCTGCAGAGTTTTTACTGATCAGGGAGTTTTTACCCTTTATGGATTCCTTCATCAGATTCCGCATTTTATCAACGCCCAGTGTCTTTCCCATGTTTTTACTGCACAGCAGAATGCCTTTACTTCCTCTCCTCCCAAGCGCAATCACATCCGCGATTTCTCCGCGCGAAAAGACCGTATAACGGTTTCTTAGCCAAACCGTCATACTGTAATTTCCTTTTTCTTTCCGCGCGACCTTTCGAAGAAACGATGAACGAAGATACGAACAGATCCCGAAGTCCCGAAGGATCAGTAATCCGTCCTCATAAAACCACCAGACCGCTCTTTGCACCAGTTCCTTCGAATCGCCGAAAATGCCCATAAACACTTCACCCGCACCCGTCATGACCGTTTCCGCGGCCAGCGTGTACGGATTACGCAAAGAAGACCTGCCCTTTTGCCAAAGGTAGGCATACTCGTAGTAAGAACCCATAACCACTCCTTTTCAATTGTCAGAATGTGAAACTTTCCGAAGAATTTCGGAAAGACAGAATCACAGGTTTTCCGCCCAATTATTTGCGGAAAAACCTGGATACATCGTTGATCAGAACCAATACCATTAAAACCATCAGAATACCGAAGCCTACCAGTGTTACGATGGCTTCGTATTTGCGCGGAACTTTCTTTCGAAAGATCAGCTCGTAGAGAAGGAACAAGAGTCTTCCTCCGTCCAACGCGGGGAACGGAAGCAGATTCATGACCGCAAGGTTTACGGACAGCAAAAGTGCGATATCCGCAAGATTGATGATAACATTCAGAACGCCGTATTCCTGCGTTTCCTTAATCGTTGTTCCGATGACCTGTGCAACACCGACCGGGCCTGCCACGTCATCTTTGGAAAGACGTCCGGTAAGTAGCATTCCGAGGCTCTTGAACGTTGCCTTTAACCAGTAACGAACCTCGTACCATCCATACTCGAACATCTTAAAATTCGCGCAATTCACTTTATTTGTCGGATAAATACCAAGGTATTTTCCATCATCGCCGTCTGCAAGTTTACCGATTGTTGCATGCGTAACATATTCCCTGCCGTCACGGATGTAGGTAATCTCCCAATTGTCGTTTCTTCCGGTAATCGTCTGCAGTGTAATCTCGTTAAAGAGATAAATCCGCTCATTGTTGATCTTAATGATCGTATCGCCTGCCTGAAGGCCCGCTGCTTGGGCGGGAGAATCTTTGATCACTTCGCCGACTTTGGTCGAATATTCGCCGCAGAGCGCAACAATGATCATCGCCAGTACGAATCCGAGTAACAGGTTGAAAAACGGTCCCGCAAGCGTTGTAATGATTCTCGCAGGCAAGGGTGCATCGGAGAATTTACCGCTGCCCTTTTCATCGGTCTTTTCCAGGGCATTCTCTTCTTTTCTCGCCTCATCGTCTTCGTCATCAAACGGATCTTCATCCTCAAATACACAGGCTCCGCCGATCGGAAGCGCACGAAGCACGAAATCCGTGGACTTTCCGGAAATGCGGATCAGTTTCGGTCCCATTCCGACGGCAAATTCCTTCACGGCGATTCCGTTCGCTCTGGCCACGATAAAATGACCGAATTCATGTACAACTACAAGTACGGAAAATATAACGATAAATGCCAGAATTGTCCAAATGACAGACATGGTTTAAAACCTTCCTTCGATAAATTCATATGTCTGCGCTTCGGCAGCAAGAATTTCATCCACGCCGGGGTTATTAACCGGCGAATGCTGCTCCATGGCAGCCTGGATAATTTCGTATATCTCAAGAAATTTAATCTTATGGTCCAGAAATAACGCCACAGCTCTTTCATTCGCAGCGTTTAAAACAGTCGGCATACTGCCCCCGATCCTTGCGGCTTTCTTGGCAAGCGGAAGTCCGAGGAACACTTCCTCATCGGGCTTTTCAAACGTCATCGCACCAAGAGCCGTTAAGTCCACTCTCGTCGTATTCATGCCCCTTCTTTCGGGATAAAAAATCGCATACTGGATGGGCAGCTTCATATCCGGAACGCCCATCTGGCCGATGATTCCGCCGTCACGGTACTGTACCGCGGAATGCAGAATGCTCTGCGGATGGATCAAAACTTCGATTTGGTCTAAATCCACACCAAATAGCCATTTGGCCTCGATCACTTCCAGACCCTTATTGACAAGCGTTGCGGAATCGACGGTGATTTTACGACCCATCGACCAGTTCGGGTGCTTTAAGGCATCCTCAACGGTGATATCCGCAAGTTCTGCAGTTTTACGACCACGGAAAGGTCCGCCGGAAGCGGTCAGAAGGATCTTTTCGAGACTTTCCCTCGGCATTCCCTGAAGTGACTGGAAAATCGCGGAATGCTCGGAATCCACGGGATAGATCGGTGCATTATGTTTCTTCGACAGTGGCATGATAATATGTCCTGCCGTAACAAGCGTTTCTTTATTGGCAAGTGCAATCGTCTTTCCGCATTCAATCGCGGCAATCGTCGGACGAATGCCGATCATGCCGACAATGGCGGTAACGAGTACGTCATACTCTTCCAGTCTGGAGATTTCAATTAAGCCGTCCATTCCGGATAAAACGGTAACGTCAAGATCGGCTGTTGCAAGCGCCAGTTCCTTAGCAGCCGCTTCATTGTACATTACGGCGAAACGGGGCTTAAATTCGCGGATCTGCCGCTCCATAAGGGTGGTATTTGAGCCTGCTGCAAGTGCCACTACGGAGAGATCCTCATTCTCCCTTACTATTTCCAATGTCTGGGTTCCGATGGAGCCGGTAGAGCCCAGGATCACCAATCGTTTCTCCACTATTCCACCTCAGCCAGCTGTAACAGTAATGTCATTAAGAAATATACCATGGGAGCCGTAAAGATGACCGAATCAAAGCGGTCCAGTACGCCGCCGTGACCGGGAATGATCTTACCGAAATCTTTCACATCGTTGTTTCTCTTGATTGCCGATGCGGTCAGATCGCCGCACATGGAAGCAAGGGATCCGACGAATCCCATGCACGCGAAACTAAGGATTGAAATAGCTCCGGTATGATGTACCAAAGTAAATACCAAACCAAGAATGGCACTTCCCGCCGTTGCACCTAAGATTCCTCCGGCTGCACCTTCGTAAGTCTTCTTGGGACTTAAGCGAGGGGTCATTTTATGCTTTCCGATCAAAACGCCCACGAAGTAAGCGCAGGTATCGGAAAACCACGCGGAAATAAACGGCATCCACACAAGATAGATTCCGCCCGGTAATTCACGGATGTAGTAAATAAAGGATAAAGTCAGACCCACATAGAGCATTCCGAATACGGAATTGGAAACCTGCTGGAATTTAAATCTCGGATACATGAAGATATACACATACAGGATTCCGATAAAGCCCGTAATGAAGATCAAAAGAATCAGAACCGTGAACATGTTGAAAGTTCCGACGGTCTTGGAAAGCCACGTTCTCACTGCTTCCGGACAGTATAAATCGTCCTGCAGAAGGAGCGCAACATAGTATAAAATTATGGTTCCGAGACCCACAATCTGAAGAACGTTAATGATCCGTCCCTCGTCGAGTACCTTGGTGGCTTTGGTAAACTCAAGATACCCTTTGCATGCAATGATGCAAAGAGCCGTTGCAAGAACCGGTCCGCCAAGCGCCCCGAGGACAATGGTCAGGATCAGAATCACCGTTCCGGATATGAATCTCGTTATAAAAGATTTCTTTTTTTCGTTGTCTAAGGCCATCTACTTTGCGTTTCCATATCTGCGATCTCTGGTCTGATACCATTCGATCGCTTCCTGTAAATCTTTTTTGCCGAATACCGGCCAATGCGTATCCGTATAATAAAACTCCGTATACGCAAGCTGCCAGAGAAGATAATTGGAGAGTCTCTGCTCTCCGCTCGTGCGGATCATCAAATCCGGGTCCGGGATATCCGCCGTATCCAGATGTGACGAAATGGTTTCTTCCGAAATATCCTCCGGAGAAATCAAACCTTCTTGTACCTCTTTGGCAATTGCTTTGACTGCTCTCGTAATCTCGTCACGGGAGCCGTAGTTTAATGCGATCTGAAACTGAAGTCCCGTATTATTCTTTGAAAACTCTTCAATCTCATCCGCCAGTTCCTGCAAATCTTTGGGAAGACCCGGCCGATAACCGATGACGCGAATACGCACATTGTTCTTGGCCGCTTTTTTAAAACCGTTTCGTAAATACTCACGGAACAGGTTCATAAGCGCCATAACCTCATCCTCGCTGCGCTTCCAGTTTTCGGTGGAAAATGCATAAACCGTCAGATATTTGACACCGAGTTCATCGGCAATATACAGCATATCCTCAAGATTCTGCGCGCCCTTGGCATGACCCAGTGTGCGCGGCAGTCCCTTGGACTTCGCCCATCTTCCGTTGCCATCCATGATGATGGCTACATGAGCAGGAACATTCTTAGCATCCATTATACCGTCATAATCTCCTTCGACTTATCTTCGATCATCTTGTCGACATCTTTGATGTACTTGTCGGTGATTTTCTGAAGATCGTCTTCCATATCCTTGATCTCATCCTCGGAAATATCATCGGACTTGCCGAGTTTCTTGAAGGCATCGTTTCCGTCACGACGAATGTTACGAATGGCAACCTTGGCATCCTCGCCTTTCTTCTTAACATCCTTAACAAGGTCTTTACGACGCTCTTCGGTCAGTTCCGGGAAAACCAGACGGATTACGGTTCCGTCGTTGCTCGGAGTGATTCCGATATCGGATGCAAGGATTGCTTTCTCGATTGCCTTGATCAGGGTCTTATCCCAGGGTGCGATCTGGATCATTCTTGCCTCGGGAACAGAGATATTACCAACCTGCTGAAGCGGTGTCGGGGATCCGTAATAATCCACGGTCAGCTTATCCAGGATGTGAGGATTGGCTCTTCCGGCGCGGATCGTTACCAGATCGGCACTTAAGTGCTCGCAGGTCTTTTTCATCTTTTCGTCAAATGCTTTTACTTTCTCGTTCATGTTGTCCCTCCGTAATATGTTTTTGCTTATTATACCCTTTTATACGGTTACTTTGGTTCCGTTGAATTCACCCTTTAAGGTGTTTACGATGCTGTTTTCCTCGTTTAAGGAGAATACCCACATCGGCATTTTGTTGTCTCTTGCCAGGATGGATGCGGTCATATCGACAACCTGAAGGTTCTTCTCAATCACCTCATCAATCGTTACTTCATCGTATTTCTTGGCATTCGGATCCTTGTTCGGGTCGGCATCGTATACGCCGTCGATGGATTTGGCAAGTAAAATAACATCCGCATCCACTTCAATGGCCCGAAGCAGAACGCCGGTATCCGTTGAGAAATAAGGATGTCCGGTTCCGCCCGCAAAGAATACCACCTTGCCGTTTGCAAAGTCTTCGTTGGCTAAATCCTTCGAGAAGAGCTTGGTAAAAGTGCCAACCGCAAACGGTGTCATGATATCCGTCTGCATTCCGACGGAACGGAATATCTCGGATACGTAAATGCAGTTCATAACCGTAGCGAGCATTCCGATCTGGTCCGCTTTGGTACGGTCGATGTTCTGACTGCTTCTTCCTCTCCAGAAGTTTCCGCCACCGATCACAATACCGATTTCAAAACCGTCGTCTCTTAACTGTTTCACCTGCAGGGCAACTTTTCTTACGGTTTCTTCGTCAAAACCGGTCTTCTTCTCCCCTGCTAAGGCTTCTCCGCTTAATTTAATAATAATTCTTTTCATTGGTTTCCCCCGATGAATTACATATTTTCAAAGAATGAGCTTAAATCCACTTCGGAATAGCACTGCGAACACATACCGTCCACCATGGCTCCGTTTGCCATCTGAACGCTCTGGGACTTGATATTGCCCTTTACGATCGCTGTGGAATCCAAAGTAACAGGTCCGTGAACATCGATATCGCCCTTGATGGCGCCCGCAATCACAGCTCCGCTTCCCGCATTCACTTCACCGATGATCACACTGCCTTCCGCAATGCTTACGCCGGTCGCTACTGCAACATTTCCTTTGATCTTACCGGATTCGATGATCAGTTCCGCTGCTTTCACGTTTCCGGTAATGTTTCCGAGAAGACGAAGGCTTCCGTTGATCTCTACATCACCTTCCACATTGCCATATACTTCCATGTGACCTGCTGAGTAAACATTTCCAAGTACTGTCATTCCCGAAGTAATGATGCCAACTTCATCGGTAGCGTTCTGATCCGGCATAAAGTTCGTCTCCTTTCTGTATGTGTTTGTAACGGGCCTTGCAACCTCAGGCTGTACGTTAAGCGCAGGTTCCTCGACTTCTTTGATCTCTTCGATTTCCTCCACGACATCCTCGGAAGTAAGAACGGGCTCAGCCGCTGCAACAGGCGTTTCTTCCGCTAAATCCGCACGGATTTCATCCCAGAGTGCTTTCTCGGTTTCGGAACGTTCCTCGTTCTGCCCGAAAAGCTGCTCCTCGGAAACGGATGTATCCGTAACTTTCACGGCTACATTTTTCTTTGCCTTTCTTCCGAATGTCTTCTTCATGTTTTCTTTCTTGGAAGTTTCGTTTTCCGTTCCGTCCGTCAGTTCATCCACGGCCTGGGAAAAGTCCGCTTTCAAATCCCCGAAAAAACCCATTTTTGTGTCCCCCTTTAATAAGTTTTTCTCTTTATTCTTCGTTCGGATCCGCTTCGGTCTCCGATTTTTCTTCTATCGTTGTTTCTTCCTCGTCCACGGGTTCCGGATCTTCGTCAACCACAGGAGCGTCTTTTTCTTTTACGTGATAAACCTGCTTGGTTGAGTCCGTGATCGGTAAAAATACCACATTCCCTTTCGACTGAAGGTTTTCGATGATTAAAGGAAGTGCTTCCACCGTGCTTCTCTTCGAAGCCGAATCATGCATCAGAACAACCGCCTCATGCTTGTTTCCTACACCGTTAACCACGTTTCTTGCGATAACGGACGCATCGAGCATTTTGGGAGATGCATCTTCGCTGCTTACGTTCCAGTCGTAATATACATAATTCTCCGAGGTCAGGAAATGGATCATATCCTGCATGGATGCCTTATGTACCGAGTTGGAACTTCCGCCCGGGAAACGGTAGAACGTCGGTCTGAGTCCGGTCTTGGACTCTACGAACTGCGAAACGCCGTTGACATCTTCCATAAAAGAATCAAGCGATGCGTAGATCGTGCTGTACTTATGTGAGAAAGAATGGATACCGAGCGTATGACCTTCGTTTACGATACGGCTATACTGATCGTCATATCCTTCCTTGGCAAGTACAAAAAACGTAGCCTTAACATCATGCTCGTTTAAAATATCCAGAATCTCGTCCGTATACTTGCTCGGACCGTCGTCAAAAGTTAAATATACGAGCTGTTTATCCGGATATTTCTCATCATCCGATAAATTTTGCTGTTCGAGTTCGACAACCTTTGCTTCGTTCTCCTGCTCCTCTGCTTTTTTTGCTGCGGATTCGCGGGTTCTTCTTTCGATTTCCTCCTTGGAAATTTTGATCTCCTCTTTGAGTGAATCAATATGCTGATCCATCTTATAAAGTTTGTAAAGAAGAAACGCGCAGACAAGGTTCGGAATCAACAGGAAAAAAATCAACAGAAAGATCAACAGTCTCTTGATTCTCTTCACACGTCTTTTGCGGAATGCGATCCTTTCTTCCGAAAGCTTGTCTTCTTCAATTGTCTGAATGTTTTCTTCAGCCATGAACAATCTCGTTTCCGCCCTCTTTATGCATCGGATTGCTCCGATTTCTCCCACTTTCGCATAGAGATAGGCTTATATATTTTATCATAAAACGGGAGAAAATAAAACTACAAAATGTAGAGTTATGTAAATTAAAAAACACAAAAAAAATGGACAGGTATGTAACCTGCCCACTGCATTTTAGAATTTAAAAACGATTAGCCGTTCATCTGCTTAGCAACTTCTGCGGCGAAATCTTCGTTCTTCTTCTCCATGCCTTCGCCAACTTCGAAACGAACGAACTTGGTGATTACAAGGTCTTTGGATACGCTTGCAAGATAGTTGGAAACGCTCTGCTTTCCGTCCTCAGCCTTAACATAAGTCTGATCAAGTAAGCAGATCTCCTTAAGCTGCTTGGAGATACGTCCTTCTACAAGACCTGCGAAGATCTTATCACCGGAGATCTCAGCCTTCTTGCTGATTGCAAGCTGTCCGAGTGCTGCCTTACCTGCGTCGGAGATGAAGTTCGGAAGATACTTGTTGGTCTTTTCTTTCTCGTAATTAGCCTTGTCTTCCTCGCCCCAGATATCGGTGGAAACAGCTTCCTCAAGTAATTTGTTGAGGATCGGCTTGGGAAGGGTGAATGCATCGTTTAATGCGCTCTCAAGGGTGATATCCTTAATCTTTGCAAGTTCATCTGCAGAGATGTCGTTTCTGGAGATGTAGGTCGGATTCATTGCTGCGACCTGCATTGCAATGTTGGTAAGTGCTTCCTTGGTTGCATCGGAATTGGTTCCGGTAGCTGCAACGAGTACGCCGATCTTTCCGCCGCCGTGAATGTAGCTTGCTACGACATCGCCGGTAACCTTTTCAAATCTTCTGAAGGAAAGCTTCTCGCCGATCTGTAAGGTCTTCTCTGCAACAAGTGCCTGAAGGCCGCCGTCAAGAAGTGCCTGTACGTCTTCACCGTTAGCGCCGCCGTTTAATCCGGAAGCAAGTGCCTTGTCAGCGATCTCCTGTACGAATGTCTGGAATACTTCATTCTTTGCAACGAAGTCGGTCTCGGAGTTGACTTCCGCAACAACTGCGGTATTTCCGTCAGCTGCAACTCTTGCGATACCTTCTGCAGCGATTCTGCTTGCTTTCTTCTCTACTTTGGCTGCACCGCTCTTTCTTAATACTTCAATAGCGGCTTCCATATTTCCGTCGGTCTCGGTTAATGCCTTTTTGCAGTCCATCATTCCGGCACCGGTCATTTCTCTTAACTCTTTTACCATTGCGGCTGTAATTGCTGCCATATTACAATTCTCCTTTCTTGATAAACACTGATATTTAACAAGTACCAGGCACCTTGCAGTACCTGGTACCTTCATTTCGTAATTTTAATTAAGCCTGAGCTTCTTCAGCGTCGATTTCTGCGTCTGCCTCAGCGGATTCTGCTTCAGCGTCGGTCATTACTTCACCCTGGTTTGCTTCGATTACTGCATCTGCCATCTTGGAAACAATTAATTTAACGGCACGGATTGCATCGTCGTTTCCGGGAATTACATAATCCAGATCATCGGGATCGCAGTTGGTATCGGCAATACCGATTAAGGTGATGCCAAGGGAATGAGCCTCGTCGATGCAGATCTTTTCCTTCTTGGGATCTACTACGAAGATTGCATCGGGAATTCTGGTCATGTCCTTGATACCGCCAAGGTTCTTCTCTAACTTATCCCATTCCTTCTGAAGCTGTGCAACTTCCTTCTTGGGAAGTACATCGAAGGTTCCGTCCTCGCTCATCTTTTCGATGGCTTTGAGTCTTTCGATTCTGGACTGGATGGTCTTGAAGTTGGTAAGCATACCACCTAACCATCTTTCATTTACATAGTACATACCGCAACGCTCTGCCTCAGTCTTGATAGCATCCTGAGCCTGCTTCTTGGTTCCTACGAAAAGAACCTTTCCGCCTGCAGCTGCGATTTCGGACATTGCATTGTATGCTTCGTCCACTTTGCCAACGGATTTCTGCAAGTCAATAATGTAGATTCCGTTTCTCTCGGTGAAGATGTAAGGAGCCATCTTGGGGTTCCATCTCTTCGTCTGGTGTCCGAAATGAACACCTGCTTCCAGTAACTGTTTCATAGAAAGTACGCTCATAATTTTACCTCCGTTTGGTTGATTGATCCGCACATATCCGACCATCCGGACCGTTTACGGATCTCCTCCGCATGTGTCGCGTATTTCCGGGCCCTCACTTTGTATATATAAAAAGCACCAACTCCGGTTATCACATGCGTGTGTTATGCGCAACAGATGAATTTTAACATAAAAAAACCCCTTTTTCAAGGGGTTTTTGTGATTACTTGCAAAGTGCTTTCGCGATTTCTTCGTAGGAAGAACCTTTCGCAATCTTATGGTCGCCTACGCTGATGCGTCCGGAGTATCCGTTCTTGCACATGAAGTCGTCAAACTTGGTAGCGCTGTCAACAAGTCCGGCCGTTTCACACATCTTGGCAACGGTTTCGGAGAACTGTCCGCTCTTAACTGTGATCGTAACAGTTTCGCCGGTTGCCTGGCTTTGTTTCTTGGCCTCTTCTTCGGCTTTCTTTTTCTCTTCTTCGGCCTTCTTGGCTTCCTCGGCTTTCTTCTTCTCTTCTTCAGCCTTCTTAGCCTCTTCCTCTGCCTTCTTCTTTTCTTCTTCGGCCTTCTTGGCTTCCTCGGCTTTCTTCTTCTCTTCTTCAGCCTTCTTGGCTTCCTCTTCGGCCTTCTTCTTAGCTTCTTCTTCCGCCTTCTTAGCCTCTTCCTCAGCCTTCTTGTCTTCGCTTGTTACCTGCGAAGTGCTCTCGGAATTTTCCACGCCGTCGGGAAGAACTTCCGTAACGATATTTTTCTCGGATGTGTCCTTGGTGGAGTTTGCGGGAGTCTGGTCGGTTAATTTCACCGGACCGTCCTCGTTGCGGATTTCCTGAATGACTACGTTTCTGTCTTCATATCCGAGCTGTCTTGCTCTTTCAAGGATCTTCTCATCCGACATCTTGCCTGCGGTCAGGGAAACAATGAGTGCAACCAATCCCGCGGCAAATACGCCTATTCCGATACCTCTGATCAAATATTTCAATTTCACTTCTTTTTCCCCTTTTTGTTATTCTTCGAAGTCTGTGCTTTGGGAGCGCTTTCCGCCTTCTCCTCTTCTTTCGCTACGTCTTCGTAAAGAAGATCGTCGTAACGGTCATTCTTCGGAGCATTTTTCTTTCTGTTTTTCTTCTTTGATGAATTACTCTTGGAGCAATTCGATGCAGGAGCCGATTTCTCAACTTCCACCGTCTCTTCCGCAAGTTCCACATTGTCGGAAAGATCAAGACCGCCTAAAAGATCACGCTCCAGTTCTTCCACGGTCTGGTTGGAAGTATCCTTGGTTAAGTGAAGGTCAAACTGATAATCCTTGTTAACCGCTTCTCTTGCTTTCTTCTTGGCTGCCTCAATGGCATCCGTAGCTTTGGATTCCTCTTTTCCGTTCGTTTTGATAATTGATTCATCCTCATCAAACGCATCGCCCGAACCGTTGCTTTTTAGTACGACGGAAGAAGTCTTTTCCTTTCCGTCGGACAGAAAGAAGCTTGCTGCAAAAGCCAGAAGTCCGACTGCCATCATAACGATAAATACAATAATCATATTCCCCTTATTCCTTTCTTCGGTATATCAAAATCATTTTACATAATATCCGAGAAAATGTAAACCAAAAAATGTGAAAACCGTCAGATGTCATACTCCGGGCAATCGACCTTGCGGATCCGGATTTTACCCGTCTGCGGATAGAAAACAATCGTGCGTCCCTTCGAGCCGCCGGTATCCTCCGCAATCAGAGGAATCCGTTCTTTCGCAAGCTTTTCTTTCACGGCAATGACATTCATTTTACCTACCTGCAGTTCCTCATTCAGGCTTTGGAACGCGAACATGCTTGCCCCGCCGGTAATTTTAGCCTTTAAGCGCGCACGAACGGCGCCCAGTTTCAGAAGTTGACGGATCAGTTCGTCGATTGCCGTGTCCGCAAATTTATAGATATTGGAATTGTTTTTGATCTTGGTACTGTCGGGCAACATGATATGTGACAGTCCGCCCACACCGGAGGCCGTATCCCACAGGGCGATTCCCACGCAGGAGCCGAGTCCCAATGTGGTCAGGGCATCCGGTGCTTTGCACACCTTCAGGTCTGCCATCCCGACCTTTATGATTTCAGCCATCTTGCACTTCCATCCTCCTTAAGTCTCCAAAGAAGAAAGTATCAAGTCATACGAATCCAGATCCGGAACCAGTATTAAGTATCCGTCCGCTCCGGATGAGAATTTGTTCTCTATCAGTAACAATTTATCGCACATCATTCCGAACTCAATGGCGGGAACCGACAGAATGGCTCCGGCCATGTCCACACAAAGCGAAGGAACCGAAGGCAAAGCTTTGAGTCCCGTCATGGTGGATACGGAGTTTAAATAAGACGATGTGATAATATTTCCGATCTCTTTCAAGGCAGAACACTCCATCTCGGTCAGATCTTCCGATTCATCGGAGCCGAAACCGCCCATCAGTTCGCCCGCAAGCGCTTTGGCGGATTCTTTGCTAAGCAGAAACATCATGCTTCCCTTGATGTCTCCGTCAAGCTGCAGATAGATTCCTGCCATGATCTGCTCTTCGCCGCCGATGGCTCCGCCCACTTCGGTAAAATCAAGAAGCCGCACCATGGGCACATTGACATCCACTCTTTTGCCGAGCATCTGTGCCAGCGCCGTGGAAGCATTTCCCGCACCGATATTGCCCACTTCTTTGAGCACATCGAAATATTCGGTTTCGTTGTTCAGATTGATCTTTGCCATGAAGAGTCCTTCCGCTTTCTGCTGTTCTGCTGCTTTCTGCTGCTTTCTGCAGCTTAGTTGCTTACTGCTGTTCTGCGTTTCACTGCTGCTTAACGCCAAGCACTTCGTACATATCAAGAAGCGAGATCAGATTTCCGTTAAGTTTGCCGACGCCGAGAAGATATGCGGCATTGGCCTGTGAGCTTTCGCTATAGACTTTTTCCACATCTTCGTCGGGAATCGTTACAACTTCCCTGACCTCGTCCACGATGACACCTATCTCGTCACCGTCGATCTTTAGGATGATGATTCGGTTCGTTCTCTGCTCCTCGCCTTCTTCCATGCCCATCTTTAAACGCAGGCTCATGACCGGAACGACTTTACCGCGCAGATTGATCACGCCTTTGATATAAAATTCCGAGCCCGGGACACGCGTAATCCTCTGCAGACGAACAATGTTCTCCACCATGGCGATGGAAATACCGAACCATTCTTTGTCCATCCGCACTTTGACGTACTGTGCAAAGGTTTTACCGTCTTCTCCTGGTTTGTATGCTCTGTCCAAGTTGTAACCTCCTAAATCATCGCATTCGCATCGAGGATCAATGCGACTTCGCCGTTACCGAGTATGGTAGCTCCGCTGATCAGTTTGCTCTTTCCGATGAATTTGCCCATGGATTTAATAACGATCTCCATCTGTCCGATCATTTCATCCACTACAATGCCCGCCAGTCTGTCACCCTTCTTGGCGATCAGTACGAGAAGGTCCGCATCGGGCGCATTCATGCTTTCCACGCCGAGTTCCTTCGTTAAGCGAACAAGCGGAATCACATTTCCGCGAAGGTATATCACTTCCCTGCCCTGTACGGTTTTGACTTCATCCACGGGAATGCTTTCAATCGTCTGAATGGAGCCTAGGGAGATTGCATATTTCTCGCCTCCCACGATTACCATCAGGGTCTGGATAATTGCCAAAGTAAGCGGCAGACGGATCGTAAAGGTGGTTCCTTCGCCAAGCTTGGTGGATACTTCCACTTCACCGGAAAGGGACTCAATCTTACTTTTCACCACATCCAATCCTACGCCACGGCCAGATACATCGGATACCTGCTTGGCGGTGGAGAAGCTCGGCTGGAATAAAAGATCGATCACTTCCTTCTCCGTCATGGTCTCCGCCTGCTCGGGCGTGATCTTGCCTTTCTCGATTGCTTTGGCCTTAACAGCCTCCACATCGATTCCGTTTCCATCGTCCTTAACTTCGATCACGACATTGTTACCGTCCTGATAGGCATCAAGGAAAATCGAGCCAACTTCGGGCTTTCCTCTCTGTGCTCTGACTTCCGCGGACTCAAGGCCGTGATCGGCGGAGTTACGAAGTAAGTGCATCAGCGGATCACCGATTTCGTCCACAACGGTACGGTCAAGTTCTGTATCTTCACCGGTCATATATAATTCCATCTTCTTATCCAGTTTCTTGGATAAGTCGCGGATCATTCTCGGGAACTTGGTCACCACGGATTCAATGGGTACCATACGAACCTTCATAACGGATTCGTGAAGGGATGTGGTGACGGATTCGAGGTATTCGATCTGTTCGTTGAAAGCAAGTGACGAGGTTCCGATTTCCGTGCTGGCTACGGACACCAAGGAGTTCTTGGAGATGATCAGCTCGCTGACTAAGTTCATCAAAGAGTCCAGTTTCTCGATATCCACACGCACGGTACGGTTAACAACCGGCTTGCCCATCACTTTTTTGGTATCCTGTTTGGCATTTCCTGCCTGAGATTTCTCTTTGGATGCGGAAGTATCACCACTACCTGAACCTGCGCCTGTGCCTGCACCGGAGGCCTTATCGCCCTCTTCCTTGGCTTCGCCCTCACTTAAGTTTACAACATCTCCAACTGCATCTTCGATCTCCGATACGTTCTTAATCGCATCCAGAACCTTGTTTAACGGCTCTTCGGTTAAGTAGATGACACTGAAGTCTTTGTCAAAACGCTCATCTTCGATATCCTGTACGCTCGGAACCGAAAGAATGACTTCACCTATCTCTTCCATTGCACGGAATACCAGGAATGCCCTTGCGGCCTTTAAAAGGCAGGATTCCTGAATGTATACGCTGATTCCGTATGCCTGAAGGCCTTCCTTCGCAGCATCCGCAATGGCGCCTTTCTCGACGTTGCCGATTTTAATCTCTTTCCACTTATGCTTTCCGTTCGAATCACCGTTTGGATTGCCGTTCTGTGCTCCACCGTCTGCGGAAGGAGCATTTCCTTCCTCCGCACCCGCACCTGCGGTGGGCGATCCCCCTGCCTGGGATGATGCAGTGGATTGCGGCGCTTTTTCTCCATCGTTTTCGGAAGCGGCGAGGAAATCGTTCACGGCTTTGATCAATGCTGCATTGTCGTTATCGCCTTCATCGGCAGTCTGCTGAATATTGGTGACATATTCATCCAGCGCATCCAGGCACTGGAACAGTACATCCACCATTTCGGAGCTGACTTTGACGTTTCCGTTCCGGACTTCGGAGAAAACATTCTCCATATCGTGGGTTAAGGTCTGCATGTTCTTAAAGCCCATGGTTCCGGCCATTCCTTTTAACGAATGGGCAGCACGGAAGATCTCGTTGATGGTGTCCATGTTTTCACCGTCCTGCTCGAGATTCATGATTTGCGTATTTAAGTTTTCCAGATGTTCTTTGGCTTCATCTATAAAGATTTCCAAATACTGGCTTACATCCATGCCTTAAACCTCCAAAAGTTCGGAATTCACCCCTAGAAAAAGCAATAAAACCCTTCCACACCGCATACACGGTGCACAAGGGCTCTATCCTATTAATTTACGTATGGATTCTATAACGCGATCTGCCTGAAAAGGCTTAACAATATAGTCCTTCGCCCCGGCCTGAATACATTCAATGACCATGGACGACTGACCGAGAGCGGAACACATGATGACCTTGGCATCCCTGTCTTCCTGCATGATCTTCTTCAGCGCATCGACGCCGTCCATTTCGGGCATGGTGATATCCAAGAGCACCAGCTCCGGCTTCAGCGTGCGATAAAGGCGAATTGCTTCTTTGCCGTCAGCGGCTTCGCCGGCGACTTCGTAACCGGCCTTCACAAGAATATCCCTGATTACCATTCTCATAAAAGCAGCATCGTCTACGATTAAAATGCCATTCCCCATAGTTTATACCCCATTTTTCTTTATGATGGTTCGGCTTACCTGGATTCTTCCGGTCTGTCTATGGAATATCCGCAACCTTCCGTTGCGCAAACCAGGCGATTGCCTTTTACTACCATAACGTTATTGCAGTTCGGACATTTCTCCTTGGTGGGCCGCTGCCAGCTCATGAAGTCACAGTCCGGTGCCCCCTCGCAACCGTAATATCTGCGACCTTTCTTGGTCTTACGCTCCACAATATCCTTGCCACATTTCGGACAACTTACCCCAATACGGATCAGGATGGTCTTGGTATTTCTGCATTCCGGGAAACCGGGGCATGCAAGGAAACGTCCGTGAGGTCCGTACTTGTATACCATCTTCCGTCCGCAGAGTTCGCATACTTCGTCGCTTTCCTCATCCTGAACCTTAATCTTGTCCAAATTCTCTTCCGCCGTCTTGACTGCCTCGTCCAAGTCCGGATAGAAGTTGCGGATGATGGTCTTCCAGTTAACCGTTCCTTCTTCGACCTTATCAAGGAGTGCTTCCATGTTGGCGGTAAATTCCGTATCTACGATACTCGGGAACGAATCCTTCATCAGACGGTTAACAACTTCGCCCAATTCGGATACGTAGAGGTTCTTATCTTCTTTTAATACATAATGGCGGCCCATGATCGTGGAAATGGTCGGTGCATAGGTACTCGGACGACCGATGCCCTGCTCTTCCATGGCACGTACCAGACTGCTTTCGGTAAAATGTGCGGGCGGCTGTGTAAAGTGCTGCTCCGGATTGAACTCCTCAAAGGAAACCTTGGAATCCTTGGTGATGGAATTAAGGAGTGCATTGCTTTCTGCCTTCTCATCATCTTCGGATGCATATACTTTACGATATCCGTCGAAAGCGACCTTGGAGGCGCTGACACGGAAGATATATTCTTTGCCTTTGATGCGTACGGCAACGGTTTCAAAAACGCTTGCTGCCATACGGCTTGCCGTGAACCGCTTCCAGATCAACTGATACAAACGGAACTGGTCTCTGGAGAGGAAATTCTTAACGGATTCCGGAGTACGGTTGATATCCGTGGGACGGATGGCTTCGTGTGCATCCTGAATACGTTTCTCTTCTTTCTTGACATTGCCTTCATCGATGCAGTACTGATTACCAAACTGGTTGGAAATGTATGCACTTGCGGCTGTCTTTGCCTCATCGGAGATTCTTGTGGAATCGGTACGCAGGTAACTGATCAGGGCTACCGTGCCTTCCTTCTTTAAATCCACGCCTTCATATAACTGCTGTGCGATTCGCATGGTCTTGGCCGTTGCAAAACCGAGCGTTTTGTTAGCCTCCTGCTGAAGTGTGGATGTGGTAAACGGAAGAGGCGGCTTAATGGAACGCTTTCCGGTCTTCACATCGAGAATTTCATATTTGGCACCTTTCAGTGCATTTGTCACTTTTTCAACATCTGCCTTGGAGTTTAACTCCATCTTCTCATCTTCCGTTCCGTAGAAGGAAGCTATGAGGGGCTTTTTCTCTCCTTTTAAGGAGAAGGTTGCTCCTAAGGTCCAATATTCCTTCGGAATGAAAGCGTTGATCTCATCTTCCCTGTCGCAGATCATTCGTAAGGTTACGGACTGTACACGGCCTGCGGAGAGACCTCTTTTGACTTTGGCCCAAAGAAGGGGAGAAATCTTATAACCCACCATACGGTCAAGAACACGTCTTGCCTGCTGAGCGTCCACGAGGTTCATATTGATCTCTCTGGCGTTCTTTAAGGACTCTTTCACCGCATTCTTGGTAATTTCATTGAAGGTGATACGGTAAACCTTTTTATCCTGTAATTTGAGTGTTTCCACTAAGTGCCAGGAAATTGCTTCTCCTTCACGGTCAGGGTCGGTTGCAAGATAGATCTTCTCAGCCTTCTTCGTTTCCTTACGAAGGGCACTTACCACGTCACCTTTGCCGCGGATCGTGATGTACTTCGGTTCATAGTCATGCTCGACATCGATTCCCAGTGTGCTTTTCGGAAGATCCCTTACATGTCCCTGGGATGCGATCACTTCATAATTGCTACCTAAAAACTTTTTGATGGTCTTCACCTTGGCAGGTGACTCCACGATAACTAAATACTTTGCCATTTTACTACTGATTCCTTTTCCGAAAGATTTGTACCCGGAAGACAAACGGACCGGATAACATGTACACAAACGCCACAATGAGACCCATCCTAGGATGCGTCATCTGCAACGTTTACACTACTCTTACCCGCTCCGAAATATACCCGGGAGCGAATAACAGTATTAAATGTACAACAGATAAGAGAAACTTGCAAGTTTTATTTCTTCGCAAGGAACGGAATATACTTCTTCTTGAAGCCATTCCACATAATCTTCAGCGTGATTCCAAGGGCAATATATGCTCCGAGCATAATCAGCATAACGATGACCTTTTTATACAAGTTGCCAAAGAGTTTTTTTCCTAAAACCAGCAGCATGCTGACAAGAAAACCTTTCATGATGAAAACCCCTCACGTGTTTTTTACAATTTCTACTATATTATAGCATAGAATTCCCGGACAGACCACAACTAACCTACCAATCCCTGACCGTATATCTGGAAATCTTCTGTCCGGCTTGGAAGCGGCTTAACATATCTATTTTAGTTTGATAATTCTCGGATATTATCTCTGCCTTAGGTTCGCCTATTCCATTTTCCATATAAAATTGCTTCGTTTCCTCTTTGCTTGGCAGCAATTCGATATTCAGTATGCTTCTGTTCGTAATGAATTCCAGCATCTTCTCTTCTCTCTTCGCCATAGATGCTATTTCCAAATTCAGGATTTCAGGCGCTGTCATTCGATAATCATTCTTGTAAAACATCGAATTTCCACAGTCAAATACCGGAGCAAGAGAAATAGCCTTCAAATTATCCGGATTTCGTAAGATTCCGAAATTCTGATAGTGTCGATCCGTATTTGTAATAATAAAATCAAATAAAACCATGTAATCCATGAAATTACGTACTTCGTTTTCCTGTAAGCCCAATGAAGTACATAACTCAATATACTGTTCGAAGTTGGATACATCTTGTCTTTGTTTCTTTGATTCGGCCAGGCAGTATGCCGTGATAAATTCTACTTTCTCACCGGTAAAAAAAGGGCAAACGCAGCTTACACATCTGTCGCTTTGAAACTCAAGCTCATATTTCACATACTGAAGGAATCCCTGTCTTTCGTGAATCCAATTGGAAAACTTCTCATTAATACACTGTTCTCCCCCACTTGTTTCACTGTACTTTCTAAGGTTCCAGTTACTGCCCTCATGAAAGGCTTCTTTTTCCATATTACCATTCAATGATCCGTTCGGGTTGTTGGAAAACATTTTCCCATCACTATCAGAAAAGGTAATATTTTCCGAATTATGGTATAAATTCACTCTTTCCCAATTCAAATTCAAAGACCCGGGGCATACCCAATAACAGTCTGACAGGCTGAGCGCTAAGTTTTTACTTAGTAATTTCAGTGTGTTATCTACTCCTTCTTCCTTAAGATATTTCCGGATATCCTTTCTGGAATCCGGTACCGCTCGGTGCTTCCACCAGAAGTTTATTTCCTTTAATGACATTTCTCTAAGGAATGGCATATGCTCGGGGGAATGGCATTTTATTCTGAGAATTGCACCACTGTCCTCGGAGATTTCCATCGTCGCCGTAGGTATATTTTTATGAAAAAGCATTGCAATCATATTCATTCGCAAAACCTCTTTTCAAATATAATATCATCAATTTTATCATCTACATAGAATGACGAACCATCCCTGAAAAGGATTTCTTCATATTCCTGATTGCTGATATTTGGCGCCGGAATACGGTATTTGACTTTATCATAATAAAAAACAATCGCCTTTCCTGCTTGACGGTCCTCTTCAATGTAATAATTGATTTTATGTTTGTAACTTTGGAGTATTTTGATTTCATTAAGCCGCGTATTATAACCATCCGAAATCATGATGCGTTCCATCATGTCAACAACATAATCAAGAGGTTGACGATTTCCCTGCTCCCAATTTCGAATATTATAAACCGGAATATGCATATATTCTGCATACTCCGACTGCGACATATTTGTAATTGTTCTGAGAAGCTGGAGTTTATTCATGTTTAGATTATACAACATTGTTGTATAGTTGTAAATATTAAGAGGGTTATATAATATAAATAATAGGGCTTGGCAAATGCCAAGCCCTTAAACTGATTAATTAGTTTTCATAATAAAGGTATTAATAAGAAACTTTGATTATCCGAAAAGGGCTTGGCATGTGCCAAGCCCTTGAACAACCTTTATCAATTGAGTTTAGTCAAATCTTTACCTACATATGTATATTTATATTTTACATCCTGCTCATAAATAACGGTACTTGTACCCTTCTTCTTTATCATGATATGGAATGTTAGGAACTGATCTCCATCAATAGCACCACTATAAAGTTCTCCGGCTTCATCATTTTTACCCTGATCCGAAGGGGTTGTAATCATCATGCCTTCCGAATATTGATCAGAAAGAAGCTTTACTCTGGCCTTAAGAGAACGACGAGGTCCGCCACCTCCTAAAGACTGGTCAGTACCTACTTCCTCTCCACCGTTACTTCCCTTGTCAGCAAAAGCTTGGCTAATCGTTTTCTCTCCGGTAGTGAAATCAGCTCCGTTCACAGATGTCTTCTTAAGATTAATCGTATACTTTACATCTACTTCATTACTTGCTATCGCCTTATAAATATCAATTCCTTTTACAGGAATATAAGTAACATATCCGGTACCACTTAAGTTGTAATCCCAATGATTCTGAAAAACATCTGTTCCGGATGGATTAAACGCAATATCATCCGTTGAGAGCTTAAACGTTAATTCCTTTCCACCTCTGGTAATACCTACAATCTCTGAGCCCTCAGGAATACCGTTATCATCAAAACGTTTCGTTTGATTAGGTTCAATTATTATACCCGCACCATCAGCAGCTTTTTTACCAGATACATCACTGTGACTTAAATCTCCTAACGAATACTCTGTATTGCTAGAACCCACTTTATAAACATAATTAGCCGCCGCCGTAGAATTCGCACTTTTTAATTTAACAACTTCATAGTCCTTAGTTAAATCTAATCTACCATATCTGAATACTGTAACTACCTTTGTATTTTCATCACCATCTCCGATTTTAATGGTTTCTTTTCCGTCCAAACTATACAAATCTGGCGTTTCTACAGATTTGTTACGGAAATAAACGTCTTTATCGGAAGTATATGTTCTACCTTGATGTGAAACAGTAATCGAAATACGTGCAGTACTGTCATAGTTAGTGCTCTCGTTAAGAACACCTGATATAGAGAACGCATCTACACTATTGGATAATAATGTTCCTCCATAAGATAAACTATGTTCATCAGGATTATAGGCAAGTATCTTAGTCCCATTTACATCCTCAATCGTATATTCATCTCCACTTTTCGAAACAGAAACCGCGTCAACCAAATAATCAGAAACCTGATTCAAAACTATTTGTGCTTCCTCCTGCATCTGTGTTTCAAATAAACCATCCTTATAAGAAACTAAGGAAGTTCTCATCATCAAAATGATTGCTAACATGACAATGGAGAAAATAGCCATAGTCAGAATCAATTCCATAAATGAATAACCTTTATTATTCCTTTTCATGCCATCCTCCTATTCTGTCCTGCTACGATCGTATATTTTTCCAGTTTCTCCATAAATACCAAACGACTCTGTCTTAGTAGTGTTCTTTTTCTTAACAATAACTCTTCCGTTTAATCCACCGATAACGCCTCCGGTAGACTGTTTGAACGCGATGCGATGAATTTGACAATCTGCTGTGGAGCCCAATCCCACAAAATTAGTTATTATCTCATAGTCTTTCGAGCATATCTTATCGCCTTTTTCGCGAATTTTATTTATATTGTCGTCATCTACCATCTCACCAACATAGGCATAAACACCGTCACTAAATTCAGCGAGATTCAAATAACCATTTTTACTGCCTTTTGTAAGTGCATTAATTCTGGTCTTGTTACAAAGAGTTTCCACTTTTTCCAACGTCCTAGATACCGTATTTCTATTTATCAACCCAATAGAAATAGTAACCAAGCCAATCATTATGGCCATAATCGCAAGAACCATCAGCATCTCAATGTAAGAAAAACCTTTATTTTGATTGGTTTTCATAGTGCACCCTCCAACTAATTAAAATCCTTCGTGTATCTTACAAAAGAGATTGAACTAATATAGGAATCTTTTGCATCTCCGCCGCCTTCACCATCACTTCCGTTTCCGCATCCCAAAATAGTATTAACGACAGCATTTGGATTAGGAATCAAGAAATCTCCTGCAGAAAATCCATCTTTAAAATCATTACCAAAATCTCCAAATTGCTTCGACTTATGAACCTTGGAATCAAAATTCGGATTTTTTCCCTCTTCAGAACTCTTGATGTTCAAGAAATCAAATCTCGTTGATCCAACTTTAGTCAAGGTAATAGAGTGTGCCTGAGTTATTTTTAACTGGTTTTTGGAAATAAATGTGCAGCCTACATTTCCTTCTTCTACCGATGCATCACCCATATTGAAAACTAACTGGTTCTTATACTTTCCATTAAAGTTTACATCCTTTTTCCCTGTAAACGCGAAACCAATTTGTTCACCGTAGAAATTGGTATACTCTGATTGTGCTTCGATCTGATCAACCGATTTCCCAATGGTACTATCTGTAACCTTGTGGCCCTTATACTCTGCAATAATCTGATTAACCACACCATCATTTGTCATGTCTGAATCATTAAGTGCAATTGTCTCAGTAAACTTTTGAAAATTCTTCTCTGAAATTGGTGTTATTGCAAAGTTGCCCGGATAAATATGCTTCTTAATTCTCGGGTCATTTGCCCCCATTGCCGACATTCTTTGGCCTTCGATAATAACATCACACGTCTGCATTCTGCCAGGTAATGCAGTGTTTTTAACCTGATAAACCTGTCCTGAACAAATCAGAGTCGAACTGTCGTTTAAATAAATATCTCCATATACAGTGAGTTGTCCGGTATTAATATATAAAGAAGATTTTTTATTAAGGACAATATCTCCATATACAATTAAATAGTCGCCAACAAAGTTAATCTTTGCTTCATTTGTGATATTAATAGCAGCTTTATTTGATCCAGCCTTTCCAGGAGGAGTATAAGTTACGCCATCATATGACCAAACAGAAGTACTTGCTTCTTTATTTGATAAGAAACAGTTTCCATAAAGATTTAGAATATTAAAATTAGCAGAATTAGTCGAAATCGGAGCATCCATCAACAGGGAAAATGATCCAACACCACCCTCACTGGAAGCTGAACTGCTTTGTTTTAAAATTTGAATATCAATATCCGTGCGAACAGTGTTCACATAGCCATCTGCAGATTCCTGTTCAATCGTAAAATCTTCAAGTCTATAGGTAACCGGATTCGTAGGCAGTACATCATGTCCATCCTTGTCTTTAACCAACACGATATGCGCATTTCCACCAGAATACGTAAACTGATCCTTTTTTTTAGGGTCGCTATCCTTGTCGATTTGGCCAATTACAATTTTATTGTCATTGTTTCCCGTTACCTGAAATGTAGAATTCGTATTAGAAATGTATTTTACCAAATTATCGACATCATATTTACTACTTGATAAGTCATTTTTATTATGTGCAACACCAGTAGTAGAATCAAATGTTACATTGACAAGTTTTTCCAATTCTTGCTTAGGATCATTCGAAGACTTCATTACATCATTTCGAATGTTAGTTGTAATCTGTGTTAACTGTCCATCTGTTTCATAGAAATTTTCTTTCGATTCCAAATTCTGTTTCTTCATCAAAAAATTAGAGTAAGTGATGTAAAGAAGCGCAGAACCGATAATAGAAAGAAAGGCAACAGCTATCAGTATTGAAATCATTGCAATACCGTTATTATTTCTAAAGCCGATTTTATTTCTCGTATTGGTCTTCATCTTGCCCCTCCTATTACTTAGTATTTGCAACTGTAGTACTTGCCGATTCTATCAACGCGTTTGTATCGCTATCATATACATATACTTTAGCTAAGACAACGTAAAAGTCTTTTGAGCCGCCTTGCAAATCATATTTAACATCAAACTGGATAGTCACGTTAAATGTAAAATCTCCAAATGAAACATTATTATAATAATAATTCCAATATCGTTTTGAATTATCAGATGTGGTTTGAACCGGAAAATCCTTTGGATCATCCGAATAACCTTGCCCCATATAAATAGCATCCTCATTGCCTTTTGTCAGATTATCAGGAGTGAACACCACATAAACAGGCGCTTTCATGCCTTCCATACGATAGTTTTCGGTATCTCCAAGTTTATTATCATAATAGTAGTTCTTTAGGCCGGGGATTTTTTTTGTAACCTCTGAAACCGTGGAGTTTCCATCCTCATCAACAGTAGTAACCTTTAATGTACCCGTTGACCCCTCCCAAGTCTGTGCACTAATTGCTTCCATGACAGTTTGGCTTAAATCTGCAGCCGCTAAATACTTCTTGGATTTTAAATTTGTTGAATAAGAAGAATACACCATTTGTAAAAAGGGTGCTGCAATTAATCCCAAGAGAACAATTGCACAAAGAACCTCAATCAAAGAAAATCCCCTGTTAGTCCCCTTCCGTTCCATCTTGTTCTTTTTCATAAAAGCCTCCCATGTATGAAATAGCTCTATTTTGTGCCATGTATACAGCATCTACTTATATTGCATTTTAACCTTCATAAGAAATTATGATATGAAATAACACTTTTTAATAGCAAAATACTAACTAAAAATAGAATGAATTCAATTAATCATACTCTCTTATTAAAATTAAAACATTTTCTCAACATCTTGAAAAGATATTTGTAATCAACAATGAATATTGTGTCATAAAACAAATCTTTCCTGCGGTACCATTTGAATACGGTACCGCAGGATACTTTTATATTACTTATTCTTCTACCGGAGTTTCCTCCACCAATTCCTCTTCGGCAATTCCGGACGGTTTGCCAAACACATTATCAACACCGTAAGGAATGTTTTCTGCGGATACAGGCGCAAGGGATCTGCCTTCGCCGGTAACTGCATACTGATTTAACACAAACACGCCTACCATCTTGCCAGTTTCATCATCTTGATCTGCAGAGAATGACGTCAAAACCATTCTCTGATTCTTCTTATCCATATCAAGAATGTACTGAAGAAAGTCTTTCATATTCTCATAATCGCAGACATATTCCACTGTACTGAGTGAAGTACGCGCAGTAAGCCCTTCAATCGTTTCTCCTGTCGCAGGATCGTAGGAGTCTTCAGAAATCAACGTTGGCTCAGTAGTTGCAAAGCTCAATGTAGTTAATGCAATACCTACTTTTTCTTCGGTATCTGCCAAAAAGAATACGTTGTTCTCATCAATGAGTCCGGTTGCAAAGTTCTGGACAATTTTAGCTCTTTCATTACCAAGAAGTTCAATACTGCTATTATAGAAAGCTCTATTAGCATCAAGTTTGGCAAGAAAATCTTCCCTTTTCTTTAACTCCTCTATGTGCGAATTGGTGTCTGCAATCTTTTCGTTAAAAGGACGAATCAAGAAAAAGATTGGACAAACAATTACAGCAACAAGAAGTAACAAAACTAACAATTTTAAGTCTCTATCGCTTAATTTCATTACGGAAGCACCTCCTCTTCTGCAGGAGCTGTCTCGACAGGTGCGGCATCACCTGTTGCTCCGGATAAATCTACGGTAGTGGTTCCTGCAAGCGCAGCAGCAACTTCATCGCTGACAGCGGTACCGGTTTCATTCTTTAATTGAACTAAAATAGGAAATTTAACCTGTCGTTCAATAGTTTCAGGATCGGCCACGTGTCCTTCATCATCACCCATGACTAAAATAGGAGGATCCAATTTATAAGGAGCCAATTCATCTTGCATTTCCGTAAGTGCAACACCACTTACATAAGGAAGTCCCTTCAACTTGATAATGATGTCTCCCACTTCCCTCTTGGTCGTACCTGTAACTTCAAATGTTACTGATCCTTCTACAGACTGAAGACTGTCAATATAAGCATCGTCCGGAAGTGATTTCTCCAAATCCTTAATAAACTGAAGCAACATTTCATTATCAGATACAGTTCCGTCAGCAAAGCCCTTTACGATATTATAGGAAGCAACGGACGCTTCATACTGTTGTGCAATGCCTTCGATATCTTCCATCTGTGCGATATGTGCTTCAATGGCAGCTTCTTCATTCTTTAACCTGTTATATTTCAGCAATTTCAAAGTAGAAAGGGTAGCCATAACCACAAACGCAATAGCTAATGCCACGAAAAGTAAGGTGTTAACCAATTTACCGCTGGACTCTTTCGATGCCTTGGACTGCTGAAGTTTCAATCCGATAGGATTAAGTACTGCACCGAAGTTTGCCAGGTAATGAAGAGCAGTCTCGGATGTTAAGTAAGCCTTTCCGCTTACACGAACACCATTCAACTGATCGAAGTGGCTAACCTCTGCACCAAGTTCCTGCTGAAGGACTTCATCGATACCTTCGATTGCGGAACCTTCACCGAACACCTTGATACCGTCGATAATTCTCTCCGGGTTACGGGATCTGTGATATTCTACGATACGGCCAATGGAGCTTACCAGATAGCGAACTGCTTCTGCGTACTCTGCCTCGGTAACCTGCTCTTCCATCATCTTACGATTGGAAAGAAGAACTTTGGCTTCCTTTTCGGAGAGTTTCTTGATCTCCATCATGGAGTTGATAACCGCATTCTTACCATAGGGAACGGAACGCTGTAAGATTACGTCTTTACCGGACATAATGTTTACGAAGGTCGCTTCCTTCTCAATCTGAAGAACCAGTTCCGTGCTTCCTTCCTTCATCTGTAAGGAAAGCAACTGCAGTACGGAGTTACCTACGTAGTCGATGTTCTCAACGGTAAGTCTTAACTCTTCTGCCAGTTCATAGTAGCTTTCTACCATATCTCTGGGAGCTGCAACCGCAGTCAGACGGGTCTTCTTACCTTCGTCATCCTGGAAGTTCTCCATTACAGTGTGAGCGAAAATGAAATCATTCGTCGTACTCATCGGGAAATACTCTGCAGCATTTGCCTGAAGGAGCTGAGAAATCTTCTTTTCACCCTTTACGTAAGGAATTACGATTTCCTTACTTGCAATCTTCTTCGAAGAAATCGTGAAGACTACACTTTTGGCCGAGTATCCACGTCCGAAAACGCAGCCTCTGACCGCTTCTGCGATGGAAGGAACGTCCGTGATATAACCGTCATCAATTGCACCTGAAGGTGTGGAAACTTCAGCAGCATTGTTGACGATAATCTGAGTACTGGACTTCTTAACGAGTTCGCAGATACGCGTTACGTCATTGCCGACATAAATGGACAAGAGTTTTTGTTCCATTATTTCGTCCCCTTTCATTAAAGTCTTGTGTTTATTTATTAAGCCGGCTATGCCGGATTAATTACGTTATTGTGCTTTCTGGAAGAATCCCAAATACCACTGGATAATCGGATTTCCGAAAAGAATGGTAAGGTAAATACCCGCTGCAAGATAAGGACCGAATGCCAAAACATGTTCTTTCTTCTTATTAACATTCATCCGGATAATGTGGATCACCGAACCGAGGATGCATCCAATCATCATAGCTAACAGGATGTGTTTCCATCCAAGCAAAAGTCCTGCGGCAGCCATGAGTTTTACATCACCGCCACCCATTCCTCTTCCTTTGGTAACCAGTACAATGATCAGGAAGAGTCCGCTTACCACAAATGCACCGATTACATATTCATACCACGGTCCGCTTGCGGTTGCCTGCTTCGTCAGAACCAGAATCACTCTGGCTACACCGAGAATGGCAATTGCGATATTCAGACCGATCGGAATCTCCTGCGTTCGTTCATCAATTACTGCAAGGACAATTAATATGGAAGAACAAATGCAGAAAAGGATGGTTTCCCAGCGAAGTCCCCAAATAAGAACTACTCCGATCCAAAGGATTGCATTCAAAGCTTCCACAATCGGATACTGAGGGGAAATCTTTGCCTTGCAGGATCTGCACTTTCCTCCCTGGATAATCCAGCTGATCAAAGGAATCAGTTCATACCAGGAAAGGATGTGACCGCAGTGCATGCAGTGAGATCTTTCGACTGCGATGTCTTCTTTCAGGGGAATACGGAAAATCAGCACATTCAGAAAACTTCCGACTACGATTCCAACTAGGAAAAGAAACACAAAAAGTAATATGATTGCATTTTGTCCAATAAACAGAAAATCGCCCATTTTCCCCTTTCGAGCGCATACTTCGCCCATTTATCCAATTATTGAAATTATAGCAAATATCAATAATATCGGCAAGAAAAAATTGTTATTTCAAAAAATCACACAAAACTTTGTAGATTTTCCACATAATCAAATTATGGTTTTTGTATATATTCTCTAATTTGTTTCTCCGTCACAGGATTTACATCCTCTCCGGACAAGTAAGAAACATTCCATTCCACGATTCTTTCCATCACCTCGTCCATATGCCATTTTCCTTTGATTCCAAAAGTTTCACGGATCTTGGTGCTGTCCAGTTTCAGAAGTCCCGCCTCGTGAGGCCCCCCGTCCGGTTTATCTTCTCTTACTGCTTCATTCGGTCGGATTGCATTCCATTTCTCGCAGAAGAGGTTCACAAGTTCTCCGGTATTTAAACAATCTTCATCGGCCGGTCCGATATTATAATTTCCCGCCTTGGTAATATTCTTTAACTGTTCCATCGCAACGGTAAGATATGCGCATACAGGCTCCAGTACGTGCTGATAGGGTCTGGTGGAATACGGATTTCGTACCACAATTGGTTTCAACGCAGATACCGCACGGATGCAATCCGGAATGATGCGGTCCGTAGCAAAATCTCCTCCGCCGAGTACATTTCCTGCGCGGACCGTGGAAACCGCAACAAACCTTCCACTATCCATCTTTCCGCTTTCTCCGCCAAAGAACGAATTCTTATAGGAAGAAGTAACAAGTTCCGAACAGGATTTGGAATTGGAATACGGATCAAATCCGTTTAGAATATCATCTTCCTTATATCCTCTCTCCCACTCAAAATTACGATAAACCTTATCTGTAGTTACGTTTACGAACGATTTGACCGAGTCGGTTAGTCTGACACATTCCAGCACATTAACCGTACCCATGACATTCACATCATAGGTGTATACGGGTTCTTTATAAGACTCCCGAACCAGTGGCTGGGCTGCCATGTGGATTACAATCTCCGGCTGTTCCTTGGCAAAGACCTCTTTTAAGTGCTCCAGATCCCTGATATCACCTTCATGGGAATGAATCCGTTCTTCAAGTTTACATAACTCAAACAGATTCGGATCGGTTGGCGGATTTAATGCATAGCCCGATACTACTGCTCCCAGTTCCAGCAGCACCTTGCACATCCAGGCACCTTTAAATCCGGTATGTCCGGTGATCAACACTTTCTTTCCGCGATAAAACTCTTCCAATTGACTCATTCGTTTCCCTCTCCAACTCTATGACCGGTTCGATACCGTCGTTTGTATAACATACCGGATTGTTTCCGCTATTCCCTCTTGGAAGGATACTTCCGGAGCAAATCCCGTATCCCGGCCAAGCTCCGTAATATCCGCACAGAGCATCATAACCTGTTTCTCCCCGTAAGGAATATCACCCAAACCGACGTCCGGTTGTATACCGGCCTGCTTATTGACTTCATCGGCCAAAACATCGATATACTCATATAGTTTATGACATTTGCCGCTTCCTATGACGTAAGTCTTACCCGCTATGCCTTTCTCAGCAAGAAGAACAAAAGCCCTGCCCGCATCGGAAGCATAAAGATAATCCCACTCCTGCTCACCTTTCGTAAAGGATGCCCGCTCTCCGCTTATCATTTTCCGTATGGAAGAAATGATCATGGATTTCTCTCCGTCGAACGGTCCGTACACGGAAAGTACTCTGGTCCAGATATGACGCATACCAAGTTCTTCACATAGTTCTCTGGTTTTAATCCCGGCAAGAAGTTTACATCTACCGTATTCATTCTCCGGATGTGTGGGAGTATCACCTTCCAGTACGCCTTCCACTCTTCCGTATTCCGCCTGGGATCCCGCACCGATAAAAGTCCGACAGCCCAAAGCATACGCCATTTTCACCGCATCCAATGCAAAGTGCACATTCTCTTCCTGAAGCGCCGTATCCATCCGGTCTGCTCCGGTTGTTCCTCTCCATGCCAGATGAAAGAACACATCGAAACTTCCGTAGGTACGCTTCAGTTCATCAAGGCTTTTTCCCTCCAGGCCCTTGGAATACTCTTCTACATCCGCTTTCACGATACGAACAAGAGGATGAACGGGGATCGTTTTATTCCGCACGGAATCTTTCCGGCAGATTGCCAGAACTTCATATCCCGAAGCAATGCATTCTTCAATTATGGCATGTCCGATTGCCCCGGTAGGGCCCGTAATCACTACTTTCATTTAATCATCCACTCAATTTCATCCGTAAATTCCGCCACACCGATATACGGATACTCGGAAAAATCCGCAGGATCATGAAATCCGAACCCATAGGTCACTGCAATGAAATCAACTCCTGCCTCACTTGCACCCTTAGCATCAAAGAGAGTATCTCCGATCAAAACCGACTCTTTCTTGGAAACACCGGCTTCCTTCACACAAAGTTCGATAATATCCTTCTTGGTCAGATGATTGTCCTTATCCGCTCCACGAATTACATCCAGATATTGGTCAAACCCAAAATGTTTTAGAAGATCCAGTGCATACTCTTCTTTCTTGTATGTTGCTACAGCAAGAAGAACGCCTGCATCTTTTAAGTGTTCACACTGTTCCAGGATTCCGTCATACGGCTTGGCATGATACATCAAGCCTCCGCTATAGTATTTACGAAAGATCGCCGTAGCCTCATCCGCCTTATCTTTATCACATCCGTAAACCCTTGGAAATGAATCCTGCAGGGGCGGTCCGATAAAGGTAATCAGCTCCGACATATCCTTCTTGGGAAAGCCCAATTCTTTCGCAGCATTCTCTACACACTCAATCACTCCCTGCGTGGTATCAAGAAGTGTTCCGTCCAGATCAAAAATTGCCAATTTATAACCCATTTTGCATCCTCTATTCCTGTTCCAATGCTTTCTTTAACTCATCCCGTTCCAGAAGCGGTGCCATATCCTCAATCGGACGGCTGGCCATCTGTCCGTCTTCTTTCATGTAATTCACCTGTTTGGGAAGAATCTTCTGCGTGATATCCGCTTTCACTGTACAAATCGCAGGATCATTACCTTCTAAGATTTCGGATACAACACGATCCAATTCCTCTTCCGTTTCAATATGAGCCGAACGGATTCCGAACGCCTTTGCAACTTTGCACATATCCGGAAGGGAAAGTCCTGTCTCTTCGGTACAACCGGTCAGTTCTCCTTTGAAATTACCGTTCTGTGACTGGTAGATCATACTGTATCCGGCATTGTCCACAACAAATGTTTTGACAGGAAGATGCAGTCGTTTCACGACTTCCAACTCCTGCATATTCATGGCAATGCTTCCGTCACCGGTAATGCATACTGTGCGTTTTCCACCCGAAGCGATACAACTTCCGATGGATGCGGGAACATCATATCCCATTGCTGCGAGTCCCTTCGTCAGGAATGCTCTTTGCCCCCACTTGATCTCAAATGTTTTCATGGAGATATCCGCGCTGGTTCCGGATGAGGTAAACTGGAAAATATCATCCGAAGTCATTTTGTCGGATACACTCTTTACAAGATGATATGTGGAAACATATCCCTCCCTCGGTTCCTGCTCCGGAATAAAGGTCGGATATTTTTGTCGAAGTTCATCGCAGTGATTTTTCCAAGTGGAAATATCACCGATCTTCACTTCTTTGATTCTCTGCAAGAGTATAGTAATAAACTCCTTTGCATCGCACTGTACCTTCATCCAGGGATGAACGCTCTTTTTCTCCATTTCGTGAATATCGATATCCACCATGATGTGCTTTGCATTTGCCAGGAAGGAATCGAAATTGTAACCCGTGCTTAAGAGGTTCAATCTGGTCCCGATAGTCAGCACAAGGTCAGCTCCCTGTTCAATTAAATTTGCCGCACGCTGTCCTACAGCTCCGGGTCTTCCATAGTACAGAGGATGATCTTCCTCAATCAGATCGACACCGTTCCAGGAAGTCAGCACAGGAATACCAAGGGCATTGTATAACTCCCTTGCCTCGTCTGCCGCATGTCCCAAGCGTATACCATGCCCAAGCACCATAACCGGTTTCTTGGCTTCATTTAATGCTTCAATCACCTTCGTTACCGTCTCATCCGCCAGGGGATACTGTTCTAATTCAGAAGTGTCGTAAGAAGGGAGATTGTCAACATCAACTTCGGATGCCTGAATATCCAGTGGTACATCGATCCAGACCGGACCGGGCCGGCCGTTCACTGCAATGGCTGATGCTTTCTCCAGCTCATAACGGATATCTTCCGGCTTAGCAATCTGTACGGCATATTTGCTGTAGGATCCCACCATGGATATGATGTTCACTTCCTGAATTCCGAACTGGCGAATTCCCTGGTTTCCGACCAAATCTGCTCTTTTAGCCTGTCCGGAAATGTAGATTACCGGAATGGAATCAATATACGCACCCACAAGTCCGGTAAGCGCGTTGGTTGCTCCGGGTCCGGAAGTTACCAGGCATGCGCCGTATCCTTCATGGATTCTTGCATAACTTTCCGCAGCAATCGATGCGCCCTGCTCATGAATCATATAAACGCCCGTCAGTTTTTTACTCTGGCCAAGCGAATGATTCATATGCATTGCGCCTCCACCGGTTACGCAGAATACTTTATCTACGCCCAGGGAAGCTATGAATTCCATGATATAATCCGATATTTTCATCTTAAACTGTCTCTTTCGTTTTTATTGCTCGTATAAGCTTTCTGTCAGGAAATGAATCTGCATATTCGGCGAAGCGGCCTTCACATCCGCAAACATTTCCTTGATCTCTTCGTTTAACTCTTCCCACTTCTTTCCGGGGTTAATAGTCGGAAGGGACGCATCCGCATAACTTTCGTTATAGGTCTGCTTAAAACCGTCAAAACCGGCAATATAGACTTCTTTCACTTCCAATTTACGAAGCAGTCTAAGAGCACAAATGACTGCATTGTCGAAGTGATCCCAACCGCGCTTGATGGCTCTTTCAAAACCGATTACGGTTTCTTTCTCATCGCCCTCTTTCTTCACACTGGAAAGAAGGATCTTCGATACGGTATCAAAGAGTTCCCTCCTCGTTTCCTTCGCATATTCATACCGCGCGTTGTTTGTAAGGAAAAGTGTATCATAAACTCCGTCATATTCTTTCAACAACGCATTAACCGCTATAACGGATACCGATCCTTCTTTACGAAGGTTATCGATTTCGGCTACGATATTCTCTCTTTCGGTGACGGATGATTTGCCGGGAGCAATCAGAACAATCTTTTGATTCGAAAGTTTATCCTTTAATGCAAGGAATGCTGCTTCGTCATCTACTTTATGATTCTGATTCTCAATATACTTAGCCTCCAGAAGGTCGTAATCATATTTTCTTCGATCTTCTTCGGAAAGAGATGCAATGATATTGCGCATATCCTTGGCAGAGGTACGATGGTTCTTGGTCAGATATGCAATATTGTTTACATGACAGCAATACATTCCGGCGATACAATACTCCGTCGAATATCCCCAGGAGAAGTTTTCTTCAAACGGTTTCATATAGATGTCGATTGCATCCATGATTGCATTCATGTCATAGTGTGTGCCACACTTGGTATTTAAGTAATTAGCAATCAGCTCCGTAGTGGCATTTCCGGCGCCTCTTCCCATTCCGCAAAGGGAAGAATCCACTACCGCAGTTCGTTCGGTGTCCTTCAACAGTTTCACGAAATGAATCGCATTGGAGAACGCAAGTTGTTGGTTATTATGGGAATGGAAACCGATGGCAATGTCCGCATTCAGTTCCTTATCGAGAACGGAAACAATCCGATTCAAATCCTCTTCGTACATTGCACCGAATGTATCAACCACGGATAAACTCTTTGCACCTGAAGCATTCACTTCTTCCGCAAGTTCTTTTAATTCTTCGTCGGAATATGCCAGAGTATTGGCTGCCTGGAAATAGAGAGTATATCCTTTCTCTTTCACCTTTCTGCCAACCGAAATTCCTTCACGGAATTTCGTCTGAGGGAATACCACGCGGATTGCGTCAATCGATTGTCCATCACAAACCGGCAGATTGTCGAGATTATAGCGGTCCCAGTCAATCATTACAACGTATTCATGATCCGGTTTTCTCTCAATCATGTATGGAATCACTTCTTCCGGCAGATGATAGAAAGAGCTTCCTTCCTCGTGTGGTTTATCCTTCAGCCACCCGCATTCGATGATATCTGCACCGGCATCCTGCAATTTCTTAATGATACCCTTAATGGCAGCATCTCCGAATTTGGAATCCACGATATATGCTCCGTCTCTTAATGTACAATCCAGCAGTTTTATCTTTCCCATTATACAATCGCCTCTTTAATTACTTTCGCCATATAATCAATCATATCATCCGTCATTCCGGGATAAACGCCCACCCAGAATGAATTGTTCATAATCGTATCCGTATTGGTCAGTTCACCTACAATACGGTACCCCCTTCCTTCCGCTCTCATCTGATCGAAACAGGGATGTTTCGTTAGATTTCCGGCAAAGAGCATTCTTGTCTGCACGCCCTTGCCTTCGATATAAGAAACCACTTTCTTTCTGTCGATTCCTTCTTTGCAGGTAATTAAGAATCCAAACCAGGAAGGATCCGAGTTCTCGCATGCAACGGGAAGAATCAGTTTATCCTGTGCATCTTCCAATGCATTCCATAAACGTTTGAAGTTTTCTTTCCTTCGAACTACAAATGTAGGAAATTTTTCAATCTGTGCACAGCCGATAGCTGCCTGCATATCGGTTGCCTTTAAATTATATCCGAAATGGGAATACACATATTTATGATCGTATCCAAGAGGAAGTTCACCATATTGTTTGTCAAAGCGGTGACCACAGAGATTATCTCTTCCCGAAGGACAGGAACAATCCCTGCCCCAATCACGGAAGGAACGGATAATCTTATGAAGTAACGGTGAATCTGTATAAACAGCGCCACCCTCTCCCATGGTCATATGATGCGGAGGATAGAAAGAAGAAGTTCCGATATCACCAACCGTTCCGGTTAAGTAGTCTTTACCGTCAATATTGTAAACGGAACCCAGTGCATCGCAGTTATCTTCCACAAGCCAGAGATTATGTTTCTGGCAGAATTCTTTAACTGCCTTCAAATCAAAAGGATTGCCCAAAGTATGCGCTGCCATTACAGCTTTGGTTTTCGGGCTTAATGCTTCTTCCAATTTGTTGACATCAAGATTGTACTGCGGAATTGTCACATCAATAAATACCGGCACAGCTCCGTATTGGATCGCCGGTGTAACCGTCGTGGGAAATCCGGCCGCTACGGTAATCACCTCATCTCCCGGCTTAATCTGTCTCGGTCCGAGAAGCGGTGATGTAAGCGCCATAAATGCAATCAGATTGGCACTCGATCCGGAATTGACCAGACTGCAGAAACGAACGTTTAAGTATTCCGCAAATTTCTTTTCAAATTGCTCGGTATATCTTCCCGATGTCAGCCAGAATTCCAGGGACGAATCCACCAGATTACACATCTCTTTCTCATCGAAAACACGGGATGCATAATTAATTCGGTCTCCCGGCTCAAATGCCTTCTTTGGCTCTTTGTATTCGTGATAGTATTCTTCTACCAATCCGAGAATCTCTTTCCTGGCTTCTTCTTCATTGTTCCACTTGGACATTTCAATCCTCCCAGCATTTCCAGGGTGCTTTGCCTGCATCCCACATATCCTCAAGAATGCCTTTTTCTCTGGCATTGTCCATACACTGCCAGAAACCGCGATGGGTGTAAGACATCAGTTCACCATTCGCAGCAAGCTTCTCAAGGGGATCTTTCTCAAAGATTGTATTATCGCCTTCAATATAGTCAAAGATTGCAGGCTTAAGTACCATGTATCCTGCATTAATTAATGCTCCATCCGTCAAGCTTTTCTCACGGAAGGAACGAACCGAGTTGTTCTCTGCAATATCAAGAACGCCCTTCTGCTGCTCCATCACAACCGCAGTTAAGGTGGCTATTTTCCCATGGTTTTGATGGAATTCCACAAGTTTGCGGATATCAACATCACAGACACCGTCACCGTATGTCAGCATGAAATCTTCATCACCGATGTATTCCTGAATCCGTTTCACTCTTCCACCGGTCATTGTAGAATAACCGGTATCCGCAACGGTTACCTTCCAGGGTTCGATATTCGTGTGATGAATCATCATTTCATTCTTGCCATCCGAATAGTCAAAGGTGATATCGGAGCAGCGCAGAAAATAATCCGCAAACCACTGCTTGATCATATGCTGACGATAGCCCGCGCAAATTACGAATTCATTGAATCCGTAGTGAGAATATTCCTTCATGATATGCCAGAGAATCGGCTTTCCACCGATTTCAATCATCGGCTTCGGTTTAAACTGGCTCTCCTCTCCGATTCTGGTACCGTAACCACCTGCTAAGATTACAACTTTCATTTGTGTTCCCCCATTATTTAGCAAAATATTTAAAGAATACCTGATTATCTAAATCCAATGCGACAAAATTTGTTTCCGGCCCGGAGTTTTCCCTGCTATAAGGCCCATCTCCCCCCAGTGTATAGAGAAAATCCGTCATTTTATCATCGATTCCCCGCATACTTACCTGTCGGAAACCACGAATGAATTCAACTGTCGGAGTAGCAGCACCGAGTATCATGCAGATTACCAACAGTGCGTATCCGTATCGTTTCAGTTTCTGCAGATCCCAGCCTTTATGTGTCGGATCACTTATGCTTCTTTCTGCGACTTTATCAGCAGAGGAATTCTTTACGGCAACTACTTTCTTAGCGCCTGTAGTTACAATTCCTTCTCCGTTGATCAGTACTTCATCCTTCTCTTCAAATAAGAATTTCCAGCAGAAAATATACATCATAAACAGTGCCGGAATGGATGCCCGCATCGTAAAATCCGAGCTGTATCCGATTCGCAAGAATGGGAATGCCAAAAGCATTAAAATCGTAACATAGAATTCCGGTCGTTTCTTATACTTTCCGGCTACAAGGATTGCATAGACTCCAAATTCCAAGAGAATAAACTTCACATAGGTCCATATTGCTTCCCCGATGCCGGTTGTTGCTTCTGTTGAACCCGTTTCTGTTGAGACCGAAGCCACCGTCTCTCCAACTTTTGATACTACATTTGATGCTGTCAGTCCACCTGCTCCAGAAAGCGCAGCATTGGAAAGAAGATATGTGCCGATAAAAGGGAAAACCAATATTGCAGACAGAATGTTGGATGGTGAGAACAAAGCCTTCATAAATTCTTTCATCTTCTTATCGCGAACCGCAGATACCAGTTTCATCACACCAAACGTAATCGCATATATAAAGAATCCGACAAACGGAAACGGTCCGGAAAGAAGGCACGCCATTCCAATCATAATATACTGGGATACATCCTTCTCTTTCAGTAATAGTGCCATACAAATCCATGGAATCAGCGCCTGGTTAAATACCCAACACATACATGTTGTAAAAGAAGAATACTGGTAGTCTCTCGCCCACCATTCAAGGTGATAATTATTGGCACCAAGCGGCTCTATACTGGCTACAATATCCATTCCCGAGAAAAAGATGAATGACAGAATAATCAGAATCATTGCACCCTTTTTCCCCGGTTTAAAATAAGCAAAAAACAAAAGAAACAGGATGCTAAGACCCACTGTGATATATATAAGCAACGCAATATTGCCGACAAAGAAAGCAATATCGTCTCCCGCTCCAAAGAACTTAGCCAGTTTTCCCGGCAGCGCAGCCGGCAGCCACTGACCTATATAATAGACCAATGCCCCCTTATATTTAGGATACATAACCGGCCAGTCCCTTAAAATCAAATCGCGAAAAATAGCATTTCTCCACGGATAATCTTTGCTTTGTGCCCATAATCTTCCGATACCGCAGAAGAATGCATAGAGGAAAGAACTCAGAACAATGACCACAGGCATAAAACGGGGCATATGAATCGCTTCCCAAGCTTCCTCTTTCTTCGGTTCACGAAACGCAAAAAACAAACCAACTAATACTGCAAGGCACGCAGGAATTGTAAAGTATACTTTCAACCAACCTAACAGAAAGCAAAACAAAGGAAGCGTTATATAAATAAATGCCACCTTGCGAATACTGCTATATATAATTATAATTTCATTTTTTTTCATGATGATTTTTTCTATATAAGCAATTTACTACTTCTAAGCTGCTTTTTTATCTTGTAGACTTCTACATAGAACACTAATTCTATTATATGCTAAAGCTATACCAAAACAAATAAACAATGTCAAAACACTGATAATACCACACTGCAGGGCAAAAACATCCTTTCTCGTATACTGTTCCCCCGCATAAAACAGTTTACTCGAGTAGTATCGCAGTAATGTATATATCGGCTTATGTATAAGAAGAATAATAAGCGTTATATTTCCAATTAATTGTAATACTTTAATTTTTCTCAATAAATAAGCTATCCCCAATACCATCATGCAGCCAAGTATTGAACCCAAATAAAATCTCCATTCGATGGCATACGTAAGATGTAAAATATTAACATATGTATTTCCTTTATAAGAAACAAAGAAAACACCCCAAAAGCCTAATACCACTACAATCATAGCGCCTATAAACAATATAGTTTTACTTAAAATCTTTTTTGAATTAATCAATACATATATCTTTCCTAAAACATACCCGATGCCCAAAAAAACAGTACCCATAAATGCTGAGTCAATCTTCATAGGAAGCCTCTCAAAAAATGGAATATGCGAAACAATATCATGCATATATGTTGATAAGATAATCCAAATCATCCAAATCAGTATATACAAATACGTTTTACACTTACTCTTTAGAGCCAACAACACATAGAAAAACAATTGCGCCCAAAACATACAAATCAAGAACCAGGCCGATTCAAAATACGAAAACAAAAAGAATCCCTCATAAATATATTTTATGGTATCGATAGTAAATAACCTCTCAATATTATATTCTTTTGTTGGAATAATAACGCACTGTAGTATACTTAATAACAGCGCAAATAAAAAAGGAAGAATGTAGTGTTTCGAAATCTTTTTCAAAAAAAAACCAATAGTAGGAAGTTCTTTGTTGCTTAATATGATTCCCGAAATAACAAAAAACAGAGGCATATGAAATGCATAGATAAAGCGAAATGTTTTATAATTAAAGACAACCATATGTCCCAATATAACCAGATAAATTCCGATTGCCTTGGCAACATCTAAAAATGCAATCCTATTATTAATCCTCATTCTGTCACTTTTCACTCTTCTCTTCGTGATACTCTTTCTCAGTATTAACACTCCAGATATTAGTCTTATCCTTTACACCAGTCAGAATATTCTTAACCGTTTCAAACGAAGTAACCATCGAATGATCCAGGTTATTATAACGATGTTGACCATTTCGTCCGACACAATAAAGGTTATCAATGGTATTGATGTAATCAACGACTTTATCGATTTCATCATAGGTATCAAAGTATGCCGGATATGCCTTCTTTACTTTCTCCATGTGATAATCAAGAACCACATCCTTACTTTCTATGATGCCGATTTTCACCATTTCTTCAATTCCAAGTTCCGCAAACTGCTCTTCTGTCTGGTTCCAGAAATCATCACCTTCCTGACAGAAGTATTCCAAACCAATCCATACAGTATTCTCAAGATCCGCAACCAGATAAGGAGACCAGTTATTGTAAATCTGGAAACGCCCCATCTTCACATTACGATCCTGTACATATACCCAGCAATCCGGAACGATATTGCTGACAGTCGTCATGTTGGTTTCGTTCTTTAATTCCATTTTAGAAACAAGAACGCCAAGTGTCATATAGTCACGATACGGAAGTCCGGCTGCAATACGATATACATCTTCCGGAACATCATTCATACCGACAACCAGGTCTTTTAACGGCATGGAGGAAATAACCACATCACCTTCCAAATAGATTTCCTGACCGTCTTTGATATACTTAACGCCTGTCACCTTTTGTCCTGCGTTTGTAGTTTCATCAAACGGTGCTTTGACTACATTCTTAACCTCAGCATTCATGATGATAGTTCCGCCGAGTTCTTCAATCCGTTTAGCTGTTACTTCCCAAAGTTCTCCGGGACCAAGTTTCGGATACTTAAACTCCTCAATTAGGGAAGTCTCCACTTTACGGTTCTTTTTCTTGAAGATCTTTCCGAATACATCTTTAATAACTGCACCGATCGATACACCTTTTACGCGCTGTGCTCCCCAGGAAGCATCAATTTCTTTCGGGTGTCTTCCCCAAAGATTCTCCGTATAGTATTCGAAAAACATAGAATACAGTTTTCTTCCGAAGCGGTTCACATAGAAGTTTTCCAGATTATCTTCCGGAAGTTTATGAATTGCAGAACCAAGATAGGAAAATCCGACTTTCATTGTGTTTCCGAAGCCCATGTTCATAAAAGTTTGACCTTTTAAGGAAATCGGATAATCATAGAATTTCCCGTCAAAGAAAATGCGGGATACGCGCCGACGTTTCAGCATAACTTCATCATTATTCTCGGGATTCGGACCGCCTTCCTGCCCATTTACTTCGCGGCTTAACATGATATCATCTTTGGACGGCGAGCCCTGAAGGGGAAGCATTTTCTCCCACCATTCATTGACACGTTCATCTTTACTGAAGAACCTGTGTCCGCCCATGTCCATACGGTTTCCCTTGTAATTGACGGTTTTGGAAATGCCACCAAACGCAGAAGATTCTTCAAGGACAGTCACTTCCACCTCCTTGCTCTGCGTCAAAAGTTCATATGCTGCTGTAAGTCCGGCAGGACCGGCTCCGATTACGATTGCTTTCATGTGGTTCCCCTGTTTACTGTACGGTTTCAACTTTGAATACCTGGTCATTGATTGGCCAACGATCTCTGTCTTTCAAAAGATCAGTTCTTAGATATACAAAACTATGCTGATAAGTCAGATAATACTTATATGGTCTGAAAATACGAATTTCATAAATCGGAAAATATGCCTGCTTGGTTACATCCAGTCCCATCAAACCAACGATATTAGGATCACCGATTATGATATCCGGATATCCCTGTGCTCCCAAATTTCTGCAATATGCATCAGCTTCTTCTCTGGAAGGACAGGCATGTTCAATATACCTCTTATGATCATCTCCGTCATTGAAATTGGAAATATAATTCTTTCCTTCACTGTTATACGCAATGATATCAGCAAAGTTTGTCAACGTCGGGAACTGATAATAATCTTCAGGTGCCATCGGAGTAATGTCATAGAAGAATTCATCGAATTGATTATCCTCTTCAGTCTCCTCTTCTTCCTCCATGAGGCCTGAACTTGATCCATATGCATATACAATTTTGCCATCCTTAATCGGAAGATAGGACCAATCCGCAACAATACGGTAATTCGTCAGATTGTAGTCTTCGAATATCTGATTCAAAGACTTCGCATACCATACTTCATGCGTTATATCGTTATAGCATGCTTTAACCGTCCAGAATAGGGACATTGCCATACAAAGAAGCAAAATAAACCAGGCAAACTTCGTAGTGATATTTTTATACTGTTCATTCAGTTTCAGCATCTGTTTCGGTAAAGTTCTCTTCTCGGCATCCTTATCCTCATAACAGATCCATGTTAAAAACACAAAGAACAACACCGTAATTCCGATATGATGATTACACATATATCCGATTGCAGCAAATGCAGCAAATGCAGGATATGCAAGCAAATAATATCTTCTCTTATGATGAACGTAAGTCACAGTATACAATACAAAATGAATCAGAATCGTCAGGATATATGCACCGATTGAAAGCGGCGAAAAATTAACGAACTGATATGACAGATTCTGCAGGGATCCGAAGAATCCGACGTCCGTAACCATTGCATCCGCGGGCATCATAAAGAATGTATAAACCATAGCAGTAAGCGGGTGTTCACGGTTATAGAAGTTCGTCGCAAATGCATTTTCTTTCGGATAAATCAGATAAAGGATTAACAAAGCTCCGAGTAGTATTCCAACAAGACACCAAAATCTCTTATCCTTTACTAATCTTCCAAAGAAGCCTTTGCCCCAAAGACTCTTGAAGATTTCCACTGTCCAGACAATACAGAAACATCCAGCAAACAGAAGTCCGTAGGAGGAACATAGACAAAGCAAATACAGTGAAAGGATATAGCGAATCGGACGTTCATTTCTTGTTTTATGAAAGCATGCCGCCAACATAAATGCAGCAAACATCATAGCATAAGGACGACAAATAACCGTATACTGACAGAAAATGAAATAGGTAAACGGAAGTAAGCACCTAACCCATTTCTTGAAGGGTGCCTTGAAAATTAGCAGATAAGCACCAATCAAAGAAAAAGAGAAAGACACAATACGAAGACCAATATCCACCGGCACTCCAGTTTTAGCAAATATAGATAACAGCAAAGCAAAAAGAGGCGGATGTCCTTCATAATGAGTAGCCACAAAGAATAGTTCATGGAAGGATGCATCCTTTGCAAGCATATATGTCTGGATTTCGTCATACCAGAGTTCATGGAAAAAGAACATGACGATAGAAAAGACAATAAACAATAAATATGCTATCCATTCAAAGGTTCTCTTTTTTTCATATGTTTTTACGGTTTGATATATTTCTGTTTCGTTCATATTGCCCCCTATTTACACTCAACTTTCAATATACTTTACTTTTATTCTCTATTGTCCTAACAATTCTATCGACATCCTCCAGTGCCAGGTCAGCATAAATCGGCAGTGTCAGCACTCTATCGCTGACCCACTTAGCAACTGGAGTTAATGAAGAATCGAACCTTCCCTTGTAACAGTCAAAATCACTCGTCAACGGATAGAAATACTTTCTGGCATATATATCATTGGAAACCAAAAGGTCATATACTTCATCTCTGGAAGCACCAAATTCGCTTTCATTTATCAGAATAGGGTAATAAGCATAGTTAGGCTTAACATCCTTTTGAATTAACGGAATACGAATGCCTTTATCATTTTCAAGTAAATCCGTATATCGTTCATATACCTTCCTTCTTTTCTCTATTTCTTCATCAATGTGGCGAAGATTACAAATCCCCATTGCAGCACAAAATTCATTCATTTTTGCGTTAGCTCCAATGCCTCCCACATCATTCAATCCGTGAATTCCGAAATTCTTTAAGTCATAAATTCTCTGTCCTATTATTGGATCCCTATAGCAAGATGCTCCGCCTTCTATCGAATTAAAAACTTTTGTTGCATGAAAACTAAAACAGGAAGCATCACCGAAATTACCAACACCTTTTCCTTTATAGAGTTCCCCAAAGGTATGCGCCGCATCATATATAACCTTTAAATTATGTTTCTGAGCTATACGGTCTATTTCCTCGACATTACATATATATCCGTAAACATGAACCGGTAAAATAGCTACAGTTTTATCCGTAATCAATTCTTCAATCTTTGAACAGTCAATTAAATAATCATCTTTATTAATGTCACAAAATACTGGAGTTAATCCTGTTCGAACTATTGCGTGTGTCGTGGAGGCAAATGTAAATGGCGTCGTGATTACCTCAGATCCCGCAGGAAAATCAAAAGCTTGAAGTGTCATTTCCAAAGCCATATGGCCATTTATCAAAAGTTCGATATTATCTACTCGCAAATAATCCTTAAGATGATTCTGAAATTGTCTATGTTTTTCTCCCATGTTTGTGAGCCAATGAGATTCCCAAATATTCTCTATTTCTAAAATGTATTCTTCAATCGAAGGCATAGACGATTTTGTAACATATATTTTACTCATTATTATCACCTCAAAAAATACAATCTATACAATGCCCATTTATAATTTGATAAACCATTTCTGCTTGGAAGTTTATTTAATTCAATATATCCGTATCCTTCTATATCTAATACGTCAGCAATCAAGTTAACAATATTCTTCACACCCATATAATCGTGCAACTCTCCCTGCAACTGTCTGTGTTTTAGTCCCATATTTTGTCAGCCAATGTAAATCCCACACGACCTTGATTTCATCCACGTACTCATTCAAACAAGGCATTGATGGATGAGTAACAAAAAATCGCTTTATCCATAGCAACTCCTCAATAGCATATCTTTATTTGGCAGAAGGTAAGACAGTACTTTCTTCGAGTAAATGAAACGGTTTTGTTTGCATTATTTTCTTCATATCTTCACATGCTTTCCACCAATCCCATACTGGTTTCCAACCCAGTTCAATTTTTGCCTTCTCATCGGCATATAGATGCATTGGAGTGCTCGGTTTCTCCGGACAATAAACCTTCTCGGGCGGATTATCAGAATTTCCAAAAACATCTACAATACCCTGTACTTGTTCGTCCAGCGTATAAAATCGAACACCACTAAGATTATAAATACCTGTACAATTAGATTTTAATGCACATTCGATGGCCAAGCAAAAATCTTTCACATATAGAAGACATTTCCTTATCTCAGGATTTCCCCATACTTCTATCGTTTTCCCTTTCATAACATTTTCGACAATAAGCCTCCATGGAAGTATTTTTCGCTGTCCATTTATATTATAATAAGGGTTTTCACACCAGCAATAAACTGTATCATGTCTAAAAACTATAGGCTTAAAATCATATGCAATACTGTAATGCTCTAGAAGATCAACCGCAGCATTCTTTGCTATCGCATATACAGCATGGTCCCCCCCATTCTTTGGAAAAGACCGAGGAGCATAATCTGGAACCGGGGTTGGTTGATTTAAATACTTAATCACATCAGATGGGGTGGTGTTGAAGATTATCCTCTTGCAAGATGTCTTTGTTCTGAGCCATTCACAAATGTTAACAGTACCAACAATGATACTTTGAATATATGGCATAGGCGATGTGTTACTATGTGCAGGCATCACACCTGCAAGATTAATCACCACATCAATATCAATAGGAAGCCTATCAAAATCAGCTATGTTTTCATTGGCTATTCCACCAATATATTGAATTCCCTTTGTGGCAAAGAAACCATTATCTGATGTTCTATGTCCTACCGCCACAACTTCATAGTTGCTTTCCTTCAGATAAACCGCAACATTTGATCCAATATTACCAGTGGCACCAAATACTAATACTTTCTTCATCACATTCCCCTTATTCTACTATTACCTGAATATATTTTTCTTGGTTTAATATAACTTCTCGTAATCTGGCTTGTGTATCAAATTGTAATACAACCGTTCCAATAGCTTCATTTGCCGCAGAGAAGCCACCAACTCTTGTTCCTGACTCAATCCATAAGTCTCGTTCGACTACATACTTACCAATCTCTTCTGAAACCCATAATGCTTTAAAAATCCCCGGTTTTTTACTGTGCAGGATTATTTCTGCCCAAGCTCCATTATATTTTTTTTGCTCGATACCTATACAAGGTTCCCCTATAGCTGCTCGCACAGAATTCGTCACGAGGTCAACTCCAGTTGCATATCTCAACATTTCTGCAAGTCTATTTCCACCACCACGAGGAGAAAATTCCATAATATAAGCCTTGCCGTCAATACACTCTCTGGTTTCAATGTTAAAAATAGAACTTTTAAGTCCAAGAAGTGTAATCAGTCTTTGTATCTCGCTAGCAAGTTCTACTTGATGTTCCTCTGAAATAGACGATGGCCAGCTATATGCTGCTGGCGTGTAGGGATTCTGTGCTTTATTATCAAACATTTGGCAATTGAACGATACGAATTTCAAATCTCCATCTACCGAGAAACTATCTGTATCCGATGAATACCCCGACTGCTGAAGAAAATCTTCAATAATGAATTCATTACAATGTGAAAATGATAAGGCATGTTCTATGCTCTTTTTTAGTTCTGAAGCATCTTCCACCTTTGTAACACCTTTGCTTCCAGCAGAATCAGCGGGTTTTACAATCACTGGCCAATGGAAGATATCTACATCCCTAATTGATTCCTCAATCGATATGTATCCTTTAGCGGTAGGCACATTAAATCCATGTTGTGCAAGGAACTCCCGAAAGCGACCTTTGTTTTGAAGAATAGAAACAGCTTCGTAAGACCCTACTGTTGGTAGACCCATCTTTTCTGCTACATATGCTGCGGTAACTACTCCAGGATCACATGCGAATGACATTATTCCATCTATTTTAAGTCTCTGCGCAGATTCAAAGACTGCTTCTTTATCAATAATACTTACATTACAGTATTCATCAGAATAACCGTGAGCAATATTGTATGGCAAATAATCACAGGTTATCACGTAACACCCTAGATTATGTGCTGCTTTAATTACTGGAATCGCATATCTAGAACCACCAAGAATCATTAGTTTCTTCAACCAGATTACCTCCTGCGAAATAACTTAATATACAATGTGTATTAAGATTAATGCTTTCTCCTTCTATACTATCCATTTATAACATCATTACTTTTAGACCATATTCAGATCAGCAGTTTAAATTAGGAAAGAATACTTCTTTTCTAAGAATATATCTATTTATATCTCTCCTAATAAAAATAAAAGTGCATTTCCAAAAGTTTTCCACCAACCGTAATTCAGAAAGAAATCTAATTGGTGATAGTTTGTGATGTACGAAAAACGCTTGTCTAATTGCCGCATATAGCATATAGTCAGCAATAATATATGCCTTCTTATTATTTATCTTTTTTGAAAAATGTAGTTGTTCCATGTACCATTGTTTGGTGCTTTCATAATCATATCTGTAATTAGCGCTCCACGAATCACCTTTAGATGTAACGTGTCTATATGCACTCATTTTTTTCTGTAAACAGGCAATTCTTCCATAACATAACAAGGTAAAATTGAACTTTCTATCCCCAGGCATGCTCCTTGTATTAATAAAAGACATATCAAAGTTCGTTATATAATTTGGATTTCTCATCATTACTGTAGCTGTTTGTCCCGGAAGAATCTCGCAAGCGTAATGTTCCAATGTATATTCAAAATCATGGCATTCCTCATATTTTTCATCCTTTATATTCGAGCATTCATCAACAACAATGCAATTATGGGCTACAGCTATAAAATCAGGATGTGTTTCCAAAAATGTAATCTGATTATCAATTTTCTGATTATCCGTCCAATAATCATCCCCCTCAAGAAATATAACATATTTGCCTCTGGATTTTTGTAGTAAGTCCAATGAATTTCTGCATTCAGAATCATTCATATTCTTTTCTCTATAAAAAACTGTTAAGCCTTTATGTTTTTCCTTTTCTATTTCTTGTAAAACCTGTTTTGTATTATCTGTAGATTTATCCTCACCAACCAATATCTCATATGAATATTGAGTCTCTTGCATAAAAATACTCTCTAACGCCTGCCTGATATATTTTTCATGATTATAAGTCGGCACACAAATACTCAGCATAACCGGACAATCTCTATCAGTATTATTCACGAATACCTCCACTACTTTGAAACAAATAAAACCGTTTCGTTATACCCCATTTGATATTGTTCAATCCAATATTTATTGTATTCCGGATTTATCTCTTTTATCAGTAACGGGATTTTCCAGAAATCATCTTTTTTATGATAGATACAAATTGCCAAGGTTGGTGAATATTTACGAATTGTTTCTGACGCACCTAGCAACGCTTCGACCTCTGATCCTTCAATGTCCATCTTAATAAAGTCAATCTTTTCTTTAACATCTGAATCAATTTTGACAACTTCTATACTATCTTCCGTTTTATAATCTACAATCTTACTGCTATCCTTATCTGCGACAAAATATAATTCTCCATTTTTTGAATATATACCCTTTTTTCGAATATGAACATTTACTCCTTTATCAGATGCTATTCTCACATTCCTTATTAACTGTTTATAATTGGAGTCCTCCAACTCATAGATATAATACTCATTCGGAATTATTCCTTTATTAAGAAAAGCAAGCAAAGTATCACCAATATACCCACCACCATCAACTATATTAGGTCGATTCTTCCAGTCTATCTTTTTACTAAAATACTGTTCGCTACCGTTATAGACGCTCGTTGCATAATTGAAATCCCCGAATAAACGAAGACAAATCAATTTCAAAAATATACTTTTACTTTCCTCGTCCAACAATTCATAAGTATCCAGCAATTCTTTTCCATGCGTCCTTAATTCCTCTTCCGCATCTTCTTGATGCTTTCGCCGATAATCATCTGTATAAATGGAATCAATCCACCTGAGATACTCATTAATCCGTCGATTCATCAGAAATTTTCCAATAACGGGCACTCTTGTCAAAAAATGAAACCTATAAGATGATCCTTTTGCAAGCATTTCTTCATGCATTTTATCTCTAATAGCTGAATGAACAAGCACTTCCCTATCCGAAGTATCGGCCGACTTATACTCCGGACTATTAACTACCTTAATTAATTCATTTAAATCACTGTATTGTTTCATTTTTCTTCTCTCTGCTAAAAACTGATTTTATAATTGAATGTAGGAAGTGCATTCCTTCTAACTTAAATAGCATACATTCTAAATAATAAATAGCTCCTCCAATTATAATTTGCATTGATAATATAATGCCTATCGGCAGATTAATGAACGAAAGGCCGAATATCGCCGCCCCCATAACCAAGGCACAAAAAATGTACGGAACTATATCCCTCAACTGCTTCAAATATCCATAACCAATCAGTTTTCGGTTTGGCCAAGCATTGATTATTTGGCATACAAAAGAACTAACAATCAAACTGTATGACATGGCCATTAGTCCATATCTGATGGAAACAATCAAAAATAGGAAACTGAACGCAATCTTATAGACTTCCAATTTTAAAAACAAATCACTTCTGCCTACAGCCTTGATTGCATTCAGGTTTGCTGTATGGATTGGATAAAACAAATATGTCACGCAAAAAACGCGTAAATATGGTACACATGGCAACCATTTATCTGTTAGAATAATCTTGATAACTTGCGGTGCAACAACAGCTAACCCTATCATCAATGGCGCCATAAAGAATACACTTGTAGTAATTGCTCGTTTAACGATATTTTTTAAATCTTCTCTCCTATCCTGATAATTCGAAAGAACCGGGAAAAGGACACTGTCTATTGACAAATCAATATTGGAAACAATAGTTTTCGGAAAAATCTCTCCTCTATTGAACAATCCTAAATCGGCAGATGAAAACACTTTTCCAACTAAAAGATTCTTTAATTCTAAAAAGAAACAATCAATTGCATTTGCAGCCAATATTTTCCAACCGAAAAGATACATTTTTATTAATCGACTAAATGAAAACTTTATAATTGGTCTCCATTTGACCGTAATCCAAAGAATAATGGTATCTATGGTAACATTTACAAGATGTTGCAAGACAATTGCCCATATCCCATAACCCTTGTAGGCAAGAACTATTCCAACAACAGCTGCAGCAATTGTTCCTCCCAATGTTGAAAAGAAAAATCTCTTAAACATAAGGTTTTTTGCAACGTATGTATGCTGTATATTTTTGACACCATATACCAGAATGCAGATAGAAAGCACGCGAATATAAATAGTAAGATTGCCCTTATCATAAAAATCCGAAATAACCGGTGCCAAAAAATAGATTAAAACATAAAACAGAATGCAAAAAAATACATTAAAATAAAATACTGTAGAAAAATCCAAATCGTCCGCATCTTTTTTTTGGATCAGTGCACTTCCAAAACCACTATCAACAAATATCTGCAAAATGTTAATAAAGACCAAAATCAGTGCAACTATGCCAAAAATCTCCGGATCCAGTTTCCTGGCAATAACAAAAGAAACTATCAGAGAGACCCCTTGCGCACCAAAACGTTCCGCAAAGCTCCAAATAAAATTGCTAAAAACTTTCTTCTTCCCCAAATCAATCTTTGTCATGGCGCTCATTTCGCTATCTTCATTTTCATATTCAAAAAACGTACTTTCGTCCTCTTAGTATTAATTAATACATCCTTCCAAACAAGACCCTTACTTTAAACGCAATTGTTGTTTTAATATCACTCCCCGCTATAGTCGGATTTAAGACTAAGTTCAATCTATATAGAATATTTTTTTTATAATTCATAAACGTTTCCAAAAAAGAAATATCTTTTGCACTAAGGAACTGCTGATATGTTTTGACAAAATCACGGACTGCATCTATTCTAGTTTCTTTTTTAGGATGAACCCAATCCGCCAACACATTCCGGATACCCTTAAATAATGTCATTTTATCTGCGCCATATACATTATTAAGGTGCTGACGATACAAAATATAGGCATTAGAATCATAATATACCCGTCCTAGAAACCTACACAGAAATAGCATAAAATAATCATGTGCTTCTATAGTATTACCTGCCCCCATCTTATATGCTTCTGCTGCTGCATGATTAAAAACAATTGTGCATCCAACTGCAATATTTTGGACATAAATACATGTTCTTGAAATACTGAAACGGCTTCCTTGCATTTTCCCAATATGGTTTAACTTGGAATCCACAACCTGCAAGTTTGAACAATACATCAACGGAATTCTTTGATTTTTGTATTTTTTTAACGCATTAACAGCACGCTCAACTTTATCTGGCAACCAAATATCATCCTGATCGCAAAATGCAATCCATTGATAATGTTCAACTCGTTTTTCGCAAACCAGAGTGGTAAAACTCTTTACAAATCCCTTGTTTTCTCCCGAAATGAAGTAAATGTTATCATACTTCTTTTGATATTCAAGAACAATATTATATGTATTGTCTGATGAACCATCATCACGAATTAATATATCAATCGGATAAGTCTGACCTAACAAACTGTCAAGCAATTCCTCTATGTAATTTTCTCCATTGTAAGTAGAAAGTAAAACCAAAGCTTTATTAGAAATGGATACTTTCTCATTGACCAAAAACTTCTTTTCCATAAATCCGCCTTAAGAATAATACTTAGTTCACACTTTTATAATATTGTTTCGCTCCTATGCCATAGTATAGTTTTACAGCTGATGCATATAATAATCTCGATAAACGACGGGGCAATATCCTTCTTAGTAAAAGTTCAATTTTATTACCTATTTTAAGCATTCTATTTGGCTTCTCATAGTTTTTCCATGGAGTATGTTTTAAATACATATCGAACAGTTTTGTATAGGGATGTATATTATTCTTATGCCATGGACGATTTGTAAATGTGTCAATACAGTGGAACACTATTGCCGTCTTGCGTGTCTCTTTCAACTCCTTTAAGGAATAAAAGACTCCATCTTTTGCAAGCTTATCCCATCCAAAAAACTTATAGTAAAAGGAGGTTGCGTATAAATAGTATTGGGTTAAATAATTATATTTAGGAGATATCCTGGTTATTTGACCTTTAAACACTATGGACAAAACGTCTTCATCCGTAAGCATATTTTTCTCTCTTTTATTTTTTAAGAAGTAGAGTATCTTTTCTTCTGCCTTTATCTCTTTCCATTTTTTTAAATCTATCAGCAGTAAACCGCCATTTATCAACTCGTAATCACCCAAACCCGAATATATATGATAACAATATGGCATCGCCTCTAAAGCCATGGCGCATGGATTACCATTCAAATCAAGTTGAGACAAACCAGACATACTACCGTTAATAATAGTATCTCCATCTATCATGATTATTACTTCGTTCAGATCTGGCAGCAAAGTATTCAGCATCAAACGAATATATGTAGAATAGCTTCCATTCCAATTAAAAGATGTGGTATTGGAAAGAAGTTTTTTTACCTCTTTTACATCAATAAAAGAAACTCTTCTATTAAATTTGGAAACCATTCTTTTTAGTTTTGTTTTACTATCTTCCGTTATCCCATCGTCAAGGATATATATATTAATCTCATCTATGTCACGATTATTATATAGCAAGGAAAAAATAGAAACCGCAGCCGGGACCACAAATCCCTCATCGAAAACATACCCAAAATTCATTTAGATCTCCTCTTGTCGAAAACTCTATTAACGTTTGATTAACGAATACACACTCTTGAACAATCCGTCCGGAAGTAAGGACAAAAAGCATGCTATTTTAGTTTTTATTGATGACTCATAATCCCAGAATACATATCCCCTAAGTCGCTTTATCCATCTAAGGCAACGTTTCTTCAGTTGCCTAGCGTATGGATCTTCATCATTGACATTGAGATATGCGAAAAACGCATAATTAAGTGCCATCGCATACGCCTCTTTCCGCTTAATCACAGGGCTGTTCCTGCTCTCTTTAGCAATAATAGATGCCACATCCAAAGTATGTTTTAAATCAATCGCTCTTCTCTTGCTCGTCACACTGTTCTTCTGTCTTACATAGTAATACATAGTTTTCTTCACTGTGGCGATTCTTTCGTTTGCATGAGAGAAGTTTTCGACAAAGAAAAGAATATCCTCGCAGTATCTGTAATTCCGAAACTTGTGTTTAATGAAATCTTTCTTCCAGATTTTGCCCCAGCAAAAGCCTTCAATATCCCTCCCGTAGAAAATGTCTTCCAAAAGCTCTCTCGAAGACATCAGGCCATCCCTGGTCACTACCAAAGCTTTATCTATTTCATCCCCTATTACTTCAGCATAATTGCACATCGAAAGGTTACAATGATTATGATGGCATGCAAGATACAGTTTTTCAATGTAATCCGGTTCTACATAATCACTGGCATCAATAAATGCAATGTATTCACCCCTAGACTCATCCATTCCACGGTTTCTGGCAGCTGCTACCCCTTTATTACACTGATGCAAAACCCGCACGCGTTTGTCCCGGGCCGCATAGTTTCTGCAAATCTCATTTGTAGAATCTGTGGAACCGTCATCTATCAGAATCAATTCGATCTCCTTGTAAGTCTGATTCAGGATGGAGTCGATACATCTATTCAATTCTGTTTCGCCGTTATATACCGGAACGATTACAGATACAAGATCCATTTATTTATTCTCCCCATCTTCGAAGTTAATTCTCTTCTCTTCTACAACCACAGGCCTCTTAATTACACGCGTATTGATATTTAGAATATATTCTCCTATCATACCTATAAAGAAAATTTGGATACCGCCAAGGACAAATACGCCGATCATCAAGGGCGCATAACCGGCGGAAAACTTATCCCAGAAAATCAGTTTCAAAACCAAATAAACCAAACCGATTAAAATACTGACAAAACTGATTCCCGCACCGAAGAATGTGGCAAGTCGCAAGCCAACCTTCGTATACGATGTAAAAGAAAGCATTGCTGCATCGTAAAGTGTATAGAAATTGTTATGAGTTTTACCGGCTCTTCTCTTCGGTTGCTCATAGGGAATCTCGATGCGGTTAAACCCATCTCCGTATTCCGCCACAATTCCGCGAATAAATGGAATGGGATCATCAAGTTCCCGAAGCAATGCAATAAAAGTCTTATCATATAATCCAAACCCGGTAAAATGTTCAATCATCTTGACATTGGACATTCCTTTAATCATCTTGTAGTAGATGGTACGAGCCAAATAAATGATTCCGGGCTCTCTGCTGGACTTCTTAACGCCACTGACAATCTTATGTCCCTTCTCCCATTCAGCCACAAATACAGGAATCAGCTCCACCGGATCCTGAAAATCGCAACATAATGTAACAGTGCAGTCCCCTGTTGTCTGGCACATTCCATGGAAAGGAGAATTGAATTGCCCAAAATTAGTCACATTAAAAATTGCTTTAATCTTTCTATTCTTGGAACAAATATCTTCCAATTTTACTCTGGTTCCGTCCGTAGAGCAGTTATCGATGAACAGAAGTTCATAATCATACAAACTTAGCGGACCGCCGTTTTCAAACAACGCCACCACCGCTTCCGACATCGGAATTACATTTTCTGTTTCGTTGTAGCACGGAACCATTACACTGATTTTTTTCATTCTGTTTTCCACCGTATAATTCACTGGTTTTGCGCATAAAATTCCAACAAATATTATACCTTAAAACTCCCGAAAAAACAACAAAAAACGGCTTTCCGTTCATGACAAAAAGTCGTTTTCTTACTTATATAGCCTCTATCGTTTTAAGGGTCTCAGATTTTAGAATATTACCTTCCTCCCAAAAACATTGTATTTATAATGCTTTTCCTTTTTAGTAACCAATTTATTGCTAAAGATAATACCAAAATTACTATTGTTTCTCCTATGATGATCAAATAGTTGATACCTATTATTCCTGATGTGATTCTGGGTAACACTTTTCCCACCAAAACGTTCGAAATTAAATATATTCCCAATGTTTGTGTCCCAATATAGCAAAGCCAAACCGGATACTTTTTATGATTCAATTTATACAAACCATAAATACTATACATTACTGAAAGGCTTCCAAATAATCCAATAACAAACCTAAAATAGTCATTCCATAATTGATACAATATATGCTTTCCAATAAGAGTATAACCGGAAGTATATATATAAGAATCATGATCATAGAAGAAAAGCATTATTACAAAAGCTACGATAATACCAATAACAAATCTCACATTCAAATATACCTTCTTCATTTTCATCTCGACATTATGTGCATTAAACCAATAACCTAAAACAAAAAAAGGGTACATGAATTTATAAGTATCGAGGCCATAACCATCCGGAATAATAAAAGTAATTACAAGCCCTATGATATATATAAAGAGATTGTCTTTAAATAAAAACTTAACAATAATTACAGCAAGAGAGCACCACCATATTGCCCATAAAAACCAAGGTCCACATATAAAATAATATACTAGTTTTTTAACGCTCCACCAAAATGTAATCTCTTCAATGCAGCCTTCTATAATATGATTATAAATCTCAATTCCAAATGAGATAAAACTCCAAAAGAACAACGGTACTATTAATTGTTTGGCTTTTTTTATAATTATCGTTTTCGCATCACAAAGTTTATCCGATTTTTTAGTCGAAAAAGCAAATAAATAACCGCTCATCAACATAAATAACGGCATATGAAAACTATATATAAAAATAAACACTTTGTTTTTAAAGAAAGCAGTCGATGTCAAGAACTCAGATCCGGAACCATATTGGATACAATGTCCTAGTACAACCAAAATTATAGTTATTGCTTTGACAATATCTATGTATGCATTTCTTTCCTTTTTCATTTTTTGAATCTTCTTATTTCCAGCTGTAATTGACGATTGGATCATTGCAGACCGGATCCTCCAAAACCGCCTTAAGTTCCGTTTTCATTTGTCCGTTTTGATCGAACATGGACACGTTTTGCCAAAAGAAATCGTCCCGGTAAGTGCCCCAGTTTCTTATATGGGAAAGATTGACCGCATCGAACCCTTTTTCCTTTGCCCAACGGATAAATTCAGGAATTTCTCTATAATTTGTCTCTTGCACAATCATTATTACCTTGACGCTGTTAACCCTTTGGTCTTTACGAAGATGTGACAGAAAATCCATATTGGACATTAAGCGATCAAAATTACCGCCGCATCTGACCTTTTCATAGGTCTCCTTCGTTGCGGCATCCACGGAAACCATAAATCCGACTTCGTCGTATTTTCCTTCGAGTTCTTCCCATTCTTCAAGCGTAAAAAGGGTTCCGTTTGTCATGATTATGATACTTTTTCTTTTGCCTGCGCCTTCGTAAATCACTTTTTTATAATGCTTTGAAAGAAATGCCTCTCCGCTTCCGCCTACCAGAAGCTGCTCTGCCGTCTCAAGCCATCCGGACTTTAAAATGGCATCCGTACAGGTCCTCACCTCAAGTTCCGCTTTTTCATCGTTTTTCGCGCAGATTGCTTTCCTGCATGATGGGCAATGCAGATTGCAAACCGTATCAATGGCAACATTCATCTGCTGCGGATATGCACTATCTGTAACTTTCCTTCGTTCAAGTAAGGCCTTCTGCTCTTTCTGGCCGGAAAGCTTTCCGCATCGTTCTCTCGAACAGAATGTATAGGTATTGTTAATTACCGACAAACGGATAATTTCGGCAAGCGGCGACTGCCAGACTTTATGAATATCCGTAATTCCGATATTGCCACAGCTAACATCAAGATAATCGGGACAATCACATAACCTCGTACTTCCCGACTTGCCTACCCAAAGCATATGATACGGCGCATCGCAGGCACAGGAATTCTGCCTTTTGTCATAATACGTCGCACTCATGTAGGACGAAGCCATTGTATGCGCCCTTAATTCCTCTACGGTTATAATTTTATTGGCTAAATTCGGAAAGTCGTCTTTAAACCGGATAGCATCTGAAACCGCTTCAAAACAGACATAATCATAATTCCTATATTGGTTTCCCTTTGCGAAAAACTGCGGGATAGATACAAAAAATCCGGGAATCAGGCGCAGTGCATAAAAGCTTCTAGAAACGTTACTGCCCTTTCGGAATAAAGCATCTCCCCCCCTCTTGATCGCAAACCCGAATGCAATGGATTTCATCATTCCACGAAACGTTTCAGGATAAGAAAGAAAGGCAATTTTCTTTTGCTTCCAGTCATCCAGAAGACAAAAGAAATCTTCCGCCCAATAATAATCTTTCTTATACGTAAGCCCCATTGAAGAAAGCTTCTTTCCGGCCTCTTCGCGATTGAAGGTGCAGCAAATGAAGGACTCACAGTCACCCGGTAACTTCGAATCCCCTTCCTTAAGACAAACGGACACTTTTAAATCCAATTTATCCCCGAACATATAAAGAAAATCCCTGAAAAGTTTATTACTCCCTTCTCCGAATTCAAGAATTCCGTAGCGTATGCCGGTATTTAATTTTGCGGGATTATTGATAACACTCTTTGTCATTTACATTGTTCCCGTGATCGATAATGTGCAGATATTCGTACGCTTCGTCTCTGCTGTGTTTATACAGATTACTCAGAAATCCGACCGAAGATTTTCCGGCAACCAGACCGTCGCACAGACTTAACGTATACATGTCTCTCGCAACTTCATATCCAAGAAGATAATGATGGTACTTTCGGCTGTTTTCACTGAACGCCACCGATTCTTCGCCGTCGCTTCTGAACACATCCGTATGCATCAAAACCGTCGTCCCGGGCAGTGCGTTCTTAATTTTCTCCCCCATGGAAGCATCATCTGTTGCAAGAAAGACCGCCTCAAACATACCGGGCCGGACAACCTTTTTAATTTCTTCTATGGTTTCCTCTTCACCTACAAATATCGGATGATTGTTAAATCCCTGCTTGTAATCGGTTCCCCTGAAGTGAACTCCGAGAATCTTCTGTCCCTTCCCCCTCGCATCGCCAAGCAGTCCGGATGCATCCGCGATAATCTCCGGCTTTAATTGAAGATACTCTCTGATCAAAGGTGAACAAGTTTCAAAAATCGTTTTATCAGTATAATTATCAACTTTATAAGGACTGAAATTATATCGACTCCTGATGGAATCTCTGTGAATATAGTTGCTGTAGCAGACATTCAATGCATTTTCGACATCATAAGTATCACTTTTTGCCTCAAAGTAGTATCCCCAAGGATTCTCTGTCTCCTTACTCATATCCTCATCATAGTACGCATAATCCTTAGAAAGCTTTATCACCGGGACAAATCCATGTTGTTTGGCAAATATTAAAAAATAAATAATATAAATTAATGTCGCACAGAAACCGTCATATTCTGTGTTTTCTTTTATAACATAAATGATTTTTCCATAATCGATTGCACCGTTGTGTTTGATTTCAATATAATCAGCATCTGTGTTAAACTCAGACACTTTTTTTATATATTTTTCATCTCCTGCAAACACATGTTTAACAGTGCAAAGAAGTAATTTCATCCCTATATTTTTTTGCTTTTTACCACCATATTTCATATACTATTATCCGTTAACCATCAATCTTCGATGCGCTATCTACTACCCATTGTTCTCCGAGAATCTTGTCAAATTCCGGAGGATCAAATAAACCATATCCCGCCGCTGTACTAAAGGTCATTTCTCCAAAATAAATAGTACCGTCGATATTATACAAATCAACTCGCACATGGGGAAACCCATCTGACAGTATTTCTGCTATTTCAACCATTTTTTCGTAGTTTAAAGGTTTGGGAGGTTGAATTTTCAAAGGTTTATATTCTTTTCTATGATATGGCATAAGTTTCCAATCACGATCCAGAAACCCCAGTCTTCCATTATGAGGATCAAGTGAGTAATCTTCCATTAGATATGAACAAAACACTTTCCCGTCAAAACAAAAAAATTTATAATCCGGCAAATCATCTTTTACGGAAAAAAGCAATTTTTCACAAACTATTTTAGGAGAAATGCCCAGATACTGATACTCCATCGTCCGACCCAAAAAGCTCTTTTTCATCCATTTATCAAACTGCTTCTTGCACGCTTTAGTGTCCATGGCATGCTTATCCTTCACAATCCAATTGGCATCCCATCCATGGTTTGTCTTTAAGATAAATGAATCCGGTAACCTGTCAAAACATATCTCATCGAATGAATTCCATGTCCCGTATCTCGGTACACAATATTTATCGGTTCCGAGTTTTTGTATAACCCATTCTCGGACAGCCTCCTTATCCGTAAGCTTAGTTCGAATCGGATTTCTGTCATTTAGTTTCGACCACATAATCTTCTCGTTATAAGTCTTCGGGCAATCTATATCTGCATCATATCCAAATCTCTTTTTAAAATCATAACATAACTCTTTTTTCAGTTCGTCATATGATAAATTTGCATAATATCTGCTTTCTTTTTTTTCAAGCAGTTCTCTTATTTTCGAATTTTCATCTAATCCCGCTAGTAATTTTGCACTATATAATATTTCATATGAAAGCCCTATCGTATGAATGTTATGAATATGATCGGATATACTCATTGCATACCTCCTGGTTTTCTAAAAAAATAAACCAATACCTATTCATCAATTCCTTATAGTCCACTTCAATACGGGTGCACATACACCGGGGCGCTTTGAAGGCCAGAACGGCGAATCGCTGAGTCCTCCCTGAATATGCAGCTTAAGACACGGAGAATCCTCCTCCGGATTGACAATCCATTGAATATAGTGCAGGCTGGCTGAAAAATAAATACTGTATTCACCCTCATTCAGGAAATAATTTGGTATTTCGCCCACAAGAACATTTCGACCGGACTTTACATTATTGTTTTCATCATAATCATCCGTAAGATACGACCAGTACATTAATGTTCCGTCCGAATTATAAATCGCATAACCTATGGTAAATGCATGATGCACTTTTTTCATCTCCAGTTCAATCCGAACATATGCTTTATCGCAATTCTCCATGGGTTGATTCAAATCTTTCCCATCTACATTCACCAATTTATATCCAAGCAAATCGAAGAACTCATTGTTATAATGCGACAGATCTTCCACACTCTTTGTTTCATATAATCCACTCTGGTACGTTGTAATGCATTTATCAATATCGTCGTGCAAAACGATTTCCCCTTTGTTTAACAGAATTCCCGTTTTGCAAAGCGCTTTAACGGCATTCATTCTGTGGCTGACAAACAGTACAGTCCTGCCCTGCTTACTGCTTAAATCATTCATCTTTCCGAGTGCTCTTTTCTGAAACTCGGCGTCACCGACCGCAAGTACTTCATCAGCAATCAGAATATCACTGTCGAGGTGGGCCGCAACCGCAAATGCCAGACGCACATACATGCCGCTGGAGTATCTTTTGACCGGAGTATCGATATGCTCGTTAATCTCACTGAAGGCGATGATTTCCTCCATCTTTTCATTAATCTCGGCACGTTTCATTCCGAGAATGGCACCGTTTAAATATATATTCTCACGGCCGGTCATATCCGGATGAAATCCCGTTCCGACTTCCAGAAGGCTGGCAACACTGCCTTTAATTCCTATGCGCCCTTTGGTCGGGACGGTTACCTGGCTGATGACCTTTAAAAGCGTAGACTTTCCGGCTCCGTTTCTACCGATAATCCCTACTCTGTCGCCCTGCTCAATCTCAAAATTGATGTCTTTAAGCGCCCAGAATCCGTCTTTATCGCTTATGCTTTCGCCAATTTTGAGTGTTTTGTCTTCCCTGCCGAGTTTTCTGGAAAACCAGGATTTGGCATCCGAATAAAACATACCGGTATTGATCTGTCCCAGTCTGTAATATTTGCCGATATTCTCTGCTTTAATCACAATATCATTCATACGGTTTTCCCAAATTTATATCACATCCACAAATGCTTTTTCGTTTTTGTTAAACAACAGAATTCCGCCAAGTAAAAATAAAAGCGTGCATCCGGCGCTGTACAGAATCATCGTAAGCGAAACTTCTCCGGTACCGAAACAGGAATACCGAAAGCACTCGATAATCGCCGTAATCGGATTGAAAAAAATGACTGTTTTCAGTCTGCCGGATACCTCGGACAGCGGATATACCACAGGAGCCGCATACATAAACATCGACAGAAAAAATGTCATTGCCATAGCGAGATCCCTGTACCTTGTAGTAACGGAAGAAACGATTAATCCCAGCCCCGTAGCCATAAGAATCAGCCAGATTACGATAAATGGCAGGAGCAATAATCGGAAGGATAAGAAGCTTGAATAACCGTTAAACAGGTAAACAACGTAAATCGCTGCAAACAGGGCAAACTGAATCAAAAACTTAAGAAGTTCACTGAAGATCATTGCAATCGGCACCGTCAGTCTCGGAAAGTACACCTTCCCGAAAATATCTTTATTGGTATAGAAAACCCTGGCCTGAACGGTCAATAAACTGCTGAAGAAAGACCAAAGAATCGTGCCTGCAGCATAGAAAAGAACCGGCGGAATATTATCCGTACCTACTGATGCCACATGACGGAAAACCAGGACAAACATGATTGTGGTAAAAATCGGCTGAACAAGATACCAAAGTGGTCCCAAAATCGTCTGCTTGTAGGTTGTGGCAATATCTCTTTTCACAAAAAGAAAAATCAGATCCTTATACTCTTTTAACTGGTTAAGTTTCAGAGAAAAAGGGTTCTGCTTTGCCTCTATTACCGTATCCCATTTACCGTCGTTGAAGTTCATTTAAATAAATCTCCGCCTTTGCGATATCTTTTGATTGTAACGCCCGGAAGGCACTCCTGTATTTTTCCTCGAGATAATCCTCTTCCATCTCACAAAGTCTGATTGTATTGTCGCTTACTTCTTTCGCAAGAATACCAAAAGCATCACTTCCCCTTACCGCAAGAAGCTTCAGCATAACAACATAGCCCGCAAGTTTCTTAAAAGTTCCGGAATATATTTCGTAATATCCCTTACACTTTAACTCATCATAAATTGCCTGTAATGCAAGAGTGCAGTTCAAGATATTTGCACTGGCACTCCCCTGAAGGCTTTGTTTGTTTCCCACGCGGTATCCAATCAGGGTTTTATTGAGGAATACGATCCTTTTCGCTTCCACCGTGGTAATCCTTGAGAAGAACTCGTCGTTTGTATTTTTTAATGTCTGGAATTTAACCTCGGACTTTATTACGAATTCCGCTCTGTAGAATTTATTCCAGGGCATTCCATGATCCGCCTGAAACAATCTGTCGGAAATACTCTCGGGCGATATCACTTTGCCAATCGGCACTTTCAGTACTTTGGGTGAATAAGCGACATGCATCTTTTTTTCTTCGGAAAACTTATAATATCCAAATAATACGATATCCGCAGAGTCCTTTTCTGCAACTTTCACCAACATTTGAATTGCCTTTTTATGTAAGTAGTCATCTGCATCGAAAAAGAAGATATACTCTCCGCTAGCTGCTTCCGTTCCCAAATTTCTGGCAGCACCGGCACCCTGATTATCCTCGGACAGAATCTTCATTCTATCATCATTTTCCTTCATCCTTTGCAGAATTTGAAGACTCTTATCCGTTGAGCCGTCATCCACACAAATGATTTCCAGATTCTTATATGACTGCCCCAAAACAGAACACAGCGATTCTTTCAGATACTCTTCTGCATTATATACAGGTATCACTATACTGACTAATGGTTCTTTATTGTTTCCAGCCATCTTTTAACCTTTGAATAAAAATAGACCGATCGTTTCATCTTAAGTAGTGAGAAAAAAAGAATCGGTAATTCTCCTATCCCGGCATGTTCCGCTCTTTTATCCCTTCTCGGGTACTTAATTATAAATCTAATGATTCTTTGATATTTTCGGTCATGTATAATCCGATCTATAATTGCAAGTTTTTGGGTATCCATAAATCCTTTGCTCAGATTTCCAAAAATATAAGTATAAATCCCGTAAAAATATACTTTATACAAGTGATGAACTATCAATAGTTTCAATTTATCATCACTGATTTCTTCAGAAACCTTTCGGTTCATTACCAGCAGTTTATTTATTCCGCGAAATGCTCTTTTTTGCACTGTGGAGGTTAGTCCGCTTTGGCAAACCGTATATCCATATAAAACTTCGTTTACATAGGCAATTATTGGATGATTATCGCAATAATACTGTGTACAGAACAGACTATCCTCACAGGTGGAAATACTCTCATCAAATAGGTGTTTAATCTTCTCTCTTACAAATAATTTATTCCATAGAATACACAATAAATCCTGTCGTAAAAGTTCAAATACGGCATCCCCACTGCCATAATCTTTATAATCATGAATGATTCTCTTTCCGTCTCTTACTTCATAATATCCGCAGGTTGCAATCGAAGCATTCTTTTCTACCATCGAAGTATGCAGTTTCTCCAGAAAAAAGCAGTCAACAGTATCATCCGCATCAATAAATCCAATATATTTTCCGGATGCTTTTCTTATTCCACAATTTCTGGTTGCGCTGACCCCACGATTCTCGGTATGATAAACCTTTACACGTTCGTCCAACACGGACAATCGGTCACATATCGCACCCGACCCATCCGTTGAGCCGTCATCAATTAACAGCAATTCAAAATCACGGAAGGTTTGACTCAAAACCGATTTTACACTATCCACAATGTATCTCTTTTTGTTATATACAGGTATTACAATGCTTATTTCACACATTTATTTCTCCCGTTTTGCAGCATCATATTTGTCCGGATACCAACCTCGCTTTGAAGAGTAAAACCGATCTCCAAGTATAGCGATTGCACTACTTCTAATTTTATCAACTAAAACAAACCAAATAATCAGCAAGTGCGGAAAGAACACTCTCTTCAAACCGTTTCTCTTTCGTGAGAAATTAAACTCTTTTTCTCGTTTGAAGACATCTTTACTAATTCCTCCAAGCAAAAAAATGCTAAAAGTATAGTTAAGTTTCTTAAAGGCATTAGCATTCGATAAATACACTCTAAGAAAGGAATCAAAATCTGCCGCTATTTCATATTCTTTTCTAAACGAGTATTCTCTTACAATATCAGTTTTAGTCAGAGAAGCCTGGTGGCATATTGGATTGCTATATTTAAAAAACTCCAAAGATTTCGCTTTTAAAAGCTTGTATTTATTATGATCCAGCAAGACTGCATCGCCGTAGATAACATCCAAATCATCCGCAATTTCCGAAGAAAGACGTTCCAAAACCGTACTATCAAACAAAGCATCTCCGGCATTGATATAAATAATCCATTCTCCGTTCGCATACTTTGCTGCTTTGTTCATGGCATCATATATGCCTTCATCCTTTTCGGATATAATTCGATAGGAAATACCTTTTTCCAGGAAGTTCTTCGTATATCTTTTCGCTATTTCAATCGTAGCATCAACAGAGCCCCCATCGATAATAAGATATTCATAATCCGTAAAACTTTGATTCAATATGGAATTGATTGTAGATTCAATATCCTTTCCCGCATTCAAGGACACGGTAGTAACAGAAATTTGATTGTTATCCATATTTTCTCCAAGGACGGTTCAAAACGATAACCAACACTCTCCAATATTATTATAGGTGTGGGTTTGATGGAAATCAACAAGCCAAAGCAGCTAACTAATTCCCCTAATATCCATTCCAAACAAAAAAGTATTTCAACTCATCGTTCTCGATTTCCAACAAAAGAAATAAAAACTGGAATCATATGATTATACCGTGTAACTATTCAAATTCTACTTCGTAAATCCAAAATTCTCTGTTCATCATTACTTCTGTTCCTCTTCGTTTTATGTCCTTTACTTCAGGTAATTCCAAATACTGTTTTAAAAAATCGTCTTCATGTTTTGCAGTTCCGGCCCAGCCGCTAAATACAACATCGTTTTCTAGTTCCTCATAGCTAATCTCACTGTCTAAAATTGGCATTCTATCCACCACAAGATAACAAGGAGCTTCCTTATCTATGTCCTCAAAAAGAATAAATTCTACTTTATCTCTAAAATTCGTAGCATAATAAGAATTAGTGTAGCAAAGTTTAGGCGCAAACAAAGTAAGCGTCCAATCTTCATTTAGCACTATAACGGTATTCGATTCTGCCTCAAAATCTTCGCAAATCTTACCTTCTTTAGGCTCATCTAAAAGATAATCCCAAGAATTATTCAACATATGTGACCACACTGCAAATATAAGGCAAATACAAATGGTTACAACAACTGCTGGTTTCTGCCGATTAGACAACAAGTAGACTAAATAATAAATAGTACTGGCAACAAAAATAACAGCCAAAGGATATACTAAGAATAGATAACGATTGCAGAATACCGTCATCAAATATACACTTGTCCGATCAGCAGCTATAATAATCATAGCTATCGTCGCTATAAGATATGCAAGTAAAGTAACGGAAATATTTTTAACCTTATACCCAATACGTTTAAAACATGTTTTTAAAGCGATAATCAACTTTTTAAACCATTCGTCCTTCTTAAAAACAAAAATAAATGGTGTAACAATAACTACTGTACATCCTAATGCAATTAAAAACCATTCCAAATACGGATTAGGTAAAGGAGAAACATGAAGTCCAAACAAATCTTTTGTCAATTCATAAAAATACAAACGAATCTGCATTGGAGTTGGATATTTAACAAACGAATAATTATGTGCTTCCTTTGGGCCTAGCAAATGTGAAAAAATAGATGGGAAAGCAACTATCGATAACAAAGCACCTGATAAGCAAATCAAGCCATGTTCAAAGAACGCCCTGAATCTCTTGGCAATCAAATAATAAACAATATAAAATACAGTCAAGATAAAAGCAATCAGTAAAAACAAATGCATCGTGTATGCACCCAAGAAACAACTGACACCCATCCCAATATAATACTTTATCGCATATTTTCTTTCCTTAGAAGATTCATAAATCATATGGGAGTAGTAGGAAAAAATGACCATAAACATGACACCAAGCGCATAGATACGCAAAAAGATCGCAATATCCATTGCACCGGTTCCGAACCCATATAGTATAAGTGTTGCAAATGCAACCAATGTTTTTTTTGTAATTTGTTCTGTAAGGCGAAATAGATAGAACTGTGTAATAACGAATGCAACCAGATTCAACCCGAAACAGAAATACCAGGAAAATTTACCCGGAAAGAAAGAACAAATAGTATGGAGAATCATATATTGTAATGGAGGATTCTGATCCATGGAAGAATTCCGGATAACCTGTGCATAATTAAATCGATGTTCTTTATCTACAGAAATATAATGAAGGAAGAATTCTGCATCAACCCATTGATTCATCAACGATTCGCCAGCATTAGAAACATTTAATTCTTTTGTCTCATAACTATTAGCAAAAGCATAATTCCATACTTCATCTGAATGAAAACCAATCTTATATTTCGAAAATATAATACACAAAAAAATGACTTGTGTGAGAATAATAATACTTAATATCAAATACCTTTTCTTGCTGAACATTTTCTCAAATCCCATATTATCATTTGCAGTCGCTATATCAGATTCTTCCAATTTAAAACCCGTCTTCAAAAGTTGTTTGAAGACGGGTTTTCTAGAATAATCAAATCATAGAATAATCAAATCAATAGAATTAGTCTACATAAATAATCTGAGCTGTTCCCTTTCCGTTGCCTTTCTTACCAGTTGCATCGGAATCCTTAACCTGTACATGAACTGCGTTGGAACCAACGATCATGAACTCTACACCAGTAGCCTTTTTACCCTTGTAGGTTGATTTAAGATGAGCATCAATATCGTCTGCATCAAATCCAAGAATCTCATCAACAGCGTCCTTGAAAGAACCAGAACCTAAGTTTCCTTTAACTGCTTTCATAGTAGAGTTAGTAGGAATTTGTGCTTTGCTATCAGCAATAACGGAAGGATCCATCATAGCGGTGGTAATTGCAGTCTTTACAGAGTCGCAAAGCTGGGTATCGGAAGATACGTTTGTCTTCTCGATGTACTTAATAAGCTGAGGTGCCATAACACCTACAAGGATTGCCATAATAGCAATAACGATGATAAGTTCTACTAAGGAAAAACCTTTGTTGTTCTTCATTTGTTTTCTCTCCTTCTTTTTGAATTTTGTGACATTTGTTTGTGACATTTCTGTAAACAGAGTATAGCATTTTTTTGAACGATATGTCCACATTTCCATCAAAATCTGATTTCTTTTGTGCATTTTCACGAAGAAAACTTTACTTTGTCGTGAATATTGCTATTTGACTCTTTATTTCATGACATAATATTCTATTTCGTGCTGATATCGGTGAATTGCAAGATTAAGTTCCAGTTTGCATTACTAAATGCAAAAGGAGCGTGGCTAAAAGCCACGCTCCTTGAATACTATATTGTTCTGAATTGTTCTGACCCTTATGCCAGGCTTTCGTACAGTGAAAACATAGGAGAAAGCATTGCGATTACCAAGAATCCTACAATGCCTGCCATTACAATAATAATTGCAGGCTCCATCAATGCCATCATGGATTCGGTAGCGGCCTGAACGTCATCTTCGTAGTATCCGGCAACGTTTTCAAGCATCTGCTCAATGTTACCGGTTTCCTCACCGATGGAAACCATGTGAATAACCATGGGAGGGAATAAACCGGAAGTTTTAAGAGGTCGCGATAAAGCAACACCTCTTGTAACCTGATCTTTGGCATCTTTCATAGCCTTCTTATACATTTCATTATCCATGCTTCGTGCAGTAATATCGAGCGCATCAACCATCGGAACACCGGCTCCGAGAAGAGTACAAAGCGTACGTCCTAACTTTGCGCAGGCGGATTTGATCTGAATGCCGCCGAATACAGGGATACGAAGCTTGATACGGTCGATCAGTTCCTTACCGTTCTGGGTCGCATAGAAAGTTTTGTAACCGGCAACGATAGCCACAACAATAATCAGTAATAACCACCAGTAATGAACAAAGAAATCGGATACATTCATCAAGGCTTTGGTTACTCCAGGAAGCTCACCGCCGATTTCATCGAACATACCTACGAATCTGGGAATAACGAAGAGCATCATCGCACAGATAACGCCAATCATAACGACAATCAACACGATAGGATAAATCATCGCTTTCTTAACCGCTGATTCCAGTTTTGCATCTTTCTCGAACTGGATGGACATACGTTCAAACGCCACATCCAAAGAACCGGAAGCTTCACCTGCTTCAACCATATTGGTCAACATATTGGGGAATACGCCGCCTCGCTTTTTCATGGCAGCTGCAAGAGTGTCACCCTTGGAAATATCGGAATGTGTCTGTTCGATTGCATTCTTCAATGCAGCATTCTGTGTCTGATCTCCCAACATCTGGAACGCATCTACGATGGATACACCGGCACGAACGATACTGGTGAACTGACGACAGAAAATTGCAAAGTCTCTCGTCTTTACCTTCTGTCCGAAACTGAGAACTCCTTTCAGTCCGCCGCCACCGCCTGCTTCAATCTTGGTTACGGTAAGTCCCTCTGCCTTCAAATTGGCAACTGCAACTTCTTTACTTTTCGCTTCAACTTTGCCTGTCTTCTTCTTTCCGTCAGGCGTCATAGCTGTGTATGAAAATTGAGCCATAGTCTTCCTTTCCCACCTTTACTGTTAGTTTTTTCCTTATATGTGAAGCTCTATGAGCTTAACATCAATCTCCTGCATTCTCCATTTCCACAATTTCGTCCATATCGTAAGCAACACGGACCATCTCTTCAATGGAAGTCTTTCCTTCGAGAACGTTTCTTGCACCGGCCATACGAAGAGTATTCATACCTTCCGATACCGCTACTCTCTGAATATCGTCAGCCGTGAAAGTCTCATGTAAGGTTTTACGAATCTTGGTCGTAATCGGCATGATCTCATAGATAGCCACACGGCCTCTGTAACCCTTGTTGCATTCTTCGCATCCTACGGGATCATAAACCGTAACATCGCCTTCCAGTTTCTGGCCTTCGATATGAAGCATCTTCTTCTCGATATCCGTAGCAAGTCTTGCCTTCTTACACTTATTGCAAAGACGTCTTACCAGACGCTGAGCAATGATACCTACAACCGCATCACCGATCAGGTACGGTTCAACGCCCATATCAACCAGACGGGTAACGGATGCTGATGTTGAGTTGGTATGCAGCGTAGAGATAACCAAGTGACCGGTAATGGATGCCTGAACCGCAATCTGCGCCGTCTCACCGTCACGAATCTCACCGATCATGATAATATCAGGGTCCTGACGGAGGATGGAACGAAGGGCGGATGCGAAGGTAAGTTCCGCTTTGACATTAACCTGTACCTGGTTAATACCGGGAACGTTTGCCTCGACAGGGTCCTCAACGGTAATGATATTAACGGTTTCTTTATTTAACTCGTTCAATACGGTGTAGCATGTCGTAGATTTACCGGAACCGGTAGGTCCTGTTACCAGGATGATTCCGTGAGGGTTATGGGTAATACCGTCAAGACGTGCCTCATCGTCGGGATAAAGTCCCAGATATTTCTTTTCTTTGGTCAGTCCTTTCTTCTTGGTCAAACGCATTACGACTTTCTCGCCGTAAACGGTAGGAAGAACGGAAACACGGACATCGAATTCCTCGCCGTCAACCACTTCGGTCAAACGACCGTCCTGGGGTTTACGCTTCTCGGAAATATCCAGACCGGAAATAATCTTGATACGGGCAACGATAGCCGCCAAAGAGTTCAAAGGATAATTGTTGATTACCTGCAGAACACCGTCAACGCGGTATCTTATTCGAACTTCCTTCTCAAGTGCTTCAATATGAATATCCGAAGATCCCATACGAACCGCTTCCTGAAGCATGGAACGTACGATCTTAACGATAGGAGCATCGTTGATGGACTCATCCTCTGCCTCTTCCTCTTCATCGCCAAACTCATTTGCATGCTCCAACTGGAACTGTTCCAAAGCTTCCTGCGCCTGCTTCTTGCCGAAGAGTTTGTCCAGATGCATGTTGATCTGGTTAAGAGAAGCATATAAGGGAACAACTTCCATGCCGGTAACCAGCTGCACATCATCGATGGCACCTAAGTTCATCGGGTCGGACATTGCTACTTTCAATGCATTGAAGTTATTCTCATCATATCCAACGGGAAGAAGTTCATCCTTACGGAGAATATCTTCGCCAATCATTTCTATTAATTTGGGATCAGGTTTGAAATTAGCTAAATCAATCGATTCGATACCGAGCTGTGCGCAAATAACACCTGCAAGTACTTCCTCCGTGATAAATCCCATGTCTACCAGGACTTGTCCGAGTTTGCCTTTTGTTTTCTGCTGTTCTTCCAGCGCGTCGGAAAGCTGCTCTTCTGTGATGCAGCCCTTCATAACCAACAAATCACCTACACGAATTCTGTTACCAAAGATTGCCATTTTGTCGCTACCTCGATTATCAGATTTGTTGCGGTTGCCGCCTTTTAAGCGCAAAAAGAGCGCACACGACCACCACTCTAGACATTATCTCATAACTGAAATAATAAATAAATAGTTAAAGAACCGTTTTTTTGATTTTGTATATTTTTTACAAAAACCGCACTTTTCATTCGTGCTTTATGCCAATCAGATGTACTTTCCTTTCCAAATATCCTTCCCCTGTTGGAAGGTTCGTAACATCTCCGCCTTTCGATAATACAATCTTTTAAGCCTGTCTCCTCTTTCCTTATTGTCTCCGTTGTCCTTCTCATATAACGAAAAGTCGACATCTATTTTATCCAAGTTAAGGACCGACCTGTCTTTTACATATTTCAAAAGATTTATTTCTTTAGACGTAATAAACGAATGTGTCTTATCCTGTCCCGGTTGAACTGACAGAAGAAACTCTGTCGGAATTTTATAGAACATTGAATTGCCAAAATCATAAATCGGTGCAAAACCAATCAGCTTCAACGAGTCCGGATCTCTGAGTATAGCAATATTATTCATATGACGATCCGTATTGGAGATCAGAAAGTCACTCAAGATCTGATAATCAATAAACCGGTCGAAATATTCTTCCTTCATACCATTCTTCAGACAAACTTCACGGAAAGGCGCAAATAACGACCTGTTCTGATGAATTTTAACCGTTTGAAGCATTTCCCAAGCCGAAACCGACTCAACGGTATCCGAACAGAAATTATAACTCATGCATCCCAGGCCTTCAACATTCCGATCCGTTTTGATTTTGCAAAAGAAATATGGCGTAAACTCTTTCCACCCCTGTAATTCATGAAGTTTTGTTGCGAACACTTCATTAATGCTCTGCTGGTACGAATTTCCATAATTTCCCTTAACCATAAAACGACGACCGTCTTCGGCGATGCACCATTTCTTCTGCACTTCTCCCTGCGATGAGATTGCCTTAAGAAAGCCCGTATTCTCCCGTATATCAAACTCATGATTACTGTCAAAAGTCAGTTCACCGAACGAGTCAACAAAATCATTTGTAAATAAGTTCACATCATTCCAGGTAACATCTATATTCTCAGGCTTAATCCAATAACAATCATTCAGACTAAGACACATATTATTTACCATGGCATGAATGGTAGACTTATATCCCAGTCTCTCCAAAGCCGGAATCGCCCCCTGACGGGTGGAAGGTATCGTGCGGTCCTGCCACCACTCCATGAACTTCATATTGTTCATTTGTCCACCAATAGGAAAATGTTCCTTGTATGCAGTATTAATTCTGACTTTCTGTGGTTGTGAATTCTTATTTTCTTCATCAAGGAAGAATCGCGCCACGATCAAGTCTTTATGTAACAATAAATAATTCATACGAATCCCTCACTACAGATTCTCCCAAATAATGTCATCTTTTTCATCGAATCCGCATTCCGTTTCAAACTGTTCCTGTGCTTTATAATAATCTTCAAACAACGACTTCAGATACAAGCCAAGGTTATTCTCCCTGACATGTGTAATATCAATTCTTAGAAGAATTTTCGTTCCGGCTTCGTCATACACCGCGCGTTCGTTCGAATCATAATAAAAGACCGAATAATCCGTTTCTATCTTGCGCATATTCTCTTTGTTCTGTGGAAATGACATGGCAATCAAATGAAGCAGATACGGAGCCGGTTTTGATTCCCCTGCTTCCCAGTGTTGCAAAGTTTTAACCGGAATTCCGAATCTTTCCGCGAATTCTTTCTGCGTCAAACCGGTTTGATTTCGTATATCTTTTATCTCCATAAGCATGTGTCCCCATATCATATCTTTGTTGTACTCAGCTTGAGTATCAGAATGTGTTATACTCAAATCAGGTATAAATCTATAATATACTCAATTCAGGTAGTTGTAAAGAACCGAGCACAAAAAAAGAGCGTGAATCCAATCACGCTCCATAATTATTGACCGTTTTAGATATTATCTGCAGCCGTTTTTCAAATAGCTCTTAATAATCACTCTCTCCAACACCCTCTTGATCACAATCTGTATCTCTTCCTTCTTATCGATTGGTTTGACAAGGAAGGACTTGATTCCGGTCCTTTTGGCACCCCAGACATCCGTAAAAAGCTGGTCGCCGACGAAGAATGTGTTTCTCTCGTTCGTCCCCATCTCCTCCATGGCCTTTCGGTAGCCCTTTCGGGAGGGTTTGCCGGCTTTGTAGACGCACTGCGCACCGATGGGTTCGTTGAACATGTCCACGCGCTTCGGCTTATTGTTCGAAAGCAGCGTCACACCATATCCCATCTCCATCAATCCCTTCAGCAGTTTCCTGCTTCGCTCGTCCGAGGGCGCACCGTGAGGCACAAGGGTATTGTCAATATCGAAGATAATTCCCCGATACCCCTCATCGTATAACTTCTTATATTCGATTACATACGCGGATTCGAAATATTCATCCGGGTAGAACCTGCCCAAAAGTCCCACGCTTCTCTCCTCTAACCTGTTAACCGATTCTGTCCGTCGTTTCGACAAGGACTATATCATCATAGCATTTTTTGCGAGTAAATCATATCATTATTTCAAATGCACACACAAAATCAAGTTTCTGTATATACCTTATTGCAATTATTACTTTAAGTGTTATAATATGCTTAATTATAGTTTGTATTTTATATATTATAGTTTGATAATAACGATTTATATTTTATATAATTTGACTTTTCCCTTTATTTACGGAGGTTTTCACATGTCATTTACCGAATTGAAACGTTCAGAAATCAAACGCTACTTATTAGAGAAAATCGATTCCGACGATCCGGAGTTCATTGCCAAAACCGCTGACTCCTTCGGTATCTCCGTCACCAGTGTGAAAAGATACATTCAGGCAGAATGCGACTTGGGCAATATTATGCCGTCCAAGTCAGCCGAATGCGGATATAAACTGAAGTTCAGCAGGCATACATTCCGGTATTCAATTGCGGATTTGTGCGAATATGATGATTTGATCTTCTTTGATGATGTTTTCCCTCTTCTGCTTGGGAACGACAATTCGAAGCATATCTGGAATTATGCCTTGGCAGAAATATTTAATAATGCCATCGAGCACTCCGAAGGGAGCACCATTGAGATCAAAGTAGACTTCTGCTGCTTATATAACCGTATCACCATCGCGGATGACGGAGTCGGAATCTTTCACAAAATCTGTGATGCATTGAAAGCATTCGGAATGAAGAACCCTCGCCCCGAGGATGCAGTGACAGAATTATTCATTGGTAAGATGACCACACTCCCGGACAGGCATTCAGGAGAAGGTATCTTCTTTACCATGCATTTGCTTGAAAAAACGGCAATTGTCTCCGATGGAATCATTCTGCAATCCGGTTTTCTGGGAGACACGTCTCTAATAAAGAACAGACTGCTCGCTTACGCCATGAAATTTACCAAGAAGGGAACGGTGGTAATCATGCAGATTAGTAATGAGACAAAAAGAAATGCAAAAGAAATATTTAACTCATTCTCCGACCCGGATGAAGGATTCTACAGAACCAGCATTCCGGTTTTCAAAGCATGCCTTGAAAGACAGCCGGTTTCCCGCTCTCAGGCACGAAGAATTTACATGAGACTGAATTCTTTCAAAGAAGCAATCCTGGATTTCTCCGATGTAGAATACATGGGGCAGGGTTTTGCGGATGAACTCTTCCGTGTCTTTCAGAATGCGCATCCGAATGTCACCCTGAAACCAATCAATATGAACGAAGAAACAATGCTAATGTACCAGTATACCATCCACAACAAGGTGACGGTTCCGAAATACTATTAATTTTCTACTCCAGCGCACTCCTAAGAAGCACCTTCGTATACTCTTCCTTCGGATTCGTATACAGTTCTTCCTTCGGAGCCATTTCCACGATCCGGCCTTTCTTCATTACGCAGACGGTATCGCACAGGGAATATACCGTTCTAAGATCATGCGAAATAAACAGGATCGCCATGCCGCGCTTACGACTTAAATCCAGTAAAAGCCTCGTAATCGACTCTCCGATTGCCACATCCAACGCAGATACCGGTTCGTCTGCAATCAAGAATGAAGGTTTCTGAAGCAATGCCATGGCAATCATGACACGTTGTCTCTGTCCGCCGGATAATTCACTCGGAAAACGTTCCAGCAATTCTTCGGAAAGTTCCACTTCGCCTAAGATTTCCTGTATTCTTTCCCGAATTTCATCTCTGTCCCGAACACCACTTAACCGAAGCGATTCTCTCAATAACCATCCGACTCTGCGCTTCGGATTCAGCGCACTGTAAGAATCCTGGAAAACCATTCTTGCAAGTCCGCAGTGAATCTCGCCTTCTTTCACAGGCAGTAATCCTACAATACATTTGGCAAGCGTAGACTTGCCGCTGCCGGACTCACCGACCAGGCCCATGATTTCTCCACGGTGTACAGTAAGGGAAATATCCTTTATTCCAATGGGTTCGCTCTTGGCATCCTTCTTGCCCCAAAGCGAAATGGAGCCGATATCTTTGCGCATCGGATAATAATAGGTCAGTCCACGAACCACGCACTCTTCTGTCTTGGAGGAATCCCCGGCTTCTTGGAATTCAGCAACATTTCCTGCATTTGCGCCCTCTCCCAAAGATTCTACACTGTCCTCACCGAGCCCCCGTCCTCTCATCTCTCCGATATTCACTTCCGCCGCAATCAGTTTCTTCGTATAATCTGCCTTCGGATTATGAAAAATCTCATCCGCGGGTCCCTGTTCGACCACATCTCCGTCCTTCAGAACCAACACTTTGGAGCAAAGTTTTCGAACCAGCCCCAGATCGTGGGAAATAAATAGAATGGCCGTATGGTCTCTTTCATTAATCCGCTGCAGCAACTTAATAATCTCCGCCTGCACGGTAACGTCAAGCGCAGTTGTCGGCTCATCCGCAATCAAAAGTCTCGGCGAAGAGATCATCGCCGATGCGATCATGGCACGCTGCCTCATTCCGCCCGATAACTCAAACGGATACGAATTATAAACTCTCTCGGGATCCGGCAGATCCACATCCGAAAGTGCTTTGAGAGCCCGCTCTTTCAGCTCTTCTTTCGAGTATTCTTCTTTCTTGCCATCTGAAGAAGTCTTGATTCCGCTCTCGGAGGTCTTATTTCCTTCCTCGGAGGTCTTCTTTCCATGCACGCGAAGGGCATCCTCCACCTGATAACCGATCTTATGTACCGGTGAAAAAGCCGTCATCGGATCCTGGAAAATAAAACCGATATCCTGTCCCTGCAAGGCACGCATGGTCTTTCTGGGTGTGCGAAGCAGATCGATTCGATTCGCATCCTCCTGCTCCCACCAGACTTCGCCGGAAATCTTGACATCACCACGACGAATCAGACCCGCAATGGCATTCGCCGTAAGGCTCTTGCCACTGCCGGACTCTCCGACAAGACCGAGAATTTCACCTTCTTTCAAGGTAAAATCCACATCGCGTACCGCTACTTCCGGCCTCGAATGGTCGTAGAATTCAATTCGTAAGTCTTTAACTTCCAGCATATCTGCTTCGTTTCTCTCTTTGTGCTACTTTGTTTCTTAATTATACTTTGTTTCTTTATTCTGCTTTGTTTCTTTATGCTACTTTGTATCTTTCTTCGCACTTCTTCTAACTACAAACGTCTGCGCATTGCCATCGGAAATCAGCCCCAATCCGACCAAAAGGAACACCATGATCACACCCGGGAAGATTACATAGAACGGAGCCATCCTCAGATATCCCTGTCCTTCCGCGATCATTCCGCCGAGCGAAGCCGTCGGCGGCTGAACACCGATTCCAAGATAAGACAAACCGGCTTCCGCCAGAATACAGTTATTAATCGAGATAAACACGCAATTTAACAAGGTCGGCATAATGTTTGGCAAGATATGTACAAAGAGGATCCGAAGATCCGATGCGCCCATCAGTTTTGCCGCCTGCACATATTCGAGTTTGCTCTGCTCCTTAAATTCCGTTCTTATCATCTTCGCGAAGCTAGGAATTACCGCAATTCCAAGTGCCAGGATCACATTCATCATCGAGGAACCGGATAAGCTTACAAATACAAGTGCCAGCAGAATACTCGGAATTGCAAAAAGCACGTCAATGATCCGCATGATCGAATCATCCAGCAGCTTTCCGTAGTATCCGGACAGTGCTCCGATGATCGTGCCACCCACGGTTCCGATGGCTGTCGCCAGGAACGAAATAAATAACGATGTCTTCAGCCCCTCCTGTACACGTGTGAAAATATCACGCCCCATCTTATCTCCGCCAAACCAATGCTTCAAAGTAGGCGCGGTAAGCTTCGCCCCCGCATCCATCTGCGTCGACGTATACGGATGATAAATCAGCCCAAGCACCAGAAAAACGCCCAGCACCGCCAGAATCCCAAGCCCAATATACAGTTGTATATTCTTCTTCCGTTTCATAGTCATCCAATCAATTAATTGCATCGAGCGGATGTCATGAGGAATGAATCCGTTCAGTGATAATATATTTCATCGAATGGTCTGCGTGTAGGCTTTGTAATTAATTGCATCGAGCCGACGTCATGTAGACTTTACGAAGGGCGAGTTGCCACTGCATCCGAGTCCCTGAGTAAATGTCGTGATGACGTCGTGCGAGCCAATTATCTAACTCTCGGATCCACCGCTGCATGAATAATATCTGTGATTGCGCTCACAACCACAATCCCAAAGGCGATCAGCATCACAATCGCCATCACCACCGGATAATCTCTCACGGAAATCGCAGAAAGCAGGCTTCTTCCGAGCCCCGGAATGCCGAATGTCTGCTCAATTACGATACCCGATGCAATCATATCCGCAAAGATCATTCCGACGAACGTGATCGTCGGCATGATTGCATTTTTCAAAACATATTTGTACAGAAGTCCTGTCGTATTATTTCCTTTGGAATACGATGTTTTGGAATAATCTTTCTTCGCTTCCTCTAAGATATTCGTCCGAAGCAGTTTGATGCACATGGCCGTCTTCGGCAGAGCAAGTGCGATCGCAGGACAGATCATATATCCAAGGAAACCAAAGAAATTCCTCTCATAGCCCACATAGGCTCCGGGGGAAAACAGTTTCAAAACAATACCAAAGAAAAAGGTCAGAATCAGACCCAGAAGAAACGGCGGAAACGCCATAAAAATCTGATTGATCACGGTAAAGACTTTATCTAAGAAACCGCCCGTATGCTTCGCCGTATAAACACCGATCGGTACCGATACACCGATCACTATGATGATCGCAAGAACGGAAAGTGTCGCATTGATCAGAAGCTTTCCGCCGATCAGTTTCGATACAGGCATGGAGTATGCGTAGGACTGTCCGAGATTGCCTCTGACAAATCCCGCAACCCACTTAAAATATCTTGCAATGAACGGAGCATTCAGCCCCAGTTCTTTCCTGAGTGCCTCCACTCTCTCCGGTGTCGCCTGCGTACCGAGCTTCGAAACCGCCGGATCTCCGGGAATCACACTAAAGAGCAGAAACACAACAAAAGAGACTGCGAGCAGGGTAAGTGCAAGTGATGCAATTTTCTTAAGAACATACTTACCCATCGCAGTCTCCTGAAATTATTTTGCTAACTTGATTTTAGCTACATCGATTACATAAACCGGATAGAATGTGTATCCCGTATACTTTCTGTTGATTGCCACAAACTCCGGTAAATCCTGAATGTACACATTTGCCGCATCATCGGAAAGCATCTGTACGCACTTCTTGAATCCTTCGGTACGTGCTGCATCATCGGTCAGCGCAAATGTCTCTTTGTAAAGCTTGTCATATGCGGAACTGTTGTAATTCGTAAAATTGTTGCCCGCATCGGATACAAATCTGGCAAGAAGTGCCGAAGCCGTAAGCTGTGCGGCATCCACACCGATGACCGTAGCATCGTAATTACGTCCGACATAGGTATCGGAAAGCCAGGTATCCCAGTCAACCTGCTTAATATTGGCGGTAATACCAACCTCTGCAAGCTGCTCTTTGATTACCGTTGCGGTATCCACATGCTGAACATAGTTGGAAGGAACGGTAATGTCGAAGCTGAATCCGTTCTCATATCCTGCCTTCTTCAGTAATTCTTTGGCTTTCTCGGTATCATGAGGATATGCATCCGCAAGTCCCTGATCATAATACTTCTTGAAGTTCGGATACATGGAAGAGCCGATCTTTACGCCCTCTCCGTCGGAAACGAATCCAAGGATTGCATCCTTGTCAACCGCATAGCACATTGCCTTACGTACATCTTCGTTGGCAAACGGCTCAAATTTGTGATTTAAGTAAAGTGCCTGAACCAGGTTCATGGTACCGCTTAAAACTTCAAAATTCTCGGTAGAGATCTGTGCCTTATGTGCACTCGTTAAGTGAGCCATCATATCGATGGATCCGCCTTCGAGTTCCATGGCAATCGTATCCGCATTGGCGCAGATCTTCCAGGTAACATTGGTAATTTCTGCCTTCTCTCCCCAGTAATCGTTGTTGATCTCAAAAACAACATTCTCAAGGGGCGATCTGGAAACATACTTATAAGGACCCGTACCGATTGCATTGGCTGCGGGATCTTCATTATGCTTCGGGATAATAGCTGCGGATACGGTAGCGATATTGGCAAGAAAATCGTTATCTGCCTCTTTTAATACAATATCCACATGGGAATCATCCACGATGTTTACGGCACTTACATTAGAAAGCGCCGGTATCATGGGCTCTCCCCCTTCGATATCGGCGCATTTGTTCATGGAATACTGAACATCCTCCGCCGTAACGTTTGTTCCGTCATGGAACTTCACTCCTTCACGAATGGTGAAGGTGTAGGTCAGGCCATCATCGCTGACGTTGATTTCGCTTGCAACAGCGGGAACGATGTTTCCATCGGAGTCCGGTTTAACCAATCCTTCAAAAACATTGAAGAAAATTTCCTTGGTTCCTGCCGCCACCATGTTGTGGGGGTCAAGAGTTTCTTCGATGTCCTGAGGAATACCGATGGTTATGGAGGTATCGGATTTCCCTTTCTTGTCGCCTGTGCATCCGCACAGTGCAACAGCAAGTGAAAGAACTGTCAGGAAAACGGCCGTCACGCGACACATTTTCTTTTTCATTTCTTTCTTTCCTTTCTCTCAATAGTATTCAACTATTCGGTTGTATGTATGAAAATCTGAACTAGTTCAGGATTTTCTTAAGTTCGTCCATGAATGTGTTAACATCCTTGAATTCACGGTAAACGGATGCAAATCTTACATAAGCTACCGGATCCAGTTCTTTTAACTTATTCATGATGCACTCCCCGATCACTGCACTGGGAAGTTCTCTTTCCTCGCGGGAGTAGATTTCGGTTTCCACTTCATCCACGAGGTTTGCAATCTGCTCTGCGGAAACAGGGCGCTTGTGGCAGGCTCTTAAAACACCTGCTTCAATCTTGGAACGATCGAACGCTTCTCTGTTTAAGTCCTTCTTGATGATGATTAAAGGAATGGTTTCCACTTTCTCATAGGTGGTAAAACGCTTACCGCACTCGTCGCAGGCACGACGGCGGCGGATAGAGTTATTCTCTTCCGCGGGTCTTGAGTCGATTACGCGAGTGTTTTCATGACCGCAATAAGGACATTTCATAGTCGTCTTCTCCTTTTATCTCTTTTTCAGGAAATCCGGAACGGCTATGGATTTTTCCTGTACGTTGCTGCGAAGCTCGGAAGGCTTAACCTGGGGCTTCGGTGCAGGTGCGGGTGCTACGGGAGCGGGTGCAGGTGCCACGCGGTTTACAACGGGAGCACTTACATTTCTCTGAGCAGTGAAGCTGGTTGTCTGATTCGTTGCGTTATGTGCATAGGAGGGAACGGCATATCTAGATCCCGAAACCGGCTTGGAATAAAGTCCGGTAGCAATAACGGTAACCTTACAGGTATCAGCCTCGGCATCGGAGTACATTGCACCAAGAATGATGTTAACCTGTTCTCCGGTAATATCGGTGATGTAGCTGGAAGCTACGTTGGTATCAAATAAGGAGATGTCACCGGAAATATTGATGATGACATCGGTTGCGCCGTCGATCGTGGTCTCAAGCAACGGACTTTCCACTGCCATGCGGACTGCATCGAGTGCCTTGTCTTCACCCTTGCCGGTACCGATACCGATATGGGCAATTCCTTTGTCCTTCATAACGGTCTGTACATCCGCAAAGTCAAGGTTGATGATTGCAGGCAGGTTGATTAAATCGGTAATACCGGATACGGACTGCTGAAGAACTTCATCAGCTTTCTTGAGTGCATCCGGCATCGTCGTCTTCTTATCACAAATCTCTAATAATTTATCGTTCGGGATGACAATCAGAGTATCAACATGTTCTTTCAGGCGTTCGATACCGCCCTCGGCATTGTTCATACGGGTCTTGGCTTCGAATTTGAAAGGCTTGGTAACCACACCGACGGTAAGGATACCCATGTTTTTGGAAATCTCTGCCACAACGGGAGCTGCACCGGTTCCGGTTCCGCCGCCCATACCGCAGGTTACGAATACCATGTCCGCACCCTGTAATGCATCTGCGATCTCCTCTTTATTCTCTTCCGCACAAGCCTGTCCAACTTCGGGCTTAGCTCCTGCTCCGAGTCCCTTGGTGAGTTTCTCACCAATCTGGATTAATTTCGGTGCTTTGCAGTTCTTTAATGCCTGGCTGTCGGAATTGACACCAACAAACTCCACACCACATACGTTGTCGTCAATCATACGGTTAACGGCGTTGTTTCCTGCGCCACCTACACCTACGACAATGATTCTTGCTGCCGAACTGTCATCATTTGGTCTGATTTCGATCAAGGCTTTGTCCTCCTACATCCCCTTTTTGGTTTTTATCATCCCGGTCAATAATCCATTGACCGACTGTTACAATTCCTCTAAAAACACAAAATATGCCATTCCAAGCAAGGATGACATCAATATCCTTACTTATCATATAAAATTTTCCAAATTTATGCAACTATATTTTGTGGTTTTTCTTGTAAAAACTCGCTTTTATTCATCCATTTCGAATGTAGTCTTCGGATTCGAAACGGTAAAAGTCTCCATGTGCAACTTTCCCTTTAACTGCATTGGCTTGGCTTTGTTTAAAATCGCCGCCAGATGCGTTACTCTCTCATCCAGGTATTCCCCGTCGCCCAAAGATACACGGATATCCCCGAAATAAAGTGTAATATCCCCGAAATGATCAAAATAGATCTTATCCGCCACTAAGGAGTTTTTATTCAGAAGCTGCGTCAGGCTTAAGATTTCCTTGAAGATTCTGACATCTTCCACCGGAAGCGGCTCATGAAGGATCACGTGGTCAAATTCAAGACCCGAAATCTCCGGAATGCCCGGAACGAATTCCTTCGAGCTTTCCACCACGATACCGTCCTTGTCGAAATACATCTTGTTCTCAAGATATGTCACATATCCGGCAATCGCCTTCTCGTAAACCACGATCTTTACGGTATTCCGGTCCTCTATCTGGACATCCATATGCTCCACGAAGGGAATGTTTTCGATCTTTTTATTCTTATATTTTAATTTCAGATATAAGGAGTTGGTGCTGAGCTTATCAACGATGACCATGTCCTGAATCTGCTGGGCCGTGTAATGCGTACTGCCCTCCACTTTGACATTGCGCACCTTAAAGCCCTCGATGAAAAGGAAGGCGCCTCCGATCAGCAAAACCACGGCAACAACAATGGCAATCAGGCGGATTCTTTGTAGAACCGACATCTTCCCCTTCTTAAAATTGACTTTCTGCACTTTATCCTTATTTTTCTTCGATATCTTTCTCATTTTCCCTCTACCGTCGGTCAATCAGGATGGTTCGCCCGACGGCTAACGCAATTCCGACTTCCGCTAAGAACAGCAGAACCGATGTACCGCCCGCCGAGATAAACGGAAGCGACACACCCGTATTCGGAACGGAGTTTGTTACCACCGCGATATTCAGAAGAACCTGCACCGATATGTGGCAAAGAATACCGATTACCAGCATCGCATTAAAGAGGTCTCTCGTATTTCCCGCAATAATGAACAGTCTGTATATCAGAATGCCGAACATTAACATTAAGCAGACCGCTCCGAAAATTCCGAGTTCCTCGCAAACGATCGAGAAAATCATGTCGTTCTGTGCCTCGGAAATATCACCGATCTTAACAATACTCTCTCCTAATCCTTTGCCGAACATTCCGCCGCTTCCGATGGCGTACAGACCCTGTAAAACCTGGAAGCCCTCATCGGAGACGTATTTCTCGGGATGCAGCCATGCAAGGACACGTCCGCCTCTGAAGCCCATTGCTCCGCTTCCGCCGCTGACTTTGTCAACGAGTACAACGATGCCGACCATGGCGGCCGCCGCAAGAATGACTCCGGCCCAGAGCAGAAGGACTTTCTTTTTGTCCTTGGCAATAATCGTAATCATGAGAACCGGAATAATGCCTACAATCAAAGCCGAACTCATATTTCTCGATGCCACATAGATAAACAGGCAAAGAGGGACAAGCGGAATCAGGGGTTTTAAAATACCGCCCCAGGTATCCATGTTTTTCTGTGTTCTCGTAATGGTTCTTGCATAGAAAATAATAATCAGAAGTTTCACAAGTTCCACGGGTTCGAACTGCGGCAGAGGTCCCAATTTAATCCATCTTGTCGCGCCGTGCGACGTAATGTGGATTCCGGGCACCAGCAAAAGTGCCATAACCACGAAGGATGCACCGATATAAACCCAGCTTGGAATCATACGGTAAACCTTCGGCGGAATGAATACCAGCACCGCCATTAGCACCATACCGATCAAAGCTGCGAAAATCTGCTTTCTTAAGAAATACATGGAGTTTCCGAATTTTAAGTTTGCCTGATAAGCACTCGCCGAATAGATCATGATGAAGCCGAAGCAAACCAGCATGATCACGACAACAAGCAGGGTAAAGTCGAAATACGGCCTTTTCCCTGTCGGACGATGATATTTATTTCGAATGCGGTCCAGCGCTCTCACTTAAACCTCCCTGACCGGTAATGATCTGACGAGTTCTTTGAACATTCTGCCTCTGACTTCGTAGTTCGGGAACATGCCCCAGCTTGCACATGCGGGCGAAAGCAGTACGGCGTCTCCGTTCACTGCCAGTTCCGCACATTTCGCAACCGTCTCTTCGAGACTTTCACAACGGTAAATATTCGTAAAACCGTGCTCTCTTGCGCACGTTTCAATCTTATCTGCCGTCTGACCGAGTAAAACCAAAGCCTTTACTTTATCACCGAAGCTTTCGATCCACTCATCATACGTATTTTGCTTGTCATATCCTCCGCCGATCAATACGGTCGGACGGTTCATGGCAAGGACTGCCTTGATGGCAGCATCGGGATTGGTTCCCTTGGAATCGTTATAATAATCCACTCCGTTTACCGTGGCAACGTATTCGATACGATGCTCTACGGCTTTGAAGTTTTTCACCGTATCCAGAATGATATTCATCGGAACACCGATGGCATCCGTCATCAGAATGGCCGCCATCACGTTCTCAACATTGTGCATGCCGAGAAGGCGCATTTCATGAATATTCATAAGATGCTCATCTATTCCGTCATTTGAAAGATAGATTTCATCATCGATGCAGTAGCATCCGTTCCGTACTTTCTGCTTCGAAGAGAAAAATCGCACCTGACACTTCATTCCGCCAACGGTTTCGGGCTCACCATCGTTTTCTTCCACGGTATACTTACCGGAAAGTTTCTCACCAAACTCACGAAGCACCTCGTCTTCGTAGTTTAATACGCAGACATCGTCCGCAGTCTGGTTTAACGTAATATCCTCTTTCGCACGGATATAATTCTCCATCGTATGATGACGGTTTAAATGATCCGGCGTAATATTTAAGATCGCCGATACATTCGGATGGAATGTACTGATGGTCTCAAGCTGGAACGAAGAAATCTCCGCAACCGTAATGTCTCCGTACTTCGTATTCTGTGCCACGGAAGTATACGGAATACCGATGTTCCCGACTACAAAAGCAGTCGCATCCGGATCCTTGATTTCTTCTTTCAGATAGTTCTCGCAGATTTTACCGGTCAGAGCCGTTGTGGTGGTTTTACCGTTCGTTCCGGTAATTCCGATTAAGCGACCCTTGGAAACCGTGTATGCAAGCTCGATTTCTCCCGAGATCGGAAGGCCTCTGTTTGCAAGTTCCCATGCAAGTCCGGTATCGGTCGGAACACCCGGGCTTAAAACAACCATATCGAGGCTTTCTTTCACCGCGTCGGGCAGGGTTCCGAGAATGACATTCGCGCTCTCCCCTTCCGAAGTTCTTTCCCTGACATCGCGAAGACTCAGGGCTTCGTTGGCATCATAAAGGATCGGCTTTGCGCCCTCTTTGACCAAAAGATCATAAGCAGCCACGCCGCTGATTCCCGCACCGATAATTAAAATTGTCTTATCCTTGTAGTCCATATCTTAAATCCCCAGTAATGCCGCTGCACAAAGCAGTACGGTCACAATTGTAAATGCACTGACCACCTTGGTTTCCGGATATCCGCATTTCTCAAAGTGGTGATGAATCGGAGCCATTTTGAAAATTCTCTTGCCGTGTGTCAGCTTAAAATAGCTTACCTGCAGCATAACACTGACTACTTCTGCCAGATAAATGAACGCTACGATCGGAATAAAGAGCGGCATTTTCAAAAGATACGCTTCCGCTGCAACAAAACCGCCGAGCGCCAAAGAACCGGTATCTCCCATGAATACCTTGGCCGGATACGAATTGTAGATCAAAAATCCAAGCAATCCGCCCAGCATTGCAAGCGCGGTCACATGAAGGTCTTCGCCTTTAAGAAGCGATACAACCGCAAAGAATACCGCGATAACGGAAGTAACTTTACTTGCCAGTCCGTCGAGTCCGTCCGTGAAGTTCGATCCGTTATCGGTTCCGAGAACAACGATGAAAAGAAGCGGAATCGATACCCAGGGAAGATTCGATAATGCAATCTCCTTTCCGTGTGTGAACGGAATGATCATATTATAGCAATCCGGCATACGGAAATATAAATATGCCGCAAAAGCACCTGTGATCAGGATCTGAAGTCCGAGTTTCTGCCATGCGCGAAGGCCCATCGAACGTTTCAGAACAACCTTGATGAAGTCATCCGCGAATCCTACAAGTCCGAATCCTACGGTTAGGAAAAGCACCGGCAGGGTTTTCGCATAACTATCGGTAAAAATCAGCGTTGCCACAGTGAATCCGAGAAGGATCAGTACTCCGCCCATCGTCGGGGTTCCGTTTTTCTTAAGATGTGATTCCGGGCCTTCCGTACGGATGGTCTGTCCGATCTTTAAACGTAGCAGCAAAGGAATCACAACCGGTCCCAGAGCCGTTGCGATGGTAAACGAAATGGCTAACGCAATAAATCCTGCTAACATGAATACTCTCCGATTCTTCTCTTTAGTGGTTTAGTTCGTCGTCTGACTGCCTTCAGCCTCTCCCTCAGCCGGTTTCTCAAGATCCGACAAATCCGAAGAACTCGGGTTGATCGGATAACCGGTATTCGGATCCAGAAATTCTCCGGTATTCGGATCGATCGCATATCCGGTTTCCTTGTCGATCTGAATGTCAGGTCTGTCATTGACTACGCTGATGCCCTCATCGTCGCCTTCGCCTTCCGGCTTCTCTTCGGGACGATAGATCGCTTCGTTGTAAAGTCCTTTGGCTTTCAGGGTCTCGATTTCTTCATCCGACAATTCTTCCGTCATGAAAACATTCATATACGGCAGAACTTCGGTTAAAATATCCTTCACAAGTGTGCAGGCCAAAGCGGTACCACCGTTCTGATCCGGCAGGTTCGGACGGTCCAAAACCGCATAGATTACGATCTTGGGATCGTTTGCGGGAGCATATCCCATAAACGATGTTACATACTCTCCGTTACCACGGGGAAGTGTCTCCGCGGTACCTGTTTTACCGCCGATCGCGTATCCTGCGGGGCGGGCTTTTTTACCGGTACCGGAGGTAACTACGGCGTTGCAGTAGCTGATAATCTTATCGGAGGTGGAGTTGGAAATCGTCTGCTTAAGCATGCAGGGCTCGATGTTCTTAACCACTGCTCCGTTACCGTCAAGGATCTGGCTTACCATGTGAGGCTGATAATAATATCCGCCGTTTACCAGGGAATTAAAAGCGCTGATCATTTCGATCTGCGTGCAGGCGAAGCCCTGTCCGAACGTGGAAGTTGCAAGTTCCGCAGGGCCCATGGTCTTCTCCGTAAATACCAGGGTGTTGGTCTTTGCTTCACCGGCCAAATCGATATTGGTCTTATAACCGAAATTGAATCTCTGGAAATAATCCAGGTATGTGGAAACGCCGATCTGCTGTCCCATACGCATGAGAGCTACGTTACAGGACTGTGCGATGGCTTTCGTAATGTCCATCTGGCCGTCACCGAAACGGTTATGGCATTTGATCTTATGTCCGCCTATTTCAAGGTTTCCGCCGCAGAAATAGGTATCATTCTCGTTCATCTTACCGGAATCCAGTCCGCAGGCTACGGTAAAAGGCTTAGCAACGGAACCCGGCTCATAAGTGGTCTGAATGCAGAAATTCTGCCAGCGAAGTGCTCTGGCATAATCATCCACCTCTTCATCGGTAACCAATTCAACTACAGGTGTAAAACCTTCCGTGGTCTCGCCTTCCGCATCGGGATTCTCCGGATCATACGGCTGATTCGGCGCATTCACGTTTGCGGGAGCCTGTCCTTCGGGATTGGTGTTGGGATCGGTTGTGTTTACGTTTCCGAGGCTGGTCTTTGCCTGTTTCTCCAGGGCTTCCTTGGTCAGTTTCTCTTTGATGGCTGCGAGTTCTTCGGGCGAATAATAAGAAGAGGCCACACGCTCGTCATTTAAGTCAAATGTCGGATAACTTGCCATCGCAAGAATGTTTCCGGTATCGCACTCCATGATGATAACACCCGTATTGTTGGAGCCTAAGCCCTCTCTTGCGTTATCGCGAAGGGATTCGTTTAATTCAATGACCTTCTCTTCTACGATTGCCTGGATATTGGCATCAATCGTGGTAACCAGCGAATTTCCGTCAACAGCCGGAATCGTGGTTTTCTCCATGTTCAGGTCTTCGTTTAAATATCCGAACTTTCTTCCGTCCGTACCGTTTAATACGTCGTTATAATACTGTTCGAGTCCGTAGGAGCCTTCGTTACCGTCATTGGTAAAACCGATGACGTCGGATGCAAGTGCTCCGCCCGGATAGGTACGGATATATTCTTCGTCAAAAGCAACGCCGTAAATCGTGTTTGCTTCCTTGTTTTCCTTGGAAGCAGCCACCATTTCGTTGAATTTTTCAACCGCTTCGTACTCCACTCTCTTGGCAATCAGCTTATATGTGTTGTCCGGATTGGCACGCATAAAAGCAACGAGCTCGCTCGCATTGGCTCCGAAGCAGGTAGCCAGTGCATCAGCCGTTGCCTGATAATATCCTTCGTTCTTGTGAAGATTGGAATAATAGGTGATGTCCTTGGTACTTAATTTGACATTGTAGACTTTTCGGCAGGTGGCAAGAGCCGTACCCTTGCTGTCTAAGATGGAGCCTCTCTTGTAGGGAAGGGCCACACTGTCGTATCCGGAAAGCTGGGAGAGCACCTTCTTTTCGTACTCTGCCCCGCTCTTTCGGTTAATGTGAATAATTCGGAAAACCAGTGCAATGAAGCCGGCCAATATGATAAACATAAAGACCAAGAGATGTTTTCTCATCTGCAGGCTAAATAAATTGCCGTTCACCGAATTATTGTTTTCGCTCATTTTTCCTACCCAACATCTGGAACGCTGCGGGCATTTCCTCTCTTACCGAATATCGGAATACTGTCTTACGTAATCATCCAGTTCTCCGGCATACGTAATGATCTGTCCCTGTGCCGCATAATGCATTCCAAGTTCTTCCGTTGCGATTCTTTTTACCTCTGCGGAATCAACGGAATTCACAATTCTATCGTAAGTCGCGTCATTCTCGGTTTTTAATGTTACATACTGGTTCTCCAGCTTGGAAACGGAGTTGACGCTCTCTTTTAATCTTTCCTGTGCGCGGATCATTAAGATAGCGGATGTTGCCAATGCAATAAACGCTACACTTAAGAATAACACATAAGGCAGGTTCATGAACATAGCTTTTTGCTGATTTTTGCGAACAACCGGATCGACTTCTTCAATCGGTTCCTCCATGCGCAATCTGTATTCATGATATTTTTCGGCAGTATTTCCGTAATTGTACTGATTTCTCACTGTTCTTGCCATAACTTTGCCCTCTTTAACGTTTCAACGTTTCGTAGTTTACGTATTTTTCTTCGTTCCTGACGAAAACTCTGAGTTTTGCCGATTTGGAACGGGGGTTTTCTTCCATCTCCTCTTCACCCGGAAGAATGGGCTTTCTTGTTAATGTTTCGCCTAACGGTTTTCTGTTACAGGTGCAAACCGGAAAACTCGGAGGACAGATGCAGGGATTTGCAAGATCCTTAAACTTGTTCTTCACCATTCGGTCTTCCAACGAGTGAAATGTGATGATTGCCAGTCTTCCGTCCGGTCTAAGGAGGGAGATCATATCCTCCAGTGCTTCTTTTAAAACGTCCAGCTCTCTGTTGCATTCGATCCGAATCGCCTGGAAGGTTTGCTTGGAGGGATGCCCCTTTCCGGCTCTCATCCTGGCCGGAATGCTTTCCTTAATGATCTCGTTTAATTCAAACGTTGTCTCGATCGGTTTATCTGCTCTCGCCAGGACAATATGTTTTGCAATGTTCTTGGCGAATTTCTCTTCTCCGTAATCCCTTAGGATCCTGAACAAATCTGCCTCAGAGTATCCGTTGACTATCTCTTTTGCGGATAATTGACTCCTTTGGTCCATCCTCATATCAAGCGGTGCATCGTATCGGTAGGAGAAGCCTCTGTCCGCCTCATCGAACTGGTAGGAAGAAACTCCTAAGTCAAGTAAAATCCCATCAACGCTCTCAATGCCGAGTTCCTGAAGAACCGCTTTGATATTTCTGTAATTATCCCGGACAATTGTAGCGATTCCTTTGTCGGTAAACTCTTTCAGTCTCTCTCCGGCTGCTTTGATTGCTGCTTCGTCCTGATCGATGCCGATCAGTCTGCCTTTGTCCGATAAACGTTTGGCTATTTCATAGGAATGGCCCCCTCCTCCGAGGGTTCCGTCCGCATAAATCCCGTCAGCCTTGATATTTAAGCTATCGATTACTTCGTTTAAAAGGATGGATTTATGTGAAAATTCCATTTGTTCTCCGTTTTGGCGCCGGGCACCGAAGGAGGATTTGTCCATGGGTACCCGGCACCACCTGTTTGCTTGTCTCATCGACCGGATCGGTCATTAAATTCCGATACCGTCCAAACTTTCGGCCAATGCATCGATGTCAATATCTTCGCCGGCCTTGTCATAATTTTCTTTGGACCAGAACTCTATGTGGTTGCCCATTCCGACCATTACGGTATCTTTGACAACCGATGCATACTCTCTTAAATATCCCGGGAGAAGAATTCTGCCCTGTGCATCCATATCCACTTCCGCTGCACCGCCAAGCATGAATCTTGCAAATTTGCGGCCGTCCCTGTTGGTTAAGGGAATCGCGGATAATTTCTCTTCAATAATCTCCCACTCGTCTGCGGGATAGAAATAAAGGCATTTGTCGATACCCTTGGCGATAACAAAAGAATTACCAAGCCCGCACCTGAATTTGGTCGGGATTATCAGTCTTCCTTTCGGATCAATTGTGTGGTTGTATTCGGACATAAACTTCATTTTGTCTCAAATTCCTCCACTTTTCGCCATAGTTCATCCACTTTCCGCCATCTGTACTCCATTCTAAACGAAAAATTTCAAAAAATCAAGTCCCTGACTCAAGAAATTTCCCTATTTTTCAAGGTTTTTCGGTCTTTTGCCTGTTAAAAAATTAACATAAAAATAAGACCTACAAGATGTAGGTCTTACTCATTTGCATAACACAATCCGGGCTTTCGCTCGGAATTATCTTTCTATTCTACTTTGGATACAGCCGCGATTCGGATGGTTGACAAATCCCTCCAAATCAATTTCGGAATCAGACGTTAAATCTGAATAAAATGACGTCACCGTCTTTTACGACATATTCCTTGCCTTCCAGGCCCACCAGACCTTTTTCCCTGGCTGCTGCCGTGCTGCCTTCCGCGATCAGAACTTCATAGGGAACAACTTCCGCTTTGATGAAGCCGCGTTCGAAGTCTGTATGAATCTTGCCTGCTGCCTGCGGAGCCTTGGTTCCTTTCTTGATCGTCCATGCACGGCACTCATCCTCTCCCGCGGTTAAGAAGCTGATCAGTCCGAGGAGATCGTAGCTTTCGGTAACAAGTTTATCGAGGCCCGATGATTTTACACCAAGTTCGTCTAAGTATTCTTTCTTCTCTTCATCGGAAAGATCTGCCAGTTCCTGCTCAATCTGTGCACAGATGACCAGTGCTCCGGAGCCCTCTTCTTTCGCGATTTCACGGACTTTCTGCACATATTTGTTGGATGCGCCGTCGTCCGCTAAGTCATCCTCCGCAACATTTGCCGCATAGATGGTCGGCTTTGCGGTCAGAAGATTGTAGGTTTTGAATGCTGCTGCCAGGTCTTCATCTTCGGGAACTTCGAAGGAACGGGCCATTTTGCCCTCTTCCAGGTGAGCTTTGATGGCTTTTAACATCTCCTCTTCCTTGGCTGCTGCCTTATCCATTCTGGCAGCCTTGGCAACCTTGGCATTTCTGCGCTCAAGAATTTCAAGGTCGGAGAAAATCAGTTCCAGATTGATCGTTTCGATATCTCTTGCAGGATCCACACTTCCTTCCACGTGAATGATATTGTCGTCTTCAAAGCAACGAACCACATGCACGATCGCATCCACTTCACGGATGTTCGCAAGGAACTGGTTCCCGAGTCCTTCGCCCTTGCTTGCGCCCTTTACAAGTCCCGCAATATCCACAAATTCGATGGTGGCAGGTGTAACCTTCTTAGTATGATACAACTCGCCCAGTTTCACGATTCTCTCATCCGGTACCGCCACGATTCCGACATTCGGATCAATCGTCGCGAAAGGATAGTTTGCGGATAACGCCCCCGCATTGGTCAGTGAATTAAAAAGTGTGCTCTTGCCGACATTCGGCAAACCGACGATTCCTAGTTTCATTTTTCTCTAAACTCCTTTATTTACGGGCTTTGCGAGACTTTACGTACCCACTACGTACCCACCCTATCTCGAAAAAAGTGCTTTGGGTAGGGTAACTGAATGAGAATTTGACGTTTTGCAAAAAGCCAAAAAATAAAAGGCATTTTTGCCATTTTTTATCAAATTACCTTCAGCAAATTGATACCTTCATGAAGCGACTCGGTAGTCACATCTACATATTATAACACATCCAAAAACAGATGAAAAGCGAAGAATTGGCGAAGAATTAACGAAGAATTGGCGAAGAATTGGGGAATAATTGGGGAATAATTGGGTATGGATTTCTTCGATTTATAAAAATCTCTCTGGTGCTGTTCATTTGAACAGTACCAGGGAGTCTTAGTGCGATTATCTTGCTATTTACTCTTTTGACCACGATTTCGACTCCCTGACTTTTATCAATCAGCATTCTTTGCTATAGACAAACAATCATATAAACAGGCAAATACGTTATTCCATCTTTCTCACTCAGATCAGCAGTATGTAAAACAAACGCTTCATTCAACTGCTCAGAATACTTTTTTCTGAATTTATTCAAAGATGATAACGTATAATTCTTTCCAGATTTAACTTCAAGCGGAGATATATTGTGCCGATTGGTTGTTTTGCTCTTTGCCAAAAGAAAATCAATTTCCATTCTGCTATCCTTATCCGTTCGAGATGAATTAGAATAGAAGTATAGGGCACGACCATTAGCAACAAGCATTTGTGATACTATATTTTCAAAAATCATTCCCTCGTTGACTTCCAACTTGCCAAACAACAGCTTTTTATATATTTCCTCTGAAACAATCCCATTTTCGTCAAAAGCGTGACTAATCAGAAGCCCGGTATCTCCCATGTACATTTTAAAAGCAGAATTATCACGGTTAAGCTTTAAACCTATATTGGGTTCAGTTGAATTGAAACACACATTTGTCATCATAGAATCCTGAAGCCAAAGAAACGCACTCTCATAATCTCTAAAACGAGCTCCTTTCCCCAAGGAAGAAATCGTAAACTTCTTTTCATGCTTTGACAGTTGAGCAGGAATCTCATCAAAGATACTCTCCACTTTTCCCTCGTAACCTTCCGCATGTTTCTGAATATCCTCCCTGTACAAAGTCAGGATATCTCTTTTAATCTGATCGGCTGCTTCGAAGTTTCCAGTCTCTATATACTCCTTGACAACTTGAGGCATTCCGCCGATGATTACGTATTCACGAAAAAGTGTCATGACTTTACGATGCAAAGCTTGTCCCAATGGATTCCTTTTTTCAAAACAATCCAATATCAGAGGCATTATCATATCTTCGCCCTTTGCCCATAGAAACTCCTCAAAATCCATGGGATACATCTTAATATGACGTTCTTCCGATGGAATAACAATGTCTTTTACATTTTTCTTAATAGACATAAGAGAACCAGTCTCAATATAATCGTATCTGCCATCTGCTACAAGGAATTTAATTGCAGCTCTTGCTCGAGGATATAACTGAACCTCATCAAAAATAATCAGGGACTCTCTGTCATATAGTTTTACATTAAAGGCAGCCGACAGATACATAAAGAAGCTGTCGAGATCTCGAAGATTCATATCAAAGAGATCAGTGATTTCGGAACCAATTTGATTAAAATCAATTAGAATATATGACTTATAGTTTTGCCTAGCAAATTCCTCAACTATATAACTCTTTCCGACACGTCTAGCACCATCAATAAGTAAGGCTGTTTTGCCATTGCTATTTGCTTTCCATTTAAGGATTTTTTCTTCAATTTTGCGCTTCATAAGCATACCTCATCACCAAATCAAGATTTTTAATTCGTGACATTTACACCAAATCATGTTTTTTTGATTATAATCCCTCTTGTGACACAAATCAAGATTTTTAATTTTTGAATTTCACACCAAATCAAGATTTATCATCAAAATGGTTATAGGTTCATTAGTATTCATGATTACAATTCAAATGTAAATTGTGTCCAACACTACAATTAAATAAAAGTCTCGTTTTCAATAATTTTTCATGGTATAAATATGCATACTCAATCGTAATCATAATCATCCGTAAATTCGAAATAAAATCTTTTACCCGTCCGTCTCTGCTTCCTTGCCGGATCAGAACCGTCCTTTTGTCCATAATAGAATTATATCAAAACACAGTCCCGCAAACCACCCATTTCGTCGACCGGGTATGCAAATCTGCAACCCCCCTGTACGTCAAAGCATCCTTAATGTGTCTTTTTTGAGATTTTTAGGAACTTGTGTTAAAATTATTCATATGAATTTTTAGAAAAATCGGAGAATTACTGTATGTTTGATTATTATTCATCCATTATTCTTATATCCTGGATGTCACTTGGAGTCCTGAGCATTCTGGTTTGGGAGAATAACCGGATCCGGAAATCGGACAAAAAAATATTTTATATTTCATATCTTTTAATTGCGCTTTCCGCACTGGCAGAACTGATCGGCCTGAAAATAAACGGAAATATGAATGTTCCGACGCAGGTCATTATCCTTGTAAAAGCGATGGATTATATTCTGACCCCGCTTGCCGGCGGTGCGATTGTCGGTCAGTTACGAATCAAGAATAAAATCAGCAAGGTACTGTATGGAATTTTGGGTCTGAACACAGCATTTCAGATTGTTTCCGTCTTCACCGGATGGATGACTTCAATTGATGCAAATCATTACTACTCTCATGGACCGCTCTATTATTTTTATATGGTCGAGTATTTTTCAATTCTGGTCATTGTAATTATCCAGTTCGTATTGTATGGTTTAAAATTCAAGAAACATAACCGATTTTCTCTGTACGGTGTTTTGGTCCTTGTAATTGCAGGAATCGGAATTCAGGAACTGCTCGGTGCCGACTTCCGTACGGCTTATATTACGCTCTCTCTGAGTGCTATCCTTTTATTCATCCATTATTCGGAGTACTCACAGCTTCGTTCGGATGAACGAATTCAGGCGCAGTCGGTTCTGATTACAACAGATTCGTTGACCGGAGCAAAAAGCCGCTATGCATATTCACAAAAATTAAACGAATACAATGCGATGCCCAAACTTCCGGATGACCTGACCGTTTTTCTGGTAGATATTAACGGATTAAAAAGAACAAACGATACACTCGGACACGATGCCGGAGATGAATTAATCCGCGGCTCGGCAGAATGTATCGAAAAAGTTTTTGATAACTATGGTTCTGTTTATCGTATCGGCGGGGACGAGTTTGTCGTATTTGCCAAAATGAATCGCGCACAGGCCGAAACCATGATTCCGAAATTAAACGAAAAAGCAGCCGCATGGAAAGGACGCGAAGTAAAATCAATCAGTTTATCTTCCGGTTTTGCCATTGCTTCCGAATTTCCTGAACTGAATTGTGAACAGCTTGCCGCCAAAGCAGACGAAGAAATGTATAAAGCAAAAGAGGAATACTACAGGGTAAACGGACTCAAACGAAGGGTATAAAACCGTTAATTCCGCGAATTGCTTCGCCGACTCCGTTATGATCGTTATCCGCAACGGTAAGGCGGCACATTTTCAAAATCTCCTCTTCGGCATTTCCCATGGCAATCGGAAATCCCACGACCGAGAGCATTTCCCTGTCATTGTCCGAATCACCGATGCCTGCAATTTCCTTCATTTTCAAATGAAGCCGGTTTGCCAGCACTCTGACTCCGAGTGCCTTGCTGACACCCGGTGCGGTCATTTCCAGAACCGTATCGCCCACCGTGGCAACCTACCTTTTCAAACGTAAAAAAGAACAGCTACCTCTTCTGATAACTGCTCTATATAACGTTCATTATTCAATTTAATGAGTAATCATATAGCGTACAACGGAAGCACAATGCTCAGCAGCCTCTTTTTTAAATTCTTCATAGTTCATTTCCTCGGACTCATCAGCCTTATCGGAAATAGCGCGGATAATGACAAACGGAGTATCATTCAGATAACATGCTTGTGCAATTGCGCCGCCTTCCATCTCACAGCACATACCTCCAAAATTGGACTTAATCAATTCTTTTTGCTCCTTTGAGGAAATGAACTGGTCACCCGTACAAACCCTGCCTTCGAAAACCTGAACATCAGGAGCCGCCGCATGCACAGCATCCACAGCTTCTTTCCGCATCGTTTCGTCCGCAGGAAACGCAGAAAGACCTGTATACGGAATCTCTCCTTTTTCAAAGCCTATGGCTTCTACCGTATAGTCATGCTGACATGCGTCAACCGAAACAACGATGTCTCCGATATTGATCTGATTGTCGAGAGATCCGGCAACACCGGTATTAATTACTTTTGAACAACCAAACTGATTAATCAGCGTATTTGCACAGATTCCTGCATTCACTTTACCCATACCGCACTGCACAACAACCACATCCTTGTCGCCCATTTTCCCTTCACAAAACTCCATGCCGGCTATGGTAGTTGTTTTGGTATCCGTAAGTGCTTCTTTGAGAGAGGCGACTTCTTCTTCCATAGCACCAATAATACCGATTTTCTTTGATGTATTTTCACCGGCGTTTGAACATCCGCCGATTACTAATACAAAAAGTATCAAAGTCATTATCAAACAAATCGACTTTTTCATTATATTTACATCCTTTCGTATATCCTGTTATTTGATCAATTCACCAAGCACTGCTCCAATATCACCATCAATACAAATGCTTCTTTTTTCTATTTCTCCGGGACAAAATGCCTCTCCATAATTTAAACAGGCATATACAGCTTTTTCATTCGATAATGTCATCTGCCAGAACGGATATTTAATGATCACGGGTGTGTTTGCTCCTACCCCCAGTTCCAGATACAGTACATGAAGGTTTTCATGTCTATGAATAAAATCCGAATATGCAGCAGATGCCCTGTGCCATCCCTCATCTTCCACAAAGCTGTTATCCGCTCTCAAATTCATTGTCATTTCAGAACCATCATCCGGGCATTTCGGGAACAGGTCAGAAGGGATCTTCATCAACAGTTCTTTATCCGTCGGCACTTGGAATATCCCCTGCTCGTCTTTTTCAAAGCCCTGTGCTTCCATTGCCTTCATAACCCATTCTTCATTGTCATAGGTCTTCTGAATAGCCGGATTCACGCTCTGGAACAACCCATAATCGCCCTGCGTATAGAACAACCTTTTCTTATCAAAACCGGCTCTTTGGAACTGATGATCTACATTTGTAGTGATGACAAAATAATCCTTATCAGAAACCAACTTAAGAAGCTCCGTATAGACCGGCTTCGGTGCATCGATATAGCGATTAAAGTATATATGCCTTGCCCACCATGCCCAGCGGGTTTCATTATCAGGAAACGGATAGAATCCGCCGGAGTACATATCCCTGATGCCAAATCTTTTTGCAAAGTCAAAGAAGTATTTTTCAAATCGCTCGCCACTGTAAGTTAAGCCTGCAGATGTGGAGAGCCCTGCACCTGCGCCGATGACAATGGCATCAGCCTCTCTGATTTCCTGCCTGAGCCTGTTTATCCGCTCTTCCTTGCTTCCCTTACCATAGGACATATTTCTGCTGAAGTATCTCACGGCACTCATCCCCTTCCCTATAGTCTCCTGATAACCGTTCGGCATATCATCATATAAGTTTTTCGTAAATGGCCTTATCTTCGTCTTTGAAAACATTGAATATCACCCTTTCTACCTTGCCGGGGTTACTGTGCAGCCATTCTGTAACTGTATCTACAGCAATCTCAGCAGCTCCCTTATTCGGAAAATGAAATACTCCGGTTGAAATACAACAGAAGGCTACACTCTTCAATTCATTATCCGCACACATATCCAAGGTGTTTCTGTAGCAATTCTCCAGATCCTTCTCCAATTCGGGAGTAAGCCTATACTGTACTATCGGTCCCACGATATGCACCACTTTCTTAGCCGGAAGATTATAAGCATCTGTGAGCATCGGAGCCGCTGTCGGCTGTTCATAATCCCTGCCGTACCGGATGCGAAGCTCGTTCATCTGTCTGTTACACTCGCTTCTTAATTGCACTCCGGCAAACGTATGAATGCAGTTATCAATACAGGTATGCATCGGCACAAAGCAGCCCAGCATCTGTGAATTGGCGGCATTTACTATGGCATCCACCGAAAGCCTTGTGATATCACCCTGCCAGATGGAAAGACCGTCTCTGATCACCGGGATATCCGACAGCTTCACCACACCCTTTTCGTTTGCTCTTTCCATCAGATATTCATCCTGTACTTTGAGTATCTCCGATGAAATCTCTTTCGGCATACGGATATTCATAAGTGAGCGGAGGACCCTTCTTTTCTCTTCGCGATTATCGGGTATATTCAGATCTTTGTATTCACCGGAATCCGCCTTAAATTCTTCTACAAGATAATCCAAGCGTTCCTCCTGAGTTTTTAAACTATTTGACATTCTCTTTATCTCCTAACCACTGCTCCGACCGGACATACATTCATACAATTACCGCAATGCAGACAATGATCCTGCTCAATCTGAAACAGAACTCCGTCCTGCCTTATGCAATTCTGCGGACATACCGACACGCAGCTCCCACAGCCGATACAACTGTCCGTAATAAAATATCCTTCTGTTTTCTTTTCTGATCCACCAAATGTAAATGAAGCTCTCTCTATCGGCTTCTTTGAAAGATCAAACCACTCACCGCTTCCTTCAAATATCTGAAATACCGTGAGTGCCTTCATGGATTCTTCCGTCGGATAGATCTGATGCATGTATGGATTTTTCTCAAACAGTTCCGGGATCCTGTCATAACCAAGTTCACGAACTTTTCCTCTGATGGATACGGCAACAGTGGACATGGTATCCTCTCCCTTCATTGCAGTAAAAGCCAGAAACTGTCTTCTGATCAGCCTGTCATAAAAACCTTTTCCCTTCGCAGTAAGAAAGTAAAGGCTGTTATCATCGCAGTCCATCATATCGATTGCCGCAGTGACCGGAAGACCTTCATCATCTACTGTCGCTACGATTGTCCTGTGTATCTCATGAACTACATAGTTAAGATAGTCCTTTGTCTCCATCCTCTTCCTTCTTTCAATTCTTCATCGATTGTTTCAAAGGTTTCAATATCTTCCGGTTCCAGATGACCGAAGTTATCCGTTATCCATGCAGAATTGAAATCTATGAAATCCTGTTTATATCTTGCATCATACTCAATGACCTTCATTTTATTTACCCACTCATCTATCTATTGCTTTTATTACCTTGGCAGGCACTCCACCTGCTATAACATTTTCCGGGACATCATGTGTTACTACAGCACCTGCAGCAATGACCGAATTATCTCCAATCGTAACACCCTTGGTGATTATAGCACCTGCTCCTATCCAAACCTTGTTTCCGATATGTATCGGTGCCGGATTCATATGTCACACCTCCAAAACATACTACTTCCGATTTTACTTATTATCATAATATGTCATTTTACAAGCATATTGTCATATATGGCGGAATGCAAACTACATCATCCTTAATGCTCAGATTCTTTGGATGAATTATATAAGCTCCTCCCATTCTCTTTCCGTACGCTTCCTTGAATTTTGTTAAAGACTTGGTAGTGTATCTTTTTCCCGACTTCACTTCTATCGGAAAGGATTTATATTTCAGCTTGCTGTTATTGGATATAAGAAAGTCGATTTCTATATCGTTGCGATGTTTTTCTTCACTGTACCGGGTATAAAAGTACAGCTTATGTCCGTTTGCCGAGAGCATTTGCGCTATAACATTCTCATAAAGCATACCCTCATTAAGTGACAGTTTATCCTGCAAGATTTGTTTATACACTTCATTTTCCAATAATTCGTTTTCGTTAAATGCATGACTTAAGAGCAGTCCTGTATCGCACATATAGCACTTGATATATGTTTCCGAAGCATTAAGTGCCGGCGCAATACCGGGATTATCGGTTTTTCTGCATTCATTGACTATCATACTGTCCGTCAGCCAGAAAAAGGTCTCTGCATACTGCTCTGCAAAAGTCCCTTCAACAATGTTGCTAAATACTACTCTTTTCTCATGCTTTGATAAAAGTGCCGGGATCATATCATAAAGAGCAATCACTCTTGACCTGTATTTTGCATTAATCTTCATAATATCTTCGCGATACAAGCTCAGTATATTCCTTTTTACACTGTCAACAGAACCAAAATTTTTATTAGAGTCAATATATGCTGAAACCGCCTGCGGCATACCGCCCACAAGCATGTACTCCCTAAAAAGTTGCATTGCCTTATCATGAAGCGTCCTTTCCAATGGAAGAGTCTTGGAAAAGCAGTCCCGAATATATGATATAAGGGGTTTATTTTCAAGCGCGATACAGAATTCCTCGAAATCCATAGGATACATCCGTATCGATTTCTCCTCCGAGGGGATCACTATATCCTTTACATTATCTTTTATAGAAATGAGGGAGCCTGTTTCAATATAATCATAACGTCCATCAGCAACAAGGTACTTTATCATCTCCCTTGCTGTGGGATACCGCTGAACCTCATCAAATATGATTAAACTTTTCCGCTCCTTCAATTCTACCCCATAAACATTCTGGAGCATCATAAAAAGCGTATTTAGGTCATTATTGAACTTCACAAAATAGCTTTTTACATCTTCTGAAGTCCGGGCAAAATCTATCAAAAGAAAACTCTCATACTCATTTTGCGCAAATTCCTTCACAATGGTCGATTTGCCAACTCGTCTGGCACCCTCAATTATCAGCGCCTCGCTACCATCACACTTCTTCCATTCCAGAAGCTTTTCATAAATCTTCCTCTTAAAAATCAAGGCAAAATCCTCCTTACAGTTGATTTTGCCTTGATTTTAGCACTATTTTCCCAAAAGCGCAATTTAATATATTAATAATCTTTGGTATATACGCAGTTTTAAATAATAATGTTTTTTGGTATTTGCGCAGTTTCGCAGCATATCCATAGGCCATAGGCTCTATAATCATGAACTTTAATAAACCGTCCTTCTCTTAATAATTCTTTTTTTCTTCTGTTTTTATCTGAGAATTCCTGCAAAAAATCGCAACCTCGGTTCCAATAACTGCCTAGAATGAAATTCCCTGCATGCAACCATCCTCCGCTCTTTCTTTACTGTAAACCCTCTATCCAGGATCTGATTTCATCCTCCGATGCTCCTGCTCCAAAGCGCTTTCCGTCAAGCCATGTACCGCTTCCTGCATTATCTGCAAGATTCTGACCACTTCTTCCTATTCCACTGCTGCTTGAAGTGCAGAAAGGAATCATCGTAATGCCATCAAAGCCGGAGCTCTCCACAAATGTATCCATGATACGCGGCTCTTCTCCCCACCAGATAGGGTATCCGATATAGACTGTTGTATATCCATCCAGCGATATCGCATCACTTCCGATCTCAGGTCTAGCGGATGAATCATTCTGCTCCTTGGTTGAGCGGCTGTTTGAATCATTCCAATTCAGATCAGCATCTGTATACTCCTGTGCTGCCTTGATCTCATATGTATCTGCACCTGTGATCCCTGCGATCTTTTCCGCTACACCCTTAGTGGTTCCGGTTGCTGAGAAATATACGACAAGAGTACCACCGTTTTCCTCAGCGTTATCTATTGCTTCCGAGGAAGTATTATCTATGGTTTCTGTTTCCTGTGATTCCCCGGACTGTATAGTCTGAGCGCTATCACTCATTGTCTGACCCTCGTTATTTCCACATGCTGTTAGACCAATAGCTAATAAAACCGCTGCAAGTACCGATATCTTTTTCTTCATTTTGCGTCAGCCTCCTTACATCTTTCCTCCCGTCCTGTTTTATAATAATTTTCCATAGTCTTCATCAGATACAGCTTCAAGCCATTCATTACTTGTCTCTTCACCGGCAACTTCTATTGCAAGATGTGAGAACCATGAATCCGGCGCTGCTCCGTGCCAGTGCTTTACCTCAGCAGGAATGTTTATTACTTTACCTGGAGTCATCTCCACGGCTTCCTTGCCCCATTCCTGATAATATCCTCTTCCACCGATGCAGATCAGCATCTGTCCGCCGCCGTTTTTCGCATGGTGGATATGCCAGTTATTTCTGCATCCCGGCTCAAAGGTTACATTGAAAATAGAAACCTGCTCTTTTGATACAGGAGCCAGATAACTCTGTCCTACAAAGAACTCTCCATAAGGATTCTCTTCTCCAATGGGGAAGAAAATGGAATTCTGATACTTATCCTTCTCTGTAACAGCCTCTGTCGTTTCATTCCACACTTCTTTTGCCAGTCTGAATACTGCCCAACCCTTAGGCCATCCTACATACATAGTGGCATGAGTAATGATCGCTGCAATCTCTTCCTTTGTGACACCGTGTGTCTTCGCATTCTGAAGATGATAGGTCAGGGAAGAATCTGTGATACCTGAAGCCATAAGCGAAACTACTGTAATAATACATTTGGTCTTCACATCAATGGCTTCTTCATTCCATACCTCACCAAATAATACGTCATCATTTAAATGTGCGAACATTGGTGCAAATTCACCAAGCTGTTCTCTTCCTGCTGTCTGTACAATTCTCTCGCTCATTTCATATCCCTCCCTATTGTCTGATAAATTCACTGTCCTTTTGTGGTATTCCATTTGTATCTGATACAAAACGCTCTGCTGTCATATGAAGATCATATTTCTCACGTAATTTTGCAATCTCTTTCATCATCGGAGATGAATGATGCCTGTCTATTGCCTCCTGATCTTTCCAACTGTCGATCAGAAGCACTGTTTCAGAGTCTCCGAGCGGGGTATAGTACTCATATTTTAAATTCCCCTCCTCTGCCCGGATACGCCTGGCAATCCCTGTTCTTTCCATCTCCTCTGCGAACCTGCGTGCATTCCCGTCAATTCCTGTATAATACAAATTCACTGTAATACTCATCCCAGATACCTCACATGTATTAAAGTATTTCTTCAAGCCACTTCCTGATCACGGTTTCATCCGGTCGGTTGATCTGTGTATGCTATAATGTCACAACCTTTTATAAAAACGGTACCATGTATACCGGAATATAACTAATACCATTATTATGTTTTCTTTATTTCAGCTTGGCACCGTCCTTAAATGCCTCTCCGACTCTGCCGCTTACTTTGTAGTATCCATGGGTATATGGATCGAATGCAATAGCCTCCAGTGAATCAATATCCACCTTGCCGTCCTTCATATTGGCTTCCTCAACAGAGGTTCTTAAAACCTTTCCGATAACTCCAAGTCCGGTATCATCGCTCTGATACTCGATAAACTCACACTCCATGGCAATCGGGAATTCATTGATAACCGGTGCATCCACAAGATTGGATTTTGTATATGTCATACCGCTCTTTGCGAACTTCTCCTTTTCAGTATTTCCGCTTGCGATGCCAAAGTAATCTGCCTCAACCACATGCTTAGCATCAGCGATATGAACCACGAAGCCTTTTCTTGCCTTGATGTTCTCGACAGTCTTGTGAGTCTCTGTAAGGTTAAGGGCAACCTTATTTCTGTCGAGCATGGTTCCCCAGGCTGCGTTCATCACATCCACGCTGCCGTCCTCATTGAAGGTCGATATCATAAGTACCGGCATCGGAAAAATCGCTTCTGTTGTCTTGATCTCCTGTTTCATTTCTTAAGTCCTCCTGTGTCTATATTTACCCTGCATCGTAGAATGTACTACAGTGATTTTTTGAGAATCTGTCTTATCTCATCCTTTGTAAGCACTTTATATCCGCCTTCGAGGATCAGTGTTCCTTCTGTGATTCCGTCGATCATATCCTCTGTAGCACCAAGCTCAGATATGTTCATAGCAACGCCAATCTTTTTCATCCAGTTCTCCATAGCTTTAAGCCCTTCATTGGCCACCTGTTCATCGGATAATCCATTAGATGATATATTCCACACTTCTTCAGCAAATCTCTTGAATTTCTTCAATCCATAGGGCATTACGTAACGATAATACGGCAACGATACCGCCGATAACGTCATGCCATGTGTGGCATCCGTATAAGCACCGACTGCCTGACCAATCATATGCACCATCCAGTCTGTAGACTTGCCTCTGGAGATGAGCGTATTTAATGCCCATGTTGCCGTCCACATGATATTGGATCTTGCTTCATAATTCTCCGGATCCTCAACTGCTATGAGTGAGCTGTAGATCAGTGACTTCATAAGAGCTTCTGCGATATAGTCGCTCGTATTGTCATCTTCTCCGGAAAAATACTGTTCGCATCTCCAAAATAAAGTTTTGTTGCATTCTTGTAGCTAAAATTACCTAACATGGTTATTTCTCCTTTCGTTTTAAGCTATAGCATCCCTTAATTTTTTGCAGATATCGTCACAGTCTCGTCACCATTAGATAAAAGTTCCTCCATCTGCGATTCATCCTTATCGGATATATGTCCCAATCTGGTATATGCCCAGCTGTTGGAGCCGTAAAAAATAACGATCTGATTGCCGGAATACAGCACTATATCTCCGGATTTTGTTGTGGTCTGCTTATCATTTCTCGGAAGACTTTCCCCGAGCGACCCTACCTGTTCAAATCCACCATACATAGACATTTGGATCGTAATATCACCCTGCTTAGCTAAACTCTTTAACGCCTCTACCGACTCATTGTCTTCCCAGTCAACCTGAACGGGGCTTTCACCTATCTTCATGGTCATAACGCTTTCTTCATCTCCCTTACCATCTCCGGTTTCTTCTTCAGTTCGGTATGTCATAGCTTCACTCCCGGTCTCCGCGATCTTATCAGTTTCCTCTGTGTAAACATTTTCAGATTCCGGAATACTGCTATCTGCCTCCGGGATATTTTCTTTGCCTCCACATGCGCTAAGTGTCATCATTATAAACAATGAGGCCACAATCATACGTACTTTCATAACATCACCTCTTCATATCATCCTCTATCGGCATAGCTGTGTCTGATTCAAAACTGGTCGAAGTGTCTTCGGTCAGTTGCTCTGTTTCTCTGTCAGTATCCTTTCCCGTACAGGCTGAAACAATAAAAAGCATGACAAAAAGCAATAAACCCAGAAATACTCTTTTCATCCCATCACATCCTCTGTACCATCTCACTGATCTTTTCCATAACTCCCTTGTCATGATTCGTAAAAATCCCCATATCCTCAAGTCCAAGATATCCGAGGAAGTCTCCGTCATAAGAGAATTTGGCTCCGTCATACATATCGGGATCACCGGAGGCCAAAAACATGGCTACTTTCTTCAGCCTTCCCGGCGCCTTCGGATACAATAACGCATAGAAACGGTCGATCACGCACTTAAGCTGTCCTGATACATTGTGGTAATAGATCGGAGATGCAAGAACCAGCATATCCGCATCACGAAGCAGCACGTATATTTCTGACATATCATCCTTTTGTGAACATTCGCCGTCACCTTTACCATGACAATATTCGCAGGCGAGACAGCCGTGTATATTTTTCCTGCAAACATCCACGGTATTCACGGTATGTCCTGCGGATTCAGCTTCGGTCTTGAAAGTCTTTATCATTCCTGCAGTGCTTCCGTTTGGTCTGGGAGACCCATTCAATACAAGTATATTCATAATATTCCCTGTCCTTCTTTAGTCATAATATAACGGCAGATACCCCGTATACGATGGTATCCGCCATACAAAAAGCAATTACATGTTCTCAGTAAAGAACTTCTCTAATTTATCAAACGGAATATAATCCTTATCACCACCGTCATAAAGATCGGTATGTACGGCATCGGGAATGATCATAAGCTCTTTATTTTCAGCATATTTGCTTTCCTTTGTCATTGCCTCAAAAGCGTCTTTCGAGAAGTAACAGGAATGAGCCTTCTCACCGTGAATCAGAAGAACGGCACTTCTGATTTCATTGCTGTACTTAAGGATCGGCTGGTTCATGAAGGATTCGCACCCGATCACATTCCAACCACCATTAGAGTTAAGGCTTCTTGCATGATATCCACGATCGGTCTTGTAATAGCTATGGTAATCCTTAACAAAGAAAGGTGCATCCGAAGGCAACGGATCGACAACTCCACCGCCAAGCTTATAATCACCCGATTTCAGATCCTCCAACCTCTGAGCACACATAGCTTTCTTCTTCTCATAACGTGCCTCTTCACTGTCCTCACTGTCAAAGTAACCTTTTGCGTTCACCCTGGTCATATCATACATGGTGGATGCCACGGTTGCCTTTATTCTCGTATCAAGCGCCGCCGTATTGATCGCCATTCCGCCCCAGCCGCAGATACCTATGATCCCTATCCTGTCAGGATCAACTCTGTCATTCAGGGAAAGAAAGTCAACCGCCGCCATGAAATCCTCAGTATTGATATCCGGGGAAGCCATATATCTTACGTTCCCGCCACTTTCTCCGGTAAAAGAAGGATCAAACGCTATTGTCAGAAAGCCTCTCTCTGCCATGGTCTGTGCATACAATCCACTGCACTGCTCCTTAACTGCACCAAAGGGACCGCATACTGCGATTGCGGGAAGTCTGCCCTCTTTATCCTTAGGTACATACATATCTGCTGCAAGTGTTATCCCATATCGATTCACAAAGGTCACCTTGCTGTGGTCTACCTTATCGCTCTTAGGGAATGTTTTGTCCCATTCAGTTACCAGTTTCAGTTCTTCCTTTTTGATCATGATTTCATCCTCCGCTCTCCTATCACTGTTTATCCGCTTCTTTTTGTGTCTGCCTGATCAGATAGTCCATCCTATCAACCTTCCTCTGACTGTCGTGCATTTCCTCCACCAGATCACATCGACATTTTCGAAGATACTTTACGAGCCCGTCCATATCTCCGGCTTCGTAAAGTGCTTTTGCTCTTCTTGTTCCTTCCGCAGAGCATCCACTGTCTGTAAGATTTTCTATCAGGGTTTTTACTTCCATCTGTCCTACCTCGTATCCTCATTATATTTACTTGACGAATTCTGCGCTAATGAATAAAATGAATATCATGATATTCCAAATTAGAATGTCATGTAGCAATGAGCAGTGCATATGGATTTATAATTAGTGCGTTGGGAGTTTGCTCGCATAAGCACTAATAATAAATCCATATATTCGTCGAATGCCGAAGAGCGAAAAAATGCGAAGCATTTTTGAGTGCACTGCGAACTGGAGGATTCTATGGAAATCAAAAGCCTGCGATACTTCCTTGCCGTCGCAAGGGAAGAGAATATGACAAAGGCTGCGGACATGCTTCATGTCACACAGCCTACGCTTTCAAAAACATTAAAATCACTCGAAGATGAACTGGGAAAGAAGTTGTTCACACGTCACAGCTTTAGCATATCCCTGACTGATGAGGGGATGCTTCTTCGCGACCGTGCGGAAGATCTCATCGCCATGGCCGACCGTATAGAACAGGAATTCATCACCCTTGACGATATCACCGGCGGGGATATCTATTTTGGACTGGCAGAAAGCTTTCAGATACGGCATCTTGCAAAAGAAATCCACAAGTTAAAGAACCGATATCCCGGTTTTACCTACCATATCACCAGTGGAGATACCGAGCAGGTGACGGAAAAACTTGATAAAGGCCTGCTTGATTTTGCGGTATTATGTGAAAAGCCAAACTCTGCAAAATACGATTACTTGAAATTTCCGGAAGCCGATGTCTGGGGAGCTGTCATGCCTGCTGATCACCCTCTCGCCAAGAAGAAGTCCGTTAGAGTAAAGGATCTTATCGGTAGGCCATTATTCTGCTCTGAACAAAGCTGGAACAACGAAATACCTCAATGGGCAAGGGATAGTTTTGACAAGCTTCATCTTGAGGGCTCTTTCCGTCTGTCCTATAACGGTTCCATGTTTGCAAAGGAAGGGCTTGGGATCCTGCTAACCTTTGAGCATCTGATCGACTGCTCCAAAGAGAGCGGGCTTGTTTTTCGTCCCCTTTCACCTAAACAGACATCCGAGTTGTATCTGATATGGAATAAATATCCTTCTTTTACTCCCATAGCTGAAAAATTCCTTACACAGATCAAAGCATCGTTCCACTAACCGTAGCAAATCTAACTGCGTAAAAACTGAAGAACTGCCCGAAGCAATATCAAAATACCGCTTTTTCGCGGCATTAAGGACTCTCCAAATGCTCCTGCTTTGGTGAGTCCTTCTTTTTACTCTACACTGTCAAGGTAATTACTGATAGACTTCCCGAATTCCTCAGGTTCGGTTTTATATATAAAATGGCTGCCCGGAAGATAGACAATTTGATAATTGCCCATTTTCTCAAGATACGGGAGCAGTTCTTTTTTATTAGCTTCTTCGCTCTCGGGATCCGATAAATCTCCGTGTCTTGCCGAGATATAGAGTTTCGGAACGTCCGTCTCTTTCAGGGCGTCCCAGGTGACATTGCGGTTTCGGTTTATCTGTGCGCCTTCATTTGCAACCGCATCGGACGGTAAAGATGACTGCTGGAAGACGCAATATGCTCTCCATTCATCCTTTGAAAGGCCGGCGTCATTTCTAAGAAAAACAGGAAGCAGGATATCTCCGAGTCCTAAGTTTACAGCCACTTTGTATAAAAGAGTTCCGGAAGCTTCGCCCTGCATGTCTTCCTCCGCGATAGGCTCAACATATGTACCGTCAATGTTAATAAATGCTTTAATTTCTTCAGGATACTTGCTGACCCAGTAGGAAGCATAAGTACCGCCCATGGAATGTGCCATGAGATAATAAGGTTCAGTGATGCCTGATGCTTTTAGGGCGCTACGATATTCTTCGACGATTGCTTCGACGGTTCTGTCTTCCTTAGTGTCCTCGCTTGCGTCCCATCCACGTCTTCCAATGTAAATAAACTGATAATCATCTTCAAGTTCTTTGAGCGAAGGTCTCATTTCAACCGCCATTCCGCCGCCCATTCCGCTTAAAACGACGATATTTCCCTTGCCGTTTTCATTGCCGAATTTCATTACATTCATCGAATAATCTCCGACTGAAACCGGATTGTAATATCCTTTTTCGGCCAGAAATTTAATGTCCGCAGAATGCTTTATTTTATGAAAGATAAATAACCCTGCGAGGAGAACTGCGAGAACAATACCAATTGTACGCAATACTTTGCCGGGTTTTCTTTTTTTATCCTGTTTTATTTTTTCCTGATTCATTCTTTTTCCTCATCTTTCGGTATTTCGTCGGGCACGCAATTTCTCACCCGTTTTTCAGACTGTTTTTTATGCCTCATTCACCAGTTTTCCCGTGATGCATTCCGGCACAAGTGCGAACATAAGCGTTCTCGGGCCTGCGTTGACAAGTTCGTGTTCAATATAATCTTCATCGTCCGTGAATTTATAACTTAAGAGTCTTGATATTTTAAGAACCTTTTCCATATCTTCCACAATTTCAATCCTGCCAAAAACAATGACGCTGCGAATATTTAACGCCCATTCCCCGGGATTGCGAAAACCCTGATCGTAAACACAGAAAGATGCCTTGTCATGACGCTTAATCGCATCGATTTTATGACCTTTTTTTCCTCCGTGAAAATAAATCTTCCCATCCTCTTCGCAGTAGTAATGATTCAGCGGCATACCATACGGGTAATCATCATCGCCAAGCACTGACAACACTCCGCGAGGTTCTTTTATCAGTAATTCGATACATTCTTTCTCTGGCAGAGCCTGTTTTTTTCTGGCAAGTTCTCTAAACATTTTTTCTCCTGACCGTAGTTTTAATTTTACAAAAGTAATTGTTTTTTTCTGAAACATAAAATTCAGTTTTTTTTAATTATACTCCAACCACCTCCGTTTGGTATAATTATTGTATCAAAAAAATGATAGGAGGGTTTCAATATGGCAAACAGAGTAATTCTTAACACAGTATCTTTTCACGGAGCCGGGGCAATCAAGGAAATCCCTGCTCTTGCAAAGAACCGCGGGTTTAAAAAGGTATTTATTTGTTCCGATCCGGATCTGGTTAAATTCGGGGTTACCAAGAAGGTAACGGATCTTCTGGATGAGGCGGCAATTCCTTATTCCTTATACTCCGACATTAAGCCGAATCCCACCATTCAAAATGTACAGGATGGCGTTGCAGCTTTTAAGGCAGCCGGTGCCGACTCCATTATCACCATCGGCGGCGGATCCTCCATGGATACTGCCAAAGCAATCGGTATCATCATTACAAACCCTGAATTCGAAGATGTTCGTTCCCTGGAAGGTGTTGCTCCGACCAAAAATCATGCGGTTCCCACGATTGCGGTTCCCACCACTGCCGGTACCGCTGCAGAGGTAACGATCAACTATGTTATAACGGATTTGGAAAAAGAGCGGAAATTTGTCTGCGTTGACGAGCACGATATTCCCGAAGTAGCCATTGTGGATCCGGATATGATGTCCACCATGCCGAAAGGTCTGACTGCGGCAACCGGAATGGATGCACTTACACATGCAATTGAAGGTTACACCACAAAGGCAGCATGGGAAATCCCGGATATGTTCCATTTGGAAGCCATCCGCTTAATCTCCGCCAACCTGCGCGGTGCGGTGGAAAATACACCGGAAGGAAGAAACGGAATGGCTCTTGCACAGTATATTGCTGGTATGGGATTTTCCAACGTAGGCCTTGGAATCGCACACAGTATCGCACACACTCTCGGTGCGCACTATGATACTCCGCACGGTGTTGCCTGCGCGATGATGCTCCCCATCGTTATGGAATATAATAAGGAATATACCGGCGAACGTTTCAGAGAAATTGCCAAAGCCATGGGTGTACAGGGTGTAGATTCCATGTCCCAGGCAGAATACCGCAAAGCCGCAATTGATGCGGTTAGGCAGCTTTCCAAAGATGTCGGAATTCCCGAGAAACTGGATAAGATCAAAGAAGAAGACCTGGATGTGCTTGCTGCAGACGCTTACGCAGATGCCTGCCGTCCCGGCAATCCCCGCGATACAAATGTTGAAGAATTAAAAGAACTGTATCGTAAAATCATGTAATTTTATTCAATTCAAATAAACAGCCCCCGCCCTGGTTAAGGCGGGGGTTTTTGTATTCTGTCCGTACAGGCTTATATTTTATTCAAACGTAAGATTCTTTTCTTTCGGATTAAAATGATAGAAATGTGCTTCTATTTTGCTCGGATATTCACTGTCTCTCGTAAGATTTGTCAACTCATGACCGAGTCCTTTTACAACAACGCCATAGTTGTCGTCATCACCTCTGCCGTCATCCGGCAGGCCGTATTTTGCCTGATATCTTTGACATAAAGCCTTGTATACCGCTTCCGCTCTCGCTTCATCTTTGATATACATTTTTACATGAAAATTATATGACATGGATTCCTGATCCTTCATGGATTCCATGGGATAGGTATAAAGTTTCACTTCTCCCCCTTCGTTTTCCGGCGGTGTTACATTAAGAGCACTGACCAATTCAATGTAATCATTAGGTCTACCCGATTTGTCGTAATCAACAAAAAAATATAACGCTGAACTTTCACTCCTGTTTGCCGGCTCTTTATCGAATCGGTCTAAAATATTGGATTCCGGCGAGCCTTCGGGAATTGGTGTATCGAATTTTGCAAAGAGCATATCGGCGATTTCATCGGGAGTTAAATAACTGATATCCCATCCGTTGGCATCCTCCGCCGGTGCCTGGGGAAGTGTTTCACTCTCCTGTGCAACCGGACCGAGACTTCCTTCCTTTTCCTCATCCGCCACGGTACTTACCGCTGCCGCGGGAGTATTATTTGCTTTCTTTGTTTTCGTCACTCCAAAAATAATCCCTGCTGCAGCACCTGCTATAACTACCAAAGCAACACAACCGATAATAATTTTGTTTTTCATAATACCTGTCCCCTTCTTAACCGCCTCCGAAGAAGCTTTGCTTAATGTTTGATTTTTAGGAATATTTGTTGATGCGGACAGATTTCTAAGTGAAGCAGGTATGGGCTTTATCTCTACCTGCTCGGCCTCTTTTATAAAGAGCAGACCAAGGAACGGAATCGCCATGGCACGTAACTTCGTCTGATTGTCTTTTTCATATTTCTCGACCTCCTTCTTAATTTTGTTTCTGGCAAAATTCAGACGTCTCGAGACACTTCCTTCGGGGATTTCCAGAGCCTTTGCGATTTCCTTAGTACTCATCTCGTCAAAATAGAATAAAATCAGTGTTCTTTTGATATCCTCGGACAAGGCACTGTCGATGATATCCATGATGATTTTACGTTTCTCTTTCGACTCAACAATCGACTCGGGAAGAAAATTCTCCGGAACGGTTTCGGCATTTTCCAAAAACTCGTCGTCCACATTTGTGGTTTTCGTAAGCTTAATACGATCCAGGCTTTTGTTCGCTGCGGTTTTCTTCAGCCAGGCACTTACCTTGCTCTTATCCTCAATACTTTCATAGTTTTCATACAATGAAAGGAATGTATCCTGAACAATATCTTCCGCATCTGCCTCATTTTTCAGTAAAGACATTGCAGTCCAATATACCGCACGATAGTTGTCCTGATAGATCTGTTCGAGTTCTTTGTCCGTCATGATTTTGCTCCTTTTTTATCCGCATCTGCTTATTAGACGAATAAGAGAGGCGAATTCTTCGCAGGTTCGGGAAATTTTTTTAATTTTTTATTTTTTATATAAAAATACTGCATTTTTATTATACTCCATCCGCTTCTGTTTGGTATAATTATAGCGAATCATTTATGTTATACTAATAAAATCAGGGGTGCGATTTTGGTCGACATTCTGGCGATTTGACTTCTTACCATGATCTGTGAATGGACCGGTCTTTATATTCCGGATCCCGCAAATGAATATTATTCCGTCTTTCTCTAAAAAAATAAGACCTCGGGTTACCTTCAAACCCGAGGTCTTATTTTTTCATTTGTCGTTCTCACTGTTTAACCAGCAGATAAATCATTCTTTCGCCTTGTACAGACTTCGCTTACTCAGCGGAGCCGTATCCGGCTATTGCCTCATCGATGGTCTTATCTCCTCTTCCGACACTAAATACCGCCAATCTTAACTGTGTGACTGCATCATCGGACATACCAATCTCTTCGGGTGAAAGAACCTTGGCTTCCGGGACTTCCCCAAATGCCGCATACATGCTGTTAAAGGACAGATCGACGGTCGATGACATAAGGCCCTTATTCTGTGCCATCTCATTCAGTTCACCCTGTGTGATCAGAAAACGCATGAATTCATTGGACATCTCCAAATTGGAGCTGTTTTTGTTCACGGAGAACTGCAGATTTGACATATCCAGGAATACAGCACCTTCATCCGACATGGGAATCGGAACAAAGCTGTAAGCAAACGGATTTGCAATAAAAGCTTCGGAACGGCTTTCCCTCTTCTTTGTTCCGGAAACGGTATCTCCGGAGCAGGTCATCATGGGAACATCTCCTTCAAAGAATCGTAAGATAACCGCATCATAATTATTCTCGATCTCATCGCAGGCTTTCAGATCCACGCATCCGTCTTTCATGAATTGATCTATTTTCTCAAGGGAAGGACGCATATACTCTCCTGCCGAAGCATCCAGGGAATTGAGTTTCTCTACGGCTTCCGGATCGCCTGCCACGGTCTCGCAGAAATACGGGTAGGTAACCAGCGTAAACACGGAGGTCGTCTCTTGCTGGGAAAATCCCATCATCGGATTAGCATAGCCTTTATCACGAAAGGCTTTACATACATCCACGAGTTCCTGATACGTCTTGGGAACACTCAGTCCCTCTTTCTCAAAAAGATCGTTATTTACAAGCATTCCGTATGTATTCGAGAAAACAGGAACCATCGGAAGCGAACCGTCATCCGTATTCAGAAGGATATTCTCACGGATGCATCCAAGATCCAGTCCGAGTGCGGGATCTGCCAGGTTCTCGGCGTGATCGATGGACGATTTGTACTGATCCCTTCCATACATCCAGGAGTAATTGACATAGATGTCGGGAGCATCATTTCCGTCCAGAACCGTACCGATCATGTTGCTGTAATCATCCACCTTGGTATACTCCAGTTCCACATTGGGATAATACTCGTTAAAACGGTCGAATTCCGCTTCGAGTGCTTCGAAATTATCATATCCGCCGGCAATTCGGATCGAACCGCCAACTGACGCATCCAAAGCCGGTGTAAACCCTTCTTCTGCCGCTTTGGGCTTTGTCTTGCTGCACGCAACCAGGCTTAAAGTCATCAGTGCCGCCATTAAAATACACACCGCTTTTTTCATACTCGTCATCTTCCTTCCTTTATTCTTCGAATTTCCTTAATTACCAGTTTCACATCGATGGGTTTAGCAATATGTCCGTTCATTCCCGCGTCCAGACACGCAGTGATATTCTCGGAGAAAGCATCTGCCGTCATTGCAACGATCGGAATATTGGCAGCCCACGGATTCTCCAGTTTACGGATGGCTCTGGTCGCATCAAGACCGTTCATCTCGGGCATCTGCACATCCATAAAGATCAGTGTATAACTGCCTTCTTCGGCCTTACTCATCATATCCAGGCAGATTTTTCCGTTTTGCGCATGCTCGGACGTGATTCCGTACATGGAAAGCAGGGTGGATATAATTTCCCAGTTAATCTCATTATCCTCTGCCACAAGAATGTTCAGTCCCTGCAGATCGGAATAATCATCCTCCGGCTCAATGGATTTGGACTCTTTTCCGATCAGGGTGTTGATCTTATCATAAAGGGTGGATTTAAACAGCGGCTTGCTGACAAAACCGTTCGCACCCGCAAGTATCGCCTTATCCTCGATATCCGACCAGTCATATGCCGAGATTAACAGGATCGGAACATCGGCATCAATCTCCGAACGGATGCGTCTGATCGTCTCAATTCCGTCTACTTCGGGCATCTTCCAGTCTATGATAATTACATTGTAATCCTTTCCTGCAAGATGTCTGTGCTCGATCATTCCGATGGCTTCCAGACCGCTTCCCGCCTGCTCCACCGACGTTCCGAGAGACTGCAATGTATCCACTGCGGTCTGAAGCATAATTTCATCGTCATCCACAATCAGGACATCAATGGGATCAAGCTGCATATCTTCCCGCTGTCTGTCGGCTACCGGAATATCCAAAGCCACGGTAAAAGTGGTTCCCTTTCCCTGTTCACTCTGGCACTCAATCGTTCCGCCGATCAGTTCAACCATCTGCTTTGTGATTGCAAGCCCCAGACCGGTTCCCTGAATGCTGTTAACACGGCTGTCTACCTGACGTGAGAACGGTGTATACATATTTTCCATAAACTCGGGACTCATTCCGATACCCGTATCTTCAACAATATAGGTAAGAAGCACGCAACCCGGCACGTCACTTTTATCTTCTCTTAAGGTAACGCCGACACGGCCGCCCGGCTCCGTATATTTGATGGCATTGGAAAGGATATTGATATAGATCTGGTTTAAACGAAGCTGATCCGTGTATAAATATTCTTTTTCCATCTGATTGATATGGAAACTGAACTCGATGTTCTTTTCCTTGATCATCGGTTGTGAGATATTGATCAGGTTTTCTACCGTCTCCACTATGGAGAATGTCAGCGGACTCAGTTTCAGTTTACCGCTTTCCACCTTTGAAATATCCAGAATATCGTTGATCAGTGTCAGCAAATGGTTGCTGGCAAGACTGATTTTGCGAAGGCTTTCCTTCGTTGATGCTTCATCCGCCGTATTCTTCTCCGCAATGGTCGTAAGGCCTATGATGGCATTCATCGGAGTTCGGATATCGTGGGACATCGTGGAAAGGAAATCCGTCTTGGCCTTATTGGCCGCCTCGGCTTTTCTGGCCGTGATCTGAAGACGTTTATTCAAATACATTGTGTAGTGAAGATCCAGAAGGAACAGTACCAAAAGTCCGACGGAAACGACTCCGAACAGAACCCAGTTTTTGTTTTTGATATCGAGATCTTTTGCCGGTACGATACCCAGCATGGTCCAACCGGCTTTGGAAGAAACCGGTGTAAACGCAAGCACGCACTCCTGTCCGTGTGAGTTAAGCATCGTAACAGAACCTGTCGATGATTTGATCCGGCTGAACAATTCCTCCGAAGATTCCGTATCCGAAGAATTATAAGATTTATAGAATTCAAGAAAGCTGGAGTTTTTAAAACCGCTTCCCTTCAGAATATAGTCGCCGCTGCGGTCTATGATGGACAATTCCGCATTTACAAGCTCCGATTGCGGGAAAACCCATTTCTGCTCCAGAACCGAAATCGGAATGACTCTCAGTAAAACCGCATTCTCCTTTGATCCGTTTTGACCCTTCAGGGTAATCCGGTTGCAGAAAGCCAGCGACTGTTCTCCGTTCATCGGATTGGTGTAAGCTCGGGTTATGTTGATGGACTCTCCGATCTCTTCGATCCAGTCCGCATTTTTCAGAATGTCCATCCTCTCATAGGAAACTTTATAGTCATCTGAACTTCCGAGCTTGGGCCGCGTCGAAAGACCGTTTTTGGTTTCTACGGAAACGATATGCGCCGAAGCATTTGCAAGAACATGTGAAGAACGGATATATTCAGCCGCCTCTTCCATGGTCATGGAATTGCTGCTAATATACCGTGCCCATACATCGCAGATACTCTGCTCGCCTTCCAGGTAGTTCTCCGTTACACGTTCAATGGTGACCGTGGTATTCTCGAAATGCTCCACCTGTCTGCGGTAAGAATCCTTGTTTACGTATTGGGCATAAAGAACAACGAAAACCAATATGGCTGCCATAATGATTACGTTGACGGTGATAATCAGAGTTTTTTTCATATTCGGCTCTCCGGGTTTCAAAGCTAATTATCTTCTTTTCCCATTATACCAAATATGTTGCATTTTTCATAATAAAACCGTATCATTTCTTCCATTTAACCGAAAGAAGTGAAAGGATTAAGGAAATACCCATTCCGATCAGTGTCAGATAATTCATGATCAGGGCCGGAACTCCGATTTTTTCGAGAGTTGCGCCGAAATAGGTTCCGAGGATTCCGAACAGCCCCCCTGCCACAACCGCTGCAATCCATACGCCAAGGTTGAGCCGGCGTTTTTTATAAGCAAAGATTGCAACCATCAGCGGGAAAATAACTCCCGGAGTGTAGATGCTGTACGCTCCGCTTAACAGGCTCATAATATCTCCCCGTCCGAACAGGGCAAGCGTCAGCGAGATCAGGCCGATCACTATGACGGTAATCCGAACGCCCGCAACACTCTCTTTCTTTAAGATGTCTTTTACGAAAATCGTGGATGCGTTGATAATGCAGGTATCCGTGGAAGAAAGGATTGCCGAAAGTAATCCGAAAATCAGTAAAATAGCCGCCCACTTCGGCATAACGGAAACCGCATACATCAAAGGTCCCAGGCCGTTCATTTCTTCCGAGGTGACATTGTATCTAAGCCACATACCGATCAGCGTAATGACAACGGAGAAAGCGAATAATACGACACCTGCAATCCATGCCGCACTCTTTGCGGACTTTCCGTCCTTGGCAATGAAATTTCTGGACATAATGTCGGGTCCGAGGAAATAGACGCCTCCGATCACGAAAAATTGGGTAAAGAGATTGGATGCTTTGTACTGATCGTTCAGAAGTTCAACGTTCTGCAGTATGGTCGCATTGTTCTCTCCTTTCGTGATGTAGAGATAACCCATGCAGATTGCCACACCGATCAATATGATGAAAAGCTGAACTTTATCCGTTTTCACAACCGACATCTGGCCGCCGATGGCGGTATAGGCAATGACGATCACGGAGGTGACTGCAAAGATTACCGTACTGCTCTTTCCGAGTGCGAATGTAATCAGGGAATTCATGGCGACAAGCTGGCCTGCAATTACGCCAACCCATGAGATTACAATAATCAAAGATATGATGATTTCCGCAGGACGTCCGGCAATTCTGCCTGCCAGATCGGGCAGGGTGTCCGCTCCGATTTCCCTGACTTTCCGGGAAAGAAAAACGGATTGCAGAATCAGTCCGATGGCGCCGAATGCAAGCCACCAGATCCCCGGGAATCCGATATTATATACCGTGGTTGTGATTCCGATGGTTGTGGACGCACCTACCACCGTGGCAAGCAAAGTCATAACAACCGCAAGGGAACTCTGCTTCTTCCCCGCTACGGAATAATCCGTGAAAGACTTGATGTTCTTAATATCCAGGATACCGATCACAATGAAAACGACCAGATATGCCAGTAACGCAATCGTGAAAACGATATTCATAAGAAAAACCTCTTCATTCCTGTATTAACCAGATACTGTTATACAATGAAGAGGTTTCGATTGTCAACCCTATTTATGTAATTGGTTGACAATTTATTTTTGTATTCAACTGCCTATTTACAGTTCGGCAAATCTTGCGATTAAGGATGCAAGCACCAGATTTTTGGATGCTTTACGGCCCGACAGTGTTTGAAGCAGATCCGCCCTGATCCCGATGCCGACAATGAAACCGGAATATACGCCGGTCTCAAGATCGGATATGGCCTCCGTCAGGATTCCGCAGATTTTTTCCGTTCCGAGATACAAAGAGCTGTCTTTCTTCCGGGTTATTTTCACCTCGTAAAGATTCTTTAAAACATCCGTAACCATATCCGCCACTGCCTGAGATACGGATTCGCAGGCACGGAGTTTTGCGGGATCCAGGATTATACTGAAATAAATGCCGCCGTCGGGCGAATCAAAACGGCTGCCCCTGTGCCCTCTTCCAGAACTCTGTGTCTTGGCAACGATCATCGTTTTATGTATGAGTTCCATTCCTCCGAAAAACAGTTCCCTTTTAGCCTGTGTATTCGTAGAATCCAGACTTTCATAAACATATAGTTTCTCTGACAGTTCGTCCGATGTTTTGGGACGGACCATTTCCTTAAGACACAGAATAATTCCCGCCTTGGACAGGATGTCGGAAGACTCGGCCAGCATATAGCCCTTGTTCTTTACGGACTCGATCGGATATCCGGCTTTCTTAAGCTCGTTGACTGCCTTCCAGATCGCATTTCTGGAAAGTTTGAAATCTTCGGCCAGCTTCTCGCCGGAAACATATTCCCCTTTGGCCTCTTCCAGGGCCTCAATAATCTTCTCTTTCGTGGTCATGAGCGGTTTAAGCTTTCTTCTTCTTTTTCTTTAAAACGAATTTACGGGCGATCGAGAAACCGATTTTGAAAGGCCAGGGTCTTAATGCCTTGTCGGCCTCTTTCAATTTGGCACGAATCTCGATGTGCTGTGGACAATGCTTCTCGCAGAGTCCGCATTCGATACACTGTGTGGCAAATCCGGGTTTTTCGCGGATCGCGATAGTCTGTCCAAACTCAAAACGCGCAGCGTTTTTCTTCTCGGAATACATCTTGTTATAACATGCAAAATTGCCGGGAATATCCACTCCGTGCGGACAGGGCATACAGTATGCGCAACCCGTGCATCCTACTTTTTCTTTGGAACGGATGATTTCCTTGATCTTCTCGTAAACGGCAAAATCTTCTTCCGTTAAGGAGCCCGCTTCGGTTTCGGAGGCTATGCGGCAGTTTTCATCCACCATTTCAAGGGAATTCATACCGGACAGTACACAGGTGACCTGCGGCTGGTTCCAAAGCCAGCGTAAGCCCCATTCCGCTGCGGACCATCCGTGCGGATGATTCGTGATCAGTTTCTTGGCATCCTCCGGAAGCATATTGACCAGTTTCCCGCCACGCAAAGGCTCCATGATGATCACGGGGATTCCCTTGGCCGCTGCAGCTTCCAGGCCCTTGCGTCCGGCCTGTGTATGCTCGTCCAGATAGTTATACTGGATCTGGCAGAAATCCCAGTCATAGGATTCCAGAATTTTTAAGAACATCGCGGTATCTCCGTGATAGGAAAAACCGATATTACGGATGGCTCCGGACTCTTTTTTCTTTTGAATCCATTCTATAATACCGAGGTTTTTCAGATTCTCCCAGTTGGACAGATCCGTAAACATATGCATCAGATAGTAATCGATATAATCCGTGCGAAGTCTGCGTAATTCCTCGTCAAAATACTTGTCGATCTGCGATGCGTTCTTCACCATATACTGCGGAAGTTTGGTCGCAATATTGACTTTGTCGCGGCAGTTATTCTTCTCAAGGATTCTGCCTAGGCAATCTTCGCTTCCCGGATATAAATAAGCAGTATCATAGTAGTTGATACCGTTTTCGATACCGCGCATTACCTCTTTCTCCGCTTTGTCAAAATCAATACCTGTTCCGCTTTTGGTAAAGCGCATGCATCCGTATCCGATGGCGGAAATCGGTTTGCCGTTTCTGTCGTTTCTGTACTGCATGGGGATCCTCCTTATGAGATCGTCGTACACTGTCTTAAGCAACTTTCAAAAAAGGGCCGCCAAAAGGCAAGCCCTTATGATTTAGTAATTCTCACCGGGATTTACGATGTTGTACTGACCGTATCTGTTGACCATAACAACCGCGGAGTCGCTGATCTGTAAGCAGGGATCGTTACGAAGCGGTCTTCTGCAGGACGGGCAATATACGAAACCGTGCGGATACCATTTTCTGTATCCCAAATTGCTGCGATGGTAGATGAATACCAATCCGCAGTATTCGCATTTAGCCTTGTAATCGGGGTCGTGGATCTCGGCATCGTAACCGATGGTCTGTGCCATACGCATGCCTTCCTGTACCACCTTGCTCAGATCATGCTGCAGTGCAAGACGATGCGGTTCCTGTGTCCATAATTTGCTGGCAGGTACCATGGGAACACCGTTGACATAGGTCGGTCCCTGAGCGTTGATCGGAGCCTGTCCGGGCATGCCCTGCTGGTAAGGTTGCTGATAGCCCTGCTGCGCATAGCCTTGCTGGTAGTCCTGCTGTGCATAGCCCTGCTGAGGATAGCCCTGCTGAGGATAGCCCTGCTGCATGGGCTGCTGGGGATCGTAATAATTCTGCGGCATTCCATTAACATTATTCACCGGCTGCTGCATCTGTGCGGGTGCTGCTGCCATCTCAGGTGCGGGTGCTGCTTCCGGTGCTGCTGCCATCTCAGGTGCAGGTGCCGCTTCCGGTGCTGCTGACATCTGAGGTGCAGGTGCCGCTTCCATCACGGTCTGCGCTGCGATTGCCGTAGCCGCGATTGCTTCCACGGCGTGAGAAACCTCTGCGGGTGTTTCTACTGCAACTACTTCTTCTGCTACAGGTGCAGGCTCTTCTGCAGGTGCTTCTTCTGCTACAGGTGCAGGTTCTTCTGCAGGTGCTTCTTCTACTACAGGTGCAGGTTCAGGTTCAACTACAGGAGCTGCTTCCATTACAGGTGCTTCTTCCACTACGGGCACAGGCTCTGCTACAGGAGCTGCTTCCACTACAGGTGCGGGCTCAACTACGGGAGCTGCAGCTGCAACAGGTGCAGACGCGTAGGGTGTCGGATTACCGCAATTCGGGCAGAACGCACTGCCTGCCGGGAGTTCTTTACCGCAATTCATACAAAACATAATCTTATCCCTCCAAGAATTCCTTTATTTGCCAATTAACCCAATTTCTCAAGATAATAATCAATTCCCGCAAGTCTTACACAGATTGTGAAAATATCTGCCGCCTGCTGCATCTCTTCCGGTGTCGGGAAGGAAGGTGCAATACGGATATTCGAATCAAGCGGATCCTTGCCGTACGGATAGGTTGCGCCGGCTCCGGTTAATACCACTCCGGCATCCTTACACATGGCAACGATCTTCTTTGCGGTGCCGGGAAGCGCATCAAATGAGATAAAATAGCCGCCGCGCGGTTTTACCCATGTTCCCACTTCCATGCCTGCTAAGTCTCTGTCGAATGCATTCAGAACAGCCTCGAATTTCGGACGGAGCAACTCTGCATGTTTCTTCATGTGAGCCTTCAATCCGTTGATGTCTCCGAAAAATCTTGCATGACGAAGCTGGTTGATCTTGTCATGACCGATGGTCTGGATGGAAAGCTGCTTCTTAATGATATCCACGTTCTTAAACGAGGTAGCCAGTGCGGAAATACCTGCGCCCGGGAACGTAATCTTGGAAGTGGAACCAAACATGTAAACCATGTCCGGGTTTCCTGCCTTCTCACATTCTTTTAAAATATTCAGAATCTCATCCTGCTTGTCATCATACAGATGATGGATGCAATATGCATTGTCCCAGTAAATCATGAAATCGTCTGCTGCCGGATGCAGGTTTGCAAAACGGCGGACCACTTCATCCGAATAGGAAATACCGGTCGGGTTGGAATACTTCGGAACGCACCAGATACCTTTTACGGCCGGATCGTTATTGACATACTGCTCTACCAGATCCATATCCGGTCCGTCTTCATTCAACGGAATGTTGATCATCTCGAATCCGAAATACTCGGTGATACGGAAATGTCTGTCATATCCGGGTACCGGGCAGAGGAACTTGATGGAATCCTGCTTGCAGAACGGTACTCCGCCGCGCACACCATGTGTCATGGCGTGGGAAATACGGTCATACATAATGTTTAACGAGGAGTTGCCGTATACAATGATATTGTCCTTCTCTACCTCAAGCATGTCAGCCATCAGACGTCTGCTTTCGCCGATACCGTCAATATCGCCGTAGTTACGGGTGTCGTTTCCGAGAATCGTGCGCATATCGGATTCGCCGTTTACGACATCCAGCATGCCCATGGCAAGGTCTAACTGGGAAGCACCGGGCTTTCCTCTGGCCATGTTGAGTTTCAGTCCCTTGGCCTGTTCCTCCTTATATTTCTCCTCCAAAGCAGCCTTCGCCGTAAGGAGTTCGTTTTTGTCCATTTCTTTGTAGGATTTCATACACATATCCCTCTCAGTTATTTTTTGTGCGCTTATTTAGAAATGCTCGATCAAAGCTTTCGCATTTGCTTCTATGTCTCCGTGGAAAATGCTCGTTCCCGCCACAATTACATTGGCACCGGCATTCAGGGCTTCATCAATCGTATCCACACAGATTCCGCCGTCCACTTCAATATTCACATCTTCCAGACCCTGGCGGGAAAGTTCTGCGTTCAGCGCCTGAATCTTCGGAGTACATTCGTGAATATATTTCTGTCCGCCGATTCCGGGACGAACCGTCATAACCATTACCATATCCACCAGATCAAGATACGGATAAACGCTCTCGATCGGGGTTTCCGGATTCAATGCCAGACCGACCTTTGCTCCGAGGGACCGGATCGCAACCAGCGTTTCCTTCGGCTGCTGTAAAGTCTCGATATGTACGGTGATGGAATCCGCACCGATTTTTTTAAAGATCCCTATATAACGTTCCGGCTCGGTGATCATTAAATGTACGTCAAATACTATATCCGTCACTTCGCGAATGGACTGAATCACCGGCATTCCGAAGGAAATTGTGGGGACGAACCGGCCGTCCATTACATCAATATGCAGATACTCCGCTCCGGCCTTTACCGCTGTTTCGATATCCTTTCCAAGATGTTTAAAATCCGCAGAAAGTATACTCGGTGCCAAAATACGTTTTTTCATTTTTCTCTCTTTCCAACCCAAAACCGTAAAAATCAGTATTTACGGTTGTTTTTTTCTTCTTCGTATAACTGCAGGTAGTTCTCGTAACGAAGTCTGCTGATCTTTCCGTCCCTTACCGCATCCTTGACGCCGCACTCTTTTTCTTTGATATGGGCACAGCCGGCAAAACGGCAATTCGGCTCGTACGCATCAAATTCATGGTAAAACGATGCGAGGCTGTTTTCCTGCACGGACGGAACCGAAAGGGATGAAAAACCGGGTGTGTCAAAAAGATAAGTCGGTTTATCCGCAATTTCGGTATAGAACAGTTCACTGTGTCTGGTCGTATGCTTGCCGCGGTCGATCTTTTCACTGATCGCGCCGGTCTGCATTTTCTCGCTGCCCAGAACGGCATTGATCAACGATGACTTGCCGACACCGCTGGGGCCGGCAACCGTAGTGGTTTTCCCCGCAAGGAGTTTCTTGACGGTTGCAATTCCTGTACCCTTCTTAACGGAGACCACACAGATTTTATGCGAACTGTTTTCATATGCGCCGCGGATCTCTCCGGTCTTATCCTCGCTTAAGAGGTCCTCTTTGTTAAAACAGATGATGCAGGGGATTCCCCGGCTTTCCATATGAATTAAAAAACGATCCAGTAAATTAAAATTCGGTTCCGGTTTCGTCAATGCGAAAATGATCATTGCCTGATCGACATTGGCTACTTCCGGCCGGATGAGCATATTCTTTCTCGGGAGGAGACTTACGATATTGCCGATTTTACCCGTTTCATCCGTAACGGTGATCATGCACTCGTCTCCGACCAACGGCTTTTCCTTCTTGTTGCGCAAAACGCCCTTTGCCTTGCATTCATACAAACCGGCATGCGGAACATACACATAGTAAAATCCGCCGATTCCTTTTATGATTTTGCCCTTAATCTCAGTTGCTTGCATCCGTAAATGTCACATCATATTTGTATTCGTCTACCGCTTCCACCTGCTGGATGGTTTTGTTGCCTTCCAGATCTTCCACTTCTTCCGGAATGTATACGGTATAGGTTACAACTACGGTTCCTTTGGATACCGCAAAGATATTGTTTAAGTTAATCCGCACGGGGAAGGAATCCGTATTGGCATTGAACAGTTCCGTTCCGTCGGGTGTTTTTAAAATAACATGTGCGGCTCCGCCCGTGTACTTCGGAGGCTGTGATATGGAAATATCGCAGTTGTAGTACTTCTTCTCGGGTCCTTTACTGATCTTGATCTCGACTTCCGTTCCTTTGGTCACCGTAGCGCCGCTGGTGATGCTCTGCTCGCAAACCAGGCCTTCCGCTACGCTCTCGTTATTTACTTCGGTCACCTTGGCACAAACGAGTTCCATATTGGTCAGCGTGTTTCTGGCAGCTTCCTCGGTCATATTGGTTAAGGACGGCATCTTCATTTCGCCGGACTTGTCCGCACCGAGGGAAATGGTAATGGTAACCGTTCCGTTACGGCTCATGCTGCTGTTTGCTTCCGGAGACTGTGCGATAACATTGCCTTTCACAATTCCGGAATTGTATTCTTTGAGTTTCTCAACCTTAAATCCTTCATCTTCCAGTTTGGATGTGGCTATCGCTTCCGTTTCTCCGATGACACTCGGAACCGGAACACCGTCGCCCTCCATGGAAACATAAACTTTCACGGTTCCGCCCTCGGCAATCGCTTCGTTGGCTGCCGGAGAGGTGGAAATGACATAGTCACTCTTTACCGTTGCGGATTTCTCATAGATCATTTCCGTTTTAAGTCCCGCTTTGGTGAGAATATCCTTCGCTTCGTTGATGGAAAGACCGACAACGGACGGAACTTTCTCACTCGCTTCCGCTGCTTCCTGGCGGTTGATCTTCTTTCCGCCGTTACCGAAGATACCCATGGCATATCCTGCGAAGTACAGGATGACACAACCGATCAAAACTGCCACTACAACGATAATGACGGTTTTTAATTTCTCTACAAAACTGTCGTCCTCATCTTCATCGTCATCATCCATTGCTCTGGAAGAACGGCTCTTCGATTTGGCTACGGCATCTTTGGAAAGTTGTTTGGAACGCTGTATATTCTGTGATTTCTGGGAAGGTGCGCCGGGCTTCTTTCCGTTTCCGGAAGGCTGCGGCTTGGACTGAGTCCTTCTTTGTCCGTTTGCGGAAGACTTGGAAGGATTTCTTCTCTCCACATCTTCTGCCGCTTTCTTTCTCGGAGACATTTTCTCCGTATCGGAAAGAGCAATGCCTCCGGCCTCCGCTGCGGAGATCACTTCCGCGGAATAGCCCTGACCGGTGGAACGGCGTTTGATCAATTCTCTTTCCTTTTCCGTTACGTTTCTGGTAGCGGACTTGGACTCGATGGAATCAATTTTGACAAAATCTTCATCCGGGCTGATTAAGGACTTCTTCAAATCCTCAACAAGCTCGCTCATTTTCTGATATCTTCGATCCGGACTCTTCTGACAGCACTTGAGCACGATCTGCTCCACGCTGACCGGAATCTCCGGAACGTATTTTCTGGGTGAAGGCATTTCGTTCTGAATCTGCATAATGGCGATTGCCACGGCCGTTTCCCCGTTAAAAGGAACACGTCCGGTCAGCATTTCGAATAACGTAATACCTAAAGAATAAATATCGCTCTTGGCATCGGAGAAACCTCCTCTTGCCTGCTCGGGAGATGCATAGTGCACACTGCCCATAACATTCGAAGTAATGGTATTGGAACTGGTTGCCTTGGCGATACCGAAATCGGTAACCTTAACCTTTCCGTCCTTACTGATCATGATGTTCTGAGGCTTAATATCGCGATGAACGATTCCGTTATTGTGTGCCGCTTCCAAACCCATGGAAATCTGAATGGCAATACTTACGGACTCTTTTACGGATAAGCGCTGCTTCTTCTCGATGTATCTCTTTAAAGTGATTCCCTCGACAAGCTCCATGACGATGTAATAGATACCGTCTTCCTCGCCTACGTCATAGACGTTAACGATGTTCTGATGCTCCAGTCCTGCTGCCGCCTGAGCTTCCGTACGGAATTTGGATACAAAATCCTTGTTTTCGGAGAATTCCTTCTTCAAGACCTTGAGTGCAACGAATCGATTCAGTTTTCTATCTTTTGCCTTATAGACATCCGACATTCCGCCGGCGCCGATGGATTCGAGTATTTCATATCGATCGCCGATCACCATACCGATTTTAATCATAAAACCTAAACTCCTTACCTAACGTTCCCTTAACTTCAATCCTTAAAATCAATCTATCCTTCTGCGTCATTCTTCCGGCCGCACGAGAATTACCGCGATATTGTCTTTGCCGCCGTTCTCGTTTGCGGTCCTGATCAGAAGTTCCGCCTTGTCTTTTAACTCTTTCTGTGACTTAACCAACTGTAAAATGTCCGAATCCTCGATCATGTTGGTCAGACCGTCCGAACACATCAGCACCAGATCTCCGGGTTTCATCGTCACTTCGAAGAAATCCACATTTACGGAATTGGCCGCACCGATTGCCCTGGTAATGATGTTTTTATCCGGGTGATTTCTGGCGCTCTCCCTGTCGATTCCTCCCATCCGGACCATTTCCTCAACCAAAGAGTGGTCTCTGGTGATCTGGGTGATCGTATCCGAAATGACATAGAGTCTGCTGTCTCCGACATTTGCCACATACAAAAGGCCGTCCACATAAGTGGATGCCACCACCGTTGTTCCCATGCCGTCCAAGTTCTTATCCTCCAGAGACTTCTTGCGGATCAGCTTGTTGGCATATTGAATGGCATCATCCAGAATCTGCACGGGTTCTTTTTTCTTTGACTTTGCCACTTCCTCCACGATGGTCTCCACCGTACATTTGGAAGCGTAATCCCCCGCCTTATGGCCTCCCATTCCGTCCGCAACGACGAAAAGGTTGGGAAGATTTCCCAAGGGTACCACACAGGTGAAAACAAAGTCCTGATTCAGTTGTCTTTTTCTTCCGATATCCGTAACGGAAAAAGCACTAACCACTGTTTCTCCTCCATGGCCAGTCATCACTTTAAAGCCTGCTGCCCTTCTTCTTCCAGAATTTTCCTTCGAAGTTGGCCGCACGCCCCATCTATGTCTCTGCCCATTTCCCTTCTAATAGTAACATTTATTCCGTTTTTTTCAAGTTTATTTTTGAACCCGAGGACCCTCAATCGGTCTGTGGGCCTGAATTTCCGCTCCTTAATGGGGTTGACCGGAATTAAGTTGATATGACAATTCATTCCGCGGACCAGACGGATGAGTTCTTCCGCCTCTTCCTCGCGGTCATTCTGACCCGCTACAAGGGCATATTCGAAGCTGATCCGACGGCCTGTTTTGTCGAAATATTCGCGACAGACTGCCATCAGTTCGTCAAGCGAATACGAATTTGCCACGGGCATCAATTCTTTTCTCTTATCATCCGTAGGTGCATGCAGGGAAATCGCAAGGGTGATCTGCAGTTTTTCCTCCGCCAGTTTGCGAAGTTTCGGTACAATTCCGCAACTTGAAACGGTAATATTGCGCTGGGACAGGTTGCATCCCTTCTCATCGCTGATTAAGCGGATGAATTTTACCACATTGTCGTAATTATCCATGGGTTCTCCCGTTCCCATAACAACCACATTGGAAACCTTCTCTTTCGTCAGATGTGCGATCATATAAATCTGGTCAAGCATCTCTCCGGGCAGGAGGTTTCGTTCCAGTCCGTCCAGGGTCGATGCACAGAACTTACATCCCATACGGCATCCGACCTGAGAAGAAATACAGACGGAATTGCCGTGATGATACTGCATCCAGACACTTTCCACATAATTTCCGTCCTCTAAGCGGAACAGAAATTTCTTGGTCCCGTCAATGGCGGAAGTCTGCTCTCTTTCGCAGACCAGTGTGGTAAATGTATAATTTTCTTTCAGCTTCTGCCGCAAAGAAAGCGATAAATTGCTCATTTCGTCAACAGAACGGACCTGTTTGACATGAATCCAGTCATAGATCTGGGCAGCACGAAAAGCGCTTTCCGAAAGCGCCTTCATTTCTTCCTTCAGTTCATCCAGTGTCATTGACTTTAAATCCATGGATCAGTCTCCCGTTTTACGAAACAGGGCGATGAAAAATCCGTCCGAATCATATTCTCCGGGAAGGATCAAAACGCGTCCTTTGGAAAGACGTGCGTCTTTTAACTCTTCCGGGAAGCGTTCGAAGGAAGCTTCCTCAAACGCCAGATTATTTAAAATCCAATCCGCCATTTCTTCATTTTCGCCGGGATTTACGGTACAGGTACTGTACAGTAGGAATCCGCCCTTTTTCACATTACCCGAAACGGCTCTTAGAATCTTTTTTTGCAAAGTAATGATTTCGTCTAAGGACTCTTTCCTTAAACGGTTCTTTAAATCCGGCTTTCTGCCGATCACTCCGAGGCCCGAACAGGGAACGTCCGCAATCACAACATCCGCCTTGGCGCGTAATTCTTCATGCACTTCGGTGGCATCTTTGACATCACAGTCAATCCCGGCAAAATGCATGCGCTCTGCGTTTTCACGAATGCGTCCGACTTTGGCATCGGATACGTCAAATGCCATAACCTTACCGGTTCCGTTTAATCTTCCCGCCACATATAAGCTCTTTCCGCCCGGGGAAGCGCAGACATCCATTACGGTATCGCCTTCCTTTACAGGTGCTAGAAAACCGACCAGCTGTGCGGAGAAATCCTGGACATGAAACAGTCCCTCGTCATATCCTTTTAAGGAGCTGACATCTCCCGCGTGCTCCAGGCGGCAGGCATCCGGAAGGTAGGTACAGGGTGTGATCTTAACGCCCTTTTCTTCCCAGGCATGCAGAAGTTCCGCCTTTTCTTCCAAAGACAGATTCTCCTTAACATGAACGGACAGACCGGCATCTTTCAGATAATACCGGCAGATCTCTTCCGTCTTCTTTGCTCCGTAATTTTGAATGAAATGCTCTCCGATCCAGACCGGGAGGGAGTATTTGGCCTGTAAATACAGAGTCATGTCTTTCCCGGGGTCGGGATATTCGATATGTTCTTTTTCACGGGAAAGCGTACGCAAAACGCCGTTGACAAAACCTGCCAGATTAACGAATCCTTTCTTCTTGGCAAGTTCCACCGAAAGGTTGCAGGCCTTGGTATCGTATACCTGGTCCATATAAAGGATCTGGTACGCGCCCATCAGAAGAATGACCCGGATGACGGGCTTAATCCTGCTGCCCTTTTTCATATATTGGGAAAGAACATACGTTAATTCTTCTTTCCGTTCCAGAACGCCCATGGTCAGCTTCTTTAAGAACGCTTTTCTGGCAGGCTCCCAGTCGTCGCATTTATCCAGAACATTCTTCAGAAGAATGTGGCTTTGCTCTTCTTTGTACAGAACCGAAAGAAGGATTTCAAGGCAGTATTCTCTTGTCCTTAAATCTTCATTCATGAATTCTTTGCAGTCTCTCCCACCGTAATCTTATTTCCAAGTAAAAAGTCATGCACCGACATTTCCTTCTTTGCCTGGGGCTTCACTCTCGTAACGGCAAGGCTTCCCTTACCGCACTGAATGACAAATTCATCCTTGCTAACCGAAATGACTTCTCCGGGAGTACCGTAGGATTCCGTCTCTTTTACGTAAGAAGCAAGGATCTTCAACATTTTCTCCTGCAAGAAGGTATAGGCTCCGGGCCAGGAATTGAGTCCGCGGACCAGACGCTCGAGTTCTTCTGCTTCCTTTGTAAAATCGAGATTTCCCATCTCTTTACTTAACATTTTGGCATAGAATAAGGGACCTTCCGGCTGAGGAGTCGCCGTAAGGCTTCCGTCTTCGAGTTTCGATAAGGCTTCCACAATTAAGCTTCCGCCGAGGTTCATCAGTTTATCATGCAAAGAATCCGCCGTTTCGTCTGCGGCAAGAGGAATAGCGCCTTTTAAGAGCATATCTCCGGTATCCAGGCCTTCGTCCATCTGCATAATGGTTACGCCGGCTTCTTTTTCCCCGTTGATGATTGCCCAGTGGATCGGTGCGGCGCCCCTGTACATCGGAAGAAGGGATGCATGGATATTGATGCATCCGTATTTGGGCATTTCCAGTACTTCCTTGGTCAGAATCTGTCCGAATGCTGCAACCACGAAAACATCTGCCTTAGCTTTCCTTAATTCTTCCACATTTTCGGGCAGGCGCAGTTTGACGGGCTGGAAAGTCGGAATATTCCATTCCTCGGCATAGAGTTTTACCGGGGATTTGCTCAGTTCCTTGCCCCTTCCCTTGGGCTTGTCCGGCTGGGTAACCACCAGCGTGATCTCATGTCCGGCCTCTCTTAAGGCTTTCAATGCACCGACTGCGAAATCGGGTGTTCCCATAAAAACAATCTTCATAACAGTATCCTTACTCTTCCTCTGCCATTTCGGCGAGTTCTTCGTTATCGTAAAGCTTGCCTTCCACCTTATCCACGTACATGATACCGTCCAGATGGTCGATTTCATGCTGTAAGGCTCTTGCCATCAGTTCCTCGCCTTCCACTGTGATCTTCTCCATATCCTGGTTGTATGCTTCCACAACAACATGATTGGCTCTGGTTACGATACCGCTTTTACCGGGTACGGACAGGCAGCCTTCATATCCTGTCTGCTCTCCGTCGGATGTTAAGATCTTCGGGTTGATTAAAGCAATGGGATCCTCGCCCGTCACGTCAATGACTACGATGCGCTTGCGGATTCCCACCTGCGGGGCTGCAAGACCGACTCCGTTCGAATCATACATGGTATCAAACATATCCTGAATGAGTTCCCTGATTCTCGGTGTTACTTCCGTTACTTCTTTTGCCGTTGCGCGAAGCACTTCTTCGCCAAGCGTTCTGACTTGTCTGATTGCCATAGTCTCCTCCTAAAATGTATTCATCGGGTCAAAATCAAACTGTAACTGTTCCCTGTTTAAACTCAATGTCTGAATTCTTTCTTCCATGAAATCCTTAATCTTTGTTAAGGGTTCCGTGGAATGATGTTTATAGTATACCACCTGACGGTAGATATCGTTCTTTTTTCCCAAAGCGGCTTTTCCGGGTCCGATCTGCTTCGGGGCATCCTCCGTAAACAGTTCGGATACCTCTTTCGTCAGTCCGAGTGACAATCTGGACAAACGGTTCCAGTCCGGTCCGAAGAACTGTACGCACAGCATATGGCCGCATGGCGGATACTCCATAAAATCCCTGTATTCGATTTCCTCTTTGTAGAAGCCTTCGTAATCCTGATTGGCCGCATGGACGATGGCATAATGCTCGGGCTGGTATGTCTGGATCACGGTCTCTCCGCCGCTCGATGCGCGTCCCGCACGCCCTGCCGCCTGCGTAAGCAACTGAAACGTTCTCTCTGCCGCACGGTAATCATTGTGGGATAAAGAGGTATCGGCAAGCAGTATCCCCATTAAAGTAACTCCCGGGAAATCATGACCCTTAACGATCATCTGCGTTCCCAGAAGGATATCGGCTTCCCTGGATGCAAAGCGCGATAAAATTGCCTCATAGTCTTCCGCCTTCTTCGTCGTATCCGCATCCATTCTAAGAACCACGGCCTGCGGAAAACGCTTCCTAATCTCTTCTTCAATCTGCTCCGTACCGGCGCGGAAGCCCGCGACCTTTGCGGAACCGCACTTCGGACACTTTTTGACCATATCGGTCATATAGCCGCAGTAATGGCACATCAGTACTCCTCCGCGGTGTTCGGATAAGGAAATGTCGCAATGCGGACATTTGATTACCTCTCCGCAGTCACGGCAAAGAATACTTCCCGCATATCCTCTGCGATTAAGGAAAAGCATCGTCTGCTCTCCCTTTTCAAGCCGATCCTGCATAAGAGTTGCAAGTTTTGCCGAGAAAACGGTCCGGTTTCCGCTTTGTAACTCCTCTTTCATATCCACGATATGAACGCTCGGAAGTTCTCCTCCGGTCAGTCTTTTATTCAGCTTAAAACATTTGATCTCGCCTTTTTGGATCCTTGAAAAACTCTCAAGGGACGGTGTTGCGGAACCCATCACCAGTGAGGATAAACTCAGGCGGCAAAGTTCGGCAGCCACTTCCCTGGCATGATACTTGGGCATGGTTTCGCTTTTATACGAGCTTTCGTGCTCTTCGTCGATAATGACCATACCGAGATTCGGAAACGGTGTAAATAAGGCGCTCCTGGGTCCGATCATAATGGAGATCTCGCCGCTTTTGGCTTTCTCGAACTGTTCGAATTTCTCGCTGTCGGTCAGTTTCGAATGCACCACGGCAACTTTATTTCCGAATCTGCGGTAGAAACGCATCAGATTCTGGTATGTCAGTGCGATTTCGGGGATCAAAAGGATCGCCTGTTTTCCCTCATTTAAACAGTTTTCGATCAGGCGCATGTAAACTTCCGTTTTACCGCTACCCGTAATTCCGTAGATATAGTATTCGCCGAACGGATGGACTTTGCGGTCGGCCTCTATGGATTCCACCACCGTTCTCTGTTCATCACTGAGGGTCGGAATCGCATCCTCCTCTTTGCGGAACGCAAACGGTGTATCGCTGCTTTGCATCACTTCAATGCTTAGAAATCCGTCTTTTTCAAGGGATTTGATCGTCGAGGACGAAACATTGAGCTTACCGGTAACCAGACTGTACGAAAGCCGGTTGGAACGAAGCAGTTCCTCCAAAAGTCTGACCTTCGCCCGCTGTTTTTTCCCTTCCGCAATCTGAATTCCCTGCCTGATGGTAATCTCCGGGACATCGCTTACGATCATCTGGCGGACTTTCTTATTCGACGCCTTCTTCACCGGAAGGACGGTCTTTAAGGCATTGATCATCGTCGAGCCGTATCTGCGGTGAATGAAATCGGCAAGCGCCACTAAATTCTCCTCCGCCGAAACCGACTTCGGAACGATCCCTGCGATTTCTTTAAGCGTATACGAAGCATTCTCTTTCTTTACTTCTTCGTCCAATTCCACCACATATCCCGTGCGTATTTTGTCGCCCTTACCGAACGGGATCTCCACCTTGGAGCCCACCTGCACATCCGCCTTAAGACGCTCCGGAATACGGTAGCTGAAGGTATGATCTAAATTTTTATGGGATATATCGATAATTACTTCTGCAACCATACCGTATCCTTATGCACTGTAGTCAGTCATGATAAATTCAATATTTTCCACGCCTCGGAACACATTCAGGTCCGGAAAATAGGCAACTTTTATCTTCAGTTCTTCCCCTCGGTATAAACCTTCCGCGCTTCCCGCTCCGAACGTATCGTCCAGAAACTGATGGAATACGCTTAAATCGCGGAATAATTTCAGGGTATATGTTTTCGGCGAATTCTCTTCCCGTACCGTAAAAATGCCCACATCATGATTTTTGCCGACTACTTTGCCGGACAGGAAATGCACATCTTTTCTGGCAAATACGGGTTTTTCGTTCAAAACGCCGTACGGTTCGAGTTTATGGAATTCTTCGATCAGTTCTTTGGTCACATAGGCAAAAGGCATATCCGCATCGATGCAAAGACTCGGGCAAAGCATATCCTCGCTCAGTCCGGCATTCGCATTTAAGCGCGTTCTTAATGCCTCGATGTTTTCCTTTGACATCGTAATTCCGGCAGCCATCGGATGTCCGCCGAATTTATCAAACAGATCCGAGCACTCGGACAGTTTGGCAAACATGTCATATCCTTCGATGCTCCGGCCGGAGCCTTTGACCTTGCCGTTCTCCACATCCGTAAAACAGATGGTCGGGCGGTAAAACACTTCCTTGATGCGACCGGCAACCAGGCCCGTAATGCTTTCATGGATTGAAGGAAGATACAGAATAACCACATCTTCCAAACCGGTCTTTTCGACTTCTTCCACGGCCTCCTGCTGCCCTTTGGCCGTAATGGCCTTTCGCTCTTCATTCATGGAAACCAGTGTTGCCGCAAGTTCGCCGGCCTTTGATTTGTCCGTACACATAAGCAGTTCCAATGCATTCGAAGCGGAGTCCAGTCTGCCCGTTGCATTGATACAGGGACCGAGAACAAATCCGATGGAATGAACATTTAACATCTTATCATCCAGACCCGTTTCGTGGATCAGAGCCTCCAGTCCGATACTGTTGCCGTCTTTTAAATGATTCAGACAGTATTTCACAAGTGAACGGTTCTCCGGACATAAGGGCATTACATCACCCACGGTCGCAAATCCGGCAAGGACCCGAAGTTCCTTAATCAGTTCCTCGTCTTCCGCCGTTTTCACCCGATTCAAAAGACCGATCACAACTTTATATGCCAGATATGCTCCGCAGATTTCGCGGTTGGGATATGTATTCTCCCTGCGCTTCTGATCTACTACCGCCAGCGCATTCGGTAAAACTTCCGGGATTTCATGGTGATCCGTTACGATCACTTCCATTCCGTAGGAACTGGCAAGATCCACTTCCTCTTTGGCCGCAATTCCGTTATCACAGGTGATGATGGCTTGCTTACCATCTTCTTTTGCCTGTTCAATCAGATTTTGATTCATACCGTAACCGTCGAGGACACGATGCGGAATCACATAGTCCACGTTAAGGCCGAGCCGCTTCAACCCTTTGAGTAAAATAGCCGTCGCGCAGACTCCGTCAATATCGTAGTCTCCCAAAATCCGCACTTTCTTTCCCTCTTTGATAAAACGGCTGATTTCTTTCAGTGCTTTCTCATAATCGGGAAGGCCTTCGGCTACATCAAAAAGACTCTCATCGAGCGTTAAATACTCTTTGATCTTTTCCTTACTGTCATATCCTCGGTTTACGAGAATGCGGATGGTAACGGGGTCCAAACCAAACTCTTCCGAAAGGGCGCGATAGTCGGCCGGTATTCTTTTAATCGTCCAATTCTTCTTCATTTCCAAGTAACTTGGCCAAAGCCGTATCCTTCGTATGAAGGCCTCCGGGCCAAAGCCTGTATCCTTCGTATTATTTGACAAAATCCCCCAGGTCCCTGGGGGATTTTCATCAAACCGGTTTACCCGTTTATAACTTATACATAATTCTTATCGGGATCGTCATCCTCATCTTCGATCTTGGTGCCGTTCTTCTTACGCATGGTGTACCAGAAGAATCCTGCAAGGCAGATGGAGGAATAGCATCCGCATACGATACCGATCATCAAAGGAAGTGCAAATTCACGGATGGAAGTTACACCCAGGATGTATAACATGAGTACCATTGCAAATGTGGTCAGGGAAGTGAAAATACTTCTGGATAAGGTCTGCGTGATACTGGTGTTGACGATATCCTTGATCGTGATCTCTTCGCTGTTTCCGTCCTTTTGCTTACGTCTTCTCGACGCTGCGATCCTGAGTTTGTCCGCGGCGTCTTTCTTGTTCTCACGGATACGGTCAAAGATAACGATGGTCGCGTTGATCGAGTAACCGACAATGGTCAGCATACATGCAATGAATGTGGAGCTGACGGACACTCTCGCAATGGCATAGAACGCAAGTACAACCAAAACGTCATGCAGAAGTGCCAGTACGGAGGAAAGACCGAAGCGGTAATCGCTGAATCTGAACCAGATATAGATCAACATACAGATAACGGCGATGGTCACGGAGATGATGGAATTTCTTCTCATTTCTCCGGATACCGTTGCAGAGATGGTCTCCGATGTAATCGTTCCTTCGTCAACATTGTATTCTCCGGTAAAGAGATCGCTTAACTGACTTCTTTCGTCTTCATTTAAGGTTCTGGTCTTAACAATGATTTCATTGCTGCCTTCAACCTTGGTAACCTGCACATTACCGTCTCCGGTAATCTTCTCGATATTCGGAGTGATTTTTTCATCAATCTGTTCCAGGGATAAATCCTCGTTCAGGGTAGCCGTCGTGGAAGTACCGCCGAGGAACTCCAGGCTGTACGCAAGAGCGTTTCCGGTTTTAACCTTGTAACCGATCATGACTGCGATACCGCCGACAATAACCAGTGCGGAGATGATGACGAAGATTTTTCCCTTGGAAAGGAAATCCACACTCTTCTTCTGCTTTGCGATACCGAAGAGCTTCTCGCTCTTAAGTCCCATTGCAATGAATCCGTTGATCAATGCTCTGGTAACGAACAGTGCGGTGATCATGGAAAGAACAATACCCAAAGCAAGGGTCTGTGCAAAACCTTTCACCGAACCGGTACCCATGAACATTAACACGATGGAAGCAATGAGGGTGGTGATATTACCGTCCAGAATTGCGGATAACGCTTTCTTGAAACCGATGTCCACGGAGGACTGCAGTGTTTTACCGGTTGCCAGCTCTTCACGGATTCTCGCGAAGATAATAACGTTTGCATCCACGGCCATACCGATGGAAAGGATAATACCTGCAATACCCGGAAGGGTTAAGGTAAAGTATTCGTTGAAAATGGATAAGCTTACGATAATCAAGCCTGTATACATGGTCAGTGCAAGCACTGCCGCAAAACCGGGCAGGAAGTATACGCCGATCATGATGAGTGCTACGATGCCGAAACCGATGGCACCTGCCAAAAGGCTGGTCTTGATTGCATTGGAACCAAGCTGCGCACCTACGATGTTGGAACGGACTTCCTGAAGGGTTAATTTCAGGGCACCGATACGGATCTTGGAAGCAAGTCTGTCTGCTTCGTCATAGCTTCCCATACCGGAAATAACCGCATCACCGGTATTGATGACATCGTTTACACGGGGTACGGAAATGAAACTTCCGTCATAATAAATGGCAATGCTCTCTCCGGAACCCACAGCCTTGGCGGTTGCATCCGCAAATGCCTTGGTACCTTCCGTTCCCAGGGAAAGATTTACAACATTCTGTTTTACACCGGACTGCTGATCCTGATAAGTGGAAGCTTTGGCACTCGTAACATCGCTTCCTTCGAGGATGATGCTGCCTTCCTCTTTCAGGGTTTCGATCGGTTTTAACAGTACATACTGAATATCGATTTCGGTTGCCTTGTCCAAAGGATAGGTAATGGCATTACCGTTCTCGTCAAGCTTTGCACTGAATGTGTTCTCATCGAAGTAAACGGCGGAATCTTCACCAACATAGAAGAATTCCACATCGTTCTCATCATGGTAAACCATCTGGCCTTCCAGCGTTCCCTTGATGGTATAGTTCGGGTTGCCGTTCGGGTCGGACTGTGCAATGAAATATAAGCTACCGGGCTTACCGAGATCCTTTAAAATCGTATCTGCGTCGGAAACACCGGGAATTTCAATCGTAATTCTGTCGGTACCTTCCTGATAAACCTGTGCTTCGGTGGAATATGTCTCCGCCTTCATTTTCAATTTGTAGATGGTGTCGTTGATATCTGCCTGTGTAGGCGCTTCGTCTCCCACGATCTGATAGGTAATGCTGACACCGCCGGCAAGATCCAGACCCTGCTTTACATTGTAGGCGGAACCGATTTTCTTCTCACCGATACCGCAAACGGCAATATAGCCAAGTGCTGCCGTCAGAGCAAGAATCAGGAATAATCCTATGATTTTACCGGCTTTCTTTTCTTTCTTGTTCATTTCATCCTCCCAAGGCAAAACTGCTGCCCGTTTTTGTTTCTATAATTCATGAAATGGTTTCGGGACATTTTCCCGTCCACAAAAAACCAGAATAAATTATAACACAAAAAAAGAGAGAATAAAAGAAAAACCTTTACTCTCCCTTTAATTCATTTAATTCAAGAATAACTTCCGTAACACGGTTTCCGTAGACCCTCTTGGCCGTCAGTTTGTCTCCGTCGGGAAGGACTACCTGTTCTCCTCTCTCGGGCAGCCTGTCATCGAGTCGTTCGATCATCAGTCCGCCGATCGTATCGTAATCCTCACTTTCCAGCCGGCAGCCCAGGGAATTGTTGATATCATCGAGTTTCATTCCTCCCGGAACGATGAAAACATTGTCCGAGCGTTTCTCGATCAGGCTTTTTTCATCCTCATCGAATTCATCGCGGATTTCTCCGACGATCTCCTCCAGAAGGTCCTCCAAGGTAATCATACCCTCGCAGGCCCCGTATTCGTTTAAGACCATGGCAACGCCGGCGCCGGAGGCCCGAAGTTCCATCATCAGATCCGAAGTCTTTTTGTGTTCGTATGTATAAAACGGCTCACGCATTAAATCCGTGGGCTTAAAATTGGCTTTCTCCTGCTCCTCCACGAAGAGGAATTCCTTGATATTGATGATGCCGACCACATTGTCCGTCGTTTCGTGATACACCGGCAGACGTGTATACATGCTCTTTTTAAAGACCTTCTTGACCTCATCGTATCCGGCGGTATCTTCCACCATGACCATATCGATTCGCGGAATCATGATGTCCCTTGCATCGGAATCACCGAAATCCACCACGTTATTGATCATCTCGCGTTCTTCTTTCTCAATAACGCCCTCTTCATGGCTCGCTTCCACGATAGTCCGAAGTTCGCTCTCGGTAATGACCGTCTTTTTCCGGTTGGGATTGATTCCGACGATACGCATGCACACATAGGCGATCTTCTCAACCACGAAAATGATCGGTGTCAGAAGGATCATTAAGAAGCGCACGATCGGCGAATAGAAAAGTGCCACTTTCTCCGCATACAGATTCGCCCAGGTTTTGGGAATGATCTCGCCGTAGAGTAACACCACAAGTGTAAGCGCACCCGTAAACACACTGACCGCCCAGGGAAGGCCGGTCTTTACGGCAACGGTGGTCGCCAGCGCGGATGCCGAAATATTCGCGACATTGTTTCCGATGAGAATGGTACTTAAGAATTTCGCATAATGCTCAAGAATGGAAAGAACCGACGCAGCCCGCCTGTCGCCCTCTTCCGCCAAGGTGCGGATTCTCATCTGGTTTACCGATGAAAAAGCCGTTTCACAGGACGAGAAAAATGACGAGACAAAGATCAAAATCACGATGGCCGCAATCTGAATGATAAATATCGGGTCTGGCAAAACTAAACTCCTTTCGCCTTCTTTACAACTGTTCAACCAATTTAGGAAGAACTTCTCCCGGATTGGCATAAATCACGTAATCTGCGAATTTATCGCTGAAATGCTGGTCCTTATGAATGACCACCAGTTTATCACCGGTATAATGGCCGGTGCAATAACGCATTTTCGAACCGGACAGATCCGTTCCGAGTACGAGGATCATATCCGCTTTCTGACAGGCACTGGTTGCCTGCGTATACAGATCGTTCCTTACCTTCTCACTGTGCAGACGGATATTGGGGCGGACAGATGCTTTACAGATTTCGCACAAAGGAACGTTCTTGGACGCCTTCACATAATCAACCGTGTATTCTTTCTTGCATACCGGGCAGTAATTGTCGTAAACGCTTCCGGAAAGCTCCCATACGGGGGAAAGACCGGCAAGTTCTTCCAGTCCGTAAATATTGAAGCTGATGACACCGAGAAGTTTGCCCTTGCTTTGAAGAACCTTCATGGCTTCATATGCCGGGCCGGGTTTGGGCAGAACTTTAAGGACTTCGTTTTTGTAGAAGTCGTAAAAATACGTTTTCCTCGTGGTCAACTCACCTGCGGAAAGCATTTCTTCCGGGCTTTTACGGTACGTTTTCTCAATACGATAGAGATTGTCGGGGTTCCAAAGATCAATACCGCCACACTCTACCATCGCTTCCTGTCCGGTAATGCAGATGATGTGTTTCGATTCCTTGATTAACTTCTGTACCTTCTGAATCACGAAAATTCCCCTCTTTCCGTCTTCAAATTTACTGCAGCCAGGGATTTGCGGGATCCGGATCGGTCGGGTCCCATCCGCGTCTGGGGTCTCCGCCATTAATCTTCATTGCAGCGGGTTTTCCCAAAGGTCCGGGATTGGCAGCATCATCATAAATCTCCACTACCGTTCCGACGGGACAGTTCTCATAAATCCATTTTGCATTTCCTGCTTCCAGGCGGATGCATCCGTGCGAGCAAACCGTTCCGAGGCGGTTATAGGCACGCCAGTCAAGGTTTGCGGGATTTTTACCGTTATACATAACGGAATGGAACCAGATGCGGTTTACGATTCTCTTGGTATACTGTCCGTACTGGTTTCCGTCGAATGCAAGCCATCTTGCGTTCTGAGCGGAACGGAATACGCCGAGAGGTGTATCGGTTCCGGGCGAGCAGACAAATGCTTTGTAAGGCACCGTATATTCGCCTTTTTCATCCGCTCCGAATACCGTTACCGTACAGGCTGCGCGGTTGATGCGGATGTAGTACGGATACGGTACGTTTTTATTGATGATACCGGGAGTCAAAAATGTTTCTCCGGGGTATCCCTGTCTGTGCTCCGCTTTGCCGAAATTCACATAATGCTTATATAATGCTTTGTCGGTGGAACCGCAGGCAGCTACGACATCCGGATTATTCTCCGCATAAAAGGTCGGATTAAAGAATCCGCCGTCTTCCATAACGGCTACCCATCCTACCGTATTGTAGGAAGCAGTCGGCATTCTGCCTTCGTTTTTACCGCATTCATTGTAATGCTTCCAAAGTGCACCCGCATTGTATCCGTAATAGGTTTTAAGATCCTTATAGGTCTCCGCATAGTAAACCGGATCAAATACACTTCCGTCCGGCATGTTAAGCGGTGCTGCGGACACTTTTACCATGCCCGTAAGCCAAACGACGGATGCCAAAAACAAAGTGCTGATAATTAGTCTGAAAGCTTTTTCCATTTCACATTCCTTTTTCAATCAATTCCATATAACGGTGAGATGTTTATATATTTTACCACATTCCTTATGGTAAAACAAAATTATTTTTTTCTATTACAAAATACATTCTTTCTATTTCCATTTACAGCGATAATGTATAAAATAGTTATAATTGGTTTTTCTATCTTGGGAGGAGTTATCATGAAATTCAAAAAAATCACTTCAATCGCTCTCGTGCTTGCCATGACTGCCGGTCTGATCAGTACAGCAGCGGCATGCAAAAAGACTGAGCCCGCGACCTCCGACGTTCCCACAAGTGAAGTACTCACTTCCGAAACTTCGGAACCCGTCAGCGAAGAAACAAAGGCCACTGACCAGGTTACCCTGGCTACCGGTGACATTGTCATCGACGATCATTTCGATGAAGGTGTCGGCGAATGGATGACCTACAGTAACGGCGGTACGTTTTCCATGGAAAATGAAAACGGCGAGCTGGCGGTAACTATTGAAAACACCGGTAAATTAGACTATTCCGTACAGATTTACCGTGACGGATTTGCCATGTTTAAGGATGCCGTATATGAGATGCAGTTCGATATTCATTCCGATATCGAACGTCTCGCACAGTGGAGAATCCAGATCAACGGCGGCGATTACCACGCTTATGTCGAAGAAATGGATATGCCCATCGGAACCGAGACAAAGCATGTATGTACCGAGTTTACGATGGAAGAAGATTCGGACCCCGCTCCGCGTCTTTGCTTAAACTTAGGTCTTCAGGGCGATTTGGAGCCGGAAACCAAGCATAAAATATATGTCGACAATGTCGTATTAACCGTAAAAGATGCTTCCAATGCAATCGCTCCCGAACCGCTTCCCGATCCGAATCCGGTCAGAGTAAACCAGATTGGATATGAAGCAATCGGTCCGAAGGTATTTGTTTCCAAATATAAAGCTGGTGTAACCGGATTCTCCGTAATCGATGCAGCAACCGGTAAGGAAGTTTATACCGGTTCTTTCCCGGCAGAACCCACCTTCTCCACCTCCGCGGACGAAAGCTCCGTACAGGGCGATTTCTCCGATTTCATGGAGAAAGGTACTTATTACATCAAAGTGGACGGTATCGGTGAATCCTACGAATTCACGATCGGAGATAATATCTATGCCGATGCATACAAGGATGTGGTTCGTATGCTGACCCTTCAGCGCTGTGGTATGGCACTTGATTCGAAGCTAGCCGGCGATTATGCCCATGAAGCATGTCATACCGAAGTTGCCACTATTTACGGAACCGCCAAAACCAAGGATGTATCCGGCGGATGGCATGATGCGGGTGACTACGGCCGTTATGTTGTAGCCGGTGCGAAGGCTGTCAAGGATTTATTCCTCTCCTACAATGAATGCGAAGCCGCAAGAGGCGATGATTTCGATATTCCGGAAAGCGGAAACGGTGTTCCCGATATTCTGGACGAAGCAAGATATGAGCTTGAATTCTTCCTTAAGATGCAGGATGACAACGGTGGTGTATATCACAAAGTAACCTGCGCGGTATTCCCCGAAGTGGTTATGCCCGAAGAAGAGACCGATGAACTGATCATCTGTCCGATTTCCACCGCTGCTACCGGTGACTTTGCCGCAGTTATGGCGGAAGCATCCGTCATCTACAAAGACTATGATGCTGCTTTTGCAGGAAAATGCCTCGATGCAGCAAAGAAAGCCTACGGCTATCTTGAGAAGAACGCAATGAACGATAAGACCGGTTTCGTCAATCCAGACGATATCACAACCGGCGAATATCCCGATGCCAAGGTAAAAGACGAATACTTCTGGGCATGTGTGGAACTCTTCCTTGCTACCGGCGATTCCAAGTACGAAGACAAAGCTGCGGAAATTGCAGAAGCAGGTTTCCCGATGGGTCTCGGTTGGGCCGATGTCGGAACATACGGAGCATATGATTACCTGATGTATGCAAAGAAGAACACGCCGAATAAAGCATTGAAAGATGTACTTGATACCGAAATGAAGAAAGTCGGTGCCAAAGAACAGCGCGGTCTGAAGTATGACGTATACTTCATCTCCCTCGGAAACGCATTCCCCTGGGGCTCCAACATGACCGTTGCTAACAACGCAATGTTCTACCAGATGATGTACAACGTATACGACGATGACTTCTATAACGAGTATGCAATTCACGGTCTGGATTATCTCTTCGGTGTAAACCCCGTAAGTTACTGCTACATTACAGGTTACGGTACCGTTTCTCCGGAGCATATCCACCACAGACCTTCCCAGTACGTAGGTAAGCCTTTCCCCGGTATGGTAGTCGGAGGTGCAAACTCCAACCCGGCTGACCCGTATGCAAACGCCGTTTTGATGTATCGTAAGAACGGTAAGAAGTATGTGGATAACGAAACAAGTTTCTCCACCAACGAGATTACGATTTACTGGAACTCTCCGGCAATCTACCTCTTAAGCTATCATGCCAAACTTTACGATTTGGATTAATCATTAAGTTTTAATATCAAAAAAGGCAGGAGTTTTGCTCCTGCCTTTTTCATATCTTACACTCTTTTTGTTTTATCCGTGTATGATTAGTTCGCTTCAAATTTACATCCGGGAAATAAAACCCTGCCCAGATAGTTATCGTTGTTATCCTCTACAGAGATTTCAACATTGTCCAGGCGGTTTTTCTTATTCTGCGTCTGCAAAGCCTTTGCAATTCCCTCCGAAAGTACCTTGGCATTATTCGGATCATCGACTTTTACGAATCCGATTAAATCCCTGTGAAAATACGAATTGCATTCAAAGGAACCGTTGTACTGCTGACAAAGACTGTCTATTTGAGACTGCACCTGACCAACACAGTGTTGCATCAGCCTGGTATCGAAATCCGAATGTGTTCCGGCCACATCTCCGAAATTCGTACCGTCAATTACAAAAGGACTCGTATAACTTGTGATGGTGTATTCAAATCCCTGCAGTTTATCCTGCATAACAACGGTCGAAGAATCCGATCCGTTGGTTTCGGAAATCACTTTGGCGGACCCGTATGTCATTCTGGCCTCTCTTTTCAGCTGCTTTGAGTTTTTGGCCTTGCAACCGGCGATACACAAAACCGACAAAACGAGTACTCCGATGAGCAGTACTTTCTTTCCCCTTTTTTGAATCATAAATCCCCCTTACATGCAATAAGAAATAATATCCTTACATTTATCGCATACACATAACATATAGTTACCGTCCTCAAGTTCCCTGCTTCTGACATATGCGGAAACCTTTCCGCCCACGGTTACGGTTTTCTTTTTTAAATTCACGCTGAAATCCGTAAAGGACCGGCTCATGCCCTCGCCGGTAAACTTAATATAGCTTTCCTTTCCCGAGAAAACGGCAAAAGGTGCATAGCCACTCTTTCTCTCCTCTTCGGTAAAATACTTCATCTGCAAGGCGTCCGAAAGTTCTCTCTTCTCCTGAATATCCACACCGACCGGATGGCAGCTTAGTGCAAGTGCCACATAGTCACCCGAGTGGGAAAGCGAGAAATAAAGTCCCGGGAATTCGGGAAGATACGGCTTCCCTTTTTCCCCGTATGCGATATCCATATGCCTCATAGGCCTCGCATTTTGGAAGGTCTCTTCATCGAAAACGAATGGCTTCTCAAGTGCCTCTTCTTTGCGATGCCCGCAGTCCTTCCTGCAAACGGACAGCGAAAGGTAATCCTGCAGTGCACTTTGCAGTAAAATTCCCGCGCCCAGTGCCCTTGCCTTATCTTTCGGCTGCTTCACGGCCTCGACTTTTTTCTTCCTTTCAGGACACAACAAGGACATCTTCTCATTGAAAATGTCCTTGTGATTTTCGTATAAATCAAACAGATTGTTTACTTTCGCTGCGTATAAATAAATCATCTCTGCCTCTTTGTACGTAACTATTTTGCTGTTAACGGATTTAATTTATTCTTCGGTCTTCTCTGCTTCGGTCTTTTCGGGAAGTACAACCTTGATGCAAAGTTCTTCCAGCTGCTTTTCATCCACCACATTCGGAGCTTCGCTCATCAGATCGGATGCATCTTTCACCTTCGGGAATGCCATTACATCACGAATGGAATCTGCCTTAACCATCAGCATGATCATACGGTCCAGACCATATGCAAGACCTGCGTGAGGCGGTACGCCGTACTTAAATGCATCCAGTAAGAAACCGAATCTTTCCTGTGCCTGCTCCTTGGTAAAGCCAAGCATCTCGAACATCTTCTCCTGAATGTCGCCCTGGTGGATTCTGACGGATCCGCCGCCAAGCTCGGTACCGTTTAAAACGATATCATAGGCTTTCGCACGAACCGCACCTGGATCGGTATCAAGTAATGGAATATCTTCATCCATGGGCATCGTAAACGGATGGTGAACCGCAACGAAACGGTTCTCCTCTTCACTCCACTCAAGAAGCGGGAACTCCGTTACCCAGAGGAAATTGTATTTATCATGATCGATTAAGCCCATCTCTTCACCGAGTTTCAAACGAAGAGCTCCGAGTACTGCCCATACAACCGTGTTCTTATCGGCTGCAAAGAGGAGCAGATCGCCCGGTTCACCGCCCATGGCATCAACCAATGCCTTCAGCTGCTCTTCCGTCATGAATTTGGCGAAGGAAGACTTATAGCTGCCGTCTGTGTTAACTGCCAGATAAGCAAGTCCCTTTGCACCGTAATCCTTGGCAAAATCAACCAGTGCATCAATCTTCTTACGGGGCATTTCAGCCTGTCCTTTGGCATTTAAGCCTCTTACGGAACCACCGTTATCCAGTGCGCCGGTAAATACGCCGAAACCGCATCCTTTTACCACATCGGATACATCGATCAGTTCCATACCGAATCTGGTATCGGGTTTGTCGGAACCGAAACGGTTCATGGCGTCAATCCATTTCATTCGCTCCAAAGGCAAGGGAACATCAATACCGATGCTGTCCTTAAATACCTTTGCGATCAGTCTTTCGTTCACATCCAGAACATCTTCCACATCCACGAAGGAAAGTTCCATGTCGACCTGCGTAAATTCCGGCTGACGGTCCGCACGAAGGTCCTCGTCACGGAAGCATTTAGCCACCTGGAAATAGCGGTCATATCCGGAGCACATAAGAAGCTGCTTAAACAACTGCGGAGACTGCGGGAGTGCATAGAAGTTTCCGGGATGAACACGGGAAGGTACCAGGTAATCTCTTGCGCCTTCCGGAGTGGATTTCATCAGAATCGGAGTCTCGATTTCAAGGAAACCTTCTTCGGATAAGAAATTACGGATTCTCTGTACCACTTCGGAACGCATGATAATATTCTTCTGCAGATCCGGTCTTCGAAGATCCAGGTATCTGTATTTTAAACGAATCTCTTCTTTGGTCTTGCAGTCCGCTTCCACCGGGAACGGAGGAGTCAGTGCTTCGGAGAGGATCCGGACGGAATTCGCACGAACCTCGATCGTACCGGTCTTTAAGTTCTCGTTTGCGGCACCGCCACGCTTAACGACTTTACCGACAACCGCGATAACAAATTCCGAACGCAGCGCGCACGCCTTCTCAAAATTCGCCGCATCGACGAATTCATCGCCCTCACCCTGCTCGAAGATAATCTGCAGGATGCCGCTTCTGTCACGTAAATCCGTAAAAATAATACCGCCCTTGTTTCGGCTCTTTGCGACCCATCCCATCACGGTGACGGTCTGACCCAGATTTGCCTCCGAAACTTCGGTACAGCGATGTGTTCTTTTCAATCCATTCATGGACTCAGCCATTTTATTATCCTCCAAAACGTAAATACTATTAAGAAACAGTCGGGTGCTTGCATATGTAACCGAGGGTCGTTTGCGCAGCGTCGGTACTTGGGTTCGGTTCTTTCGAACCTTACGTACCGCTACGTGAGCAACCGAGGCGAGAGCCGTGCCCGAGGGGACATGTGCAAGTGACCGGCGTCAATTAATCAGTTCTTAAGTGCCTCTCTATAGAAGTCTTCGAATGAGGTGTAGCCATCTGCCTCAAGCTGCTCCTTCTGGAACTTCTTGTTCTTGTTCATACGGGCAACCAGCACGGTCTTGCCTTCGGCACGAAGTGCCTGTGCTTTGGCGATGATCTCGCCGAGGCGCTCCCCGTCAATGCCTTTCTCTACTAGGAAAGCAGTCTTTTCGGTGCTTCCGGGAGCCTTGACGCCCTGCTCCATCATGATGGTGATGATTCTCTCGAATCCAATGGAGAAGCCGCATGCAGGCGTATCCTGACCGGTGAATTTGCCGATCATCTTATCATATCTTCCGCCGCCCGCTACGGAGCAGGCAAGCTCTTTCATTTCAATCTCAAATATTGTTCCGGTATAGTAGCTCATTCCGCGAACCAACGTCGGGTCAAATACGATCTCGCAGTCCGCACCTTTGGAGCTTTCCACCGCTTTTAAAATCTCGGAGAGATTATCCGATGCGTTCTCTTCGATGAAATCACCCAGCGTTTCTTTTAAGAATCCGAGCTGGTCATCCTGCTTCTCAAACTCCTCGAATAATGCTCTGTACTTTGCGATGGCATCGGTGGAAAAACCGTCCTGCGCAAGGCATTCACAAACGCCGTCCAGACCGATTTTATCCATTTTATCCAGTTCGATGAATACATTGTCGTAATCTTCTTCTGCAAAGCCTGAGTAAGCTGCCATGGCTTTTAAGATACGGCGGTCGTTGATATGTACTTTAAAGCCCTTGAATCCCACTCTGCCAAGCAAGGTTGTGGTTGCCAGCACAAGCTCGATCTCGGCCAGATTGGACGGCTCTCCGAGGATATCGATATCGCACTGCATAAACTGGCGGAAACGGCCTTTCTGAGGACGGTCTGCGCGCCATACATTGCCCATCTGCAATGCCTTAAAGGGTTTCGGCAATGTTGCCGCATTATTGGCATAGAAACGGCAGAGAGGCACGGTAAGATCATAACGGAGACCTCCGTCCACCAGATCGTTTTCCGCTTTGGCATCGGCAAGATTTAATTTCTCGCCGCGCTTTAAAATCTTAAAGATCAGTTTCTCGTTTTCACCGCCCTGCTTGGAGCAAAGGTTCTCAATATGCTCTACCGCCGGTGTTTCAATCTGTGTAAAACCGAAGGAGGAATAGGTCTTGCGAATCTCGTTCATAACATAGTTTCTCAGTTCCATCTCCTGCGGAGTAATGTCTTTCATTCCGGTTGTGGGTTTTTTAATTAAATCCATTTGTATTCTTCCTTTTCTTGGCTGTTATTGCACAACCTGATATTTTACTCTATTTTACCGCCAAATTCAACCTTCTTTCGGACCGTCTTCCTCTTCCGGCTTTGACTCTTTCGTTCCTTCTTTCTTTTCTTCAGCCTTGGTTTCTTCGCGTTTGGCATCCTCTGCCTCATCCTGCTTCTTATGGATATTGTTGATATCCTCCGTGGAACCGCCGCCGTCATCATCGGGTGCGCGGAATTCTCCCTTATCCACCAAACGTAAGAATGCTTCTACCACATCTTCCTCAAGCTGCGTACCGGATACTTCTTTAATGATGGAAACCGCTTTGTCGAAGTTCATACGTTTTCGGTACGGACGATCCGAATACATGGCATCGAAGGTATCGGCAACCGCGATAATCTGTGCCACTCTCGGGATCTCATTTCCCTTAAGGCCTCTCGGATATCCCTTTCCGTCGGGACGTTCATGATGCGCTCCGGCTCCGATGGCAAGCTCCGGCATGATACTGATATCCTTCAGTGCATCATATCCCAGTTTGGAATGCGATTTGATGATGGCAAATTCCTGATCGGTCAACTTACCCTGTTTGTTTAAAACTTCCGGCGGTACACCGATCTTACCGATATCATGCAACAGTGCAATGTTATAATACTTGTCCACGGTTTCCTCATCATAGCCCAGTTCCTTGGCGAGCATGACCGTATACTGCGCCACGCGGGAAGAATGACCGTTTGTATATTTGTCCTTCATATCGATGGTCTTCGCAAATGCTTCAATCATCTCGCGAATGAAGATTTTGTTTTCTGCCTGTTTCTTTTCAAGTCTCGCCACTCTTGATCTTACATATGCAAGAACAATGCCCAGGATCAACGCTATGGCAAGTACGATGCACAGGATGATAAACCAAAGCTTCTCGTAAATCGCTTTTTCCTTTTCGATGGTAACCACCAGTTCGTTGTTTCCGCGTCCCATCTCATCCTGAAGGTTCATAACGAATTTATAAGTTCCGCCTTTTAAGTTCGTATAGTCCACGGGTTCGAATTCGCTTCGGCTTACCGTTGTCTGGTCCTTGTCAAATCCGCGCAGCATGTACGTTACCTTCGGATTCATCAAAGAATAGGTGTAGACATATCCGTAAACCGTGATTCTTCTTGTTTTGGCCGGAACCACAAAATGGTTATCGGAGGAATAAATCAGCTCCCCGTCCGCTTCGATATACGGAACCGCCATCTTGATCTCTTCCACTTCATCCAACGGTTTCTCGATATTAACTTTCACAACACCCGATGCACCCGCTATATAGAGATTACCGTCATCGGAAATATCGCTGTAGGAGTTTGCCGTGGCTACGCAGGGAAGACCGTTGTCATAATTATAGAAAACCGTCTGTACCTCTTCGTTGGCCAGAAGCTGGTCCGTCTTGGCAACATAGATACCGTTACTGCTCAGTACCCACATCTCGCCTTTCGAATTTTCAACCAGATCGAAGTTGTTCGAGTACGGGAAATTCTTAACGGTCGTCACATGATGATCTTCGGTCATATAGGCAATGGAATTACTGGTGACGATCCAGAATATTCCCCGCTTCTCGTCTTTTTTGATCCGGAGGATAACCTCGGAGGATAAACCTTCCTCAAAACCGACATTGCTGATCACGCCGTCGGAAATAATATAAATACCGTCACCGTCGGATCCTAAGATCAGATCCCCGTTATCCGCCTGTGCCACGGTAAGAATTTCGGAATTGCTTAATCCCGCACGATCGTCAAAGACATCCTCGATACCTTTTTTCTCATCCAGAATTGCAAGGCCGCCTGTGCAGGCGATAAACGTTTTACCGTCCTTTCCTTCACAAATGGCGCGGACTCTCTCGGAAGGAAGTCCGTCCTCCGTTGTATAACAGGTAACGATTCTTCCGTCATACATGACAAGGCCTCTGTTTCCGTAGGTGGAAAACCATACTCTGCCCTGCGAATCACGAATGATTGAGCGGATTCGGATTCCGTCCAAGAGTGCAATCAGATCATCGTATTCCGTCAGCGCCTTATTCTTGGCTTTTACTTCCATAACCGGGAATTTCTTCACTCTTCCGGCGGTGTTTAAAACGATCAGTCCGTTATCCGTTCCGACAAACAGTTTCTTGGAATAAATACAGGTGGAATTGACAACGGCATTGTTGACATTGTATCGCTCGAAGATATCGGAAAACGGATTCTTGACAATTTTCATAACACCCTGTCTGGAGGAAATAAACCAAAGATTTCCCTCGTAATCAACGAGCATCTGATCGATGGAATTGTTCATCTGCAACCCGGAAAGAACATTGATGTCTCCGTCGGAAAGTGTTCCTATTCCGTTATCGGCACAAATCCAAAGCTGTCCTCCAACCATTTCCATGGAATTGACATGTTTCAGCGGAGAGACATCATATACCTGCATATTCTTCATTCCGCTCGTAATGTTTCCGTAGTATACTTCAGAGTGCTCTGTACCGACATAGATATATCCGGGATTATTATCATCCGGTAAAATAGTCTTGATATTCTCCATGCCCAGACGGGTACTGTCATAAAATCCGGTAACCCTCCGGCTTTCAATTGTAAAAATCGCACCGGACAGGGTTTTACCGTAGATGACTCCCGAAGGTGTTCTTCTGAGTTCCTGTACATATTCATCATAGATCTGCGTCTCGTCGAGCATTTCAAAATTCATCTCGGAATCAAAAATGCCGATCCCGTGCGTGGACGCAATATAGATATTGCCGTCATTGTCTTCCGTAATGGAACGGATGGAGGATGACATCATGCCTCCGATCCTGTTATATCTGGTAAACACGCCGTCCTTCATAACGATCACACCGTTATCGTTGGTGCCGATCCAAAGGCGGTCCTGAGAGTCCACATAAAGACTTACCACACTGGTAATTCCGGTGGATACCGAATCGATACGTTCAAAATTATTGCCGTCATAGCGGATCAGACCAGAGTAACTTCCGATCCAGATAAACCCTTCCTTTGTTTCGGTAATGGCATTTGCCTCCGATGTAGGAAGACCGTTCTGACTACTGTAAAGAACGGAAGAATAACCGTCTTTTTGTTCGATCGGATCCACGCTGATCTCGTCGTATTCCGCACCCGTTAAATTCTCCGCATGAGAAACCGTTACGCCCGGAAGCAACGAAAATGTCAATCCGGCTGCAGCGAATATCGCGATTATTCTGTTCCATACAATTCTCTGCTTTTTCTTCATAGGGCTACTCCCTTATTAAAAACGAAACAGTTCCTGTTTCCTTGCTATCATGTCATCGATATTGTCCATGTAAAGTGCAATGTCTTTGGCGGTATCACATCGTCCTATCTGTGTAGGTGAATCTACTCTTTTTGATACGGTGCCCGCTCCGATGGCTACGATGGTCTGCACTTCTTCCATCATCAAAATATTGTAAATGCCAATCTTTCCTTCCCCGGCAAAACCGACATTTTCCAAGTTGCCCGCAATGTTTTTCTGCCGGTAGAGATAATACGGTTTCAGTCCCATCTGATCCACATATCCGTATGCAATCTCCATCATCTTCGCGGGATCGTCGGCGAAAACTTCCTCGTTGTCTTTTAAATCCTTTACCCAATCCTTCATTCCGGCGCTTCTTTTGATGGCCAGCGAATGAACGGTTAAGGAATCCGGCGAAAGAATGCTTAATTCCTTCATGGTTTTCTCAACTTCTTTGCAGCCTTCGGAAGGAAGACCCAGGATGATATCCATATTGATATTGTCAAATCCAGCTTCCCTCGCCATATGAAAAGCATCCACGGTCTGTGCCACCGTATGGTTTCTTCCGATCAGGCGAAGCGTTTCGTCATTCATCGTCTGCGGATTAACGGAAATACGGCTGACACCGGCTTGTTTGAGCACCGTCAGTTTCTCTTTGGTGATGCTGTCCGGGCGACCCGCTTCCACGGTAAATTCCGCCAAAGAAGCCGTCTCGGTATGACGGCGGATCATCTCCATCAATAGCTTCAGTTCTTCCGCGCTTAATGCCGTCGGCGTACCGCCTCCGATGTAGATCGTATTTAACGGCTTACCGGCAAAAGCACCGCTTACAAACGAAAGCTCTTTTTCAAGGCAGGATAAGTATTCCTCAATGCGATTCTGCCATTTTAAAACGGGACCCGACAGAAACGAGCAATATAGACATCTGCTCGGGCAGAACGGAATTCCGATGTATAAAGAATATCCGTCAAATCCGTCCGTATCGGATATAATTGCAGTTTCCCTTTGGGCAATCGAAAGTGCAAGTTTTGCTTTGTCCTTGCTTACAAAACGGTCTTCTTCGTAGAATCGAAGAATCTCCTCCTCCGTCTTTTTCTCACCGATCATTTCCCTGGCAAATTTGGTCGGCCGGACACCCGTTAAGCTTCCCCAGGGGAGACGGATCCCGGTAATCGTCCAAAGAGCAACATACAGATTGTGCATGTGGCTGTTTTTATAAGCCTTTTCATCGGTGCTCTCTTCCAAAACATCCAGTTCGAGGCCGTCACTTTTGCCGTCAAAGCTATAGGTGATCTTCGTATGTGCCTTCGTATATTCGCATATAAGAAATGCGCCAGTTTCATTCTTCTGACGCATAATTTCCTTCTTCGGAAAGAATTCTTTGACCAGAAGGTATGTTTCGTATTCAAATACTTCATCCTGACAAAACAGGTAAAGTTTATTATCTTCCAGCATGTGCATTAAATCCCCGCAAACGGATTGTATTCTTTCTCATGACCGATGGTCGTAAAATCGCCGTGCCCCGGATAGACTTTCGTCTCATCGGGCAACTCAAAAAGTTTCGCCAAAGACCGTTTCATGTCTCCGGCATTCGAGGTCTCGAAATCCGTTCTTCCGACACTTTCAAAGAAAAGCGTATCGCCGGAGAACAGCACTCCGTCTTCTTCGGAGTAGAAACAGCATCCACCTGCGGTATGTCCGGGAGTTGCAATCACTTTCAGTTTGATATCTCCGAAGGTAAGAACTTCTCCGTCCCGAACCAGAACATCGGGTTTTACGGTATAGCTTTTGCCCACCTTGAAGGAAGAATTCAAATGAGGATCCAGCAAAAGCTCCTCTTCTTCTTTCAGTGCGTAAATCTTGGCTCCGGAAATCTCACGCATTTCATTTGCGCCCATAATATGGTCAAAATGACCGTGGGTCAGAAGGATTGCCTTTACGGTAAGCCCTTTCTCGCGAAGCTGGACGAATAACTTGTCGCCTCTGGAATTCGGGTCGATAAAAATCGCATCATGCTCTCCTTCGCGATGAATAAAATAACAATTATTTTCAAGAAAGCCAAGGACGATACATCCGACTTTCAATTCTTTCATTTCTTCCATGTTTCTCCTTAACTGCTGGTTCTTTCGATATTCATGACTCCTTCGATCTGTCCCATCTTCTCGACGATATTGGTCAGTTCCTCTTTGGAACGGATCTCAAAGGACAGTTGGATGGTTGCCACATCTTTCTTGCTCATTGCCGTGGAAAGCGAAAGGATCGGCACATTTTTCTCGGTCAGCATCTTGGTGATGTCCACCAAAAGACCGGTACGTTTTGTTGCGTATACCGTAATACCTGCAATATATTTGCTGCTGTTATCCGCAGTTAAAGCGGCCTCGCTCCAGTCTGCTTCAATCAGTCTGACTTTATCTTCCTCGGGGAGATTGCGGATATTGACACAGTCTCTTCTGTGAATGGAAACGCCTTTTCCTCTGGTCACAAAGCCAACGATATCATCGCCCGGAATCGGGGAGCAACATTTTCCGAAGCGGAATGCCACATCATCCACACCTTCCACCACGATACCGCTCTTGGCATCCACATGTCTGGCCTTCCGTGCCTGTGCATCGGCGGAAGCATCCGCAAGTACCTGGGAATCGGAAACCGGCTTCTTGTTCATGCGCTCGTAGAGCTCGACCATTTTATTGATGACCTGACCCTCTTTGAGGCCGCCGTGACCTACCGCTGCAAGAAGGGCATCCCACTCCTTGAAACCGTATTTACGCATAACATAATCCGTATACGGCGTCTTGGTCAGTTCGTTGATGTCATATCCTCTGGGTTTGCAGTATGACGCAAGAAGGTCTTTGCCTTTGACGATATTGTCATCCTTGCGTTCCTGTCTGAACCACTGGTTGATCTTATTGCGCGCCTGTGCGGACTTGACGAAATTCAGCCAGTCCATACTCGGTCCCGTACCGGTGTTGGAGGTTAAAATTTCGATTTTATCGCCGTTCTGGATCTTGTAGTCAATGTTAACGAGCTTGCCGTTAACCTTGGCTCCGATCATTTTATTTCCGACTGCGGAATGGACGGAATATGCGAAATCGACGGGTGTCGATCCCATGGGCAACTGTTTTAACTCGCCGTTCGGGGTAAAACAGTAAACCTCATCCGTAAACAGGTCCAAACCGTTCTTTACCAGGCCCAGGAATTCCGTATTGTCTTCAGATTCCTTCTGCCACTCGAGGATCTGACGAAGCCAGGCAAATTTCTTCTCGTCGCTTAAGGACATGTGCTTGCCGTCACTGCCCTCTTTGTATTTCCAGTGTGCGGCGATACCGTATTCTGCAATCTGATGCATTTCGTTGGTGCGGATCTGGATTTCAAACGGCTGGCCGGAAGAACCGATTACCGTGGTATGCAAAGACTGGTACATATTGCTCTTGGGAGATGCAATATAATCCTTAAAACGGCCCGGATAGGGCTTATAGATGCCGTGTACGACGCCGAGCGCAGCCCAGCAGTCCGGAATCGTATCCACGATGATACGTACGGCAAACAGATCGTAAATCTGATCCAATGTTTTATTCTGATTCTTCATCTTCTTGTAGATGGAGAAGAAATGTTTTACTCGTCCGTCGATCTTGGCATGAATGCCTGCGTTGCGGATATGCTGTCCGACTTCTTCGACGATATCCTGTACGTATTTCTCACGCTCTGCACGGCGGGTGGCGATTTTATCGACCAGATCGTAATATGCTTCGGGCTCTAAATATTTCAGGGATAAATCATCGAGTTCGACCTTAATACGGGAAATACCGAGACGCTGTGCAATCGGGGAATATATTTCCAAAGTCTCCCTTGCCTTCTCGATCTGCTTCTCCGGTTTCATATGCTTCAGCGTACGCATGTTATGGAGACGGTCGGCAAGTTTTACTACGATTACCCGGATATCCTTGGCCATTGCAAGGAACATCTTACGTAAGTTCTCGGCCTGCTCGTCCATTTTATCGCGGTTTCCGATTTCCATACGGCTTAACTTCGTAACGCCTTCGACGATGTCTGCAACGTCCTGGTTAAACATCTCTTTTAAATTGTCATAGGTGATATCGGTATCCTCGATGATATCATGCAGGATACCCGCGATAATAGAGTTCGTATCCATTTCCAGATCGGCCAGAATAATGCCGACATAGAGGGGATGAATGATATAAGGCTCACCGGATTTACGCAGCTGGTCCTTATGCGCATTGCTTGCGACTTCATATGCCTTGCGGATGGCGGGAACACCTTCCGGATTATATTTTTCCACACGGGAAATCAGGTCCGCAAAAAGCTCATCGGGGGGTAAAAATTCCTCGATTGATTCAATACGACCGTCGTCAATGACAAAATCATTCTGCAATTCTGTGGAAATATCCGTGGTCGAACCCACAGTTTCTTCCTTTTTCGGTTCTGTCGTCTGATCCATATCCGCTTCCTGCCGTGAACTGATCTTTTGTCTATATCAAACAAAAAACACTTTGAAATATAATATTTAATCATACCTCAAAGTGCTTTAAATTTCAATGTTTGATTACTTTTCTTTTCTTAAATCCACTCTTCTTACCTTACCGGAAATGGTCTTCGGAAGTTCATCCACGAAGTCCACGATTCTCGGGTACTTGTAGGGTGCGGTGTGGCTCTTTACGTAGGTCTGGATTTCCTTCTTCAGTTCGTCCGATCCCTTGGTACCCTTGGTCAGTACAATGATAGCACGAACCACCTGTCCGCGGATTTCATCGGGAGCTGCGACAACCGCACACTCGAGTACGTAAGGAAGCTCCATGATAACAGATTCAATCTCGAAGGGTCCGATACGATAGCCGGAAGACTTGATCAAATCGTCTACACGGCCCACATACCAGAAGAATCCGTCCTCGTCCTTCCATGCCGTATCACCGGTATGATAATATCCGTCGTGCCATACGCTCTTGGTCTTTTCGTCGTTTAAGTAGTATCCCTGGAAGAGTCCGTTGGGTACTCCGTCCTCGGTCTTGATGACGATCTCACCGGTTTCGCCGACGGGAGCCAAGCTTCCGTCCGCTGCCATGATATCCACCTGATACTGGGGGGACGGACGTCCCATGGAACCGACTTTATTGTTCTCGCCAACATAGTTTGCGATGGTAAGTGTGGTCTCGGTCTGTCCGAAACCTTCCATGATTCGTACGCCGGTAGCCTTCAGGAACTGGGAATATACTTCCGGGTTCATTGCTTCGCCTGCAACCGTTGCATACTTGATGGAGCTTAAATCGTACTTCGCAAGATCTTCCTTGATGAAGAAACGATACATCGTAGTCGGTGCGCAGAATGTCGTAATTTTATATTTGGCAAACATCGGAAGGATGTCTTCTGCCTTAAATTTCTCAAAGTCATATACGAAGGTTGCTGCTTCGCAGAGCCATTGACCATATAATTTACCCCACAAAGCCTTGCCCCAGCCGGTATCCGCGATGGTGAAATGAAGGCCGTTGGGATCTACATTATGCCAGTATTTTGCGGTAAGGAAATGTCCCAGGGGATATTTGTAGCTGTGAGCCGCAATGTTCGGATATCCGGTCGTTCCGGAGGTAAAGAGCATCAGCATTGTATCGTCTCCGCCGGGTGTGGCTTCCGTCCGGGGAAATTCATCCGGGAATTTCTCAAATTCTTTATCGAAATTATGCCAGCCTTCCTTCTCTCCGTTAACCATTACCTTGATCTTTAAAGTAGGGCTCTTCTTCTGTGCCATATCAACCTGATCCGCCACATCACCGGTACCGGTGCAGACGATGGCGGAAATACCGGCTGCATTAAAACGATATTCAAAATCGTGGTCTTTCAGAAGATGAGTGGCCGGAATCACGATCGCGCCCAGTTTGTGAAGACCGAGAATCGTAAACCAGAACTGATAATGTCTTTTCTCAACCAGCAGAACTCTGTCGCCTTTTTTGATTCCGATGGATGCAAAATAGTTTGCTGCCATATTGGAATACTTCTTCATGTCTCCGAACGTGAATCTTCTGGATTCCTTCTCATTGGAAACATAGATCATTGCGGTCTTTCCCGGAACCTTCTTGGCGAGTTCGTCTACCACATCATATGCAAAATTGAAATGCTCGTCGTTCTTGAATTTAACATCATTTACAACACCGTACTCGTCAACCTTGGTTTCCACGAAACGCTCGTAGATGGGATTCTTAAGGTTTGCTTTGTCCACATTGGTCTTAACGAATTTCTGAACTTTATTCTCAACCTTGGAAGGTCCCTTTGCATCGGGGTTCATAACGACTGCGTAGATTTCGCAGTCTTCGCCGCCAAGAGCGATCTCGTTATGAGGGATTGCGGAATTGTAATAAATGGAATCGCCCTCATGAAGGATTTCGACCACATCGCCGACAACCATCTTCAAGCTTCCCTTGATGACGATATCCAGCTCCTGTCCCACATGTGTGGAATATTCGTAAGGCGGATTCAGGGCTTCCTGGGAATAGGGAATTCTTACGAAGAAAGGCTCGGCCAGTTTATTTTTAAACTTCGGAGCAAGGCGATAGTATTCAAAACCTTCACGTCTTACAATCTGGTCTCCCTCGCCCTTTCTGGTTACGGTTACTTCCGAAAGTGCGGGGCTTTCGCCTTCCATAAGATCCGTCATTTCAACGTTGCAGACCTGTGCGATCTTGTAGATGAAGGTGAAGGAAAAATCTTCTTCTCCGGATTCATATTTGGCATACTCTTCCGGTGTAAGACCGATTTTCTTTGCCAGCGCTTCCTGGGATAAATTCATATCCTCGCGAAGTGCCTTGATACGTCTTGCGACTTCCTGAATCTGTGTTTCCAACTGTGCAGTTTGGTTTGTCATAATTGACCTCCTAAATGTGAATACTGCTCACTCCAGGGGTTGAGGAAGAAATAAAAAAACCGCCTCAATCTTCATTGAGACGGGTTAAAATCCAATCCGCGGTACCACTCAACTTCATCCCTATGGGATGCCCTCAGTAAGCTCCAACAAGCTCTTTGCCTTAACGCGGCGACTACGTGAACATCTACTCAGGCATTGCCCTTTGGTGTCCCGGCTCGGAAGGGATAACCACCGTACCATCAATTACTGTCTCACACCAACCGACAGCTCTCTGAAAATCGAAATTGCACGTGTCTTCTTCGTCACAGCCTTTCACTATAGGTTAACATATCACCGAAAAAAACAATTGTCAATTATTTTTTTGTAAAAATTAAAACCGCGTTAAATCCGCCGAACCCGAAGGAGTTTGACATCACATAATCCGTCTTTACGGCAATTCCCTCATTCTGAACCAGATTTACATCGCATTTTTCATCCTGTGACTTCAGATGAATTGTCGGCACAATGAAACCTTCTTCCAATGTTTTCACACTGACTACAGCTTCCAGCGCGGCAGACGCGGAAAGCATGTGACCGGTCATGGATTTGATCGACGTTACATACGGTTTCCGGTAATCCTCACCGAATGCTTCTTTGATTGCAAGGCATTCTGCCTGATCATTCAGTCTTGTTCCGGTTCCGTGAGCATTGATATGCGTGATCCGATCCGGTGAAATATTTGCATCCTGCATTGCTCTTTTCATGGCGATCGCAGCATATCTGCCGTCCTCCCTGGGTGCCGTCTGATGATTCGCATCGTTGGAATATCCGTAGCCCGCAATCTCGGCATAAATATGTGCTCCCCTTTGCAGCGCATGTTCCAGGCTTTCCAAAACCAGAACCGCAGCCCCTTCTCCGGGAACGAAGCCGCGTCTTTCGGCATCGAAAGGAATCGAGGAACGGCTCACATCGTCTCCGGTATACAGTGCACGCATTGCGGCAAATCCTTTGATAACGTTTCTGCTTAAAGCAGAATCCGCACCTCCCGCTATCATCACATCTTCCATGCCGAACCGGATTCGAAGATACGCTTCTCCGATTGCATTGGCTCCTCCTGCGCAGGCGGAAACCGGAGCAAGATTGATTCCGTGGGCGCCTGCATCCATGGCCACCATGGCTGAAGGGGAATGAACGGCGCTTCCCGGAACAAAGAAAGGTCCGATCTGATTGTTTGAAATGCCTTTATCCAGAACCTCTCCGCCACCGATGGAGGAAGAAATCATAACACCCATCCGCTCCGGATCAAATGTTCCTTCGGAAAGATTCGCATCCGCCAAAGCTTCCTTTGCTGCAATCCGTGCAAACGATGTGGCACGCGATGCGAAACGGATGTCTCTTTTTTCAAGTTTTTCCTCCGGAATACGGTTATCCACTTCTCCGACCAGGGAAACAGGAATATCGTCGCTCTCCGGGTTTTGGAAGGGCGCAATCCCGCAGAATCCCGCTTTGCAGTTTTGCCAGATTTCTTTAACATTACCGCCGATGGGGGAAACCGCACCCATTCCGGTAATAACTACCCTGTGCTCCATTACGCTTCCTCTTTCGTTTTCTTTTCAAGTAACGCAATGACATCCGCAACGGTTTCAATCTCCATTACTTCCTCATCCTCGACATGGATGTTAAACTTTTGCTCCATATCCAGAATCAGCTGCATGCTCGCAAGGGAATCGATTCCCAGATCCTCTTTCAGTCTGCTTGCTTCGGTAATCTCGCTTTCGTCGACGAAGAACTCTTCGCTGATGGCTTTCCTAATAGCTTCTAAAAACATGGAATTCTCCTTTACTTTATAACTGCAGTAACATCAGATTAATGGTTAATCCGGCGGCCGTTCCGCAAAGCAACACCGTACTTCCTTCTCCGATTTTTCCACTCTTCAATGCCTTGCAAAGAAGGAACGGAACGGATGCGGACACCATGTTTCCGTATTGGGAAACACAGTCCATATATTTGCCTTCTGGAATATTCATCCTGGACATAAACATGGAAAGCGCTTTGGACGCCTGATGCGGAATGATCAGATCGATATCGTCGAGGGATAAGTGATTCTCCTCCATAAAGGAATTGAAAACACCCGGCAGATATCTTGCCATGGAAAAGAGCGCCGCCCTTCCCTTCATGTCAAACAAATAATCCGCAAGATTCTCTTCTTTGAATTCGTAACTCGGTTTGAGGGATCCGCCGCCACGGATCTCGGTTGCATGGGCACCCTCGGAATAGGTTTTTTGCAGTGTGGCGACCACACCCTGGCTTAATTCACTCTTTGTAACAATGACTGCGGCTGCGCCGTCGGAAAAAAGCTCATAGCTTTCTTTCTGCTCTTCGTTGAGACCTACGGATGCCTTGTCACAACCGATGACCAGGATGTTTTTATACTGCCCGGCTTCAATGTACAATGACGCAATATCCAGTGCCGTGATAAAACTCGAGCAGGAAGAATTGACATCAAATGCGGGAATTCCGAGTCCTTTCGCAAGGCGCTCATGAAGCAAAGTGGCAGATGCCGGGATCAGCTGTGCACAGACAGCCCCGCCATACAGGATCAGATCGATATCCTTCATTGTAAGGCCGGCAGAAACCAGTGCTTCCTTTGTGGCTGCCTCCGCCATGTCAATCATGGACACATCCTTGCCGCAGCGGTATCTGACCTGGTCGTCAAACATGATTTTGTTTTCCGGAAGATAGGTTCCGTACCCTATGATTTTAATTCTTCTCATAAACAAATTTTCTCTCTACGCGTTTTACTTTTTTGCCGGGTTCCGTACTGTAGGGCGCAAATTCGATCTCGGGCATTTTAAAATGCATGCGTCCGGCCAGAATCCGAAACTCTTCAATGGTATCTTTCTTTGTTTTATCGTCAATCCGGTCGATATAGATGGTCAACCGGTCTTTGGCATCCTGTGTAACGCGGTAATTATTGATATCTTCCACATAGACCATGCAGCGGCTGATAAAGTCCGGAAAAACCGTCACATCCTCTCCGGTACCTTCGGAATCTTTCTCAAAATAGAAAATATCATCTTCCCTTCCTTCGATCCTCTCCAGTACAAGCGAAGGGTTTCCGCAGGTACATTTTTCCTTCGATTCCACCAAAACATCATTTAAGCGGTAGCGGATGATCGGCTGCGAAGAACGGCGGAAATCCGTGATGATCGGAACGAAGCGGTTCTCTCCGATATACTCTTTTTCAAGATAAATGATATCCTCGTTGATATGGAATTTGCCGCACTCGCAGGTACAACCCAGGAATCCTTCCGTACACTGGTAAACCTGGTGGATGATCGAAGCACCGAAGACTTTTTTGATATACCGTTCATCGGACTCATTCAAAACCTCCGCAACGGAAATGATCTTCTCCGGATGGATTTTAAGTTCCCCGTTCTCCTGCACCCTGGCGATTTCTTTCAAAACGGAGGGCGGTCCCACCAAAAGTGTCGGCGGAAACTGTTTTAACCGTTCAATATGCTCCTCCATGGGTTTTAACAGATCAAAGAATGCAAAAGTCAAAACCGAAGAATTGACGGTCTCATACAGATTATTGTCCGCACGCAGGAAAAAAGCGACTTTGTGATGCAGAATATGACCTTTGGGAAGAAGTTTGGCCAAAACCGCACCGGCCCACTCCATTCTCTCTTTCTCGCTGATTATAAAAAGCCCTCTGTGCCCGCTTGTTCCCGATGAAAGTCCGACGGAAACTTTGCCGATGGTCGGAGTGAAATCCCTGGTGCGCTCGCTTTCAATCGCAAGGTTTAATGCTTCATCACGCTTAATTCCCTGCGTATTTAACGTATCGAAATTCTCCATCATGGAGTTTTTATCCATAACCGGCAGATTCTCAAGGCGACTGCAGTCCTTATCCGCGTAAAAAGGAGATCCTGCTTTGATAAAGGCAAGCTGTTTTCGAAGCATCTTCTGCTGATACTTTTCCAGTTTTGCTCTGTCGGAGAATTTCCGCAGCCAGCGGACTTCCGCAAAATTTTTTAAAGCCGTCAGTTTACTCATGAATCAGATCCTTTTTGACATTTTTTTCATGTGACAAATACACCGAAACTCTCGCGTCCATCATTTTACGGATCGTTTCCATGGTCTTTTGGTAAGCACGGAAATCATACTGCACTAGTCTGGCCGGTTTGCTCATCTCCTCCGCACGGCCCAAAAATTCCAATCCCCAGGCTGCATCGGCGCCGAGGAAGATCCTGTACTCCCAAAGATAAGCTCCCATCTGTCCGGCAGAATGCCCGGAGATATCCGTAAGGATGACCGATCCGTCACGGAACAGATCATAGCCGTCAAAAAATGCATATTTCGAATCATATTTTCTGACCCTGTAGAGACGTTTCTCAAAGTCGTCCGGCAAAAGATCCGTAAAGATCAGATCAAAGAGTCTTCCCCTTTTGTACTGCTTAAAGCAGTCCATGGAACAGACAAGTTTCGCATTCGGAAAATCCTTCAATCCGCCGATATGGTCCGGATGAAGATGCGAAAGAATGATATACCGGATATCCTTCGCCGCAATTCCGTCTTTTCGAAGCTGCTCTGCCAAGGTTTCCTTCTTCGTAATATGCGTGGGGTTTAACAGGCGGTAAAGCATTCCTTTCCACCCACATTTGTAGTTTCTTTCACTGTATCCCGTATCAAACAGGATATAGCCGTATTTGACATGATGCAGAAGATACACACCCGCAGGAAACGCGCGCTTTTTCTCCTTGGGATTTTTTACTATAAATCCCATGTGATTTACGCAGTATCCGCAGGCATAGTAACGGACCATGTCAATATTCGGTTGGATCATATTTTTCACCGGCATTTTATTCACCCTTTTTCTGATTTGCTTTTAGATCTTCGGCATACTTTCGTATTCCTTCGCTTAAGGTCATTTTCGGCTGATATCCGAAATCCGCTTTCGCTCTTTCGATATTCATTGTCTGGGAATAGCCAAGCGTCATAACCGTATAGCGTGTGATCGACGGTTCTTTGTAGATATGAAACAGTTTATAAACGCCTTCCAGAACGGATGCAGCCGCATACAAAAGTCCGACCGGAAGCTTTTTGTACCTCGCTTCTTCCCCGATCTGAACGAACAGCTCCTCCAGAATCTTCTTAAATTCCCTCGGCTCCCCGTTTGTAATATTATAGGTCTCTCCCACGTCTTTGTCGGATTCCATGGCCAGGCGTAAAGCCAGCGCCACATTTTCCACGCAGGTGATATCCACCACATTCTTTCCGCCGTTCAGAAGCGGAATTCCGATGGTGCGGTTTGCCTTGATCAGTCTCGGGATAATGCTGGTATCACCAATCCCGAACAAACCTCTCGGACGAATGATCACCGTTGCAAGGCCTTCTTCGTGGGCTTTATTTACAAGCGCCTCTGCCATAATCTTGGTACGAATATAGAAATTCAGACGGTTCTTAACATTCACTTCGTCTTCTTTGATATCAAAGCGGTCCTTCTTCTCAGTATACACGCTCGGAGAAGAAACATGAACCATCTTCTTTACTCCGTTGGCGAAACAGAAATCGATCACATTCTGTGTCCCGATTACATTGGCTTCGTAGAAATCATCCCACTTCCCCCAGACCGTGGATAACGCAGCCGCGTGGATCACATAGTCTGCAGGGCATTTAATGCCGGCAATCTCGCTCAGGTCACAGGGCAGGGTGTGACAGCCGTAGCTTTGGCTTAGCTCCTCGAGGCGCTTTACGTTTCTTCCCTGCGCCGTCACTTCATACCCGTTGGCATGTAATTCTTCCACTAGATATTTTCCCAAAAATCCGGTTGCTCCGGTAACTAAAACATGCATGGCATCTCCTATAGTTTTCCGCCGTATTGAACGATCAGTTTCTCAATATCCGCTACGGTTAGTCCGTCCGCCCTCTCAAGCACGGCATTGTAGAAGGCATCCTCCCTGCCGGAGCCGATAAACTCTTCCTTCACCTTCTGCAAAAAGAGAAGAAACTGCAGGGATTCCATTCCGGACAGATACAGATTCTCATCCTTCGAAATCGTTCCGTCATCCACATATTCATGCAAAATCTCCAGAAGACGGTCGCCTCCGAAATCACGCTTTGACTGCTCCTCTTTCGCGGGAAGATCCGAAGCAATCATTTGACGTAACAATTCCAGATCCGTTTTGCCGCTTCTTCCGAGCGGAATCTCCGGAATAAAAATAAACTTCTTCGGCATCATGTAAGAAGGCAGATTTCGCATCAGTGATTCCCTGACTCTTACTTCGGCATCTTTGCTTCCCACAAGGAATGCATATAAGGCTCCGTCATAGATCAGAACGGAATCGCTTATTCCTTCCGTTTTGTTGATATGACTTCTGATATCTTCGAGTTCCACACGGTTTCCGTTGATCTTTACCTGGCCGTCTTCCCTGCCGATACAGTAAAGAAGACCGTCTCTGACAAATCCAAGATCACCGCTCCTGTAATAAACATCCTCTCCGTCCTTCCAGAAACAGTCAGCATTCTGATTTCGGTATCCCTTAAAAACGCTGTCGCCTGATATGACAATCTCTCCGATCTCATTTTCCTTCCGGACGACTTTACCGTCACTTACCAAAAGAATACGGGTATTATCAATCGGAGTACCGATACTGACATGGCTCTCCTGCTGTTTGTCATCCGGCAAAACGCGCTTAACACTTACTCCAACCGTCGTCTCCGTAGGTCCGTACTCATTATAGACAATTGTATCCCGTCCGAATATATCAAAGAGTTTCCCCGTAAGAAGCGTTGAGAGTTTCTCGCCTCCCAGTAAAAAGGTCTTCGGTGTTTCACACTTCGGAAGCTCTGCGATCATCTTATCGCTTAGAAATGCCAGGTGGGTCGGCGTACATTTCACGACATTTAAGCGGTTGTCCGATAAGATTCTCAGTAAAACTCCCGCATTATAGTTTTCCTCAAATGTGCGCACAAATCCTCCGCAAAGAAACGGTAGAAATGTGTTCGTAACGGTTAAGTCCACCGAAAGAGATGTAAAAAGCGGCATATTAACCACTGTCTCTTTGATTAACTCCCCGGCCGCCCAGGCCATATAATTATTCAGATTCTTTCGAAGAATAGGAACACATTTCGGTTCACCCGTAGTGCCCGAAGTAAAGATGCGGTACACCTCTTTGTCCGGGTTTGGCGTATAGGACAGCTCGTAACGCTTATCTTCTTCCTCCGAAAGCAGTTTCTCAATATCCGCATCGGTAAACATCTTCTTAGAATCGCTCAATGAGCGGATCTTATCGGCTTCCGAATCGGTTCTGGAAAGATCGATCGGAATATAGGGAATGCCCTCATAGATGCAGGCAAGCACGGTGGCAAGGTAAGCAAAACCGCGCTTCATCCTAAGGCATGCATCCCGAAGTTGCAACTTTTTTAAATATCCGGCAATCCGTCCGGCTGCACGGGCCAGTTTGCTGTAAGAATGCTCGGTATCATCAATCACAGCCACAGCATCTCCCAAGGTCTGAAGATTCTTCAGGATTGTCTCAAATACATCCGGCTGCTTTACGGTATTGTTTCGGTTAAAAGGATAAATATCCGGTGAAAGGGCCTCCACGATCTTTCCTGAAATCTCATCCATCTTCTCTTCACTGAACTGTCCTTCAAAATAGGTGAGACTGATATAGGTCTTTTTGCGATACTGCGTAATGACCATGGACAATGAAATCAGTGCCGGATGGTCGGGTAAGGAGATCAGATTCTCAAATGTGATACAGGGATTGTTATAATCCTCCAGATTCACTTTCCCGAGCAGTGAAATCAGTCCGGAAACCGAAAACTTATTCCTTCTCCGAACCGTCGAGATCAGGAAACGGAGCATGCCTTTGCGGATAAACTCCGGCAGTTTCTTATAGTGAAAATACGTTGTGTTGGCAAGATTTAATTCTTTTTTATCCCTCATCTGCCCGAGCAGATCCCCGTAAATCTCACCGACCGTCTCATCCTTTGTAATGTTCAGAAAAAGAGGCAGCGTCAGATTGGCGTTGTAATTCACACCCGGATCGTATCTTCGAATATCTGCGGGAATCATGATACGCCCGCAACCGTCGGGAGACAGATCGGCGATCACACGGGAAATCCTTGCAATGATCGCATTCGGATATCCGTCAATCTCCAGTGTGCGCCGGCGAAGATGGGAATGGGAAACCGGCTTGGTATCCGAAATCGAAATCCGCGGAAGTTTCGGCTCCGGTTTGGAATAATGCTCTCTTTGGCGGACAAAGGTATAGTCATCCATTTCATCGATCGAAGGGATTAACGGTTTATCGTTTAATACATTCGCAATGTTCTGAATGAAGATCAGTGCAGCCTGTCCGTCCAGTACGGAGTGCATGATCTTTACGATAAAATAATCTCCCGAGGAATGATGGATCAGGCTGATTTCCACAGAATGACTTCTGTAGTCAATCTTTTCATGAAAGAACGGATGCTCGAATAAATCCTCCTGTTCGATTGTAAGGGTCTTTATTCTGACCGGATTAATTACCTGATAGTATTTCCCGTTTCTGTAGGATACATTAATCCCGGGATTGGCCGCAAGGACCGTATTAACCGCATCTTCAATCCGCGGGAGGTTTTCGATACGGCTTACCTTAAAGACCAGCTGTATGGCATATGAATTGGTAAAATCCTGCAGATCCATGTAAAGCAGTTCGTTACAGGATGGCTGCCTGACCGGCATAAGTTCCTTTTTCATCCGGGTTATTCTCCCATTTTTCGGGTGATTCGTGTCTGAAAACACTGGTTAGATTATAGCATAAAAACAGCCTGCCGAAAAGGCAGGCTGCATAAGTGCTTATAATACTTTTTCGAGGAAACTTTTCAATCTGTCCGTCCTCGGATTGTTGAAAAATACATCCGGAGGAGCAACTTCCAATATCTTTCCCTCCGCCATGAAGACAACCTTGCTTGCGACTTCTCTTGCGAAAGCCATTTCGTGGGTAACCACCACCATGGTCATCTTCTGTTTGGCCAGGTCACGCATTACTTCCAAAACTTCTCCGACCATTTCCGGATCAAGAGCCGAAGTAGGCTCATCGAAAAGCATCACATCAGGTTTCATGCAAAGTGCCCTGACGATGGCAATACGCTGTTTCTGTCCGCCGGAGAGCTGGTTCGGATATGCATCCGCACGGTCCGCCAAACCGACACGTTCCAACAGCTTGATTGCTTCCGCTTCTGCCTCTTCTTTGGACTTATGCTGCAGGATAATGGGAGCCTGCGTAAGATTCTTCATAACCGTCATATGGGGAAACAGATTGAACTGCTGGAATACCATACCCATTTTCTGACGATGCCGGTTGATGTCCACATTCCGGTTAGTAATATTGACACCTTCGAAGAAGATTTCTCCGCCGTCCGCTTCTTCGAGACAGTTTAAGCAGCGTAAGAACGTACTCTTACCGCTTCCGGACGGTCCCACGACGAATATGACGTCTCCCTGATAAATATCCAGATCCACGCCCTTGAGCGCATGTAAATCTTTAAAATTCTTCTGTAAATCCCGTACGGAGATCAAAGGATCCGTTTCCGGGTTAAAAGGCTTCATGTAAGGATTATTTGTCACGGGATCTCATCCTCCTTTCAAGAAGCTTCTGCAGGCGGCTTAATGCGATGACCATAACCAGATAGATCAGCGCAACCGCGATTAACGGCATGTATGCGGAGAATGTCTGGCTTCGGATGATGTCTCCGCCTTTGGTTAAGTCGGCAAGTGCGATGTAACCGGCTACCGATGTTTCCTTCAGCAAAACGATAAACTCGTTTCCGAGTGCCGGAAGGACATTTTTCAAAGTCTGCGGAATAATGATAAACCACATGGTCTGGCCATAGTTGAATCCGAGAGATCTTCCGGCTTCAAACTGCCCCTGATCGATGGACATGATACCACCGCGGACAATTTCGGCAACATATGCACCGGAATTAATTCCGAATGCCAAAATTGCAACAATGATCTTATCAATCCGGACCGAACCGAAAATAACGAAATAAATGATCAAAAGCTGTACAACAACCGGGGTTCCGCGGATCACGGTCAGATACACGTTGCATACAAAATTCAGAACACTCAGCGTTCCTTTGATGAGCGGAGTGGTTCTTCCTACTTTATCATGGGTGGCGCGGATAATCGCAACCAGGAAACCGAGCACAATACCGATCAAAACGGCAAAAAATGTAATCCGCAAGGTAACGCTAAGACCGTCAACCAGGTATTTCCAGCGGTTGTCCTTGATAAAATTCAAGTAGAACGCATCTTTAAATTCAATTAAAAACTGCGGTACTGCAATATCGGGCACTATTTGTTCTCTCCTATCATTAGTAAAAAATCTGCCGGACGGAAATGGTTCTCCGAATCCGGCAGATAAAACTTCTTATTTAGAGTAAGATTTATTCCGCCTTAATATACTTATCTACGATTTCCTGAAGTTTTCCGCTTTCCTGTAACTTCTCGATCGCTTTGTTAACCTTCTCAAGAAGATCACTGTTACCTTTCTTTACGGCAATCGCATACTCTTCAACGGTGAACTCCTTATCTACGATACGGATCCCTTCGTTCTGCTCAACGAATACCTTTGCGGGCTCATTATCGATGATAACGGCATCCACCTTGTTCTGAAGAAGTGCCTGAACTGCTTCGAAGCCCTTGTTGTAACGCTCAATGGTTGCATCCTCGATATCTTCTGCATAGATGTCACCGGTGGTACCAAGCTGAACACCGATCGTCTTACCGCCAAGATCGTCGGGATCGTCGATTGCGGAATCCTGATTAACGATAATTACCTGGGTGGCAATTGCGTAAGAATTGGAAAAGTCTACATTCTGAAGACGGTCTTCGGTAATGGTAAGACCTGCAATACCCATATCGGCTTTACCGGACTGTACTGCGGTCAAAATGGAATCAAAAGCCATATCTTCGATCACAAGCTCAGCGCCGACTTCATCGGCAATTGCCTGTGCAATCTCTACATCGATACCTACGATATTTTCACCTTCATGATACTCATAAGGCGGGAACTCTGCATTTGTTGCCATAACCAGCTGCTTCTTGGCGCCGCATCCGGTGCAAACAAGCAATGTACCGGTCATAAGAACGGTCAATAAAACGGATACTACTTTCTTCATCTCTTCTGTCTCCTAAATCTGAAAAACTATTGCTGCAATCCGCCCGCATAGGGACGAACATATACTAAAGTACCACTATTCCCTGAAAAAATCAACCGCCTGCCGAAATCTTTCTTTCGGCAGGCGGTAAGGATTCACATGCTATTTTCCTGTTTCGGAAGCTTCCGGATTAATATCCCATGCCACCCATTCCTGCGCCTGCAGGCATTGCCGGTGTATCTTCCTTGATGTTTGCAACGGCGCTCTCCGTGGTTAAGAAGGTGGAAGCAACTGAGGTTGCATTCTGAAGAGCACTTCTCGTAACCTTTGCGGGATCAAGGATACCTGCATCGATCATTTTAACGTACTCACCCTTCAGGGCATCGAAACCGGTTCCTACTTCGGACTCGTAAACCTTATTGATGATAACGGAGCCGTCCAGGCCTGCGTTTGCAGCGATGTGATAAAGCGGAGCCTTGAGTGCGGTAAGCACGATCTGTGCACCGGTCTTCTCGTCACCTTCCAGAGCATCTGCAAGTTTCTCAACCTTCTTGGATGCGTGGATGTATGCGCTTCCGCCGCCGGCAATGATACCTTCCTCAACAGCTGCACGGGTAGCTGCAAGGGCATCTTCCATACGAAGTTTTGCTTCCTTCATCTCGGTCTCGGTTGCTGCACCGACACGGATAACTGCTACGCCGCCTGCCAGTTTGGCAAGACGTTCCTGTAATTTCTCTTTATCGAAATCGGAAGTGGTTTCCTCAATCTGCTTCTTGATCTGGGCAACTCTGCCTTCGATGGCTGCCTTGTCGCCTTCGCCGTCAACGATGATGGTGTTCTCTTTCTGAACTTTAACGCTCTTTGCACGTCCGAGATCTTCGAATGTCGTATCCTTCAATTCCAGACCAAGGTCGGAGCTGATCACCTTACCACCGGTAAGAATGGCGATATCTTCGAGCATTGCTTTTCTTCTGTCGCCATATCCGGGTGCCTTAACGGCTACCACATTGAAGGTACCTCTTAACTTGTTAACGATTAAGGTGGTCAGTGCTTCACCTTCCACATCTTCTGCGATGATCAGAAGTTTGGCACCGGATTTCACGCAATCCTCAAGCAGAGGTAAAATATCCTGAATATTGGTGATTTTCTTGTCGGTAATCAAAATGTACGGATTATCGAGAACGGCTTCCATTTTCTCCATATCGGTTGCCATATACGCGGATAAATAACCGCGGTCGAACTGCATACCTTCCACAAGGTCAAGTTCGGTCTGCATGGTCTTGCTTTCCTCGATGGTGATAACACCGTCTTTGGAAACCTTTTCCATGGCATCCGCTACCATGTTTCCGACTTCATCGTCGCCTGCGGAAATTGCGGCAACTCTTGCAATATGCTCTTTACCGTTTACCTTGGAGCTCATCTCTTTGATGGCTTCCACTGCGCACTCGGTAGCTTTCTTCATACCTTTTCTTAAAATGATCGGGTTAGCACCTGCTGCCAGGTTCTTCATACCTGCATTGATCATAGCCTGTGCGAGAACGGTAGCGGTTGTGGTACCGTCACCTGCCACATCGTTTGTCTTGGTGGCAACTTCTTTAACAAGCTGTGCACCCATGTTCTCGAATGCATCTTCCAACTCGATTTCCTTTGCGATGGTAACACCGTCGTTGGTGATTAAAGGAGCGCCGTAGGATTTATCCAGTACTACGTTTCTTCCTTTGGGTCCCAGTGTTACACGGACTGTATCCGCAAGCTTGTTTACGCCGGCTTCCAAAGCCTGTCTTGCGTCTGAACCATATTTAATCTCTTTAGCCATTGTTTTTTCCTCCAGTTATGTTTTATTTAATGATAGCAAGGATGTCGGACTGCTTTACAATAATGAATTCCTCGTCATCCAGTTTAACTTCCGTACCGGTGTATTTGGAATAGATTACCTTGTCTCCGGCTACCACTTCCATCTTAACTTCTTTTCCATCCGGTAAGATTCCGGGGCCTACAGCAATTACTTCTGCCTGCTGGGGCTTTTCTTTGCTCTGTCCGGGAAGAACGATTCCGGATGCGGTTGTCTCTTCTGCCTCAAGCTGCTTTAAAATCACCTTGTCGCCAAGGGGTACTAATTTACTCATAAGGTTGCCTCCTTTATACTGTTCGTACATTATGTTTGTTTATCTTTGTTAGCACTCTTTTGCTTTGAGTGCTAACTACGGTACTTATAATAGTTTTTTTACCCTCCGCATGCAAGTGGTTATAAAACGATATAATTTTATATTACTCTATAATTCTCTTGTTTTCTATTGTTTTCTTTCATTTTCTCTTCTCATTCTTATTTCACCTTCTTGCGTCTTTTCTTTTTCTTCTCTAAGTGATAATATATATATTGATGGATTTTGGGCATATGGTTATCGCCCTTACTGGAGATTTCACCGATGAGCTTTTTCAAGAACGTGTACAACTACATACACAGCTTATCCCGAGGAGAAGAAGTACTTTCCGACCGCCGGAAATTTACGTATATCTTTTCTTCGTTTGCTTTTATCCATCTGTTCAGCGTAGTTATTTTTTCCATTCTTAAGAATCCGCTCTTCGTTACCTTCAACGTACTGGCGATTTTCTTATACCTGGGTCTGATCTCCCTTGCCAAGAAAAAACACTACCTGATGGTCAGCATGATCGCGGAGATTGAAGTTTTGGTTTCCGTCAGCTTAATATCGTTTACATACGGAACGATCATCGGCTACTCCTTCTATCTGTTTGCCATGATCCCGACCATTTTCTATATCACATCGACGGTGAAAGAAATGAAACACCCGACCGTTTATTGTCTGGTCTTTTCTTTCATTACCCTTTTGTGTTTCTTTACTATCCTTGTTTCGGAGCCGTTTTTCTCGATTTCCGAAACACTGACAAACCGTCCGATCCTGACTTTGGTCGTCCGTCTTTTCAATGCGGGAATGACGTTTTTCTTCTGCATCGCTTTCTCGCTTTTGTTTGTCTGGGAAATGAAATCCAATACCTCCCAGTTACAAAGAAGAAACCAGCAGCTTGTGGAAGTATCCAGAAAGGATCCTTTAACCAAGCTTGCCAACCGCCGAAGCATGATGGAGAAACTCAACCTCTCCATGCACTATTTAAAAACCGAAAACCATCCCTTCTCCGTTATCCTCTGCGATATCGACCACTTCAAGAAAGTCAATGACGTTTACGGACATGACTGCGGTGATAAGGTTCTGGTTACGGTTGCCGACAGTATTTCTTCTCAGCTTCGTGACACCGACTTCGTCTGCCGTTGGGGTGGTGAGGAAATCTTAATTGTAATCGACGGAAGACTCCAGACCGCTACCGCCATAGCGGAGCGTATGCGTTCCAATATTGAAAATACCACCGTAATGCACGAAGGACAGCGTGTAAATGTCACCATGACCTTCGGTGTAGCACAGGCGGAGACAACCTATCGTATCGAAGACTTAATCCAGCTTGCCGATACCAGACTCTACTACGGCAAGGAACACGGCAGAAACCAGGTTGTCAATCAGGATATGAAAGATTAACCTTCCTCCAACAGACTAATGCAGTCATATCAAGCAGGCTTCGGCCTGCTTTTTACGGGAATAGCAAAGTACCATCAAGAAAGGAATAAGATTCATGATTTCAGCAAACAATGTATCCCTGCGTTTCGGGAAAAAAGCTCTTTTTGAAGAAGTAAACATTAAGTTTACGGAAGGCAACTGCTACGGCTTAATCGGAGCAAACGGCGCCGGTAAATCCACCTTCCTTCGCATTCTCTCCGGAGAACTGGAAACCACAACCGGTGATATTGCAATCACTCCCGGTCAGAGACTTTCCGTACTCGAGCAGGACCACTTCAAATACGACGAATATTCCGTAATGGATACGGTAATCCTGGGTAACCCCAGATTATACGAAGTAATGAAGGAAAAGGACGCCATCTACGCCAAAGAGGATTTCACCGATGAGGACGGAATCCGTGCCAGCGAACTCGAAGCCGAATTTGCCGAGATGGACGGATGGGAAGCGGAATCCAATGCTGCGAACCTTTTAAACGGACTTGGTGTGGATACCGAATACCACTATTCCTTAATGAAGGACTTGGACGGTAATTTAAAGGTTAAGGTCTTGCTTGCCAAGGCGCTTTTCGGAAATCCGGACATTCTGCTTCTCGACGAGCCTACCAACCATTTGGATCTGGATGCGATCGCATGGCTTGAGGAGTTTTTGATCAATTTTGAAAATACCGTCATCGTGGTATCCCACGACCGTTATTTCTTAAATAAAGTCTGCACGCATACCGCGGATATCGACTACGGAAAGATCCAGCTCTATGCCGGCAACTACGATTTCTGGTATGAATCCAGCCAGCTTCTGATCCGCCAGATGAAGGAAGCCAACCGTAAGAAGGAAGAAAAGATCAAAGAGTTACAGGAATTCATCTCCCGTTTCTCCGCCAATGCTTCCAAATCCAAGCAGGCGACATCCAGAAAAAGAGCTTTGGAAAAGATCGAACTTGATACGATCAAACCCTCCAGTCGTAAGTATCCCTACATTGACTTCAGACCCGACCGTGAGATCGGAAACGAAGTGCTTACCGTGGAAGGAATCAGCAAGACCATTAACGGTGAAAAGGTTCTGGATAATATCTCCTTTATCTTAAACCGTGACGACAAAGTCGCATTCGTCGGAAGCAACGAAATCGCAAAGACGACACTCTTCCAGATTCTTGCCGGAGAGCTCGAGCCCGACGAAGGAACCTATAAATGGGGTGTCACAACCTCCCTGGCATATTTCCCGAAGGATAACACCAAGGAATTCGATAACGATCTGACCATCGCCGACTGGCTGATGGGCTACTCTCCCGTTAAGGACATCACTTATGTCCGCGGTTTCCTAGGAAGAATGCTTTTTGCCGGCGAAGACGGTGTGAAGAAAGTCCGCATCCTCTCCGGTGGCGAGAAAGTCAGATGCCTATTAAGTAAAATGATGATCAGCGGTGCAAACTGCTTAATCTTGGATGAGCCGACCAACCATTTGGACATGGAATCCATCACCGCATTGAACAACGGCTTAATCAAGTTCCCCGGTGTGGAACTCTTCTCCTGCCATGACCACCAGTTTGTACAAACGACCGCAAACCGTATCATGGAGATTATGCCGAACGGATCGTTGATCGATAAGATGACGACATATGACGAATACCTTGAAAGCGATGAGATGGCAAGAAAGAGAACCATCTACATTGCAAAGCGTGAAGACGACGAGAATTAAACCAAATGACATGCAGCCGATTGCACTATTTTGACGAGGTTCGGATGCCACTTCGCAACCCAAAATATATTTTCCGAATATAGACTATGTATTGCGAAGTCGGTAACTCACCTCTTACAAAATGTGCCAATCGGCTACTGTATTTTCAAACGATAAAAAAGGACAATTATGCGCTCAATTGATTTACATGTACATTCCACATACTCGGACGGAACGATGAGCCCCGCGGAACTTCTGAAACTCGCAGAGGAAAAAGGTCTTGCGGCCTTTGCACTGACGGACCATGATGCAACCAACGGACTGGACGAATTACTTACTCTCTCCGCCGCATCCAATGTGGAAGTCGTTCCGGGAATCGAAATCACCACTGCCGTTCCGGGCAAGGATATTCATGTTCTCGGATACTATATCAATTACCATCGTCCCGAATTACAGAAATTTCTGAAGGACCTGATCCGGAAACGTGAGGATCGCAACATCAAAATGTGCGAGCGTCTTCACGACGCCGGTCTTTCCATCACATACGAAGCGCTTCGTGCTTCGGTTCTTCCGAATACCATTTTAACCCGTGCGCATTTCGCCAGATTTCTGCTGGATGCAGGGGATGTATCTTCTATGCAGGAAGCTTTCAGCCGGTATTTGGGAGACCGTTGTCCCACCTATGTACACAGAGAAAAAGTATTGCCCGAAGAAGCCGTGCGGATGATCCGCTCCGTCGGAGGTGTGCCCGTTCTGGCACATCCGATCCTGTACCGCTTCTCCGACGAACGCCTGGAGAAATTGGTCGCTTCCCTTAAAGACGCCGGTCTTGCCGGAATCGAAACCGTATACAGCACTTACCTTCCCGCGGAAGAACGTCAGATCCGCACACTTGCGAAAAAGTATAATCTTCTCATGACCGGAGGCAGTGATTTCCACGGAAGCAATAAGCCTCACATTCAGTTGGGATGCGGTATGGGCAAACTCTTTATTCCGGATGAATTCTTAGACGGAATCAAAGCGGAATATCTGCGTAACTATACATCCGACCAACCCGGGCTTTTAAGTTTCGATATGGACGGCACCCTGCTTGATGACACCAAGCAGATTACTCCCGCCACCAGAACCGCTCTGGAGCATGTTCTTGATAAGGGCTATGCTTTTACCATTTCCACGGGACGGCCCTTAACCAGTATCTTACGCTTGGTGGACTCTTTGGACCTTCGCAGATACAATCCTTTAATCTCCGCATTTAACGGCGGATGTGTTTATGACTTAAGCAAAGAAGAAATCATATACAGTGAAACGCTTACGGAAGAAGTCGCTTCCGGAATCGTTTCCATGGTAAAAGAAGCAGGCCTTCACTTCCATACCTATACGGAACGCGAAGTGATCTGCGAACACGATACCGAGGAGGTCCGCTTCTATTCCAACTATGTAAAAATGGAATATCGTGTCTGTGAAGATGTTTTAAAAGAAGAACCCAGACCGTATAAATTCATCACCATGCACTTAACCGACCGCTCCGTTTTGGAAGATATGAAGTCGAAGATTATGGCAAAATACGCAGATGATGTACAGTGTATTTTCAGTAACGATATGTTCCTCGAGATTATTCCGAAGACCTCCGGTAAAGATGTGGCTCTTCGCATGATGTGCAATCTTCGCAATGTTCCCTTCGAGCGCTCCTACGCGTTCGCCGATCAGGATAACGATATTTCCATGCTGTCTGCCGCTGCGCACGGTGTAGCCATGGTAAACGGCTCCTTGGGCGCCAAAAAAGCCGCCGATTATATTACCTTTCAAGATAATAATCACGACGGCCTGGTTCCGTTCCTGGAAGCACTCGTTTAATTATACTTCATAGTCAAAGCAGCTGCGTACAGACGTATACGGACGGACTTTCGTATTTGCCACTTCCACATGCGCAGGATGAACTGCGTATCCTTTCAATGCTTCTTCACTCTCCAGTGTGGAATCCAGCATCAAATCCATATTGGAACTGCTAAGTCCCCCGGTAATCACTTTGATATCGATCAGTCCGGGAACCACTCCCTTCAATCCCTCCAGACCCTCTTTGATTCCGGCCTTTACTTCATCCTTATTCGCAACTTCTTCTTTCAGACTCCAGAGAATAACATGTTTAACCATCTTTTTTTCCTTTCTTATTTGATTTTCAGACTTCTTAAATAATCTTTCTGCTTTGGTGTAATGCGATAACTTTCTATCGCCTTCTGAATCGTCTTATTATGTGTCCAAACGTCCAGTTTCCGCTCTTCGATAAACGGCAGAATGCTCTCATACTGCTTTGCCAGAGCCGTCGCAAAATACCACGCGATCATCATGTTGATATAGTATTCGTCCGAACGGATCTTCGCAACCATCTTCGGATATGCCACATTGAAATCCGCATCCAGAAAATGTTCCATCAGCATTTTTATCCCGAAGCGGACCGTGTAGGTATGCTTGGATTTCAGCCATATCTTTACCTGCTTTAGAAGCTCTTCTTTATGCTTTCCGAAAATCTTCGGCGACATCTGATCACAGGTAGCCCAGTTGTCGACATACGCAAGGAATTTGTCGCATTCTTCCATGCAGAAATCGTAATCCTTACAGTACGAGAGAATAAATGCATGCAGCTGATTCTCATCGAAATATTTGTGCGGCAGTTCCTTCAGAAAATCTCCTACATCTTCTCTTTGTACATATTCTTTGGCAAGATTTCGAAGAGCCGGTGTCCTGACGCCGATAAAATACGAAGCATCCACGGTCGGGATCAGTTTGGACTGAAAGACCTGATATGCATCGTCCTTTTCTTTAAAAAGTCTGTCCTTAATTTCCTCTGTGATCATTTCATTCTTCCCCGTAACGTTAAGGAGTCGGAAGTCCGAGTTCCTTTAATGCTGCATTGATTTCCTTGGATTTTAATCCGTTGGTCGTTGTAATATTGACGATCCTGGTTCCGTCCAAATAAATTCCGCCGTAAATATAGCTGATCGTTTCTTTGTCGGAGAACAGATTCCCGGTGGATGCACGCATAACAAAATCCGACAGGAAAAAGGAATCCGGAACACTGACATTATATAAAATACATGCCCTTCCATGCTTGGCGTCGCTTACGGTTTTAATCTTCCCTTTTGCATCCCCGCTTTTCTTTAAATATACCGCATAGGCATAATAATCGCTCATGATACTTGTGGCATCCGCCGCACTCGAACAGTCACGATATACATAGTTGACATCCATGTTTAAATTTGCTTTTTTATCCGTCAGACTCTTTACGGCAAACAGCTCGGTATAAGGCTGAACGCCGGCCTTGGCCATCATTTTCTGATCAAGTTCTCCGACCTGGTATCCGAGTTTTTGAATCTGCTTTTCCTGCTCCGCCCTTCCGGGAATGGAGAAGCGTTTATCCGCACCGTTTAAGTAAACGATAACGAATCCCAATGCAGCGATTAAAACAAAGACGGCAATCGGTATGATCGCTTTTTTCATGATTAAATCCCCCTTACACAAATCACACAACAAATGCTTCTATTCCGAAAGCTCCAGCTCCACCGGGCAATGGTCCGAACCCATGACCTCTGGGTGGATTTTGGCTTCTTTAATCCGGTCTTTTAATTTCTCGGATACTACGAAATAGTCGATACGCCATCCGGCGTTTTTCTCCCTTGCATGGAACATATAGGACCACCAGGAATAGGCATCCTTCGTATCGGGATAGAGATAGCGGAACGAATCCACATATCCGCTTTCCAGAACCTTCGTAAAGCAGGCTCTTTCTTCATCCGTAAAACCGGCATTGCCGCGGTTCGACTTGGCGTTTTTTAGATCGATCTCCTGATGCGCTACATTTAAATCACCACAGTAGATGACCGGTTTCTTTTTTTCGAGTTTCAAAATGTATTTTAAAAATGCATCCTCCCAGGTCTGGCGATAGGCAAGCCGCGTCAATTCCCGCTGCGCATTGGGAACATATACGACGATAAAGTAAAAGTCTTCATACTCCGCCGTAATCACGCGTCCCTCATGGTCATGCTCTTCGACGCCGATACCGTAGGTAACCTTGAGCGGCTCTGTTTTCGTAAACAGCGCTGTTCCGGAATAGCCTTTTTTCTCCGCATAGTTCCAGTACTGATGATATCCCGGCAGGTCAAGATCATGCTGTCCTTCCTGGAGTTTCGTCTCCTGTAAGCAGAAAATATCCGCGTCCAGTTCGTTGAAGGAATCCATGAATCCCTTGGTCAGGCAGGCTCTTAACCCGTTTACGTTCCATGAAATCAACTTCATTAAAGCAATTTCCTTTCTCTTAAAATATGGCAGAATTCTCCGATAGGAAAGCCGACCACATTGGCATATTCACCTTCTATCGAAGTTACAAATGCGCCTCCCAGTCCCTGAATGCCATATGCTCCCGCCTTATCCATCGGCTCTTTGGAAGCGATATAGCGCTTGATCTCCTCATCGGATATCGTATCGAAAACCACCTTCGTTTCGTTTGCGAAAGTGATGGTCTCATCACCCAAAAGAATGGTTACACCGGTATAAACGCTGTGCGTATCCCCGCTTAACGATTTCAGCATCCGGAACGCATCCTCTTCATCCTTCGGTTTTCCAAGGATCTCTCCTTTATGGAAAACCACGGTATCCGCGCCGATAACGGCCGAATCACCATCCGCTCCTTTGGCGGAGAGTTCTTCTTTCACCGCCGCAGCCTTAATCAGAGAAAGCCTTTTTACCAGCTCATCCGGTGAAAGGCTTTCTTCTATGTTTTCATCCGCATCGCTTACCATCACTTCAAAAGTAAGACCTACCTGAGTTAGAAGCTCTCTCCTTCTCGGAGATGCGCTCGCAAGAATCCACTTCATGATTTTTCCTTCCGATTCCGTATTATTTACCGGGGTTTGTTTCGGGAACGAAGACCCTGGTATTCTTTACATCTTTCTTTGCCGCTTCGAATTTCTCCAGCGCCTCCCTGCAGAATGCATCCTGCGAACCGAAAAGCACTTTGCCGCGCTTGTCAAGCTTGGCATAACTTCCGTCGGGCTGTAAGAAATATGCTTTTAAATTGTCTTTCAATTCCGCATCGAGAATATGTCTTAATCTCTCCGTAAGTTCCGGTGCCTCCACAGGGAAGAGAATCTCCACTCTTCGCTCCAGATTTCTCGGCATCCAGTCCGCAGAACTTAAATAAAACTCTTCGTTTCCGCCGTTTCGGAAATAATAGATACGGCTGTGCTCCAGATAGTTTCCGACGATCGAATGCACCGTGATATTGTCGGAAACGCCCGGAATACCGGTCTTTAAGCAGCAGATACCGCGCACGATCAGATCAATCTTAACGCCCGCATTGGAGGCTTCATAAAGTGCCATAATGACATCCTGGTCGCAGAGGGAATTCATTTTGGCAATAATTCTGCCCTCTTCTCCGTTTACGGCATGCTCTTTCTCCCTGCCGATCAGTGCAAGGAATTTATCCTTCATCCAAAGCGGCGCCAGGGAAAGCTTGTTCCAGCCTTCCGGTTCGGAATATCCGGAGAGCATGTTAAAGACTGCCGTTGCATCCTCACCGATGGCTTCGTTACAGGTAAAAAGTCCTAAGTCGGTATAGAGCTTTGCCGTGGCATCGTTATAGTTTCCGGTCGCAAGATGAACGTATCTGCGAATTCCATCTTCTTCTCTTCTGACTACAAGTGTAATCTTACTGTGGGTTTTTAAGCCGACCAGACCGTAGATAACGTGACAGCCTGCTTTCTCAAGCTTCTTTGCCCAGACGATATTGTTCTCTTCGTCAAAGCGCGCCTTCAATTCCACTAGTACGGAAACCTGTTTGCCGTTTTCGGCCGCTTCCGCCAGTGCCGCGATGATGGGCGAATTACCGGAAACACGGTAAAGCGTCTGCTTGATGGCAAGCACATCCTTATCCCTTGCCGCTTCCTTAATGAAGTTTACAACCGGTTCGAAACTTTCATAAGGGTGATGCATCAGAATGTCTTTCTTCCGGATCGAAGCGAAAATATCCTCGTCGGGATCGATATCAAGAACCGGAATCGGTGAGAACTTCGGTGTTTTATACTCATCGAATCCTTCCAGCCCGTATACTTTCATGAAAACGGTCAAATCCACCGTTCCGTCGATCTTAAAGATATCCTCCTCTTCAATCTGCAGTTCTTCCACCAGGATCTTAAGGAGTTTCTTCGGAATCGTATCCTGCACTTCAAGGCGGATGGCCTTGCCCCACTGACGGCGTTTTACCTGCTTCTCGATTTCTTTTAAAAGATCTTCCGCTTCATCTTCGTCGATCGAAAGGTCGGCATTACGCATGATACGGAAAGGCGATGCACAGATTACGTCATAATTTAAGAAAAGCTTACTGATATTGCGCTCGATCACTTCCTCTAAGAAAATGATCTTCTTTCCGTCCTCAGAGGGAAGGTTTACGATTCGGTTTAAAACGCCGGGCACCTGGACCGTGGCGAATTCGGTTTCCGCTTTTGCTCCGTCTTTGCCTTTGGATTTGCGCTTTACAAGTGCTCCGATATTTAAGGATTTATTGCGGATTAACGGAAAAGGTCTCGAAGAATCCACTGCCATCGGCGTCAGCACGGGATAAATGTTTTCCTCAAAATACTCATCCACAAATGCGCCCTCTTCTTCGGATAATTCCTCATGCGAGCGAACCACGGTAAGTCCGACCTCGGAAAGTGCAGGAATCAGACTGCGGTTATATGTGGAATACTGGCTGTTTACCAGTTCATGTGTCTTTACACTGATGGCAGCCAGCTGCTGTTTGGGTGTCATGCCGGCAATGTCTTTCTTCGTATAACCAGCATCCACCATATCTTTTAAGGATGCCACACGAACCATGTAAAACTCATCCAGGTTCGAAGATACGATGCTTAAGAATTTCAAACGCTCAAACAAAGGAATCGTTTTATCCTTGGCTTCGCCCAGAATTCTTTCGTCAAAACTAAGCCACGACAATTCCCTGTTTAAATAATATTCCGGATTTTTCAGATTTAAGCCTGCCATATACACCTCGTTAAATACTCTTCTTCTGCTTCAAAATCGGATGGATGTTGTACACCTCTTCGAAGAACTCCGCCTTTTCTTCAAAAAGGCCCTTCTCGAGTTCGATATTGATATCCGTATCCACTCTGAGCACCAGTTCCCCCTCCCCCGGCGTAATCTTCACATTCGTGAATTTTTGCTTGTTGGAAGAATCGAGTGCACAGGAAAGACGCAGAATCGCCGTCAGTTTGGCGATGATCATGAAGTCCTTCCGGTCAATGGTGGAAGTCGATGCGATCTCTTCATAATAGCGGAATTCGTCATGATTGAATTTTACAATATTGGCAACGATCTCCCGTTCCGCATGGGAAAGACCGATGATCTCGGTATTCATTACGATATTGTAGGAACAATCGCCCACCTGCGTTAACGATACATACCTTCCGCAGTCATGCAGAAGAGCCGCGATTCCGAGATACATTCTCTCACGCTTGCCGAGTCCATGCAGTTTCTTCGTTGCATCAAAAATACTCAATGCGTTTTTCTGCAGTGCCTCGCCGCGTTTCTTGCTTCCCTGATAGCGGTTGGAAATATTCTTTGCGCAGGCTACGATATCCTGTTCAAAATCATGATCCGCGCGGATCAGTTTGTTATTTACCGCATAGTCATATGCAATACCGTCGCACAGCGTCACTCCGGGAGCCCAGAGATAATCCGCATCCAATACATTCATCGTACAACGGATCAACTGGGAGGCGATGGTAACGGAAGGTGTCATTTCCTTAAAAGTACCGCCGGATAGTAACTCGTTATATGTGTCCTTGGACAGATAGCCGTTCGTAAGTGAATCGGACTCCTTCCTCTTGCAAAGAGAAGGAGACACATAATCGTCGACAACAATCAGGTTGTCGATTTTACGGTCCTTTAAATGAAGTTTCTTAAATACCGCAAGCTGATCATTGATCATTTCTTCGAGCAGGGAGACCGTATGGGAAGGTTTTGCCTTGATCTGCTTTAACTGATCGTTTAAACGGAAAACACCCAGGCGGATATTCTGTGTGGTCACGAGCGTGTCTTTATCGAACAATGAAAGCTGGATACTGCCTCCGCCGATATCGAGGATTGCCGTACCTTTGGCGATGATGGTTTCAAAACCGTCTCCCGCAGAAGCCACGGATTTATAATCCAAGAAACGCTGTTCGGAGTTACTTAAAACATCAATGGCGATTCCCGTGCGGGATTTGATCTGATCCAAAACGATGATGGTATTGTGAAGTTCACGTATCGCAGACGTACCGTATGCTTTGTAATCATCCACCTTGTAGGTATCCATGATCTGCTTGAATTCGCAGAGCACATGGCAGAGTTCTTCCATCCGTTCATAGGATAGGATCCCCTTCGAATAGGACTCTGTTCCAAGGTCGATACGATGACGGATGTAGTCGATCTGTTTCCAGTCTTTTCCGGAAGCCATCTCATAGATCTTCATGGAAAGTTCATATGAACCTACGTCGATTGCCGCAAATAGTTTCTTCTTCATTCTTCCTCTTCCTTCATGGTCAGAACATAGGATTCCTTCAGCCTTCCGAGCATTTCAATCGTTGTCATGCCAAGGATCGGATGACGCTTATAAGGTGCCACTTCGCTGAGCGGAAGAAGCACGAAATCCCGGTTGGTCATATCCACATGCGGGATACGCAGATGCTCGCGCTCGATAATCTCATCGTCATAGTAAATGATATCCAGATCCAGTGTTCTGGGACCCCATTTCACAAGCCTTTCACGATTAGCCTCTTTCTCTTCTTCCTGCAGTCTTGTTAAAAGTTCGATCGGGCTGTAGAGCGTATCCATACAGAATACGGAATTGTAGAAATCATCCTGCTCCACTCCGCCATACGGTTTGGAACGGTACATTTTGGACTTTCTGATGACTCTGCAGTTTTCGTCACTGTCCAGATTCGCAATGGCATTCTCGATCAGGTCCTCGGAATCTCCCATGTTGGATCCGGTGGCAATATAGGTTCTGTGCCAGCTTCTTGTAATCTTCACGGAAACATTCTCGAACGGAAGCGGAATGGGTGCTTCGGGTTTCATGACCTCAAGTTCCACACTCTGCGTCATCGGGAAACGGACCATGATCTTACGTGCCATCTGATTGGCAACGGCTTCCAGTAAATTGAAACGGTTGATACGCATGAAATCATTGATAAAAAGACAGACTTTTCCATAGTCCACGGAATCCTCCAGCGAATCCGACTCGCCGGCTAAGGAAGTATCCAGGGAAAGCTTGGCATTGACAATGAAATTCTGCCCTTTCTCCTTTTCCTCCTCATACACTCCGTGCCACGCAAAAATCTTCAGACCGGAAATGATAATTTCGTCCTTCATTGCTATCCCCCCATTCTTTTATTCTTTAACGAAAGCGTTAATCCCCCATGATTGCTTCCGTCATTTGTATGGCTCGAATATTTTCTTTCACGTCATGGACACGCACAAAGGCACATCCTTTCATGACTCCGATCACCGTCGTGGCAATCGTTCCTTCCAGGCGTTCGCCCACCGGAAGGTCAAGTGTCAGCCCGATGACTGATTTTCTCGATGTTCCGAGAAGAACCGGACATTCGAGAAACAACAATTCTTCCAAATGCCGGATCACCCAGAGGTTTTGCTCATAATCCTTGGCAAAGCCGACACCCGGGTCCAATATGATCTTCTTTCTGTCAATTCCCGCTTCGTCCGCAATTGCCAGACATTCTTTCAAATCGGCGATATACTCCGTCGGAAAATCAACATATCCGGGATTCTCCACGCGGTTATGCATCAGTACGCAGGGAACTTTATGCCTTGCAATGGCTGCTGCCATGTTTGGATCTTTTTTCAGTCCGTAAATATCGTTGATCAGATCCGCACCGGCCCCTATGGCAGCTTCCGCAACGGTTCCGTCATACGTATCCACGGATACGGGAATGTCAAAATTTGCTTTCAGTTTCTCAATCACGGGAATTACCCGTTTAATCTGCTCTTCGGCAGGTACCGGAACAAATCCGGGCTTGGTGGATTCTCCGCCGATATCAATGATAGCGGCGCCTTCTTTGATCATCTGCTCGCAGTGAGCGAGTGCTTTATCCAAATCGGTATAGTTTCCGCCGTCGGAAAAAGAATCGGGCGTTACATTTAAAATGCCCATAACATACGTTTTGTTTGCCGTATCAAATTCTTTGTTTCCGATTCTCATTGGCTGTATGGTTCCTTAGAAATCTACGATGGTCTTATCCGAGGATGCGCGGTTCAAAAGTTTGAAGAACAAATTCTCCAATCTTTCGTTATCCTTGAATACACCCTTCGTAACTACAGTTGTCGTTACACTTCCGGGTTTCTTAACCCCACGCATGGTCATGCAAAGATGCTCCGCTTCAATCATGACGATAACACCTTCGGGGTCGAGTTCTTTCATAATGGCATCCGCGATCTGGTCCGTCATGCGTTCCTGGATCTGTAAGCGTCTCGCAAATGCCTCCACGGTTCTGGCAAGTTTGGAAAGGCCGACTACTTTTCCCTTGGGAATATAAGCAATATGCGCCTTGCCGAAGAAAGGCATCATGTGATGTTCGCACATGGAATAGAAAACGATATCTTTCTCAAGTACCATTTCCTTTCCTTCCGCGCTGAAGGTTCGACTCAAATGAGTTGCCACATCCGCATCATATCCGGCCATCAGTTCCGTATACATTCTGGCAATTCGGTCCGGTGTTTCTTTCAGGCCTTCTCTCTCCGGATCCTCTCCGATTCCTTCCAAAAGAAGTTTCACCGCTTCTCTTACTTTTGCCTCATCTACCATGACTGTTTCCTTCTTTCTATACTTCCCCGAATCCACGGGAAGATTTACTCTTTGACTGCTTGATATACATTTCATAGGCTTCGCGTATGCGTCCCATGTAGGAAAGGGAACCGAACGCAAGGATTACCGCTTCGCCACCCGATAAAAGGATGGCCTCTTCCAGTGCCTCTTCCACGCTGTCCGCCGCCGTAACGTGCGGATTATGCGCACGAATAATGCCTGCCAGATCATAAGCACGCATCGCTCTTTGATTTCTCGGCGGAGTAACGGTAATGATCATCTTTGCACGATCCGCACAAAGCTGAACCATCTCTTCCACAGCCTTATCTTTTAATACTCCCATTATATAGATAATCGGGCAATTTGTAAAATAAAAGTCCACGCTCTCCATCAGCCGTTTGACCGCATCGGGGTTGTGTGCACCGTCGATGATCAGGGGCGGTTTCTTGCCCAGAATTTCAAAACGTCCGGGCCAGGTGGTCTGCTCGATTCCTTTTAAGGTTTTCTCTTCTTTAAGCTTCACACCGAGGCTCTCCAGCTGCTTTACGGCCTCGTATGCCGTGGCGGCATTCTGTGCCTGCACCACTCCGCAGACGGACAGTTTGATCCCTGTTTTACCGTAGGTAAAGCGTACCGGTTTCGGAAGCGGCAGTGTATTATCTTTGATTTGGCTTTTGGGCTCTTTTACGACGATTTGGGCATTGTCCGTAAAGACCGCGGATACATTTGCCCTTTCCGCACAAATACGTCTTAAAACAGCCTCAACGCATTCTTCCTGCGGTGCTATGACCACGCATCCTCCGTCTTTAATGATGCCTGCCTTCGTTTCTGCGATTTCTTCGAGTGTATTTCCGATCAGTCCCACATGATCGAGGCTGATGGACGCAATTACGGCAAGAAGCGGTGTCGGGATCACATTCGTTGCATCATCCTTTCCGCCCATGCCGACTTCCAGAATGCTGAAATCGCATTTTTTATCCCTTAAATAGCAAAATGCCATGGCGGTTTCGAGCTCGAACGCCGTCGGATGATGGAATCCGTCCGCTACCATTTCCTTACCGATCTCAAATAAGGAGCTTAGGTATTCCGCCACTTTCGTCTTCGGAATATAGGTTCCGTTGACCTGTATTTTTTCCCTGTAATCCAGTACGGAAGGAGAAATGTAACGGCCCACTTTGTAGCCGTTTGCCATCAATGCTCCGGCGATAAAAGAGGAAATGCTCCCTTTTCCGTTGGTTCCCGCAACGTGAATCACTTTCAGTTCCCTTTCCGGATGGCCGAGGCGGTCCAGAAGTTCCTCCATGACGGAAAGTCCCAGGATGCTTCCCAGCGGATTTACCGTATTCTCCATGTACTCCATTACTTCATCAAAATTCATGCATCTTCCCTTTGTATGTAAGATGGGCACCCGTTCGAGTGCCCATTGGATTCTTGCTTATCAGTTAATATCCATTCCGTCGATATCCGCACCGATATTCAGCATATTCAGTGTTCTTCTCTTCAGTCTTGCAACTTCGGAGTTCTTCAGGATATAATCCTTCACCTCTCTGGAGTGCTTGATGTTTTTTAAGATCAGTTCCTTGTCCGTCGTATCACCGGTATAGCAGATGACGGTACCGAGACCGCTCATTCTCTGGAAAAGTCCTCTCTTTAACTGAACGTCCTGGATCTTATACATGTAGCAGTCGTTCTCGTTGCGGTTAAAGAAACCGGTGAAAACAGTAAGAACATCTTTGGCGATATGATATTTGGTAAAGGTAAACGGAAGTGCAAAGAAAACCCAGCGTTTTCTTTCCGTAAATTCGCCATCCACACCTTCCAAAAGGGATTCCGCAATTTCTTTTCTCTCGTCCATTGCATCCGACATATCGATACCTCCTTGATTCCTTAATACAATTCCTTAAGTATTTATTGTACTACAGTTTTCACACGCTGAGAATACTTCTCTTCACAGTACTTGCAACGGTAAATCTCTTTCTTTTCATCCGCCAGAACAAAGATATGGGGAAGTCCCTGTTCGATGGAAGTGATGCATCTGGGGTTTTTGCATTTGAAAACGCCCCTGATTTCCTTTGGAAGAACCAGTTCCTTCTTCTCCACGATCTCGCCGTCCTTTACCACATTCACGGTAATATTGTGGTCTTCCACGGCCAGAATATCCATGTTCAGATCATCGATACTGCACTCCACTTTCAGGATGTCTTTCTTACCCATTTTACCGCTCTTGGCATTCATGATCATTGCCACGGTGCAGTCCTTTTTGTCCAGTCCGAGATTATAATATAATGTCAGGCTCTTACCAGCCTCAATATGGTCAAGTACAAAGCCTTCTTCGATTTTACCAACGTTTAACATCGTAAACTCCTTTACCTTTCATCCAATGGCCTAAAGTTCCTTTAATCCACTTTGATCTCGAGCAGTGTCAGAATCAGTGCCATTCTGACATACACACCGTACTGTGCCTGCTTAAAATAGGCGGCTCTCGGATCGTCATCCACCTCAACCGCAATTTCGTTTACTCTGGGGAGCGGATGAAGTACCAGCATGTCAGACTTGGCTTTTTCCATTTTTTCAACCGTCAGAATGTAGAAATCTTTCAAGCGCACATAATCTTCTTCGTTGAAGAAACGCTCTCTCTGTACTCTGGTCATGTACAGAAGGTCAAGCTGGGGCATTACGGATTCCAGGCTGATCACCTCTTCGTACGTAATTCCTCTTTCTTTTAACTGGTCCGTGATATAATCCGGAATTCTGAGTTCTTCCGGAGAGATGAATACGAAATGGATTCCTTCATAACGCATCAGGGCGTTGATCAGGGAATGTACGGTACGGCCGAATTTCAGATCGCCGCAAAGACCGATGGTGAAATTACCCAGCCTTCCTTTCAGGGAACGGATGGTCAGAAGGTCCGTCAGTGTCTGTGTCGGATGCTGGTGTCCGCCGTCACCCGCATTGATAACGGGGATGCGGGATTTGCTTGCGGCAACCATGGGTGCACCTTCCTTGGGATGGCGCATTGCACAGATATCCGCATAGCAGGAAATGACGCGAATCGTGTCCGAAACACTTTCCCCTTTGGAGGCAGAAGAAGAATTGGCATCGGAAAAACCTAAAACCTTTCCTCCCAGGTTCAGCATTGCCGCTTCAAAAGATAACCTTGTTCTGGTACTCGGCTCATAGAAGCAGGTTGCCAGTTTCAGTCCTTCGCAGGCATGCGCATACTTCTTCGGATTCTTCTCGATATCGGAGGCCAGATCAAAGAGTTTGTCGAGCTCTTCCACCGAGAAATCCAAAGGACTCATCAAATGTCGCATAAATCAATTCTCCTTTCACCCTATTGATAAAATTATAGTATACTTCCTTTGTTTTTTCCACGAAAAAATGATGTGTAAACATAAAAAATGTCACCGCCGAAGCGGTGACAAAATCAAACCAAATTAATAATTTCCTCCTTGGGAGCATCCGCGGGAGTAATCTCTGTAATGTAAAGAACGGGGCCAACGCCTTTGTAGTCTGCCCAGTACTCATGTTTGACCGTCGCGGTCACGTTATACCACTGACCGTCCTTGATATCCTGTGCATTTCCGTATTTTCCGACGAAACCGAGAAATGCGATATCCTCCGCACAGCATGTCATGGCATGACGTCCGGGAACGAGGCAGCCGGGATGAAAGCCGTCCGGTTTGGCAACATGTGCCAGAAACTTAACGGTCTTATTCTCATAACGATCCGGCGTATCGAGCATATCGAAGAACCAGATACCGTACGTGGAATCGTTCAGCTCGATCTCATCCTTGGAAACATCGAACGGAAGCTCTTCTTCCATCGTTGCGGTCACTTCGCCGTTCTTATCCTCAAAAATAATTTCCGCATCACGGTTTAAGGCACGCATGTTGCGTTTGTAGGAAGCAAGTTCCTTGATGCCGTCGCAACGGTTAAAGATAATCAGTTCCGAATTTCTGACCATATCTCCGATCATGGAGCGCATATTGGTGTAATACATCGGCCAGGTAGCGGCATTGATGATTGTAATCTGCTGGTTGACCTTCCAGTGCCAGGGGAATTTTAAATTCGCCATCGGCCACATTCCGTTGTATTCCACAAGGATTCGTTCCGGTTTGTGTTTTTTCTCAAGTTCGATCAATTTCGAACCGATAAAATCTTCCTTCTTCTCGATCACTTCAACAACGGTATTAGTCCGCTTTAAAAGATCCTCATCATATTCATTTTCGCCCTCTTCACAAAGAAGAAGCAGGGTAACACCCTTGGTGCGGAAATAATCCTGCTGCAGGGTAAAACGGATAAACTCCGTCTTTCCGCTTTCCAAAAAACCGTTAATCACAAATACGGGTTTCATGTTTTCCTCCAAATCAAAGGCCTGCTGCCTTTGTAGTTCGTTTCATCAAATGCCGAACAGCTGCTTTAAAGCATCTTCCTTAATTTTCGAACCGATGACCACGATCTTTCCGGTTACATCCGGTGCACCGGCGCGGACATTTTTCTCTTCCGGAACATAGTCAAAGTAAATGAATCCGCCGTCCTTGGCAGGAACCATACCCTTGGATCGAAGCACGATTCCGTACTTCTCTTCATCGGATAATGCATCTAAGAAAGCATTGATCTCCTCTTCGGTAAAGGACTTCGGAGTCTCAAATCCTACGCTGTCAAAGACCTCATCCGCATGATGATGATGGTGGTCATGATCGTGATGATGATGGCATTCACAATCCGGATCGTCGCATTCCTCGCCGTCCTCATGGTGATGATGCTCGTGCTCATGTTCATGTTCCTCTTCCTCATGATCATGGTGGTGATGGTGGTGATGCTCATGCTCGTGGAGTCTGTCCTCTTCGCGATGTGCTTTCACCTCTTCCATAAGTTCCTCTTCGAGGCTCTTTCCGGATTCCATATTGTTTAAAATCAGCATACCGTCAATCTGATCCCAGGGGGTCGTAATGATCGTAGCCTTCGGATTATGTTCTTTAAGGAGCGCCACAACCTCTGCGGTCTTTTCTTCGCTTACATTCTGGGTGCGGCTTAAAATGATCGTTCCCGCGCTCTCTACCTGATTGATAAAGAATTCACCGAAGTTTTTGATATACATTTTGGCCTTGGATACATCCACTACGGCAACGGCTGTATTTAACTTCACATCCTTCATCTCTTCGTTCTCAAGCTCGATATCCGCAACCGCTTTGATGACATCGGAAAGCTTGCCGACGCCGGAGGGCTCGATTAAGATTCTCTCGGGATGATATGTTGCGATAACTTCTTTTAAGGATGTTCCGAAGTCACCGACCAAGGAACAGCAGATGCAGCCCGAATTCATTTCCTTGATCTCGATACCGGATTCCTTTAAGAAACCGCCGTCGATACCGATCTCACCGAATTCATTTTCAATTAAAACCACCTGCTCGCCCTTGAAGGCTTCTTTTAACATCTTCTGGATGAATGTGGTTTTGCCGGCTCCCAGGAAACCGGATACAATGTCAATCTTTGTCATTTATATACACTTCCTTTCTTTACTTCAGAAATCCGTTAATGATCTGCTCTTCCGCTTCTTCCTCGGTCAGTCCGAGCGTCATTAGTTTGATCAGCTGTTCGCCGGCGATTTTACCGATGGCAGCTTCATGGATCAGGCTGGCATCAATGTTTGCCGCGGTAAGCTCGGGAATGGCTTCCACGATTGCTTCGTCCATAATGATCGCATCACATTCGGAATGGCCTTTGCAGGCATTGCTTCCGATGATGTTGGACTTAAAAGTCTGCTTGGAATGGTTCTTGGCAACCGATCTTGAAACAATGTCCGCACTGGAATCCGCGCCCACAAGTTCCGCCTTGAAATTGGTCGTGGCAACCTGATAATCGTGCGTCATGATCTTTTCTTTGATAACGATGCTGGCACCGTCTTCAACTTTGGCATAGGTCTTTCTCTCGGTGGAGTTGATGCCCTCGATCTGGATGGTCTCCATCTCCAGATGGGAGCCTTCCTCCATATAGATTTCGGTGGAGGGATTCATTACGCGCTCTCCCGTGCCTTCGCCTGTACCGTAATGCTTCTCCACATATTTTACCTTTGAATTCTTACCGACATGGAAGGTGTGAATACCGGAGTGCTCACTGTCCTGATCTCCGCCGTTATGAATACCACATCCGGCAACGATCACCACATCACAGTCTTCCCCAATAAAAAACTCGTTATAAACCATTTCCTTAATTCCGGTTTCGGTAATCAATACCGGAATATGAACGCTCTGGTTCTTGGTTCCGGGTTTGATGATGATATCAATTCCGGGTTTGTCACTCTTCGTTACGATATCGATATTTGCCGTGGTATTTCTGCCGAGCATTCCTCCGTTGGAGCGGATATTGTATGCTCCGGTCGGAACCTCATGTAAATCGGCAATATTCTCAAGAAGTGTTTTCTGAATTGCTGTTAATTCTGCCATAAATCTAACCTCTATTGCATTTTATTAAGTAGTGTCGGACATCCCAGGGAAGAGTCCGTGGGGATTGCAGGGGAAGGTGCCGCTCCCGCAAGAAGTTTCGGAAGCACTTCTTCTTTCGTACCGCTGTCCTTGATCTCGCCGTTTGCAAGTACAATAATCCGGTCGGCGATGTTTAAGATACGCTCCTGATGGGAAATAATGATGATGGAGCCTCCGGATTTGTTGTGAATGTTTTCAAACACATGGATCAGGTTCTGAAAGCTCCAAAGATCGATTCCTGCCTCCGGCTCGTCAAAAAGAGTCAGTGGGGTTTTGCGTGCGATTGCCATCGCAATCTCGATTCTCTTGAGTTCTCCGCCGGAAAGGGATGCATTGACTTCCCTGTCGATATAATCCTTGGCACAAAGTCCGACTTCGGAAAGGAATCCGCAGACTTCGTTAAAAGAAACATTCTTTCCCGCAGCAATGGTAAGAAGGTCTTTCACCGTAAGACCTTTGAAGCGCACCGGTTGCTGGAACGCATAGGTGACGCCCTTCTTTGCACGTTCCGTCACGGAAAGATTCGTAATGTCCTCTCCGTTAAATAAAATCTGTCCTCCGGTCGGTGTTATGATTCCGGCAATCAGTTTGGCCAGCGTGGATTTACCGCCGCCGTTCGGTCCCGTGATTGCCACGAAACCGTCTTCAATCGTTAAACTGATATCTTTGATAATTTCCTTCTGGCTGCCGGCATCGGAATCGTCCACCAGATAGGAAACATTACGTAATTCAAGCATTTTATTACTCCGTCTGTTTATATTTCATCAAGGGAGTTCGACATCCCTAACTGCATATTTTAACACAACCGGCCAATTAATTCAACTTGAATAAAACTGCAGAAAACAACATCTTTTTGCATTTTCATGCAGTTTTGATTAAAATAGGATTAAGGGGGAATGATCATGGATTTAACACAGAATTATACCGATGAGGAAAAGGCGGTATTCGAGCGTGCAGACCGGTTAAGACAACAGATCCGCGACTTGGAAAACAACGCTTACGCCTTACGCTACGAGGTCAAAGAACATAAAGCGGTGAGTCATACGGATCTGGTACCCGCCATTGTTTTTACCGTTTTGTGCCTGATCAATGTTACCTTGTTTATCCTTGATATTCTGCTCGGGGTAGGAACCTTCTCCTATTCATCCGGAAGAGAATCCAATTTTGATTCAAATTCGGTTACTCTGATGGCGCTTGCGATTGCTTTTGTCGTGGGAACTCCGACACTTGCGATTTTCTTCGGAATCATGGCTTTTATTCATTACAGAAGACTCTTTTATCAAACGGCAACCGGTTCCGATGTACAGGGAAAAGCGCATGAGAAAGGTTTTACGAATTATGCTTATCAGAAACGCCGTATGGATATCGAATATGATTTAACCGAGAAACGACTGATGAACCTGCGCAAGCAATATGAAGAAGCGCAGATGGAAGCCGATGCCATTGCCGAGCGCAAGGAACGGGAACGCCGCATCAGATCCGAACAGTCAAAGGACCTCAGTTTTGAGATTGTCAAACACGAAAAAGGAGGTTACTAAGTGAGCCCGAATAAAGGAACAAACAAAAAAGCCCCGCTTTCCGGAGCCAATATCAATGAAGTTTTAAAACAGGCCGACACTCTCTTACAGGCGGAAGATATCTTCTCTTCCCTTTCAGAGTGGCAGGAAATGATGACCAAATACAATTGTGCGATCCGCGAGATCCGCACGAAATTCGAAGTATTAAACGATGAGCTGTCAATCATCAGCAACCGCAATCCGATTCACGGCATCTACTCTCGTATCAAAAACCCGAGAAGCATTATGGAAAAACTCCATCGCAAAGGTTTGGAACTGACCATGGACAATGTCCGCAGTGAGATCAATGACATTGCGGGTGTTCGTGTTATCTGCGACTTTGCGGATGATATTTATGAAATTGCGGATATGCTTTTAAAGCAGGACGACATCAAACTTTTGTCTTATAAGGACTATATTCGTGCACCGAAAGCCAACGGATACCGTTCCTATCATATGATAATCGAAACGCCGGTATTTTTCTCCGAAGGCAAAGAAATGATGAAAGTCGAAGTACAGCTTCGTACCATTGCCATGGACTTCTGGGCAAGCCTCGAACATGAACTTCGATACAAAAAAGACCTGGACAAGAAAACTCTCGCCCAGATCTCAGAAGACTTACTTAATTGTGCCAACACGATTGCCGACGTAGACAATCAGATGATGAGCATCAAGGATAAATTATATCCCAAATTCCCGGATTAAGCTTCATCCAATCCGAAGGAATCATGAATGGCATTGGCTGCTCTGTCCGCATCCTTTGCGTCGATCAGAACGGTAACACGAATCTCGGAAGTGGAAATCATCTTGATGTTGATGTGCTCGTTGTAGAGGCATTCGAACATCTTTGCAGCCACACCGGGGTTGCTCATCATACCGGCTCCGACAATGGATACCTTGCATACGTTTTTCTCGATTTCGATACTGTCGTAATTCAAACGGCTCTTGTTGTCTTCCAACACCTTAACGGCATCGTCGCCGAAGTTTCCGTCCACGGTAAAGGAAATATCCTTGCTTCCCTCACGTCCTACGGACTGAAGGATCATATCCACGTTAACATTTGCTTTTGCCAATGCATCGAATACACGGAATGCGGTACCGGGCTTATCTTCAAGGCCTACAATTGAAATTCTCTCTGCGCTCTTATCTACGGCTACGCCGCTGACTAACATCTTCTCCACTTTAACATCCTCCTTAACAATCGTTCCCTCTTCATTGGTAAGAGAAGAACGTACGACTAACTGAACACCGTATTTCTTGGCCATTTCCACGGAACGGTTATGTAAAACTCCCGCGCCGAGGGTAGCTAAGTCAAGCATCTCATCATAGGTAATCTCAGGCAGTTTTCTTGCCTTCTTTACAATTCTCGGATCTGCCGTATATACGCCATCCACGTCCGTATAGATTTCACACATGTCCGCTCTTAACGCTGCTGCCAATGCCACCGCCGTGGTATCGGATCCGCCTCTTCCGAGCGTTGTGTAATCATCATATTTGTTAACACCCTGGAAACCGGTGATGATAACAATTCTCTTGCTCTCCAGTTCGTGTACGATACGTTCGGTATCGATTCTCTTCAGTCTTGCGTTTCCGTAATTGGATGTGGTATGCATCTGTACCTGGAATGCGTTTAAGGATACACTCGGTACTCCCAAAACATCCATTGCCATGCTCATAAGAGCAACCGAAGTCTGCTCACCCGTGGTCATCAACATATCCAGTTCTCTTCTGGAAGGGTTGGGGTTAATGTCCCGGGCCATGGCAATCAGTTCGTCCGTCATTTTACCCATGGCAGACAGAACAACCACTACATCATTTCCTTTGCGGTAATCTTCAATTACTCTCCTTGCCACGTTGTAGATTCTCTCTTTGTTGGCAACGGAGGTACCGCCGAACTTCTTTACAACTAACATGTTGTCCTCCTAAAATCTATTTTTCTCCCCAATAAAATCATTAGTTCTTGAAGCGGCTTCCTCCAATTCCATGTCCCTTCGGGGACGCACTCTCGGCTCGGTTGCCTCACGTAGCGGTACTAAGGTCCCAAAATACGGGACCTAAGGACCGACGCTCGTGCAAACGCCCCTCAGTTACATAAATTGTCGTCAGCCTTAAATTTACTTATTAATCTTATTTGATGCGGATAAATTTGATGGCGTTGCTTAAGGTTGCGTACTTGGAAAGGAATTCGCCCTCAGTGAGTTCGGGTGTTACAAAGGCGTATTCGCCTGCGAGGATTTCGGCACCGAGTTCTTCGGCTCCGGGGAAAACCTGTGCAAAACGTCCGTCGGAAGCGTTTCCGCTTACGCGCACCATATATTTGAATTTCAGTTCATTCTTGTCATCCAGAGTTAATTTCTCGTCGACCCATTCGATGTCGGATGCCTTTCCGAGATTCATTGCTTCTTCGATGATGTCGGAGACAACTGCCGATGCGGTGGGAAGTTTTCCGGCTCCGCGTCCGACAAAGACAACATCATCCACCATATTGCCGTGAACCAGGATTCCGTTGAACACTCCGTTTATGCTGTACAAAGGATGATTTTCATCAAGCAGGAAAGGAGCAACCATTGCATATTTCTTTCCGCCCTCTTCCTTGCAGAATCCAAGCAATTTGATGCTACGGTTTAAAAGGCCAGCATAGTCGAAGTCCTCCTTGGTGATTTTACTGATTCCTTCGGTATAGATATCTTCGTAATTCACGGTTTGGCCATAGCTTAAGGATGCGAGGATTGCGATCTTTCTGCAGGCATCATATCCTTCCACATCCGCTTCGGGATTGCGCTCAGCATATCCGTTATCCTGTGCTTCTTTCAGGACGTCGGCATAATCGCTTCCTTCCTTATCCATCTTGGTTAACATGTAATTGGTCGTACCGTTTAAAATACCGGTGATCTCACCGATCTCCTCAGCGGTAAGACAGGTAAGGAGCGGACGTATAATGGGGATTCCGCCTCCGACACTTGCTTCGAATAAATACTGGCAACCGTTTTCTTTGGCAAGGGCAAGAAGTTCCGGTCCGTGTGCTGCCACAAGTTCCTTATTGGAAGTACATACGCTCTTTCCGGCCTCCAGCAGTTTCTTCGTAAAATCATAGGCAGGCTTTAATCCTCCCATGGTTTCGCAAACCACCTTAACATCCGCATCCGCTACAATAGCGTCGAAATCCTTGGTGATGATATTCTCAAACGGATCTCCCGGAAACTCACGGATATCGAGAATATATTTAATATTCAGTTCTTCTCCCACACGCTTTGCGATGCTTGCGGCATTGGTCTTTAAAACCTCTGCCACGCCTCCGCCTACGGTTCCGTATCCAAGAATTGCTACGTTAATCATATCTTTAGCTCCTTACGAATTTTTCTTATATCTGTATGTCTCTATTCTCTGGCGACGATTTTGATGCTTCTTACTCCGTCGATGGCTTCCATGTCTTCCACCATGCTGGATACATCCTTTGTGGAAGGAAGGATCTGAAGGCTGATGGAAAGTGTCGCCATGTTGTTGATCGGAATACTCTGATGGATGGTCAGTACGTTGGCACCGTACTTTGCGATAATGCTCAGAAGCAGGGATAAAAGTCCCGGCTCGTCCTCCATCTCACAGGTGAAGGTTAATGTCTTGCCTTCCGTATTATCATGGAAAACGAAGATATCGTCTTTGTATTTGTAGAAGGAACTTCTTGAAATACCGGTCTGCTCGGCCGCTTCCGCCACGGAATGAACCTTCCCGGTCTCAAGAAGGGATTTGGCTTTCACGACGTTCAGAAGCACTTCCGGAACTGCTTTTTCTTTAATTACATAATAGGAACTGCCTTTTACCATACCGGTGATTCCTTCTGTCCGCTCCTCGCGTACATATGTCTGTTATTTGCGTTTCTGTCCGTGTACCGCGGACATATGTGCACCTGCGGGGGATATCGTACCATACTCAATCAAAAAAAGCAACCCCTCTGGCTGCCTTTTTACCAAAAGAAAGGTACCGACACGCGGTACCTTACATATTCCTTAATTATTCTGTGACATCTTTCGCATCTGTCTTAGGAATGCTTTCAGGCGCTCCATATAGGAAGCCTCGTCGAACGATTCCTTCGCATACTCTTCTTCCAGAATTCCCTTCATCGTAAAACGGACGGTCTGTTCAAAGATCTCTTCATCCACGAACGAAGCGAATGCGCTCTTATCCACCTGCTCATATGCTGCTGCCACCTTATCATGATAATAACGGATATACTCTCCGACTGCTGCGAGTGCTTCCTCGTTATTCTCCTGATCGAGGGAGGATAAGAACAACGGAACATACGGATAGGACTTGCGGACGGACATTTTAACCATCTCAATTCCGTAAACGGTATCGAAATAGTCCGTGGTATCCGCGGAGAAACTTGCGGCAAGTTCCATACAGATGTATTTTATTGCATAATCGGTCACAAATGTGTAAAGACCAATCTTGTTATCAAAATAGTGGAACCAGAGTCCCTTGCTTACGCCCGCTTCTTTTACCATTTCATCGGTGGATGCCCTGGCGAATCCGTTCAGAGCAAACACTTTCATGGCACCGTTAATCATACGGTCCTGTTTTTCTTTCTTTAAGTCAAAAAATTTCTCGTTCATCTATGATGTCCTTTTCCGAATTGTCCCCTAAGCCGCGCCATTCGCACATTTCGGCGATTGACTTTTGCGGTCATATCCTATCATATCAAAACAGGTATCGCGTTGCAATTGATTTTTTCTTATTTTTCAAAGTTTTTTGAATTCAAAAGTTTTCTTTTTGTCTTTCTTTTCTTGCGAAAAAGGAGTACAATAATAAGCAGTGTAGTAAAACACAAACGATATGTTGGAGGTTTGAAAATTATGAAGACTGTAACAAAGATTGTTTTAGCCGGACTCGGAACCGCTGCCGTTTGCGCAGGTGTTTATTTTGCAGTAAAGAACAAAGACAAATTCATAAAGACCGAAGAAGTGATCAATCCCGACGGAACCACAGAGAAGCGTACTTACGTTGTACTCGATGTGGACGGAGCCAAGAAGAAAGCTGCCGATACGTTCCAGAAAGCCAAAGAAGGAACCACCGGTGCATTCAAGAAAGTTGCCGAAGGCGCTAAGGAAACCTTTAACAAGGTAACCGGCAAGGGCAAGGAAGAAATGGAAGTTGATTTCAGCAATATTGTTGACGGAGACGAAGTTTTGGAAGCAGCCGATGATGCAAGCGAAGCTGTTGCAGATGCAGTTGAGAATGCAGTAGATAACGTAAAAGAAGCTTTCGCATAAGATTCAATCAAACGATAAAGGGAGGCATATCTGCCTCCCTTTTTTGATGCTCAATTTATTAACCTAATCACTTATACGGGCTAACCGTCTATCGGTAGCACCACTTATATTATAACCGCCACATATTATGTTGTCAAACTACGATTATAGCATAAAATGGACCACTAACCCCAAAATACATTCTCGGAACATAATGCTGTTTCTTTGTTATATCTCCCATAGGCTATTTAACCAATTTTATAGTCTGCTCAATAATATCTTTAGCGGCATTAATATCTGTATCCGGATAAAACTTAAACGCATACTGTGCTGCACTCCATTTGCGATTTGAAATATCATAAATTAAATCATGATTATCATTTAATTGACCCAATTTAGCATTAAGAATAACTTCCACCCATCCATTTTTAGGCCACATTGAAACCGTGTTCTTCTTTTTTCTAGCTTTAAACGTCACATATTGCCTGGTCGCATATTCTTCTAAATTGGGATTAATACTCAATATAATATCTCTTAACGTATTATAGAGTTTACCCACCTCTGTCTTCGATGGAAATAAAGTTTCAACCGAGAATTCATTTTCAAGCTGAGCATCTACCACACTATCATTATTGTTTCGAACCAGTTTACCTTCTCGCCCATGCATTTGTGCAATAGCAAAAAGCATATTATATGCCTCCCACGGCGCCATCACAAAAAATTCTCTGTTTGGAGAAATTCGCAAGTCAGGATTAAGCATATTAATCAAATCATGTAAAAGTTTATCCGGATCCTTAACCCCCTCTATACGAGGGATTTCATATGTGCAATAAATCTCATACGGAAGTGGAACCGAAGTATTTGAAAGCTCTCTCGCACGTTTTTCAACATCTTCCGCATAACCAATTTTAATCCAATTATCCATATGAAAACTCTTATTGGTAAGGACATAAATATAACCCGTTTTATCCGCCATTCCCTAATCTCCTTTCTGATCTTAACCATATTCATCACATCCTTCTTCTATGCCACATTCACAATAACACTATTGTGTAACGTATTCACAATTCCAACCAATGTCGTCAAATTAACTCCAAACATTTCGTTCAAATCATAATTGTTAAACGGATCTTCATTTACAATATCCTGAACCTCGATGTCTCCGTTCTCACGAACATAGTTTATAATCGTCATGATAAATTCCTGTTGCTGAGAATTGAATACATTTCCGTTCAGATACTCTCCAAACTTTTCATTAACAGCTTCCTGGCTTAATCCGATGAGGCTACGCACAAATACTGCCAGATTATCTATATCAGTTTCGTCTTCATAATCTTCCTGAGAGCCCAAGTCATGCCAAAGTACTTTTTCCAATTCCTTAAGGTCATCACCATTGATTGGTTCAAGATTATATATTTTCTGAATGACAGGATTCTCACTATTTTCCACAAGATAATCAATAACCTTTTCACGATATGTTCTGATATCAATGCTTGTGTTATCGGGTTGATAATCAGAGTCTTCAATTGAATCCGGAATATCGATATCAAACTTCTTCTTTCCGGAATCCTTCAAGTACTGCATTAAATCACGTAAAGATATTCTTAGTCTTTCCAATTCTTCGATTGTCGGATTATTCCATAATTCTTCACCAAACAAACGCTTAAGATCATTTACTTTGTTCAGAACCTGCGGAACGGAAGCTTTCTCAGTTAAAAGATATTGAGCTATCTGTCTTAATGTTTTGATATGACCACTTGCATTGTTTGTGTTACCACACTTTAGAATTTCGTTTTCAACGTAATACATGCGTATATCAAAAGCTACAGAAAGATAATCACCGCTTAACCCACTGTCCAACAACGGCGAAATATGTTTCTTCGCCTCTTTAACCATTACGGGTGAAAGTGAAACCCAGGTGTTTTTGTCATAGTATTTATCGACATATGGCATCTCCTCACGCACCTGAATTCTGCTGTCATGAGCTTTTATAGTTACAACCTTACTGTGAAGCTCATCTTTAATATCTTTATAGTAGGCGGATAATCTCTCATCCAACTGATACTCCAGTCTCTGCAGTTCATACAACATATCAAGGCGAACATTGAAAAGTCTCTGAGACAGTGTAAGTGTTTCTATTCCTGATTCACCATCCGGATGCATTTCAAAATATTCGAAATTCCCACAGTAATCAAATATCTGGAACCCGCTCTTATGCTTTCCAGGGCCATAGATGTTCTCACAAAGACGCGTACCGCGACCAATCATCTGTACAAACTTAATTTTTGATCTTATCTTCTTGAAAAATACCAAGTTAAGAACAGCAGGTACATCAACACCGGTATCCAACATATCCACAGAAACCGCGATGCGGAATTCCGGATCTTCTTCAAATTTGATAACCAGATCATCACCATAATTCACTGAGTAGTCTACAAGCTGGCAAGTATTGTTCGGATACTCAGGATACATCTCATGGAAACAATCCACTATCATCTGAGCATGTTTATGGTTATATGCGAAAATGATAGTTTTACCCATAGTTTCTCCGCCATCAACACGTAATCCCCACTTCATCAAATCTTCAAGAACCTGACAACAGGTATCCTTGTTAAAGATATACTTAAATATCTCATTTCCGGGAATATTGAAGTCCGGAGTTGCTTGGTCATAGTAAAACGGACCATCAAAATAGTCTTCAAACTGTTCCTTTTGCTCATCAGTTAAGTTCGAATAATTTATACCTTCAGTAAGAAACTTCGACGTGCGATTTCTGACTGTATATCCTACAAGATATTTATCATGAATCGCATCATTCAAAGTGTAGTCATAATTAGGAGCTCCCGGCTCACAACCAAAAATATGATATGTATTGGCATCCACTTCATCCTTGGGTGTAGCCGTTAATCCGATAAGCAAACTATCGAAATATTTAAAAATAGATCCATAGCGATTAAAAATACTTCTATGTGCTTCGTCTATTATGATTAAGTCGAATCTTCCGGACGTGAATCGTTTATCTTCAGCATCAATATAGTTAATCATTGTCTGATAAGTACAGAACATCAATCGGGCATTATAATCTTTTTCTCCGGCCCCCGATAATTCACAAATACTCATATCCGGCAACAATTTGGCGAAGTTCCTTTTTGCCTGGTTTACCAAAGATGTTCTGTCTGCCAAGAACAGCATATTCTTTATCCATTTGTTACGGCTTAAAATATCAACGATGGAGATTGCCACTCTGGTCTTGCCTGTACCGGTGGCCATGACGAGGAGGCCTCTTCTATGCTTAGAATTCAGCCACTCACAGATTTTGGTGATTGCAATTTTCTGATACGGTCTGTTGGTGATATCATCATTGATTTTCAAATCAGTGATATCCCCTCTATCCCTTCTTTGGAGCATAAGTTCCAGTTCATCGATAGAATGAAACGCCCTCACTTCTCTTTCGGGGTATATTCCATCAATAATCTTAATTACATAACCGTTTGTATAATATAAAACCGGCTTGTAGCCATAAACCTTCTTCATGCATTCCGCATAAAGATCCACTTGATGTCTGCCTACTTCCGGATCTACAGAAGTTTTCTTTGCTTCTACTATTGCTAAAGGCTTGCCATTTTTTCCATACAAAACATAATCACAGTATCCAACACCCTGCGGATTAGGCATTCCTTCAACTTTAATCTCGATACCTGCTTTGGACGGCAAAGCGACATTGTCTTTATCCAGCACATCCCAACCGGCCTCTTTAAGATACAGGTCAATATACAACTTACGTGTTGCAGCCTCGGTCATATAAGGCGGCTTCTTATAGGTAATTGCCGTCCCGTTCTCTTTGGCCTCAATTAACCCAACCAAGTACGCAATATTATCCTGTGCCAACTTGATTTCTTTTTTACGTACGCTCTGTCCATGAAGCGAGTTCATTCCGAGAATACGCACATAATGCATGGACTTGATGATTTCCTGATCTCCAATATATGTTGTGATCGTAGGACTATCAATCAATTCCAGCAATGAGGCATTCTTAGGCTTCGTTACCCCATTCTTCTCGAAGATAAAATCCACACAATCTTCAAGCAATGAACGGCAAAGTTTAGAACTTTCCGGATAAGATTCCTGTTCTGTTGCCATATTTAATCTGAGTTTAAGATCATGAACCCCCATACCTTACCCCCTTATTTCTTAAATATGTGATTACTGATATACATACAACTTTTGATTTGTCGACTTGTTT